>Ga0302319_10004079_pt1 | contig 30178 bp, 18 predicted proteins | sample Bog_T0_2_FD_203319 | JGI IMG/M metagenome (GOLD analysis project Ga0302319, IMG submission 203319) | Peat permafrost microbial communities from Stordalen Mire near Abisko, Sweden - Bog_T0_2 | ecosystem: Environmental > Terrestrial > Soil > Wetlands > Peat | place: Sweden: Abisko, Stordalen Mire... | reverse complement strand
CTGTCCGGCGTGATATCCAAGGCCAACGCCCTCGACAACGTTCGCCGTGAGCCGCATCGACCCCTGGCCTGGGCAATGGATCAACGAAGGTAAGCGTAGATCTCCATCTTCTCTCGTAAGCCCCAGCACCGTCGAGTAACACTTAGCCAGATCGAATCGGAAGACGAACGGCTCGAGAGCCAGACCATCTGACCATTGCGAGATCAGCAGAATCTTTCGATTCCGCAATTCCACCGCCCATGCCGGTTCATCCGCCGTCTTTTGCTTCGACATCCTGTACTCGATGCGATGCGCATCGCCTGCCGGTGCAACGGACGCCGAATATCCGTTCGCGCTCACGGGCTGGAAGATATTCGCACCCCGCTTGCCCAGCCCCAGTCCATCGATGCGCAGCTCCGCAAATTCCGGGGCATTCCTTGACAGTTCTGCCACCATGCTTCCAGAGGCAAAGCGAAAGCAGTTCGCGCTTATCGTGGCAGGATCATCTGCGATTGCCCGCTCGTCGACCAGAGTTGAAGCGAGCATCCACCCTGCTGTCCCGTTGACTGCCTTCTTCAAGAACTCCCGGCGCTCAATCATGCATTTGTTCCATAAGCCGCCCCTCGGCCATCACAGAAACCCAGCGATCGGCATTGCGGCCGCCCTGCGCACGCAGATTGTCGATAAGAACCGCGCGTCTTTTCGTTGCTGACCTTCTCTCCGCCGGGCTATAACTGTGGAACCTCGAGATCGATCCAACTGGCAATGCCATCGCGGCCTGCGTTGTTTCGCGGCCACACCTTCAACTGGTTGCGTCCGGGATGCAACTTCCAGGTGAAGACGGCGCTGACCGGTGACTCCGCTTTTCCATCAATTCTTGCCAGAAACGATTCGAAACCGGGGGTCACCGTATCCAGATGGACCAGAAATTCATTGTGCGTCGAAGTTGGTTCAAGAACGAAGTGAGCCTGGTCAAGCGTCCATTCGAAATTGCCGTGGCTTGTGATCAAGTTCGGATGGAGCAATTCGGCGGGCACGTCCGCATCGGTCCAGACCTCGAAGCCGTTCCAGGTCCAACCCGATTTGCCATTGTCGAGGGGCAATGGCCATTTCTCCTCGAGGAAATTGCTACGCGGGATGAGCCTGAGCTCGGCGAATGACATATCACGGTCCAGCCCGCGCCACTTGAATGCCCCTCTCAGCCAATCAGGCGTTGGAGGCATGTTCCATTCCACGAGATGCACGATACGAGTGGGCTTTGCTTCCCGGCCGCGCAGGACGCGGAGTTGGCGCTGCCTTATCTGCGACAGAGAAAGTGGCACACCAGAGGCGCTGTCTACTGCGTAATAGGCCATCGTTCCATCGATCCAAATCCACTTCCGGAACTGGTTCGACCAGATTTCTACCGCTTCATGACCAACCTTGGTCGGACGGCCCAACCTTCCGCTATCAATGGAAATATCCCTGCCCACAAATCCAAAGCTCTCGGCGGCCTGCAGGAGTACAACATTGTATTGCTGACAGAAGCCGCCTACCAGCTTGCCATCTGGAAGCTTCTTCAGGATTTCCAGTGCGTCCCAGGGAGGATAGTACTGGTCCAGGTGCCACTCCGCCCACTTCCACTGGCGCGAGGACCAGGCTGCCAGCCTAGTGATGATCTCGAGATCCGTTTTCGCATCGCCGACGACGTCGTCGAGCCGATAGCGCTCCCGCAGTTCCTTCAGTCCCGGTTGCGTGAAAGGCTCGTAGCGGAACGGAATGGAGGTGCGCACGATCTCTTCATTGTGGGAATCGATGACCTTGACGGACTTTGTCCAATCCTCCGCCAGCCTGGGCTCGGTGATCAGGTTGATCTCACTCAGCCTGGGCGTGATGCGTGGATCGGTGGTGGCGAATGTCACCTCAACTTGAACAAAGCGGCCGCGCGGCGCTTTCAGCATCCCATCGCCGTCAAGGGGCATCCACTCCGACCAGGTTTCCTGGTTCGACACATACGCTGTTCCGGATCGAACGCGAAGCGTCACACCGCTCGCGGCAACCGGCGCAGGAGATACCGTGACTCGCAGCGGACCAGGTTCGCCCAGAGGCGGCGCAAGCGGATTCCCCTCCATGTTGGCGATATCCATTACCGGCAGAAGTACGGAGCCATTGGACACAAAGTGTTGCAGATAAATCCGAACGTAGTACTCCCCGGCAACATTGCCGTCCGGACCCAGCCTGTCCACTCCCCAGGACCTGCCACCATCGGTGCTGCGCGCGCTTCTGTGCGGCAGTTCGGCATAGGAGTCGTCAGCGCGCGCAATCCTCACCTTGCCGGTTCCCCGGATGACGATGTCGTTCACGCCCGGCTTGAGCGCAGCCGGATCGATGTCATATGCGTGCCATTGCCCGTCGAATATCTGTTGTGCCATCCCAAGTATTTGCGGGTTGCCGTTGATCTCAACTTGCAGGTCGCCATCCCCGCCCACCATCAACACTGCTTGACTCGCCCGCGGATCGGGAATCAGGAGTTGCTTGCGAATCTCGATGCCTGGAGAAAGCGTCTCTGTATTTGGCTTGTAGGAGAAACCGGAGGCAGGTCCATCATCCTGGAACACTTCGCCTGACTTCAGCTGGAGCATCGAACCGTCCGGGGAGAGGGTAATGTTGCTGGTCACCGCACGCTCGTAAATCGTGTGGGCATTCAGGCGCAGCGTCTCCGCCTGAATCGGGCCGAAAGCGCAGGCTGCGAGCACCGTGGCTCCAATCGACATTCGAACGATCTTTAACATACAGCCTTCTTCCTGAGAGCACATCCGGGGAGCGAGCGCTCAGTTTCCGGTATCTGCCGCCATTTCCTTTTGCTGCTCTTGAATTATGCGCCACATGGTCCCGGAAAAAATCATGCCCTGCGCATCGGAGGGCACTTGGCAGGCATCCAGCATGGCGTGGTAGCGCGCCTGGCCATCGTCGAATTCGCCCAATTCTCCGCCAAATACATCCGAACCAAAGACGAGCTTCTCAAACGCATTGTGGCTGTTGGGAGGTGTGTGCGGGCTAACCACCCCGGTCCACCAGAAAACTGAGCGGAAGAAGCCATAATCATCTTTCTTCTTGATGAGACTTGAGCCGGAGAGGTCGAAGAAAAGATTGGGATCCAAACGCCCCACTTCCGCTGCTTCTGCGTAGTCGGGATTCCCGAGGTGCGCGCCGATAATAATCGTTTTAGGCCAGTGCCGGGCAATCAAATCAAGCCGTGTCACGCGCATCCGGTCAAAGCTGATATCCGCCGGTATCGCCGGGTTCTGTCGAGCCACAATACCGGTGTGAAAAAGCAGAATCATGTGGTACTTTGCCGCGCGATCGTAAATGGGCCAATAGGTTCGGTCGTCATAGTTCTTCTGGGATGAAGTAATCTCGCCCAATCCGCGAAATCCCGCCTTATGAAAACGGTCGATCTCATTGAGAACATCCGGATCGTCCAGTTTGATATCTCCGAAGCCAATGAAGCGATCCGGGTGCTCCTGAATGAATTTACTGGCTTGGGGAAAGCCTTTTGGTGTTATCAGCAAAATGCCTAACCCATCCGCGGCATTCAACTTCACAAGCATTTTCTCGAGAACACCCGGCTCCCCGTCATAATGCGCGTGCACGTCGATGAGCTTCGGTGTAACCGTCTGGGCCAAGACAGCTATCGAGGTTGAAAGCAAGAATAGTTTGGTAGTCCATCTAAAAAGTCGCATCATCGATCTCCCTCCCGAATCGTTCCGCCACATTCTCCAATCGATGAGCCTGAATGCGGTCCACATCAGGATATATTGCGGCGACTGGACGGAACCGATCCGATGCACTCAGCGAGGGGTCTCACCGGTCATTCTTAGCCCCGGGCGAATTGTGGGCAACCCGGAAGCAACTACTTTGTAAACAGACCATTTGGTTCGAGCGAGTGGCTGGTCCAAACAGGATGGACGCTGCCAACGTGGTGCGGTACAAGTCTTGCTTGGATCCGTCCTGATGAACGTTTGCCCCCAATCGGGACCGACCCGGTAATTGAGGCGAGATTGGGCGCAGTTTTCCCGACCGGGGCGGTTTCGATGTAGAATCGATTTCATTCTTTGGAGAGGCCATGGCCGATGCCCTCAATGTTCGCGTTGTGCCTTTCGAAGCCGGTGACGGTTTTCTGTGCAATCTGATTCATGTGCAAGGCCCCAAGCCTCCCGCGAAGGGGCCCGTGATTCTGGTCCATGGCGCAGGCGTGCGAGCTAATCTGTTTCGCGCTCCCGTGGAAAGGACCATGGTTGACGAGCTGATCGCCTGCGGCTACGACGTATGGCTCGAGAACTGGCGGGCCAGCATCGATCTGCAGCCAAACTTATGGACTCTCGATCAGGCAGCGGTCTTCGATCACCCCTACGCAGTGCGAAAAATCGTGGCCGAGACGGGATGGAATCAGGTAAAAGCCATCATCCACTGCCAGGGATCCACGAGCTTTATGATGTCCGCGGTCGCGGGCCTGGTCCCCGAGGTCAAGGTCGTCGTGAGCAATGCAGTTTCGCTGCATCCCATTGTCCCCGCGTTGACCGGTCTGAAGATCGCCTGCTCCGTGCCGCTCCTCAACCTGGTCACGCCCTATCTCAATCCGCAGTGGTGCGTCCATGCGCCTACGCTTACGTCTAAAGCCATCGCGGCATTTGTCCTGCTAACGCACCACGAGTGCCACAACCCGGTTTGCAAGGGAGTCAGCTTTACCTTCGGCATCGGCTTCCCCACGCTCTGGAGCCATGCCAATTTGAATGACGAAACCCACGAGTGGATCAAGCAGGAGTTTGCACAGGTGCCCGTCAAATTCTTCGCGCAGATGGTTCAATGCTTACGGAAGGGACATCTGGTGGCCGTGGACGGGCTGAAGGAACTGCCCGAGAGTTTTGTGGCTCGCGAACCACAGACGAGCGCCCGGTTCGCCTTCTTCGCCGGAGTCAATAACCGCTGCTTTCTGGCGGAGAGCCAGCGGCGCACATTCGAGTTCTTCGATTCGTGGCGCAAAGGTTATCACAGCCTGAAGATGTTGCCGAACTACGGGCATTTGGATGTCTTCATCGGGAAGGATGCCTCCAGGGATGTCTTTCCATTGATGCTGGAGGAACTGGAGCGAACAAACTAGGGAGTCAGGCTAGGAGGTCCCCGTGGGACAACCCGCGCGTATTGCTCAACAGGCCGGCCGTTGGGCGCTGGTCGACGGTATTCCATTTCAAATGCCCGTCTATTGCAGGAATTCCCCTGCTCTTTTCGCCGTATTCACCATCAACGCCGAAAAGGCGCGAAAACTGATTCCCGGAAATGAGATTCATCCCTTGCGCCTGTGGAACAAGGCCCTCCTGGTGGTTAGCGTGATCGACTATCTCGATACCAACATCGGAAGATACATCGAGTTCAGCATCGCCATTGCATGTACCCACGGCCGCAAGCGCGCTCCGCGCCTGCTGCCGGCAATCCTTCAGGGACCCTACGGAACAGGACAGTGGGTTTGGGATCTCCCCGTGAGCTCTGAGGTCTCCGTTAGGGGTGGAAAAGGAATCTGGGGAATGCCCAAGCATCAGGCAAATCTGAACTACATCGTGGGCGACGACGTGGTCAGCAGCCAGTACGACCAGGACGGTATCTTCGCCGTCAAGGTGGAGATTCAACGACCGAAGAGCACTTGGCTGCCCGTGAGTATGACGGGGGTAAATTACTGCGGTTTTCGCGGAATGCTCTACAAGTCGAGCGTGTACTTCAAAGGCAAACTGGGCTTCAACCTGCTCAAGAAAGGTTCCGCGCGCCTGTTGATCGGGGACCATCCTCGCGTGCAGCCGCTGAAGGATCTGGAAATCAATCCCGACCCGCTCTTCACCGCTTTTCTGCCGCAGGCGAATGGAGTGCTCGACGACCATTTCGAATGCTGGTTCCTCAGCGAGCCGAAGCTGCCTACCGTCGTTCCCGAAGGGATGGAGAGCGTTGTCAACCTTGGACAAAGCCAGCAATGGCTAACACCTCCAGCGCCCATCCCGGACGACTTTGAACCTCCCGGCGGCAGCCGTTGATGAACACTCGTCAACCGCCATTCATCCCCGTTGGAGAGTCAGAATCATGAATGTAAAAATACTCCTCCGCTGGTTGCTGATTCTCGTCTCCGTAGCCACGATTGCTTCTGGACTTGTCCAGGTGGTTGCCCCGGCATTGATTCTCAGACTGCTCTCTGCCGATCTAACTGCCACAACCGAACGTTTCTTTGGCATTGTTGGAATGTTCATGATGCTCTTCGGCGGAATGCTGCTGCAGGTTCTGATCAGCAGACTGCCCAACGCGCCGGTTTTTCTATGGGCGGGGTTGCAAAAGATCGGCGCTTCATCTTCGGTCGCGCTGTGTGTATTTCACCATACCTTCGGCCCACTTGCCCTGGCAGTTGCCGGCTTCGATCTGCTCTCCGGCATCCTCATCTTCATTTACCTAATGTTTCTCAATAGCGAAGGGAGCCCCTCATGAATGCGCCGAAGCGTTCGTTGATTCTCGCTGGAGGAGGCATGCGCGTCGCCTATCAGGCGGGCGTTCTGAAGGCGCTCGGCGAGGCCGGCCTCGAATTCGATCATGCCGACGGCTCATCGGGAGGAACCATCAATTTGGCCATGATGCTGTCGGGGCTTACGCCGGATGAGATGATCGCCCGATGGGAGACCCTCGACGTTCACCAATTTGCCTCACTTATGCCATTTGCCAAGTACACCTCGCCCAATGGCCTGGAAGCTCTGGGCGACGCGAGTGGAATTGTCGACCATGTATTCCCTCATCTGGGCGTTGACATGGATAAGATCCGTTCGTGCCAGACGCTGGCGGGAACCTTCAATGTGTGCAACTTTACGCACAAGACCGGCGAAGTCATCGCGAATACAGATATGACCATGGACTTTCTGGTGGCTGGCGTCTCCTTGCCGATCTTCATGCCGGCCGTGCCAATCGGTGGATGCCTGTATCTGGACTCGGTGTGGATTCGGGACGCAAATCTAATGGAAGGGGTACGCCGCGGGGCCGACGAGCTGTGGGTAGTCTGGTGCATCGGCAATACCGGCGAGTATCACGATGGGGTATTCCGACAATATGTGCACATGATCGAGATCGCCGCCAATGGCGCGCTGTTCAAGGAATTCGACGAGATTAACGACATCAATGCGCGCATTCGCAATGGAGAGACTGTGCTGGGACATACCACGCCGATCCGGCTGCACCTGATCCGCCCTCAATTTCCTCTTCCCCTCGATCCGGATTTCTATCTGGGAAGAATCGACGCCACCACGCTCGTAGGAATGGGCTATCAGGATGCAAAGGAATATCTGGGCACGCGCAGCGATGAGGGACTGCCATTTTCACCGGAGGTGACAAAGATGAGCAACGAAACACTGGGCTTTACTTTTCGCGAAAAGATGGCGGGCGGCTTTGCGCTGGGCGAGACCGATCCGGAAACGGGAGAGAAAGTGGGCCACGATGCGGGCAACATCTTGACGATGCACGCCACCATCGAGATACAAGATCTGGAGCGCTTCCTGAGCGATGCGGAGCATCCCGGCTCGATTGTTGGAAGAATCGATTTTGTCCCGCTGGGGCTGAACATCCCCTCGACGAAAGGCATCTTCAACTTGTTTTCTCCCAGCGCCGACCCGAGTACGAGGTACATGGTTTACGAACTGGGCTTCGAGGCCAATGGCGCAAGCTACTACATGGCGGGAAAGAAGATTGCGAAGGATGGGCCAGTAATCGATATGTGGAAGGCTACGACGACGCTCTACACCGAGCTCTACCAGGGCACGGACAAGAGCGGGCCCATCGTTGGCGCCGGCGTTCTCGGCCTGGGAATGGTGGAACTGCTGGAGATGATTCCCACCATGCATGCAACCAATGCGACTTCACCGGAACAGGCCGCGGCCGCGATGACCCGCTTTGGCCGATTCTTTCTTGGAGAACTGTGGGACACCTATGTCAAGAAGGCAGGAGTGTAGCCGATGGATTTCGACGCGATCGTAATCGGAAGCGGATTTGGCGGCGCAATTACGGCCTGCCGGCTTGCTGAAGCGAATTACAAGGTACTGGTTCTGGAGCGCGGACGCCGTTGGGACAAGACGAACTACCCGCGGCGGCCCGAGGACATGTGGCTTTGGAATAACGAGCACCCTGAGCGAGAACAAGGCTGGCTCGACCTGCACGTGTTTCCGCACATGGCGGTGGCCACCGGCGCCGCGGTCGGAGGCGGATCGTTGATCTACGCGAACATCTCCTGCGAAGCCCCGGCAAGCACGTTTCAGAGTGGATGGCCTGAGGAGATTACCTACGACGAGTTGAAGCCCTATTACGACCGGGTAGCGGAATTCATGAATGTCCGTCCGGTACCGGCCAATCAATGGACCAACCGCATGAAGCTGATGAAGGAAGCGGCCGACAAGACAGGCGCTGGAGGTCGATTCAAACAGCTCGATTTGGCTGTCTCCTTCGATCCGGAGTGGACCTACGGCCAGCCGGACCCGTTCAATGTTCTTAAGAGCAAGCGCTTCGTTAACGCGCAAGGAGTGGAGCAGGGAACCTGCGTTCACCTGGGCAACTGCGACATTGGCTGTGACGCGGACGCCAAAAATACTCTCGACCGCAACTATATTCCCTGGGCGGAGAAGCATGGGGCCGAAGTGCGTCCTCTGCATCTGGTTACCGATATCAAGCCTGTGGACGGCGGGTACACGGTCTCCTTCGATCGGCTGGACCAGGGTGTGCGCACGCCAGGCAGCCAAACAGCGCGAATTGTCATTGTCGCGGCCGGCTCGCTGGGATCGACGGAATTGTTGTTGCGCTGCCGCACGATCAACAAGACTCTGCCCGGCATCAGCCCGTTCCTGGGAAGCAACTGGAGCTCGAATGGCGATTTTCTGACACCGGCCTTCTACGATGCGTGTAACGTTGACCCGTCGCACGGTCCCACCATCACCTGCGCAATCGATTTTCTCGATCGCAGCTTCCAGGGGCAGAGCTTCTGGATCGAGGACGGAGGCTTTCCGGACCTCCTGCTTGATTACATGCATCGTCTCGACTCCTCGCCGGGCAAGAATGAAGCGGCAAAACTTCTGCTCGACGCCTTTCGCCATATGCTCACCGGTCCGGAACAGTTCCGCAACGTCATGCCGTGGTTTGCGCAGGGCGTGGATGCGGCCAATGGCACATTGTCAATGCATCGCGAATTCTGGGTGGGGGCGCCGCGCCTCACGTTGGATTGGGATATTGGGACGTCGAAGCAGGTGATCGACGCCATCGTGGCCAAGCACATCGAGTTCTCCGAAGCCACGGGCGGGCACCCTCTTGTGCCTCCCACCTGGTCGCTGCTGCACATGCTCGTCACGCCCCATCCATTGGGCGGTTGCGGCATGGGCAGCACGGCGCAGAATGGGGTGGTCAATCACGCGGGCGAGGTGTTCGATTACAAAAACTTGTACGTCATCGATGGCGCAATCGTGCCCGAGGCGCTGGGCGTGAACCCTTCGCGCACCATTGGCGCGCTTGCCGAGCGAGCCGCGGAGATTCTCTGCGCGGAAGGCAGATGACCTTCGCCGATCGTCTGGGGATGTCCCCGGCTCGACCGCGCTGTGCGGAAAAGTCCACCATCGCGACCCATCGACCAGCCCGTGCCCAGGTACATTGCCGTGGTCAGAAACAGAAAAGAGGCGTTCAGAATTGTCAGTACACTCTTGATTGTGCCCGGCTCCGATCATGCCGCTGCAAGCGGCCTGGCGAACGATTCACTATACAGAGGCTCGCCCAGCGGCGGCGGGTTTCCTGGCGTCGCGTTGGTGCTGTCTACCTGGTAGTAATCGATCGAAAGGCTTGGCCCGGCCAGGCGGATCATGGCATAGCAATAATTGAAGATTGTGCCGTTATTCCCGAGTGTCGTTCCCGGGATGGGTCGTGGTGGTCCCGCTGCTCCCGGGGGGGAAACCATGCCGGCCGGAGCTGCCGGTGCCTGCGACAGATAGACGGGCACGGCGCTGGCGCCAATGCATCGGCCTCTGGGCAATGGCTGGCCGGGGCCGTTCGCATAAGGCTCGAAGATACACAGGTTGTGCTCATGGCCCCACAGCCACAGGTCAATGAAAGGAATTACCGGTGCAAAGGCCTCGGCCAGGTTGGGATTGACGGCCATCTGGAAACCACCGGAATTCTTCCCCACGCCGGTGAACGAAAAAAGCTGATGGTGCGAAAGAAGGACAGTGCCGCGCGCTCCGCCAGGGTTTACCGTTCGGTCCACTCCCGCCCCGTGATTGCTGATTTTGTCCAGGTGCCAAGAGATCTCCTGGGGCACAAGCGAGGTCATCGCTCCGCCCTCGCTGAAAGGATCGGCGTCGTTATATCCCGTATCCATGGCAACAAACTGCCAAAAATTGTTGCGCAGCGCAAAGTAACTATTGGGCTGGGGCTTGCCGGCAGTCTGGTTGAGGCTCTTAATGAGATCGTAGTATCCGCCGTGGGCGCCGGCATATCGATCGTGATTGCCATCGAGTGTGAACACCAGCGGCTTGAGTATGTCATCGGGCCAGACCCGGGCAATCAACTGCGTAAAATGCGCGGAGCATTCGCTGGCAAGTCCGGAGTAGTAAATATCGCCGAGGTGAAGCAGTACATGCGGCTGAAAACTCTTTCCGATCTGCTCGAGTAAGACGAGGGCGTCATTCATGCCCGTTCCCCAGTCGCCGATGACCGCGATGGTTGCATCGTCGGGAAAGCACTGCTCCAGCACAAAGTCGCCAATGTTGGTGTAGGGATAATAAGGCTGGGTTGTGCCCGAAACGCGCCAGAGATCGTATTGCGCCATGCACTCCCCCCACAGCGGATCGCAGGTGCCGGCGGTCAGCTCTTGTCGAATCGTTGCCGCTTTGGCTGGATCCGTAACTGCGTAAAGCGCAACCTCGGCAGCCAGCTTTGCGCATTCAACGACGGCCGACGGCGCGCTGGGTGGCGCAGCCGAATCTTGGGGCGCGGTAGGGGCGGTGACGGAGGCCGGCGCCGGCAAGTCGAAATTCCCCGTTTCGTCGAAGTGCCGCAAAACCTGCGCCGTGGCCAGCATGTGGGGCAGAGCTGCACTCACGCCGATTCCCGCACTCTGCCCGTCCTGCGGACCCGCGTGCTTCGCCAATACGCTGTGCACCGCCGATTGCCAAAGAGAAAGCGATGGGTTACGCGAACAATACACATGTTTGGTCATGGACGGGAATTGTAGCAGTAAAGGCGTAGCAGGGCGCGGCTCGGCCTCCAGAAACGCCTGTTTTGGGATCTTCGTTCATTGCTCGGAGATATGCCAACACCACGGCTGCCACAGGTGAGATCAAGCAGTTTCGGACGTTCTGCCTCGCGAAAATGCCGATCTGCCTTCGAATCAGGCATATCGACTAGGCTTCCAATCTACGCATTTCACGTGTCAAACTGATCTCATGCGGCGCATGCTAAGGCTTGTTCCTCGCCAAAATTCCATCCGGAGGCAAAATGGGCCCCGGTCCTGAATTCAGCGCGCGTTGCAGCGATTGTTTTCGGCTGCCGAGGAATTGCCGGGCGACCGCAGAGCACAGCGAGAACAGGACGAAATGCATCACGCCCGGTTGGCACACGCACCTCTGTTGAGAGGTTTTCCTCATCTTCGTTGAACATGGGAAGGCCAACTGGCTAAGGCAGCCAGATCGTAGCGATGACGCAGTCCGCCCAATCGCGGCATGGAAAGGGCGTTGCAATCGGCGTGAGTGTTTTTTCCCGCCTTGCGGCCGGCGGGCGTTTCCTTCGCCAGGCCGAGATGAGTACTGTCGTCGTGGTAGTAGCCGATGTAATTGGCCATGAGCCGTTTCAGATGCCGTACGTTGAGGACGATCACATGGTCGAGCAAATCGCGGCGGCAGTTGCCAGCCCATCGCTCCGCGACACCATTCTACGACGCTGGTTCGAAGAACGACCAGTACATGCCCTGGTCAGCTCCGACACCTTTCCATGCTGCGAAGAGCAGGTCTCCGAAGACCGCCAGAGACGGGACAAGACTCGTCCCTCCGCCGACACCGAGTTGCTGTGTTGCCCAGGTATTGCCGTCGAAGCTCGACCAGAACATTCGCTCATCGCTGCCCCCCCCTTTCCATGCCGCGTAGAGCTGGTTCCCGTAGACCGCCAGCGAAGGACCCACACTTGTTCCTCCCCCGATACCCACCTGTTGCGGGGCCCAGGTATTGCCGTCGAAGCTCGACCAGAACATTCGCTCATCGCTGCCCCCCCCTTTCCATGCCGCGTAGAGCCGGTTCCGGAACACAGCCAGCGAAAGATCGCCGCTTGTGCTTCCGCCAATCCCCACTTGCTGCGGCGCCCAGGCGTTGCCATCGAATTTCGACCAGAACATTCGCTCGTCGCCCCCGGCTCCCTTCCATGCCGCATAGAGTCGGTCCTGAAATACAACCAGCGCAGGATTACCGCTGGTGCCTCCGCCAATCCCCACCTGTTGCGGGACCCAGGTGCTGCCGTCAAAACTCGACCAGAACATCCGTTGGTCGTTTCCGGCACCCTTCCACGCAGCGTAAAGTCGATTCCGGAAGACTGCGAGCGCCGGACTGCCGCTGGTGCCGCCGCCGATTCCCACTTGCTGTGCCGCCCAGTTCCGGCCGTTGAAACTCGACCAGAACATCCTTTCGTCGCTCCCCGCGCCTTTCCACGCCGCGTAAAGGCGATTTTGGAACATCGTTAGCGCCGGGCGGCCGCTTGTGCCCCCTCCAATTCCCGGCACCTGAGAAGTCCAGGGTGTCCACTGAACGAACGTGTCGTCGAACGGACCAAGGGAGACGCCGATGTGCGAAGGCACGTTTGTCGACTCGGTTACCACGGCGACGGACGGATCGTTGCTCACCGTTTCGATAGTGGAAACTGCTGAAGCCGCTGACCCGGCAAAGTCCACCGCCGGCACAAAAACGGGGAAATAAACCGAATTCTCAGGGGGAAAAGTCGAACCTGGGCCTGTCGTTTGATTTACCTGGGGAGACTGATTCTCGACAATGAATTCCGCGGACACGCCGAGGACACATCCGCTCGCATTAGGAGTGCTGGAACACTGAGCGCCTACTTGTACGGAGGGACAGGGAGAGCCGGTCGCAGAACTGCAATTCAGGAGAGCTTCTTTGTTCAGATCAACCACAATCGAGCAGCCGAAACCACCGTTCATGTTCGGATTGCCAGCGCTGTCGCAATACCATTCCTGAGAAAAGATCTTGTCGCCGGGATCGGGAGCAAAACCTCCAATGTGCGTGTCGTTTTCGGAAAAGCCGCAACAATACTCCCGGAAGCTGTGGTAGCTGGCCGTCGTTGAATTGGTTTCCACGATGACGCCACCCTGAATCAGCCCGGCTTTGGTGCCCCAGCCCCCCACTCCGTTCCAGATAGCCATCTCGGTGAGGCCGGTTCTGGCGGCGCCAGGAATGGCCGTCGGAACGTTAAAGGTCGCCTCCGTTGAATAGTAGCCCGTGCTGCCCTGCAATACGGAACCGGTCCACCATTGTGCCTGCTGGTTCGTTACAGAATGCGCTGCGGGTGGCGTAACCGGCGGTCCCGGTTTAGGCAGCCCTCCCGCGGGAAATCTGGTGATGATCGGGATGCGGGTAGCCGGAAGAGAGAGACCCTGCGTCAGAGCCAGGCTTCTTCCGGATACACTGGCGGCCTCGAGCCATCGAGCATAGCCCCGCGGATTCTGTTGCCGGTCCGGCCTGACGCCATACCCGCCGCGAATCAATTGCGCGATGGTGTAACTTTCGGGATCTCCGCGCAGAGCCGGCCTGTCCACTCCGGGCTCATTCTTCAAATTCAATGGGGGAGGCCGAAAGGTCTGGTCTGCGGTCAAATCGGCGGTGAAAGACGAGGTCCGCTTCGCGGAATCCCTGCACTCGAGCTGGAGCTTCTGTACGCTGTCCTTTCCGGTCGCGCGTTTGGCCAGAAAGCGTGCGTAGCCGTCGCCATCCGTCAACACCCAGACTCCCTTGTCCCGCGTGCTTCCGATGGGAAACACCTGACAAACAAGACCGGGGGCGGTGTGGATGGCGGCCCTCGTCATTCCGGGGCCGGGCGCCGGGGAATCCGCGGCCAGGATCGTGCTCCGGTTCCCGGTTATCAAGACGAGCGCGGCCACAATTCGCGGAAATATTTCGCGGGTCCGTTTCGATATCTTCATTTGCTTCTCCCGGTTACTCTGTCCCTTGCTCCTCACGATTACTTTGTCTACTTTCCCCGGAGCGTGGATCGTCAAAAAAGAGTGGTCGTGCCGGTGATTGCGCAGGGGAGAGGTTGGTTTGAACCTGTGCTATTGATGCGATACAAAACGCTTGCCGTTACGACCCGCGGGCAAATGGTCGTGAGCGCGTAATTTGGCGCGGAAACGTTTATAACGCGGGCCGGAGAACCGAGATTGATTTGACCGATAGCCGTCGTCGCATTATCAATGTAGAGATCCTGCGATGTCCAGCCCGCCGCGGCTTCATAATCAGGCGCGGGACGCTGATTTCGGGGGCAGGCCCGTCTTCCACCCGGCTGGAGTATTGGCGAGGGACAGCTGGCGGAAAGTTACCTGACGAGGCATCTGCTTGGGAGTATGGTGCAGTGCGCCGCGCCGCCGCCTCCAGCGGGGTGGCCGAAGAGCTTGGAAAATAAGTACGGCAGAAAGGGGGGCAAGAGACGCAGCGGTGTCTGAAGTATCGGTTGCGCGAGCGGAAAATCCGGGTTTTGTAGTAGTTGTCTGCCAAAGTGATCAATTCTGACCAGCCATGCCGCCGCCCATGCGGCTTTTATTTATTAGTCTGGCTGGCATAAAAGACAGAAACTCAAGTATCGCGTGGGCTGTTGGGAGCCAAAACAGAAATTCCAGCCACTATGTATCAATCATCTACTGACCTAGCAATGGAGATGCCCAATGACGACGCGACCAAACTTCCTACCGTTGTTGCTAGCTCTCACCCTGTGGCTTGGAGCCGGTCCCCGAGGCCTGTTTGCGCAGGGCACGGATCTTGGCACGATCCGTGGAACTGTTACGGATTCCAGTGGCGCCACCATTGCCAACGCTCAGGTCCAGATCACGGATCAGGGTACGCTTGCGGTGTATCCCTACAAGACCAACGCCCATGGCGTCTATGAAGCCCCCGCACTGTCAGCCGGGCGCTACAAGGCTACCGTCACGGCCCCCGGATTCAGCACGAGCGTCATTGACGGCATTGTTCTGACCGGCTCGGACGTGGTCAGCGCAGACGCCAGGCTTCACCCTTCGGTGACCGTTAGCGTCCAAGTAACAGCCGAAGGCGGATCGATCAACACGGAGAACTCGACTCTCAGCGAGACGCTTTCTCCCAAGGCGGTCATCGACCTGCCACGCGACAGCCGCGACATCTATCAATTTCTATACATCAACCCAAATATCACGCAGGGCGACGAACCTGGCGATTTCAAGTTCATTGCTGCGCAGAGCTACGGCGCCAGCTTCTCAGTAGACGGTCAACGTTCCAGCGGCGGCATTTTCGGAGCCGTTACACAAAGTCAGCCGTCTCTGGAGTCGGTGGGAGATCTCAATGTACTCTCAAATACCTTTAGCGCGGAGTACGCCGGAGTTGCGAATATCCGCGTTACCACCAAGCGTGGAGGGGCTCAGTATCATGGCTCTCTCTTTTACAACAATAGCAACTCGGCTCTCAGCGCCTGGACGATAGCCGACAAGCAAAATCTGGCCGACTTCGCTCCCACACCCTTTCAGGCCACGTATCCCAAATCATTCTTCAACCTCACCGACGCCGGCGGTTCCTTCGGTGGCCCTATCCCGAAGCTAAAGAACACCTGGTTCTTTCTGGCGTACGAGCACAACTGGACCGTCAATCCCATACCCGAATCGAACGAGGAAGGTGTACTGCACCCAACCCTGCTGACTGGTAACTTTGCCCTTGTCGCAGACGCCAACAAACCGGCGGTTCCTTCCAATGTGACTCTTAGCGCTTCTGAGATTGCGACGGACACTGTAGGGGGTCTCGGTCAACAGTTCATAACGATCCCCCAGCGACTCATCAATCCAATTACCGAGAAGTTGATCACCATGTACTCCCCGGTGATTGGAAACACTGCACCAATCAACCCCACGACCGGGCTGATTCCAAGCTATTCAACCTCGGTCAAGGGAACAAATTCGCAAAATATGGGAGATCTGCGGATCGATCACGATTTCAATGACGCAAATCGTCTCTATGGTGTCTATCACGGGTCTTCTCAAAATACGGCCACCTCTCCTGTCTCTGCTCCCTATACGGGCCTCGGTCTTCTCCATAACACTCGCGAGAACTCCACACTTTCGGTCTCGTATACGCACGTCTTCTCATCGCATATCGTCAATGAGGTTCGTGGGGGCTACAACATACAGGACTATTTCATCCATTCCAATACCACGGTGGAGGGCTTCCTTGAGGGAATCGGCTTCTCGGCTGCAGATATCGCGGCCTACGGCAGTGTGATCGGGCCGGGAGAACTCTTACTGGACGGAAACCCTACCATCAGCTTCGGCAGCAGTGGAATCTCGACTCTCGGTAGTGGCGGCCGGAGTTCTGACCGCAATCTGAATCAAAACCTTGTAACCTTCGGAGATACTCTGACGTGGGCGATCGGCCGGCACACGATCAAGTTCGGCGGCGACCTCGTTCGCAATGAGGCAGTCGACGGCTTTGCATCGAGCCGAGGTAAGCCGTACGGAAGCATGAGTTACTCGGGCAGCGGTCTCAACCCGTTCGCCAGCTTTCTCCTCGGGAATGCGCCAACGAGCGCCACCTATGTCGCTATACCCCGTCCTGCCATGGACATTCACAACTGGGAGAACGGCTTCTACGTCCAGGACGACTTCCGCGTGACCACGCGGCTCACGTTGAATCTGGGTATGCGTTATGACCTCTATAACCCTTACATCGAAAAGAACGATCTTCTGGCCAACTTCGATCCGAACTATCGCAACCCCTCTACAGGCCAGGTGGGACGCGACGTCATTCCGTCAGCAAAGACTCTGCCCTATCTCGCTCCCAGTATCACCGAGAATCCGCCTAACGGAATCGGCTACGTCCTTGCCGCTGATTCCGGTCTTGGAGTTGGTCGCGGCCTGGTCAGGACCGATAAAGAGGACTTTGGCCCACGCGTGGGTGGCGCCTTTCGACTTACAGAAAAGAGAGTCCTGCGTGGCGGCTTTGGCCTCTACTATCCCACCTCAGCCGCCCAGATTTATCGGGATGCCATTGGAACCAACCCATTCAGCCAGGCGGCCACCAAGAGATCAGCCGCTGGCGCCCCGATTTCGGGTTGGCCTACAGGAGGGGAATCCGCTGGCGTCTCTCCTATCACAGGCGGAGCGGTGGGCGGCTTCGGGAACGTACCCTCAGCCAACTATGTTCCGGTAAATCTAAAGAACCCACGTCTGTATGAGTGGAACGCCACCTATGAGCAGCAGATCCCCTGGCAGTCCACAATGCGGTTCTCTTATATCGGTGGACACCAGGTAGGTCAGATTGTGGGAGTCGATCTCGACGAGATTGCTCCCAGCGATAACCCATTCGGTACAACCGTAGGCGACGGCGTTACTCCTTGCGATCCTGTCAATCTGGGAAACTGCTCCTACTCCCCCGCCGACGGCGCCAGGATCGAATTCCCCATCCTCGGTGATTATGTCCTTGGCTACGGCAACGTCGGCCACAGTCTCACCTCGTCCTTCCAGGCTCAGGCCGAACGTCAGGGGCACGGATTCACCTTCAGCCTTGCATACACCTATCTCAATCAGAAATCGTCGGGCCTCGACAACGGGGACACTAGCCTCGGTGGCGAGGACTATAACCCCTTCCAGCCTAACTACGACTACACGACGGACGCTTATGTCTCCGAAAGCCGGGTGGTTGGCTACGCCATCTACGATCTCCCCTTTGGACGCGGCGAGCGCTTCGCCTCTTCCTCGTCCAGACTTATGGATGATCTTATCGGCGGATGGCAGGCATCGTTCAACATGTTCGCAAAGACCGGCACTAAATTCACGCCGTTCTGGGATTGCTCAGACTGCGACCCTGTCATGCCGGGCAACGTTGCTTCCAGCGCCGTCGATGCAGTTGGCGACTTCAATGGCCCTTCGTTACGTCCGACGGTGCTTGGGAATCCAATGACCGGCCGGGCCAACGGATTCCAGTTCAATTCTGCCGCCTTCGGCCTTCCGGATATTGGTTCGACACTGTTCAGTAACTCACTTGGAGCCAAGCGCAACTCTCTTAGCGGCCCAGGAACCTATGGTGTGAACCTTGGAATACATAAATCCATTCACATCAATGAACGTATGTCCGTTCAGCTTGGTGCAGACGTTGACAACCTCTTCAATCACGCTCTCCTGTCGCCCGATCAAAACTCAGGCGGAGGTGGCGGATACTTTGCAAACCTTGGGAGCTTCGCATTAGAGGTGGATCAAACAACGCCGCCCCTGCCAGGTCAACAGCCCAGGCTCCTGCCAATCGACACGAACCTGAACGACGGCTTGCTCGTCCCCAATCCAAGCTTCGGCCAGCTGAATAACAGCTTTTCGCAGGAAGGGATCAGCGGTAACCGCACCATCCGCGTAAGAGGCCGCATCACCTTCTAAGTACATCACGGCGAGGGCTGACGGACAGTTCCGTCAGCCCTCATTTACAAACCATTCGCTACGATCTAAATACTCTGATTTCTGCATAAATCGATAAAAGGACCCATCGCATCGCGCCGCTCCAAGATTCCAAGAAGCGACGTGCCTAGCACAGCAGCGGGCCCTAGCCAAGATTCAGATGAATACCTACACATAGTCACGATGCCTATGCGTAGGTACACCTCATTCTTGGTCAACCGGACACAATATCTTCGCAATCAGGGATGCCCGCTACAGGTGCATGTCTCACTCAGGCGTGTCTGCCAATGTCTATATACTTGGGCCATGCTTCGATCACAAAAGCACGGTATCATCAATCACATTTGCGACCACCGATTGGATCCCGCAAGTGGTCGGTTTTCGCGAACAGCGGTCACGAGTGAGGACATCGTTCAATCGATCCAGTGGTGTCGGGTATCCGGATTTAACTTCAAGTGGGGCAAGCGCGTCATGTCCGACCTTATGGATACAGCAATGATCTACATCGGCTGCTTTGGCGGCGGTGTGTGGCACGGTCCTTCAAACGGCGCCGGGGTTCATGCGGACATCGCCGCTCCCATCCTGCATTCCGGCCATTGATCGCACTTGTTTAGGAGCATGCGATGAACCGTCGAGACATACTGAAGACCGCGGCCCTGCTGCCCCTGGTGCCCAGCCTCAACGCGCTGGCCGAAGATCCGAAGCACCTATGGCAGGGTTACGAATTCCGCTCAATCTTTTCAGCAAAGGATCGGTTGAATCAAGGCCCATTCGACATCGATCAGGATGACGGCTGGCAGACTGTCTTATTCACCACGCCATCGGAGACGCCGCTTCGCAACCCGGGCTTTGGGCTCCTTGGCTATACGTGGGAGGAAGGCGGGCCCTCCATGGCCGTACGCAACGGGCGCCAATCGTTGGAAGATCATGTGGAGAGGATGGCCAGTCTTCCATTTGTCGACGCGCTATACATCCGTTGCGACTGGCGCAACGTGCAGAAGCAACCCGGAAGACTCGACTTCGATCCCATTTGGGACCTGACTCTCGCAGCCGCGAATCGCCACGGACTCCGAGTTGCCTTTCGCATTCAGAGTTCCAATACAGCATTTCAGCCAGGCCAGCTTGCGCTGCCTGAATTTCTGCGCTCGCGGGTTCCTCTCGTCTCCATAGGACCCATGGGTAAATACGGCGACAGCGATCTCTCCTTATCCGGCGGGACAAAGGGAGATTGGATTGAGCCGCGTTACGATCATCCCGAGTATCAAAAGGCGCTGGCCGAATTGAACCGTCTCCTCGCCGACCGCTTCGATGGCAATCCGCTGATCGAATTTGTGGACGTCATGCATGTAGGATTCTGGGGAGAAGGCCATTTTGGCGGGTATCCCAGTCCTTTCCCAGACATTCAGACGGCGCAGCGCACGCTCAACCAGATGGTTCGCATGCAGTTGGCCACATGGAAGAAGACGCCACTGGCCATGAACACACAGCCGGACATCAGCGCTACAGGCAACCGTGAAGCACTTGAAATCGCGGTGCAGGGAGGCGCCTGGGTCCGCTCCGACAGCATCATCGTCGAAGAACCAATTCAAATTGAAGAACTGGCAAATCGTCCTCCCTGGCTGGCGGCAATTCTCGAAGACGGATACTTCCGCTCCTATGACGTGTCGAAGCTCGTTCGGGATGCGGCTGGGGTCAACGAGCTTGAAAACTATTTGCTCCATGTTCTCGATCTGAAAGCGAACTACTGGTCGCTCTGGACCGAGTCGGAACATCTCACCAGCTACAACGAACGCTACCCTCGTGGCTTTGAACGTCTGCGTACCAACATGGGCTATCGGTTGAGGCCCTCCTGGGTGTGGCAACGCAAACGCTCAGGAACATCGGAATTGATCGTAGCTATCTCCAACAGAGGGGTTGCAGGCGTTCCAGGCGTCCTTTGGCTTACGGCGAAAAGCCCAGACCGAAAACTCAAAATGCGCGGTTCGCTCAATCCTGGACACCCCTACGGCGGCTCTCTTCGAATGTGTTCCTTTCTCTTGCCAAAGGATTACGCAGGAACAATCGACCTCCTTGCAGAGATCGAATTGCGGCCGGACGTGCTGAAGCCTATTGCATGGGCCTGTGAGCAACCTCTCAATCAAGACGGCTCTCTTTCTTTACAAATCAGGCCTATGAACGACCCGAACTGGCGCAAATCCATCTAATTCCAACTTGCGATCAAACATAGAGTACTCATGCCGCTCGTTCGAGGATCCATGGAAAGGCAGTCATGGAGCGAAACACTTCCGGCGTTTGGCGCAGACTGCGCAGGCTTGCCCTTAGCCGCCTGAAGGCGAAGCAATTCAAGGCCTTTTTGTCCGGGGGAGGGCCTTTTCCAGTCTGCCCGGGCCTTTAGGATGGAAACGCATGCAAAAACACGCTCGGTTCGGACTTCGGGCAGTATATTGGTTCTTGGCCCGGGAACCAAAAATGAAAAACCCGGCTAACGCAATGACAAAATCTCTCACCTTACTCGCCCTCCTGAGTATCGCGATCACAGCGGGCGCTGTCGCCGCGGTTCAGCAGAAAAAGGTCTATCCCGAGCGCTGGGTCTATATCAGCCGAAGCTTCCAATCCGACAAGGACGTCGACGAGGTGCGCGAAATTGCCCGCACCGCGGCGGAGCACGGGCTAACCGGCATCGTCCTGGCTGGGATGGACCGCATCAGCCTGGGCACGCCGGAGTATCTGGCGCGCCTCCGCAAGGTGAAAGAGATTGCCGATGCGAATAACCTGGAGATCATTCCCGCGGGATTCAACACCGGTTACGGCGGAGCCATCCTGGACCATGACAAGAATCTCGCCGAAGGCATGCTGGTAAAGGATTCCCTGTTCGTCGCGAAGGGCGGAACCGCGCAGTTCGTGGCGGACTCGCCGACGAAGCTGTTGAACTCCGGCTTCGAAGAATTCGAAGGTGACCGGCTCGGCGGGTTTACCACGCAGGATGACCCGGGGAAGAAGACGTTCGTCGACACTGGCGTCTCTCACTCCGGAAAGGCTTCGCTGCGGATCGAGAACTTTGGGGATACGAAAGAGGGTGTGGCGCGAGTGGCCCAGGAGATTCGCGTGACGCCGTACCGTTGCTACCGCGTGAGTGCGTGGGTAAAAACCGAAAATGCCGAGCCGGCATCGCTGTTCAGCATCAAGTCGCTTACGGCCGACGGACGCGACCTCAGCCCGTTCGAGCCGCCCGCGCCATCACCCACCTCCGGCTGGAGACAGGTGACCACGTCGTTCAATAGTTGGTATGCCGACCGTATCGAGTTAGCCTTCGGGGTGTTCGAGGGCGTGAAGGGCAAGGTCTGGGTGGACGACGTGGAAGTGGAAGAGGTGGGCCTGATGAACGTGGTTCGCCGCGGGGGCGCGCCGCTGACCGTTCGTGATGAGGCGACCGGAACGGTATACAAGGAAGGCCGGGATTTTGCGACGGTTTCCGACCCGAACATCGATTTCCATTGGACCCACCCCATGCCTTCGATTGAACTGCTGCCCGGCGGGCAGATCCATGAGGGGGCGCGGCTGCGGGTGAGCTACTATCACGGTACGACGATCTATAACGACCAGGTCCCCATCTGTCCGTCGGAGGCGAAGGTTCGCGAGATCTGGAAGCAGCAGTTCCCGCTGATCGAGAAGTATCTGGCTCCGAAGCGCTATTTTCTCAACATCGACGAGGTCCGTTTGTTTAACCGCGATGAGGCTTGCCGGCGCCGGAAGATGGCTGCGTCGACGATGCTCGGCGAGACGACGCGGTGGCTCTACAGTCAGGTGCGCGCCATCAACCCGAAGGCCAAGGTGGTGGTCTGGTCGGATATGTTCGACCCCAATCATAACTCGGTGAAGCAGTACTACCTGGTGAACGGCTCCCTGGAGAACACGTGGAAGTACCTGCCCAAGGACATGGGGATTGTGTGTTGGTATTTCGATAAGCGGCGGCAGTCCCTCGACTTCTTTTCCGGTCACGAGTTCAAGACGTTTGCGGGATCGTACTATGACGCAGACGATCTGAAGGATCCCGAAGGATGGCTGGAAGCCCTCGACCCGACACCCGGCGCAACGGGGATCATGTACACGACCTGGGAGAACAAGTACAAGCTGCTGGCGCCGTTTGGGGATCTGGTATCCAGGCGCCCTTAGTACTGCAGTTCAGTTGTAGATAAGCGATAAGTTGCACTTGCTCTGGTTTGTGGTTCTGCGCTCATTTCCATGGAGAAGCGGCTGTCTGGATGGAAGCGTGAGTTGTTGCGGGCGCATGGCCTGATTGCGGATCTATTTGCGCGTTCAGAGCCTCGCGAGCGAAGTCTGGCGTATTGACAAGGCTTGTTGAGCGGCTGTGGACACAAGGACGGCTGGCCCATGCAGTGTTATCCGCATTGCGAGCGCGTGGAGGAAAATCTCCAGACGCGCAAGTGCGGCTCAGCCTACTCGAATTGCTCTATCTGCTTACCACATTGCTATGGCGCGGGTGGCACAGTCTTGAACCCCTACGGCATTGGTCCGAGTGGCGAAGACGACATCAATCCGGGCCATGTGCTGCCACTATCGAAAGCGCGGATCACCTCTGCCCGCATTCTAGCTACAACCGCTCCGCACGCGGCACATTCTGACGAATTACATCTTCACTTTTTTGCTGCTCCAACTCTTAACAACTGCATGGATTTCTCTCCCATATCCATGGCTGGAGGCTCATTGAGGATGAGGAAGTTCTGCATCATGCCGGTGTCTTCGTGGGGAAGGATATGGCAGTGAAAGACGGACTTTCCCGTCCACTCCTTGAAGCGCATGCGAATCACCGACGCCGTGTTCTGCTGGACCCAGATGGTGTCCTGGATCAGGCCGGGGCGCTGCTCGATTCCGGCAATGGACTTGACCTCAAAGTCGTTGACATGAATGTGGAAGGGATGGCCTTCCGTTCCTCCGTGCTCGCCGCTCGGCACCACGATGTGCCATTCCTCGCAATCGTTGAGAAACACCGTTGTGGGCACGGCGAACTCGTCATAGAGCTGGTTGTTGATGTAAAAATCGATACCGACCACCGGGTTCCGCACGCCGGGAAACTGCGAGGAGAAGATGAAGTACCGCGTCCTCTTGATCTCGCTGTCCTTGATAGGCGGATCGCGCGTGACCGGCGGCAGAGCACGTGGAATTTTCATGTCCATTGGCGGGCCGCTCACCTCGATAACAGCGATCGTCTTCTGCGCGGCCTGAAGGAATTGTGCCTCCTGCGCCAATTGCAGGATCTGGTACTTGCCGGGCTTTCCCGCTTTGATCAGGAATTCGGCGCGGTTGGCCGGCCCCAGCGTTACCTGCGGTTCGCCGCTGTTGTACTCAAGCGGCTCCGGCGCGTCGAAGTTGTTGCCGTCCATTGCCAGCAGATACATGGTGAGGTTCTCGACCGCCACCGGCATCATCAGGTCGGAACAGGCATTCAGAAGCCGAAAGCGAGCGACTTCGCCGGGTCGCATCGTAAACACCGGCGGAGTCATCTGTACGGGCGTTGGGCTCTGCGGATTGGCCGGATTGTGCGTCTCCTTGAAGAACGGTTCCCCGTTCATCAGGTAGTAGCGCAGCGCGTAGTCGCCGGTCGTGAAGCCGCAGCTGAGATGGGTCGGCTCCGCTTTGCCGGTCTGCGGGTTGTAGATGGTTACGTTGCCGCCAAACGTCTGCCAGATAGCGTTCTGCTTGGGCTCGTAGCTGTCGCTGTAATCCACGCCAACCCTGTCTGTGGGGAACAAGCCAATGTCCTGCACCACGAGAGGATAGTCTTTTGCCGCCTTGATCTCCGGCACTTCGTCGATGGCGCCCTTGATGATAAGGCCGCCTGCCATGCCTGAGACCGCCTGGATCGCCGTCGAGCCGTGCGAGTGCGGATGATACCAGTTCAGTCCGGGAGACTGGTCGGGCGGAATGACAAACGGGTAGTCCTTGTACTGCCCCGGTGCGATGGAGACCATCGGCGCTGCGACGTTGGAAGTGCCCAGCGGCTCGAAGATGTGCGGCGCGATGTCCAGCCCATGCAGATGGAGATTGGTGTGGTCCATCTCGTGCGGAACATCCATGTCTCCGTTCCACGCGGGATCAGGGTCCGGAGTGAGTGAGTTCGTAACGCGGATATTCAGCGTGCGGCCCGCGGTGGTCTCAATCATCGGGCCTGGAACCGTGCCGTTGTAAGCGCGCAACCTCACTTTATTGCCATCGATCGTCTTGTTGAGAAAAGCACAATCGAGCACAATGTCCGGTACGAATTCCGCGGCATCGCCCGCAGACATCGATGAAGCGGGTAAGGCAATGGCTGCTGCCTTATCGCTATTGTCCAATGGCTTTGCAGGCGGCATCGCGGAAGGCGCAGCCTCAGCTTTTCCGCTTGCGGCTGCGACGGCTGCGGTTGTGGCCAGGGCCAGGAATCGGCGGCGGGATACTTGTTTCATTGCGCCCCCTTGGTTACGACCAGTGCGTGAGATCCGGTTGACTTCAAGCCGGGCTTCGCGTGAGTCGGGGGAGTGATCTGATTGGGATTGGTACATGCGTCGGGATTGCGGTTGACGTGGAAGTTTGCGTACTGCGTGAATGCCACGGCCAATTGCAGCGAAGTGTCCATGGTGAACGCATCCGGGAAGCGTCCGCCGGGAAAGCGCTGCGGCGCATTCTGGTTCTCGAAGTACGCGGTGTTATCCAGCGAATAAACCTGGCACATCCCAGTGAATCCAAAACTGGGCGGAACGTTTGTGCCCATGGTGTTGATTGCGGAATGCGGCGCGGCATAACCGCTGGCGTGGCAAGAGGTACAGGACGAAGCGGGGTTATCGACCGGACCGGCAAGACGATCCCTGCAACCCAGATGCTGGAAGGTCTGGATGTCAGTGTTGATCACACTCTGCTGCAAGGGCAGGCTCGAAGACTCGGGTACCGCGGGGAATGTCCACGGGTCGGAACCCCATTGCAGCCCGACGGGAACAAGATGATCCCAGAAGGTGTTGCCTGGTACCTGGCCGTCGTATGCGAATGTTCCGTAGACCCAGCGCGTTGGCGAACGGGGATCGACCACTGCCACGTCCACCTGAACCACGTGCGAAGTCTGCACCTCGCGGTCGCAGGAGTAACCCTCCTTTTCGGTCAGCTTGTGACGGTCGATCTGCCACGCGGGTGAATCATTCAGGAAGGGAACGCAATCCGGAGGCACGTTCGACGTGAGGATCTTGACCACCACTGTGCCCGTTGGGAACGGCAGCCCCGCGGGGATCGGGCTTCCCATGTACTCACCCATCTGCGGAATGCCGGTCGCGGGAATTGCCCGGCCAAGCGCATAGCCGCCGTACTCGTTGTAGTATCCGACGGACCAGCTCTCAAAGCCCCACGGATGTTCCTTCTTGCACGCGTCGCTCTCGCCTGCAAAGGTTGCAAGCGCATGAGGGTTGCTGTTGACCAGGTCACTCAAAGTTGCCGTGCGCTCATTCGTGGTTCCATGCACATATTCGCGGCCGGCAGTCGGGTCGTAGGCCATCCATGGCACATTGAACCAGCGGGTTTTGCCCTTTACCTTCACCTTCCAACCCACGTCGTTGGCCAGGTTAGGGTCCTGTTCCTGCTTCACGTAATCCAGAATCGTCTTCATATACACGTCCCAGTTTTGGCCGTGCCACTTCGGCGACGTCGGGTTAGAAAAGGTTGCAGCGAAGTTTACCTTCACATCCAGCCACGCACAATCGGTGCATGTATCCGGGATGCTGTGCGGATATTCCCTGCTCAACTCGAAGACGGGCGTGGTGGGGTTCTTCGGGGGGTCGGTAGCCGCATTGCGGAAGGCGTAGTAGCTGGCATCGTGCGCCTTCGGTGGTGCGGAAGGTTGTTGGCTTTGTAAGCACATGCCTGCCGCAAGCGCGGAGAGAACCAGGGCAAGTTTGGGCATCGATGCATGGGGGAAGGTATGCATGGGAGACTCCTGTTTACTCAAGTTGAAAAAGCCAGGACTGAGTTGTTCAAAAGATGAAACTCAAGCGCTGCCGGAGGTCGCCAGCAGGTCCAAAACATACTGATAAAAACCGGATTGATCGGCAAAGCCGAGGAAAACATTTTGCGGCTTTGCTCCGATTCCACTGTCGTCAGCGATGGGCCGAATCCAGCCCTGGTTGAATCCCCATGTTTCGATTGCAAGCCTCATCGGCGTGGAAGGTGTGTAGAGATCGGGCCGGGTGAGCCAGCAGGTCGCAGTCACGTCCCATAGCCGATAGAAAGGTTCGTTGGCGACCAGGCCGTAGGCCTCAAATGCGAGCTGCGAGTAGGTGTGCGTTTTTCCCTGGGTTTGCAAAGCATCGACAAAGCTCTGATCCACAGGCGCGGAGTTGCTGATGTCGAGGGGAAACAGATGGATACCGCCGTAATTTCGAAGTATCTCGTTCACGGCATAGGGATCCCAGAAGGCGTTCCATTCGGCATGCGTGTTGGCCACCGCTGGGTTGAGAGTCTGAGGGTCGAGATTGCCTGGCACGTTGATCGCGCCGGCCATCCACACGATCTTGTCTACGCCCTCGATCAGGTGGGGCTCGTTGCTCAACACATCGGTCAGCGGCGTCATCGGACCCGTCATGAGTAGCGTCAAGGGCTTTTTCGTCTGAATCGCTCGCTTGAGCAACCCAGCCAACAACGCCTCGCCATCGGGTGGCGGGCTGGCGACGCGCGGAGTAAAGGGCTGTAGGCTTGCAATTTTGCCGAAGCTGACGCAGTCGCCCCGATACTCCCATGGAAAAGCATTCCACGCACGGGCGCGGCTCAGGGCGACGGGCACCTCCGCGCGGCCGAGAAACTGCTGCAGCTTCGATGCCGCCTCCAATGCGGGTGCCTCAAGGCAGTCCGCGTTCACCAGAATGATGCCCACCAGATCGATGCCGGGCATCACGGTGAGCAGCATCGTCGAGATGAACTCATCGATCGCCGCATCATGAATGAGAACGACTGGGATCTGCACTTCGGGAGTGCCTTCCCTCGCGTTTGCATCCATGTGCGCACCTCAACTGCAAGGCAATATCTGGAGAACTTAAGAGCGGAACTGGGGAAGACTGGGCTCAGCGGAAAAGGCGTTGCCTGCGTGCGGCAACCTAGGAAGCTCGGCGCAAACCAATATCACCGATAGCTAATTTCTTGTCAAGAGAAATTGCGGTTAAGTAATTCACCAGCAGGGACTGAATTTCTGCTGGCCAGAATTCGATCCGGGTGCATAATCAGCCTGTGGATCGCCAAAATACAATCCGGTGGAAGAAATAAGCACGACTTTCGAACTCGGCGGTCGTTTTGAAGGAAGTTTATAGCTGGGGCGAGATCGTTTGGTGACTGAATATAACGGTCAAAGCCCGGTAATGCGCATGGGGCGGGATCAAAAGGTGTCCCTCGCCAAAGAATTACGCCTCCCTTTATATTCATAGCTTTCCAGCTAGTACGAATCGGGCGATCCAACCGAATCTTAACCGTTAAGACATCCGGGCTTCGATTCAATTTCTCGGCCGGATGGAATTTTGGCGAGGAACCGCAGGTCCTTCGACTCCGTTTGGCGCAAGAAACGCGCCAAACTCCGCTCAGGATGACAGCGTATTTATGATGCGAACTTTGGAGACGCGACACTAGCAACTGGTGCGGGTGGCGTTCGGCCCCAGTGCGCAAAGACCGCGCGCCGCGGCCCTGCGGGGCGCGAAAAGCGCGATGCGTGCGCCGTCCCAGGCTTGCGCTCCGCTTCAGCCTGGGCTATTTTCGAGCCTTCCCTCCGGGAAGACAGTCTGCCGCCGCGGGCGGCGAGCGTTCAGTTATAACGCGCGCGGCGCGACCTCAATCTCCGGATTGGATCTTGCCCGAGCCATAAGTCGGCGGTCCGGTCTGCGCATTCCCCGGTGGCGAGTTTGGATTCCGGAAGGGAATCAGCAAACTCGCATACTGGCTTGGAAACGACAGGAAATCCTGATACGTGGCCAAGCCAAACGACGGAGGATCGTACTGGTGGGTGTGGCTGGCGAGTTGGGTGAGCGTTTGCCGAAGCGAAATCGACATATACATGTTCTCCTTGCCGGTCTTCGATGAAGCCGGCGACCTCTATTGCAGGGCGATGAGGATGGGAAGGAGCGCCTGACCGGAGCGCAGTGGCTGCAGCGCTTTGCCGATCACAGCGCCAAAGGCGCGGGCGGGGTCGCTGGCCTTCATGGCGTGGCCGCTGGTGGGCGAGGTCGTCAGCAGATCTCCCACTTCCACAGGCCCATACTGCGCGTCGACTTTGCAGTACACCTTGCCCATCAGGGCAACGGGGGCGCGTTTGTCTGAAGTGCCGCTCCGGTCTGACGTGCCGCGGCGGTCGAGGATCATGCCGGGCCGAAACTGGCCTGCTCCCGAGATCACGCCGGCGACCTTCCGGTCATAGCCTTGCCAGCCTGGCTCGAGCGCCCCGTTCCGATCGAGGACGACAACCGTGCCCGGGTCGAGATCGACGTTCGTCTGCATGTCGAACTCCTCCGCGCAATCGGCTCCCTCGAGAATGACGTCCCCCCCAACGTTCAGAGTGCCGGTCACGGTGGCGTCTCCGACCATCTGGACATTGCCCTGAAAATAGCCAGCCGTTGCGCCACTGGCCCAGAGGCCAAAGCCGCCGGCGTCATTGTTGGCGGAGACGCCGGCATGCTCCGGCGAGTGACTCAGGCTGTTGAAGGCGTCGTTGAGTGCGTCGCCGGCCACCCGAACATTGCCCTGAAAATAGCCAGACGTTGCGCCACTGGCCCAGAGGCCAAAGCCGCCGGCGTCATTGTTGGCGGAGACGCCGGCATGCTGCGGCGAGTGACTCAGGCTGTTGAAGGCGTCGTTGAGTGCGTCGCCGACCACCCGAACATTGCCCGAAAAGGAGCCAGCAACGGCTCCCTGGGCCCAGAGGCCGTAGCCGCCGGCGTCATTGTTGGCGGAAACGCCGGCATGCTGCGGAGAATGGCTCAATCCGTTAATGGCATCGTTGGATTGGCTGGTGCCGACCACTCCGATGCCGGTCCCCGACGAGCCGACCACACCGGTTGCACTGCCCGGGATGGGTTGGGTCGATGTTGCCGACGCCAGCGACGAGCCGGACACGGCCGGCGTGTTGTCTGTCGAGACCGCGTTGATGGGGCCAGTCGATGGAGGTTCTTTTGCTTGTGTCGGTTGCGGCATACAATCCCCCTGCGTTTGCGGCGAGACTATCGTCTCCTGCACTGTGTGTCAAATCAAATCTGGCGCGGGCGGCAGTAAAAGCATGCGCACGGGCAGGCGGAGGCTTCACTCTGTGGTTTTCAGGACTATTCTGGTTGCATCCGCATGGGCTTCTCTTCCACGATCGGGAGCAGACGCTACACTTTTGGCAGCTGTTCCTCGCCAAAATAACGAACTGCTGTCAAGGCAAGTACATAAACGGGGTGTCCGATTTGGTCTGTTCCCGTGCAAAACTGCTCGAATGCTCAGCCTCCTGAG
>Ga0302319_10004078_pt1 | contig 30183 bp, 32 predicted proteins | sample Bog_T0_2_FD_203319 | JGI IMG/M metagenome (GOLD analysis project Ga0302319, IMG submission 203319) | Peat permafrost microbial communities from Stordalen Mire near Abisko, Sweden - Bog_T0_2 | ecosystem: Environmental > Terrestrial > Soil > Wetlands > Peat | place: Sweden: Abisko, Stordalen Mire... | reverse complement strand
TCGAGAGCTGGTAGCGCAGCGCGTTGCGGATGCCGCGATAGGTCTCGCCGACTTTGTTGATGCGTTCCTCGCTCACGACGATGTCGCTGCGGTAATCCTGCGACGCGACCCACAGCCGCACGACGTCGGCGCCGTATTTTTTGACGTAGGCTTCGGCGGTCTGCGGTTTTTCGTAACCGCCTTGCTTGCTCTTTGAAATTTTTTCGCGGTCGGCGTCCACCATGAAGCCGTGCGTGAGCACGGTCTTGAACGGCGCCGCGCCGTTGCCCGCGAGCGAGAGCAGCAGCGAGGATTGAAACCAGCCACGATGCTGGTCGGAGCCTTCGAGGTAAACGTCGGCCTGCCAGCGTAGGACAGGCGTCGCGCCTGTCTCTAAATTCCCGATTTCATTTTCAGATGGAGACAGGCGCGACGCCTGTCCTACGGCGTGTTGCAATTCGGCGCGCCGCATCAGGACTGCGCGCGAGGAACTGCCGGAATCAATCCACACATCAAGCGTGTCGTTGGATTTGGAAACGGCTTCCGCACCGCTCCAATTTTTTGGTTTCACAAGCGACCACAGTTCGGCGGCAGATTTTTCAAACCAGATGTTCGAGCCGTGTTGCTCAATGAGATTGGCGACGTTATCAATGACCGCCTTGTCAAGAATCGCCCCGCCGGTCGCGTCATAAAACGCCGGCAACGGCACGCCCCACGAACGCTGGCGGCTGATGCACCAGTCAGGGCGCGATTGCACCGCGCCCTTTATGCGGTTGACGCCCCAGTCGGGAATCCAGTTCACGCGATCAATCTCGGCGAGGGCGGTGGCGCGGAAAGTTTGTAGGACAGGCGTCGCGCCGGTCTCTAACTTCCCAGCCTCATTTTCAGATGGAGACAGGCGCGACGCCTGTCCTACGCCGTGGTCAATCTTGATGAACCACTGGTCCATCGCGCGGAAAATGATTGGCGTCTTGCTGCGCCAGCAATACGGATAACTGTGATGATAATTTTCCTGGTGCAACAGCGCGTGGCGGATGCGGAGTTCGTGCAGCACCGCTTCGTTCGCATCGCTCTTGCCGTGCTTTTCGAGAATCGATTTGCCAACCATTTCGGCGGGCATCTGCTGTTCGACAGGCAATTCGTTTGAATAGGCCAGTGCGCCGTCGTCGTTGACGGGCGAGTAGATGGGCAGACCGTTCGCGCGACCGAGATTGTAGTCGTCCAAACCGTGACCGGGTGCGATGTGAACGAAACCCGTGCCAGTGTCAGCGGTGACGAAATCGGCGGCGAATAATTTTCCGGTGCGATTGCAGAACGGATGTTGATATTCCAATTTCCTGAAATCCTCAATAGCGACAGGCGTTTCCGTATAATTCAACCAGCCGCATTTTTCCGCGACCGCAGGCAGCAAACCGCGAAACAAAATGTAATTTTCTTCGCCGACTTTGACTTGGACGTATTGAAGCTTTTCGTTGTAAGCCACGGCGAGGTTGGCCGGCAGCGTCCACGGCGTGGTCGTCCAAATCACGATGAACGTTTTTTCGCGACCGATGACGGGAAATTTCACATACACGCTTTGGCTGACGTGATCGTGATATTCAACCTCGGCTTCGGCGAGCGCGGTGCGACAGGGAATGCTCCAGTAAACCGGCTTTTTGCCGCGATAGACAAAACCTTTGGCGACGATGTCTGCGAACAGGCGGAGTTCATCCGCTTCGTATTCCTTGTTCAGCGTGAGATACGGATTATCCCAATCGCCCAGCACGCCGAGGCGTTTGAACTGGCCGCGCTGGAGATCCATGTATTTCAGCGCGTAGGCTTCGCAGGCCTTGCGAATCGTGGCGGCGTCCGCATCCGTAGTGCCAGCCTTGCGCAAGTCTTGCGAAACCTTGAACTCAATCGGTAGCCCGTGACAATCCCAGCCCGGCACATACGGCGCGCGAAATCCGCGCAGCGTTTTGTATTTGATGATGATGTCCTTGAGAATTTTGTTCAGCGCGGTGCCGATGTGCGCGTCGCCGCTGGTGAACGGCGGGCCGTCATGCAGCACGAACGTTTCCGCGCCCGCGCGCGACGCCTGGATTTTTTCGTAGAGCTTCGCGGCGGTCCAGTTTTTCAAACGCTCCGGCTCACGCGTGACGAGGTCGGCTTTCATCGCGAAATCCGTGCGCGGCAGATTCAAGGTGTCTTTGTAGTCCATTGCAAAATTGAACCGAGGACGGTAGCAGCGGAAAAAATCAGTGTCAACGGACGCGGCAGCAGGTCCGGCGGCAAAAATGTCATAAACCGCGCATCACCCGCGCCATTTCCAACGCCGTCTGCGCCGCCTCCGTGCCGCGATTGTGCTTTTGGCCGAGGCAACGGACGCGCGCGTGCTTCACTTTTTCAAAAACAAAAACGCCGTGGATGACGGGCATTTTGTGCAGCACCTGGATTTGCGCCAGCGCGTGCGTGACGCCCCAGCCGACGTGCTGCGCGTGGCTCGTCTCGCCCTGAAAAATCACGCCGAGGCAGATGATCGCCGCGTAGCGCGACTTGTGCGCGAGCTTCGCCGCTGTCGCCGGGATCTCAAACGCGCCCGGCACGCGCACGATGCGGACGTGCGCGCCCGCCGCGAGCAACGTCTCGCGCGCCGCGTGCAGCATCGCGTCCACAAACTCCGCGTTGTAGCGCGACGCGACGATGGCGAAGGTGCCGCCGCGCGCGCGCGCCGTTTTGGTTTTGACGGATTTTAACATGATGCGGAATTTTAACGATGCTGCTCCAAAAGACGAAAATATTCGTCGCGGGAAATTCCGGCGGTTTTCAGATTGTTGCGGATGATGAAAACTGGAATTTCGCGATAAGTCGGAATCACAACTGGCCGCGCAACGCCGTTTTTGAAATAAGAACGATGGCTGCCTTCCTGCCGCGCAAATTGAAAACCAGCCGCAACGAAGATGCGCTCCAAAGTTTTCCAGTCAACTGGCGCGAACTTGGGCATGGCCGCTCAAGCCGCCACCGGCGCGGAATGTTTCTCGATGGAAATCCAGTCGGGACAACGCCATTGCGCGCCGTCGTTTTCGTAACCGGCGTCTTCCAAAACCTCGGCCAGCGTGCTGTGATCTTCCGCCGTCTTGATGAACAGTTTCACGGCTTCGTCCAGCGCGGCGCGCGCGGCTTGCGGCGTTGCGCCGGAACTCGCCATGTCCAGCGGCATCGCGTGGGCGATGAATTGACTGCCTTCGCGCCAGATTTGGACGGTGTAATCAATATCCATAATGCAATCAATCTACTCGCTTGCCCGGATTGACGCGAGCCGATTTTTGCAACGCGACGCGACGATGGCGAATGTGCCGCCGCTGGCGCGGGCCGTTTTGGTTTTGATTTTCAACATATCTAATCAAGGGTCGGCAAGCATCTGTTTGTATTTTTCAACTTCCTCTTTGGACATTTGTTTGAATAGAACTCGCAACGTATAATTCCCAACCATCTTTCCGTTTCGTAAATAGAGCCAGTCGCTAATGTCCGGCTCATTTATTATGATTTTGTCTCCGAGTTTTACGTTTTGCACAATGTCGGGATCGTTGTTGATTATGCCAGTAATTTTTCCGTCCTTCCGCTCGATGTCAACGACCCAGAAATGTTCAATTTTTCCATTGTCGGTAATTTTGACCTTTAATGAAAAACCTGATTCGCCTTGTTCCCGCTTTTCATACACCTGCCAAAAGTCTGGCAAAGAAGCGCGAGCTTTTGCAATTGCCGCGTTCATTTCCGTGTCGTCACCGCTGACGCTAATAGTTTTATCGTCCTTTGAATTGTGACGCGAACAAGATGTCAAGCTGCACGCCGCAACAAATGTGCAAATAAGAGCGACAGTTAGTTTGGTTCTCATTTTGATTTTCATTGGCTGTAATTACAACAAATGCCCCAATTTCTCCCGCTTCGTTTTCAAATACCGCTCGTTGTGCGGATTGGATTTTATTTTGATCGGCATTTGCTCGGTGATTTTCAGGCCGTAACCTTCCAGCCCGACGACTTTTTTCGGATTGTTCGTCAGCAGCCGGATGGTTTTCAGGCCGAGGTCAACGAGGATTTGCGCGCCGAGTCCGTATTCGCGCAAATCCATCCCGTAACCGAGTTTTTCATTCGCCTCGACCGTGTCCAAGCCTTGTTCCTGCAATTTGTAGGCGAGAATTTTCGGCGCGAGGCCGATGCCGCGGCCTTCCTGCCGCATGTAAAGAATCACGCCGCGCCCGGCTTCAGAAACTTGTTTCATCGCCTGATGCAGTTGCGGCCCGCAATCGCAGCGGCGCGAGCCGAACACATCGCCGGTCAGGCATTCGCTGTGGACGCGCACGAGGACATTTTTCGCGCCGGAAATTTCCCCGCGCACGAGCGCGAGGTGATGCTGGCCGTCCACTTTGGAACGATACAAATGCAAATCGAAATCGCCGTAGTCCGTCGGCATTTTCACGACTTCAATTTTTTCAACGAGTTTTTCGCGCGTGCGGCGGTATTCGATCAAATCGGCGACGGTGCAGATTTTCAGTTTGTGTTTTTTGGAAAATTTCAGGAGTTGCGGCAGGCGCGACATGGAGCCGTCGTCGTTCACAATTTCAGCGATCACTCCGGCGGGACGCATTCCGGCCAGCCGTGCGAGGTCAATCGCCGCCTCGGTGTGTCCGGCGCGGCGCAACACGCCGCCTTCGCGGTAGCGCAGCGGAAAAATGTGGCCGGGACGGACGAGGTCGTCGCGTTGCGTTTTGGAATTGGCGAGCAGTTGGATCGTGCGCGCGCGGTCGGCGGCGGAAATGCCCGTCGTCACGCCGCGCGCGGCATCCACGGAAATCGTGTAGGCGGTGCGCATCCGCTCCAGGTTTTGCTGCGTCATCAGCGGGAGTTCGAGCCGGTCCAAATCTGCGCCGAGCATCGGCACGCAAATGACGCCGGAGGTGTAGCGCACCATGAAGCTGATGTTTTTGGCCGTGGCTTTTTCGGCGGCGAGAATCAGGTCGCCTTCGTTTTCGCGTCCGGCGTCGTCCACGACGATGACCATTCTGCCTTTGCGGATGTCGGCGATGACGGAGCCAATGTGGTCAAATTTTTTTTTCATTTAGCAACAGTGAATCTAACCAGCGATCGCAAAAAAGTCACATCATTCGTGATGTTTATGTCGGGCATGGGCATTTTTTGATTGTTTTGCGAAAAAAATCCGTTATCATGGGTTCACCGATCAAGGCGAAGGTGGCCGGCGCTGATTTTCGCAGTCATGACGCCCGTTAAGCTCAACCATATATCCGCCAACCCCAAAAGCGAGACAGCGGCGGGCGGGCCGAACTTTGATCAGAATCTCCGCCGGCTTGATCAACTCGCCAATCTTGGACTGGTCGCGGCCAGCGTGGCCCATGAAATCAAAAACGGCATGGTGGCCATCAACACCTTTGTCGAATTGCTGCTGCAAAAAGGCGGCGGGGATCAGGAACTTTCCGAAACCGTGCGGCGCGAGTTGCGGCGGATTGACCTGCTGGTGACGCAGATGCTGCGCTTTAGCGCGCCCCGATCCGCCATATCCGCGACCGTGCCGGTTCACGCGCTGCTCGACCACGCGCTGCGGTTGCTGCAACATCAGATGGGCGAAAAATTCATCGTGCTGAACCGCCGTTATCTCGCCGCGCCGGACACGGTGACCGGCGACGAGACGCAGTTGCAACAGGCGTTTATGAACCTGCTGCTCAACGCCATCGAGGCGATGGGCACGAACGGCGAGCTGACCGTGGCCACGGAAATTAACGACGCGGGCGGCGCGCGGCGGCTGCAAATTGAAATCCGGGACACGGGCGCGGGCATTACGCCGGAAAGTTTGCCGCATTTGTTCGAGGCGTTTTTCACGACGAAGAAAAACGGCACGGGTTTGGGGCTGGCCATCTGCCACCGCGTCGTCCGCGAGCACGGCGGCGACATCACCGCGCAGAGCGAGCCGGGCAAGGGCGCGACGTTCAAGGTTTCGCTGCCGGTGCCGTAATTTTATTCCCCGACAAGGTGATACGGGCTGACGGCGTCGCCGCCAACGTGTGTTTTCGGCGTGGCCTTGAGCGAGAAGCTGAAGGCGATGGTGAAATCTTCCGGGCCGAGGCCGTTGTCCGTGACGCGAAAAGTCAGCGCGGCGGTCCAGCTTCGCAAGTCGCGGTAGAGCGTGTAAAATTGTTCCTGCAACCGCCCGTCCTGCGCGTTGAAATTATGCGCGGCGCGCAAACCCCAGTTGTCATTCAGGCGGTAAAAGAGCGTGCTGGTGATGAAGTTGTCGCCGCCGCTGCCGTTGCCGAAAAAATTCTGGCGCAGATACCAGTGGCCGATGCCCCAGCTCCAGCGTTCGTTCGGCGTGAACGTGAGCTGGTGAAACGCGAGGTGCAGATGGCCGTCGTCAATGCCGTAGCGCATCTGGGATTCGAGCGCGAGCCACGAGCGCGGGCGAAAAGTCAGGCCGGAGTAAAGGTCGTTGAACGTCGTTTGCGGGCCGAGCGGAACCGCGTCGAAATTCGGCAGCGTGTTCGTCTGCGAATTCGGCTTGAGCCGCCAGTCGAGCATGACGTTCCAGTCGAGCAGGTCTTCGAGCTGGCCGTCGCGTTTGGTCTGCAGCGTGTTGCGCAGGCCGAAGCGCATGACGTTCTGGCTGTCAATCGAGTCCACGTTGTTGTAATCGGGAAATTGAATCGGGAGAATCATCAGGCCGGGCAGATCGGAATCGAACTGCGGCAACTGCGCCGGCGGCGTGCTGGGGTTGGGGACGAAAATGTAACTCACGGACGGCTCCATGATGTGGCGCAGGCCGTCCACTTGCAGCAGCGAACTCTTCGCGCCCGGCCACAGCCGCGAGAGTTTGAACGATGTGTCCACGCCCGCGTTGAAGACGCTCCGATACGTCTCGTCGTTCACGCCGGCGGTCGCGGCATTTTCCTCGCTGTAATAGGTGAACCTTCCGCCGAGGCGCGGCATGATGTTCAGCCAGCCGAAGAACGTCTCCGGCAGGAGCAGTTGATGATACGTGTCGGCGCGCGCGGCGGAACCGGCGTAAAAACCGTTCGTGCCCGGGAACAATCCGTTCGTGTAAGTGATGAACGAGCGGTAATAGCCGACGGAACTCTGGCTCTCGTAATAGACCGGCGTGTCAAAAATCTGCTGGCGGAAACCGGTGAGCTGCACGTCCGGCAGGCGCTCGATCTGGTTGTAGAAACTGTTGACGCGCGGGGTCGCCAGCGCGTCGAGGCTCCAGTTGTCCCAGTATTTGTTGACCTCGGCGAACGTGTTGGGCTGCGGGTTGGCGCGGTAATCGCCCTCAAAAAAATCGTGCAAGACGAACGGGTCGCTTTGCCAGTTCAGCAGGGCCTTGACGTTCAGGTTTGTGGCGGGCGTCGCCTGCCAGGAAAAAAACGCGCGCTGCCGGTTTTCCGGCACGTTGACGAAGGCCGACAGGCCGTTCGTGCCGTCGTTGGGCCGGCGGTCGTGAATGTAATAATACTTCGCCGTGAGGTCGCCCCACTGGCCGAGGTGCAAATTTACGTCCGGCCCGGCGCCGGGACCGCGCCGCTCGCGGTAATCCACATGCACGTTGCCGTCCGCCACGTCGCCCAGATACCAGCGGTAGGTCGCGAGCAGATACGCCCCGTAGGCGCTGCGATAACCCGGAACCAGGTTCAAATTGTTCGCGTGCTCGCCGAGGTTGCGCTTGTAATACGGAAAATAAAACACCGGCACGTCCTTCGCCCACAGCACCGCGTTCCACATCTCGACGTATTGGCCGGGAACAATTATCACCCGGCTCGCGCGCACGCGGAACGCCGGGTTGCTCACGTCGTCCGTCGTCACAAAAATGTGTCCCGCCGCGTAGATGCGGTTCGTCGTGTTGCCGCCCAAATCCGCGCCCGCCGCGAACACCGGCGGCCGGCCCGTGCGGAACTGTTCGCTCCGCATGATGTGCGTCTTGAAATTATAGCGGATGTGCTCGCCCGCCCAGAGCTGGCCTTCCTCCTCGATGCGCACCTGCCCGTCCGCCACCACCTCGCCGGTCAGCGGGTTGACCGACGCGTTGTCCGCCGTCAGCACCGTGTCGCCGCGTTTGACATAAATGCCGTTCGTGCCGGACCACGAGCCGTTGACGTAAGCCACCTCGCCGGTGATCGCGCCGTGGAGATACTGGTTCAACGCGCCCACCTCCAGCGTCGGTTCCGCCTGCGCCCAAACCAATCGCGGCAGAAACCCGGACAGCATAACCAGCACGGCGATGGTGGAAAATTTTCTCATCAGGCGCGGCCAATTAAACAGAATGAAATCAACTTGTCGAGCGTCGAAGGTCGGGCGTCAAGTGCATGAAAAAAACGCGCGGCGACCGCGCTCGGCCCGCGACTTTCGATCCTCGGCCCTTGACTAATTTTTTTGCGGCCAGAACGCAAACGCGACGGCGGCGAGGATGCAGCCGAACGCCGCGAAATGATTCCACCGGAACTTGTCGTGAAAATAAAAAAACGCGAAGACGACAAAGACCGTGAGCGTGATGATTTCTTGGATGACCTTCAGTTGAAACGGCGAATAGACCGAGTTGCCCCAGCGGTTCGCCGGCACTTGCAGCAGGTATTCAAAAAACGCGATGCTCCAGCTCACGAGGATGACGACGAGCAGCGGCTTGTCCTTGAACTTCAAATGGCCATACCACGCGAACGTCATGAAAATGTTCGAGAGCGTCAGCAGCACGACGGGCAGCCAGCGGGAAGAAGTAATATCCATGATTATTCCTTTGATGGGTCAATGATCTTAAGACCGGCAAAATAATCTTGGTAAAAGCCACGGTCGCGGGAAAGCAATTGGTGCGCGTGTTCAAGCGCGTGGCCGCCGATCAGAAAATCAGTCATGATGCGGTTCCGGCTGCCGCCGCCTTGCCGGTATTTTTTCCACGCGCGCCCGGCGGCAAATGCTCCGTCGCGCGAAACGGCTTCGACCGAAATTCCAAGCTCTTTTAAAATTCCATCCAGATTTTGTTGTGAAGGAAACCAGGCCGCCAGTTCGGCATAAACCGGTTCGGCGATCATCAAACCTCCGAGTTGGGAATGACTTTCAATCGCCTGCCGCGAACTTTTTTCAAAAACCGGGTCGGGCAGGAAAACGTCGAACAAAATGTTGGTGTCAATCGCCGTGGTCATCGTCCGCGCATGGCTTCCACCAGGTTGTCCGAACGCAGGCCGCGCCCCTTGAGCACACCGACGAATTTTGCAATCGGATGCAGCTTCTTTCCGGCTTTTTTCAAGACGAGTTGTCCGGCCTGCTCCGTAAATTCAACGTCCATCGCCGGCGCGAGGCCGAAACGATTGCGATACTTCTTCGGAATGGTCACCTGCCCGCGTTCGCCAATTTTCATACTTGAAAATATGAATTCATATTTTGAATTGTCAAGTTTGATTTTAATTCAAACGCACCGGAATTTTTTTCTTCGCCAGAAACTGTTTCACGTCGCCGACGGTTAAAGTGCCGAAATGGAAAATGCTCGCGGCGAGCACGGCGTCGGCTTTGCCGGCGAGCAGCACGTCGGCCATGTGTTCGAGCGTGCCCGCGCCGCCGCTGGCCACGACCGGCACGCCCACGGCTTCGCTCACCCGCCGCGTGATGACGAGGTCGAACCCGGCCTTCGTGCCGTCGGCGTCAATGGAGTTCAAAACAATTTCGCCCGCGCCGAGCGCCACGGCTTTTTTCGCCCAGTCAATCGCGTCGAGGCCGGTGTCCTTGCGGCCGCCGTGCGAGAAGACGCCCCATTTGTCCGGCGCGATTTTTTTCGCATCAATGGAAACAACGATGCACTGGCTGCCGAATTTTTCCGCGCCCGCGCGGATCAAATCGGGATTCGCAATGGCGGATGAATTGACACTGATTTTATCCGCGCCCGCGCGCAGCATCGTGAACATGTCGTCCACGGACTTGATGCCGCCGCCGACGGTGAGCGGCATGAAGCATTGGTCGGCGGCGCGTTCGATCACGTCCACCATCGTGCCGCGGCCATGGGCGGTGGCGGTGATGTCGAAAAATACCATTTCGTCCGCGCCCTGCTCGTTGTAACGCAGCGCGAGTTCCACGGGGTCGCCGACGTTGCGCAGGCCACCCGCCTCGGCAACGCCGAACTGGACGCCGCGCGTGACGTGGCCGTCGTGGACGTCGAGGCAGGGAATGACACGTTTTGCGATCACGCAATCATTGAAGCGGCAGTGGCGCAGCAAGGCAAATGATTCCGTAACCAAAAGGGTCCGCGGTTTTGGCCAAAAAATGGAGACACTGCGAGGCTTGCGCTTCGCAGTGTCTCAAAACAAGCCACTGTCTGAACAATTTAGGGCGCTACGTGGGCTGGAGTGACCGTGCTGCCGAGCGAGCAGGTCGGGATGGAACCAACGGAAGGATCGGCATAATTGCCACCGGCCGGGCAGGCTGGCAGGCTTTGTCCGCTGTTCAGCTTGATGTAGGGCGTCAAATCAGTTGGGAAGTTGATGGTCGCCCCGGTCGTCTGACCTTTTTCCAAGGCGAACTGATTTGCGGCGGCATCAATCTGACGCAGGTTGTTGATGCAGGCATTGGCCTGCGAGGTGGCACGGGCCTTCACGAAGTTGGGAATCGCAATCGCCGCCAAGAGGCCGATGATGGCCACGACGATCATGATTTCCACCAGCGTGAAACCCACATTACGTATGTTTTTTGTCGCTTTCATTCTATGGTCTTTCTTTAGTGCGGCGTGAACGCGCGACAGACGGATTTAATAATTGCATTTGTGTTCACCTGATTGCCCGTCGCATCCGCAGGTTGACACTGAATGGAGCAATCGCATTGCCAGACCCAATGATCGGCGGTACAAAGCCTGTGCGGTGCAGCCTAGAAGCTTTGTAGGGCGTAATCCTACATATAACAAAATGGTTACTTGCCCTGAAGACTTTCGTTCCAGCGGATGGCTTCGCGCAAAAGCTCGGTGGCGTTGGCGAGCTTGAGTTTCTCCTTGATGCGCGCGCAATAGGCTTGGACGGTTTTGAATCCGACATGCAGATGCTCGGCAATCTGCCGCGTGCTCTGGCCGCGCCCGAGCAGTTCAAACACCTCCAGTTCGCGGTTGCTCAATTGTTCAACTGGGGAAAGCGCCGCCGCCGTCCCGCCCTGGACAAATTTCCTGGCCATTAACGCGGAAATTTTTTCGCTGACGTAAAGCTCCCCGGCGTGAACGGAACGGATGCCGGCGATGACCTTTTTCGCCGCTTCACGTTTCATGATGTAACCGTGCGCGCCGGCGTGCAGCGCGCGTTCGGAATAAAGCAGCTCGTCGTGCATCGAAAGCACCAGCAGCTTCACCCCCGAATGGTTGGCCTTGATGTTTTTAATCAGCTCGATGCCCGAGCCGCTCTCCAGCGAAATGTCCACGACGGCGACATGGGGTTGCGCCAGGCCGATGAGCTCCAGCGCCTGCGGTTCACTGGCCGCCTCGCCGCAGACCTCGAGGTCGGGCTGTCGGTTGATCAAATTCGCCAGCCCATCGCGCATGAGCGGATGGTCGTCTACCAGCAGAACTTTAATTTTTTGCGGCATGATTTTCATTCACGATCGCAGCGTTGGGCAAAGTGCAGGTGACGCGTGTTCCGCGACCGGGCAGTAGCGCAATGTTGAAGGCTGCGCCAATCAAATCAGCCCGATACGCCATGATGCGCAGGCCCATGCCGATGCCGTTGCGGGCGTTTTCGGGCAGGCCGGTGCCGTCGTCGGTGACCGTCAAAACAATTTCCTCGTCCAAAGCATCGAGACAAATGTTGACGCGCCGCGCCTTGCCATGGCGGACGGCATTGGTGATCGCCTCCTGCGCAATGCGATAAAAATGCGTCGCCACGTTTGCATCTTGCAGCCGCGCGCTTTCGTGGCCTTCAAACCGGCATTCGATCTTGAAACGTTCGCTGGCACTGGCGGCCAGCTCCTGAAAATTGTCCGCCAGCCGCCCGGCCTGGATTTCCATCGGACTCAATCCGCGCGCCAGCGTGCGGGTCAGCTCAATCGCTTCCTCGATCAATTCAACCAGCCGATCCAGCTCGCCCGCCTCGACCAATGATTTGTCCGCCAGTTTCTGGCCGATGAGATGGCCCGCCAACGCCGTGCCGGCGAGGTGCTGGCACAGACTGTCATGCAATTCGTGGCCAATGCGGCGCTGTTCCCGCTCGCTCGTTTCCAGCAATTCTTTTTGCAGCCGCACCCGTTCGCGGATTTCATCCGTCAGCGATTCCGTCCGCACCCGCACCCGTTCCTCAAGCTCGTTTTGAAATCTTTTCAGCCGCGCCAGCAGGGCCACCACGACCAGATAAAACGCGAACATGATCAGCGCATTCCACACCGGCACAAAATAGGAGGAATAATTCTCGCCCGCCGCGATGTTTGTGGAAATCCAAGTCGTCACGCTCAACGCCGAAATCAAAACCCCGAAAGAAACGCCCACGGTCCACACGGCCAGAAAAACCGCCAGCAAATAAAAAATGAAGAAAAAAGTTTCGTAGCCCGTCACATAATCCACCACGCCGACCAGCACCACGATGGCAAGGCAAACCGCCGCGACCAGCCGTTTTGGCAGCCGTTCAAGTCGCCGGATCCACGGTTTCATGCGCGCCCTGATTCTACAACAAGGCGACAAACAAACCGAGAAAATTTCAAAAAAAACCGCGCCTTGGGCCGCTTTTTTTGCGCCGCCTCAAACGAACCGTAAAGGCCAAATGACCGGTCAAAAAATAATTCAAAACTTCGCTTGCCAGATTTTATATTGTGACTATCATGGAAACAGTTATGGCAAACAACGTCCAGTTCTCAATTGCGGTTCACATCCTGGCCGCCCTCGGTTGTCGTTGCGACAAGGACACCAGGTCCGCGACGCTGGCGGCGAGCGTGAACACCAGCGCCAGCTTTGTGCGGCGCACTCTGTCCAAATTGTCCAAGGCCGGATTGGTGGAGACCGCGACCGGCAAGGCGGGCGCGTGCTGGCTGGCCAGAGACGCGAGGGACATTTCGCTGCTGGATGTTTATCAGGCGGTGGACGCGCCAAAGGCGTTCGCCATCCACGGTTATCCAGAGCTAAAAGTCTGCGCGGTGAGCTGCCACATCAAGGCCGCGCTCGAAAAGGCGCTGGCAAAAACGCAGAAAGCGCTGGAAGCAGGCCTGGCTGAAATCAGCCTGGCGCAGGTCGTTTCCGCTGTTAGGAAAAAATAAAAATTTATCCTTTACTGTTACTTTTTTAGTAACATATAAACCAACAAAGAACAACAAACCAAAAAAAGAAAGAACAACAGTTATGAGCACGAACAAAAAACTCGCAGGAAAAGTCGCGGTCGTCACGGGCGCGTCCAAGGGCATCGGCGCTTCCATTGCCAAACACCTGGCGGCGGAAGGCGCGGCCGTCGTCATCAATTACGCCTCCAGCAAAACGGGCGCGGAAAAAGTCGTCGCTGAAATCACTGGCGCGGGTGGAAAAGCAGTCGCGGTGCAAGGCGACGTTTCCAGGAAGGCGGACATCGAAAAATTATTTTCCGAAACCAAGCGGGCGTTCGGGCACGTTGACATTCTCGTGAACAACGCGGGCATCTACGAGTTTGCGCCGCTCGAACAGATCACCGAGGATCATTTTCACAAACAATTCAATTTGAATGTGCTCGGCCTGCTGCTCACCACCCAGGAAGCGATCAAGTATTTTAATCCCGCCGGCGGCAGCGTGGTCAATTTGAGTTCGGTCGTCAGCACGCTCGCGCCGCCGTATGGCTCGGTCTACAGCGCCACGAAAGGCGCGGTGGACGTCATCACGGTTTCGCTCGCGAAGGAACTGGGCGCGCGCAAAATCCGTGTCAACGCCGTCCGGCCGGGACTCGTCGAGACCGAGGGCACGCACACGGCCGGCTTCGCGTCGGGTGATTTCCATGACGAATACGTCAAGAACGCGCCGCTGGGCCGCATCGGCCAGCCGCAGGACATCGCCATGGCGGTGACGTTCCTCGCGTCCGGCGATTCGTCTTGGGTCACGGGCGAAACCCTGCTCGTCTCCGGTGGACAGCGTTGATTCATCGTTGATTGAAAATCAGAACTAAAAATTATGAACAAAACCAGCTAATTGAGGCGAAACAAAATGGATTTGATTATTTTTCAATTTGTTGCCAGCCGCCACCAAGGGCTTTGATCAAATTGATCGAAGCCGTAAGACGCGCGCCGGTCAGTTGCACCGTGGCCTGCTCGTGGGTCAACGCGTCCGTCTGCGCGGTCGCGACGTCGAGATACGTCACGAGGCCGGCCTTGTAACGGTTGTTGGCGATTTCCAGCGCGCGACGCGACGAAATCAACGCCTCGTTTTGCGCGCTCCATTCGTCCGCCAAAAGATTTTGCGCGGCGAGTTCGTCCTCCACTTCGCCGAACGCGCCCAAAACCGTCTGGCGGTAATCGGCGACCATTTCATCGTAGGCGGCGTGCTTGGCGGCCAGGTTCGCGCGGTCCAAACCGCCGGTGAACAGCGGCAATTCCAACGACGGCCCGACCGACCAAAAACGGCTCGACCAGTTGAACAACGAACTTGCGCTGATGGATTGAAAACCGGCGAGGCCGTCAATTTTCACGGTCGGAAAAAACGCGGCCTTGGCGACGCCGACATCCGCGTTCGCGGCGGCCATGCGGCGTTCGGCGGCGGCGATGTCCGGGCGATGTTCCAAAAGTTCGCTTGGCAAACTCGGCGGAATTTTCGGAATGTTTTCGGCCGTTGACGTTTCGTTTGAAACCAAAAAATCAATCGGCGACTGGCCGCACAAAACGGCGAGCGCGTGCAGCGTTTGCGCGCGGCTCAATTTTATTTCCGGCAACTGCGCCTCGGCGGCGTGCAGTTGCGTCGCGGCCTGCGCGACATCGAGGTCGGAAGCCACGCCGCCGCGCCGGCGATTTTGCGTGAGTTCGAGCGAGCGGCGATACGTTTCAATCGTGTTGGTGATCACCTTAAATTCGGTGTCCAGCGTGCGCAGGTTGAAATAATCATCGGCGACTTCGGCGGCGACGTCGAGTTTGGCGGACTCCAAATCATCCGCGCTCGCGGAAAATCTTTCGTGCGCGGCTTCGGACAAGCGCCGCACGCGGCCCCACAAATCGAGTTCCCAGCCGAGATAAATCGGCGCGGTGAACGTGTCGTAAGTGTGCGACGCGCTGGCCGACTGCCCCTGCAAAGGCTGATTGACGCTTGTGCGCTGGCGCGTGATGTCGCCGTTCGGCGTGCCGCCGGCGGTGAGTTGCGGATAAAATTCCGAACGAGCGACGGAAACCAGATCGCGCGCCTGCTCGAATCGCGCGGCGGCGGCGGCGAGATTTTGATTGTTCGTCAACGCGAGCGTTTCCAATCGGTTCAATTCGGTATCGCTGAACAAACCCCACCAATCGCCGCGCGGCAGATTTGCGGAAGGCTCGGCGATTTTCCAACTGCCTTGGTTTGTGTTCGCGGAATTTTCATCGCTGAAATTTTTTGGCAGCGGCTGATTTGTGATCGCCCCTGGCCGATGATAATCCGGCCCGACGGCGCAACCGGCCAGGCCGATGGCGAACGCAAACGCGCTGATGAAAATAAATTTTTTCATTTGGCCGCCGAATTGGTTTCCGCCGGTTGTTCCACTTGCACGGCCATGCCTTCGGCGATTGAGTCGGGCGGATTATTTATCACGCGGTCGTCCGCGTTGAGGCCGGCCAGCACTTCGACGGTGTTGCCAAAATCGCGGCCCAGTTTCACGGAACGCAACTGCACTTTGTTGTCGCTGCCGAGAATGGCGACCTGCATTCCTTGCGCGCGGAAAATCAGCGCGTTGTCGGACAGCACCAGCACGTTCGCGGCGGTGGGAATTTCATCGAAGCGCACCTGCGCGTAGCTGCCCGCGAAAATTTCATTGTGCGGATTGGCCACCTGCAACTCGACTTCCAGCGTGCGCGAGCTCGTGTCCACCGCGCCCGCCGTGCGCGTGACCGTCGCGGGAAAAACGCGGCCCTGCAATTCCTGAAACGTCAGCTCGGCCTTTTGTCCCGGCACAATCGCATGAATGAATTGCTGCGGCACGCGGACATAAACGCGCAGCGGATCGGTCTGCGCGACGCGGAACAGTTCCGGCCCGCTGTCGGCGGAAATCAGCGCGCCGATGTCCGTGTTGCGCAACGTGACCGTGCCGTCGAACGGCGCGGTGACGCGGTCGAAACTTTTCAGATCTTCGAGCCGCTGCACGTTCGCGCGCGCGGCTTCGACATCCGCCTGTTTCAACGTGTAGTCCGCCGTTTTCTCGACGGTTTCCTGTTCGCTCACGCTTGCGGTTTTGAGCAGTTCCGTCCAGCGGTCGGCGGTGGTTTTGGCGAGCGCGAGATTTGCGTTCGCCTGGTCCAATTCCGCCCTCGCCTGCGCGAGCTGCGAATCCAGTTCCGGCGTGTCAATTTCCGCGAGCAACTGGCCGTTCGTCACGCTTTGGCCGATGTCCACGAACCAGTTTTTCAGATAACCGCTGGCGCGCGCGTGGATCGAAGCCTGCACAAACGCCTGCACTTCCGCCGGCAACGGCGTGCCGAAATCCGGCTTCGACGCGACGGGCGAAATCACGTTCACGGTCAAAACGGAATCCGCCGCTTCTTCCTTCGCGAGATTGTGGCGGTGAATCCAACGCGGCACGAAACCGGCGATCAGGCCGATGATGACGAGCACGACGACGATTTGCAAAATGCGCGTCAAACGGATCGGCGGCGGCGCGGATGAGGTGGGATTTAAGTTCATGGCGTGGGCGTTAAATTTTTATGTTCGTGGTTCCGGTGCATAAAACTGAAAACGATGGGAACAAAAAACAGCGTCGCGACCGTGGCGAAAACAAGTCCGCCGATCACGGCGCGGCCGAGCGGCGCATTTTGTTCGCCGCCTTCGCCGAGGCCGAGGCTCATCGGCAACATGCCGATGATCATCGCCATCGCGGTCATCAAAACCGGGCGGATGCGCCCGACGCCGGCTTCCAGTCCGGCGGCGATCGGTTCCATTCCGCGATTCAAATTTTCGCGCGCGAAGCTCACGACCAAAACGGAGTTTGCCGTCGCCACGCCCATGCTCATGATCGCGCCCATCAGCGCGGGCACGCTCAACGAGGTCTGCGACAAAAACAATCCCCACACCACGCCGGCGAGCGCGCCGGGCAGCGCGGTGATGATGATGAACGGGTCAAGCCAGTTCTGGAAATTCACGACGAGCAGAAAATAAATCAGCACAATCGCGCCGACCAATCCAATGCCGAGTCCGAGAAAACTGGAGCGCATCGTTTCCGCCTGGCCGCGCACGATGATGCTGCTGCCGTGCGGCAAATCTTTTTTTGCTTTTTCGACGAGCGGCTGGATGCCGTCCAAAACGCCGCCGAGGTCGCGCCCGTCCACGTTGCCGTAAATGTCCACGACCGGCATGACGTTGTAATGCGAGACGACGGGCGCAACGTTCACGCGGTCAATTTTCGCGAGGTTCGCAAGAATTTGCGCGCTGCCGCCGCCCGGCACATCTGTGCTGATCGGCATCGCGTTAAGTTGTTGCACGGAATCCATCGCGTATTCCGGCGCGCGGACATTGATGGAATATTGCACGCCGACGACGGGATTAAGCCAGTAGGCCGGCGTCACCTGCGCGCTGCCGCTCAAGCTCAACAAAACGGAATTCGCGACGTTCTGCTCGGTCAGGCCGAGGTCGGCGGCTTTCGAGCGGTCAACCGTGATGCGAAATTGCGGCCAGTCGTTCGGCTGCTGGACGTGAACGTCCACCGCGCCGGAAATTTTTTTGATTTTTTCCGCGAGTTGCACGGCGACGGCGTGGTTGCCGGTTTGATTGCGCCCGACAATCTGCACGTCGAACGGCGCGGGCAGGCCGAAGTTCAACGTCTGGCTCACGATGTCCGCCGGCAGAAAATAAATCATCGTGCCGGGAAATTCGCGGTTCAAACTCGCGCGCAATTTGCGGACGTAATTTTCCGTCGGCGCGTGGCCCGGTTTCAATTGCACCAAAATGTCCGCGTCGCCCGGCCCGATGACGCCGCTGGTGTTGTAGCTCAAATTGATCGAGGAATTCGGGATGCCGATGTTGTCGAGAATGCCGGCGATCTCGCGCGCGGGAATCGCGCGATGGATCGCGCCGTTGATCTGGTCGGCGAGCCGCTCGGTTTCCTCGATGCGCGTGCCGGTGCGCGCGCGGATGTGCAGCAAAAATTGTCCGCCGTCCACGCTCGGAAAAAAATCTTTGCCCAGCGACTGCGTCAACAGCCACGACGCCATGCAAAAGCCGAGAAAAATCAGTGCGAACGGCTGGCGATGTTCAAAACAGCTCGCGAGCAGCGCGCGGTAGCCGTTGCGAAAACGGTCGAAGCCGTTTTCAAAACCGCGCTGGATTTTCACGAACGGCCGCGCGAGCGCGGGAGTTTCGGAATCGTCACCCTGTTCGCCGTGGATTTCAACATTGCGATAAAACCACATCACCAGCGTCGGCACGAGCGTCCGCGAAATGACGTAGCTCGCGAGCATCGCGAACACGACGGCCTCCGCGAGCGGCACGAACAGATAACGCGCCACGCCCGCGAGAAAAAACATCGGCACGAACACAATGCAGATGCACAGCGTCGAGACGAACGCGGGCAGCGCGATTTCCTTCGAGCCGAGGATGATGGATTCTTCCAGCGGTTCGCCGTTCGCCATGTGATGATGGATGTTTTCAATCGCCACCGTCGCATCGTCCACCAAAATGCCGACCGCCAGCGCGAGTCCGCCCAGTGTCATCAGATTGATGGTTTCGCCGAGCGCACTCAACGTCGCGAGCGAGCACAAGACCGAAAGCGGGATTGAAAGCGCGATGATGAGCGTGCTGCGCCACGAACCGAGAAACAGCAAAATCATCAGCGCCGTCAGCGCGGCGGCGATCACGCCTTCGCGTAAAACGCCGCTGATGGCCGAGCGCACAAACAAAGATTGGTCGGCAAATTCCTTGACGTGCAAATCTGGCGTGACCGTCGCCATCACGCCGGGCAACGCGGCTTTCACGCCGGCGACGACATCGAGCGTCGAGGCGTTGCCGGCTTTCATGATCGTCAGCAGCGCGCCGCGCACGCCGTCCTGGCGCACGGCATTTTGCTGCGGCGTGTAGCCGTCGTGAATCTGCGCGACGTCGCTCATGTAAATCGTCGCGCCGTTGACGACCTTGATCGGCAGATGGTTCAAATCATCAATGATGCGCGAATTCGCATCCACGGCGACGTCGTATTCCGTCGGGCCGATTTTCGTCGTGCCGCTCGGCAAAATCAGATTCTGCGCGTTGAGCGCGTTGACGACATCCTGCGCCAGAATATTTTTCGCCTTGAGCACGGGCAGGTTCAAATCCACGGCGACGACGCGCTGCTTGCCGCCATAGGGCCATGGAATCATTGCGCCGCGCGTGTTCGAGAGACCGACGCGCACCTGGTTCGCCGTCACGTCAAACAATTCCTGCTCGGACATTTTAGAACTGCTGAAGCTGTATTGCGAAATCGGCACGGACGCCGCGTTGTATTGGATGATCAGCGGCGGCTGCATTCCCGGCGGCATCAGGCGCAGCACCGTCTGCGCCGACGCGGTGATCTGGGCGACGGCGGAATCCACGGACGCGCCGGGCTGCAAAAAAACCTTCACCACGCTGATGCCGTTATACGACGAAGACTCGATGTGCTCGATGTTGTTGACCGTCACCGTGAGGATGCGTTCGTGCGCGTAGGTGATGCGTTGCTCGAACTGCTGCGAATCGAGGCCGGCGTATTGCCAGACGATGCTGATGACGGGAATGTTGATCGCCGGAAAAATATCCGTCGGCGTCCGCAGCAAGATGAGCGGCGTCAGCAAGACCAGCAGCAGCGCGGCCACCACAAACGTGTAAGGCCGGCGCAAAGCGAGAAGGACAATCCACATGGTTTATTCAGTTGACCAGTCAGTTAATAATTTTTAATAAAAGTGTGATCATACGGAAATATTTTTGGGGCTTGCTCAAACTGCGAGGGCGTTGGCCCCGATGATTTCCATGATGGTCGGTTCCAGTTCCCGAAGCACTTTGAGGTCGTTGCGAATCTTGGCGTTCAGCAACATGCCCAGCGTCATCGAATAGACCCGTTTCGCAGTGCCCGGCGAATCAACCGCCGCCACCAGCCCCTGACGTTTGGCGTCCACCAGCGCGCTTTCAATGTAGCGGATGCTGCGATCCATCATCTCCTGCGTCTTGGCCCGGATTTTTTCATCTTGCGTCGCCAGTTCCATGCCCAGGCTGGCATACGGACACCCGCAGACGTGGCCATATTTTTCGGCCTTTTGTTTTTGGCGGTTGCGGACGTGTTCACACCAAAGCCGCAGACGTTCCAACGGCGGCAATTGCGGGGAAAAAATCTTGTCCAGCTCCGGCTGCTTTTCCCGCCAGTTTTCCTCGTAAGCTTCAACCGCAAGATCCGATTTGGAATGGAAGAAATGATAAAAACTGCCCTTGTTTACATGGGCGCGCTCGCAAATGTGATCCACGCTCACCGAGCCGTAACTTTGATTCCAAATGAGGTCAAAAGCCACTTGCAGCAGCTTCTCCTTGGTATCGTTGGGTCTGGCCATAAATTTTCGATTCAATTGCGGGTCCAGCTTGTCAGCCGGCGCTTTCCTTGGCGCGAACCGGCAACGCGATTGAAAAGCTGGCCGCATCTGAAGAGCAACAAGGTTGGAATGCTGGCATTGCCGAGCTGTGCGACGGTTTCAGGGCCATTTTGCAAATCCAGTCCTGCCGCCGTCACCGAACCGAAGTTTTCGGCCGTCAGTTCGTGAATCAACGCTGAAATCATTCCGCGCTGGCCGCACCAGACAGCCCGCAAGCCCGGTAAAAACGGCCACCCCGCTGCCGGCACTTCGCTGTCGCGGGATTGGCCAATTACAGTCAGCGCATGCTCATTTTGTGATTTATCCAAAGCTGGATTCATGGGTGACTTTTCCTAAAGTCACGGTTAAATTACAAAAATTGACTGAATAGTCAAATTTATTTTGTAAGACGGTGTAAAACTGTGCGATACCTCAAAAAGGCTGTAAATAATTTGCAACGCCTGTCCCTCCCTGGCTTCAAAATCCCTCGCAAAAAATGGCCTGATGGATTTTGTGACACGGGCTTAAGCTTGCGCCAGTTATCCGTCACCAATCCAATCCTGAATTTTTCAGGAGCGACTAATTATTCTGCAAACATTCCGTTCGTCTGTCCGTAGTCCGGAAGAATCTTGCCGCCATCCTTTGATCTGTCCTGATACGACTTCAGCCGTTTCATATAGCCCTCGATGTTTTTGGAGTCATTTTCCACGGCTTCACTGCTGAGGGTGGTCGTCCTTCGTAAACCGGAGACAATCTTTGGCAGTTTCTGCCAATTAATGTTAGCGCAGCCAGGGTACAATGGGCTCATTTTAACCCCGGCTACCCACATCCCCAAGACGGCTTGGGCCCGAACGTAATAGATCCTGTCCGGCAGCAGATCCGCGTCTAGAAACGACAGGTTATCCATGCTGGCAGAAAATACATGATGACCGGGGTCACATTCGTACGCGAAATATTCCTCCGAAGACGATATGCCGATCAGCCGCTCACCATCATGCACCGCAAAATGAACGGCATAAGCCAAGTGACCGGGACGGATAAAAATGACCTTGGTCTTGCCCGGTGAAGGCATCTGAAAATCCGATCCCATATTCACCAAGGTATTCCCGGATGAGGAGCCACCCGTTGACGCACAGCCGGTGAAAACCAGCGTGGCTAGGAGGAGGCAAAACATTATGAGGTTTAAGGAAGGTTTTTTCATATAATCTTGCAAGTTTGCTTCGTGGTTGATTAATCAGGTAAAATTTGTGAATCGTGGTTTGCAATGTCAAACGTCAAATACAATGGGTTTATTGCAACAGCGATGTTGCTTCCACTTTTATAATGGCTATTTTCCACCCACCACTTTGATCTGATCGGGCGTTTCCAAAATAATCTCCGGCTTGTTGCGATATTCGGTGACGGTTCAGATGATCTCCACGTTTGCATCTTTCAGGCTTTGCAGATCCTTGAACAGCCCAAGTTCTCCGGGAATATGACAGCGGTAAACGGTGAATCTGGTACGCGCCCTTGAATTAAATGATCTGGATGCCCGTGTTGCGGATTTGATCGTTCACCTCGGGGCTGTGGAGAATTTCACCCACCAGATAAATCGGCGTGTGCGGCGACACGTCGCAAAAATATTTCCGCGCGGCGTAGGCCGGGTCAATCGCGCGCTCGACACCGTGGCAGAAGCTGAATTGCTTGGCGAGCTTCACCGTGAAGTCGCCGGCGGCCAGCACGCTGCCGTGCGTGCGGATGCGCCGCTCCGGTAATGCGCCTGCGCCTGCACCGCTTCCATGATGTCTGGCCGGCGAAGTTTGATTTTTTGGGCTGCGGGAGCTTCCAACGACATGGCTGGAAACCAAACCTAAAGCACGGAGTGTCCAGCCTGTTTGTCGGGCGGCTTGAATGCACGGCAGCAATGCGGACTATTTTCCCCCGGACGATTTCGATTTTTTTCGCGCCTTTAAGTGGCTTGCGCGCCGGACGATGCTTGCATGTCGAAAAGCCAGCCGGCGCGGAACATCCGGCTGTTACATTGAAAGGTAACTAAAGCTGGCGGCCGTGCAACCCGGCGGCCTTCGCGGGCAAACACAAATTTCCGTTCGCGTCGGGCAAAATGGCCGAAGAAGTCGTTGGCGGCGTGACCGGTTGCAAATTACTGCCGGTGATTCTCAACGCGCAGGTCAGTGCGCCCGGTTTTCCGACGGGCAGTTCCACGGTCAGCGCGTCGGCGGTCTGCGTGAACTTCAATTCGCACTTTTCGCCGAGCAGTTCGATGGGTTTGATTTTGTTCCTTTCGGCGTCGCCGGTTTTGGCAAGCGCGCGGATGACAAATTTATTTTCCGCCGGCCAGCCAAGGGCAATGGCGTAAAGCGTCTTGCCTTTTGTCGTGAAACGAATGTCTTTGGCGGAGAAATTAAAATCTTCCTTGAACGCACCGCCTTTGACGCGCAGCGGGCCTTCGCCATAAACCAGCCACGGGCGCGTGCCGTAAATCGCCTCGCCGTTGACCGCGAACCAGCCGTGCAACTGGCCGAGCATGGTTTCGACTTCGGGATCGAGCGTGCCGTCAGGCCGCAGCACGACGTTGAGCAGCAGGTTTCCATTTTTACTGACGATGTCCACGAGCAGATGAACTGTCCAGTCAATGGGCTGATACTTCCAGTGCTTGTTGTAGAACCAGTCGCCGACGGAGGTGTCGGTTTGCCACGGCAGCGGATTGATGCCGGGCATCACGCCGCGCTCCACATCCTGCACGCATGAGCCGGCGCGAAATTCGCCCGTGCCGGCGTTGAAGGACTTGCAAGTATAGACGGCTTCGAGCTTGCCGCCGTGGGCGGCCATGTTGCGGTTGTAAAAATCGGCGACGAGCGTGCGACCGACTTCGCCGAAGGGCAGGCCGCCGTCGCTGTAAAGAAAATCCGGCTGGTAATGTTCCATCAAATCGTTGATGCGGTTGAACCATTCCTGCTGCCAGGTGGCGCTGGTGGTATACCATTTGTCGTCGGCAGCGTCATTTGATAATTTGAACCAACGAGCGACTGACCGCCACTGACCAGCGACCAGACGGCATTCGGTCCCAACACCGGACTGGATTGCACATAAAAGCTGCCGGTTGACGTGGGCCAGGACAGGGTCAAAGTTCCGGCCCCGCTCGCGGCACCCATCGTTGGCCGGTTGGTCGTCGTTGTGGCCGGCAGCGGCAACTGATCCGGGCCTAATTGGAAATCGGTGGCAATCGCATTGCTAGTTAAGACACTACTGTAAATGCGGACTTCGCTGATGCCTGCGTTCCTGAACGGCCGGTTGCCGCTGGTGTTGGGTATGGCCGCGGAAAAGTTCGTGTTCCAGACCGCCAGCCCGATCGTGCCCAGATTGGTTCCCAAGGTGTTCAACGGAATGGTCACGCCGCTGGCCGAACCGGAAAACACGCCGTTGGTGTAAAGCGTCACGATGCCGGCCCCGGGATCGTAAGTATAGACGTAATGCGCCGGGCTGGGCGGACTGGCAATCGAGTTGTAATTGACGCGGGTGCCGAGATTGACAAGCCCCGAGTCGCCCGCCGTCGTTTGAATCTGGAATGAGGACATCGCATTATACCAGCGCGCAAAGAAGTCTATGAAGTTGGTGCCGGTGCCGGACGGAGCCGTCGGACCGCCAAAACCAACGAAGGTGTTGCCGTTGTTCCAGCCGTTGTTGGTGACCCAGCATTCCACCGTGACCGCGCTCAAGCTGTTCAGCAATCCGCCGGGGATGCTCACATAGCTGCTGTCGCTGGCCGAACCCGAGTTGGGTAAAACGGCGTAGCCACCGTTGAAACTGGCGTTGCCCATCAGCGTGCCGTCCGCCCCGCCAACCGAATCGTGCGCCGTCGTCCCGCTAGTCTCGCTGAAGCTCCAGCGGTGCAGCAAGGTCAAGCCCGTGCTGGGGACATTCAAGGTCGCCGCCGGACTGCTGGTGACTGAACCGCTGGCATTGCTGACGATGACGCGATAGTCGGCGGCATTGGCAGACGTGACGTTGGTGATGGTCAATTGCGCCGTGGTCACACCGGAAGCATTCACATCAACGACGTTGCTGAACAAGCTGCCGCCGATGGCGGCACGCTGCCATTGATAATTCAACGAAGTGCCGTTCGCACCGACGGTGAATTGACCGGTCCCGCCGGGGGAAATATTGGCCGGCTGCGGTTCGGTTGTGATTTGCGGCGCAATGGGCTGGCCGCTCAAACGGCGGACGACGAGCGCATTGATGTTGCCGCCACCGCTGTTGGGCAGGTTTTCCTGGAGATTCACCGACGTGCCGCTGGCGGTGAAGGTGCCAATCAAAAAGTTATTATTGCCCATGGTGAAGCTGGCTGAATAATCGTTCGCATCGGCGGGGTCTTGATAGTTGGCCTGCCGCGCGCTCGGAGTTCCGCTGCGGTCATCCAGGGCGAATAGCTGCACGGCATATTGCTGCCCGGCCACCAGATTGGTCAACGTGATGGTCTTGGGGCCGTCGTCATAATTGAACTCATTCAAAACCACGTTGAACTTCGCGTTTCCCGTGTTGCCTGAAAATGCGCCAGTGGTTGTGCCCGCCCCGGTCGCTGCGGCCACCGAGCCATCGTTTTTGAAATCCACCGACGTGCCGTTCGTGAGCACGACAATCGCCGGGATCGGCCCGAAAACTTCCGCGCCGACAACCGTGCCGGACTGGTTGAGCGCAGAGTCGGCCGTGCTGATGACGGTTGGACCATATCTCATCAAGTCCGGCAGTCATCACTGCTTACGGAATCGCGGTTGCATCTAATGCCCCCTGTCCAATGCCAGAATCCTTGATCAAGCGCAAAGCACGTTGAGGCGAATTTTGTATTCAACTCCAACTGGAACCTAGCCACAACCGGGTTATGGTTGAAATAATTGAGAAAGCGCAAACATGTTTGTCCCGCAAGTGCGGGACAAACATCGGTTGGAGGTCGCAAAGCCGTTGGCATTGAATGAAACGACTGGATGTCTGGTTTCGTCGCAATCAGGATTATGAGTGGTAAAATATTTCAAAACCATATTGTCGCTTGGCAGAATCATAAAGATAACCAGTCAACACTCCGTCCTGGTCAACCATGTCCTCCAGATAACAGCAGGCGTAGTCATACTGGTTGCTGGTGCCATCCAAATGCGTGACCAGTTGTGCGCGGTCGAGGGCGTCAAAATTGCCATAGACATCGCGTTGTAATGTGGCACCGGAAACAATGTCCTTTGACACAACCGAAACCGTCTGGCCGAACTGGTCAACGACGGTTGTGGTTTGCGTCCCATCGGCAATGGCGGTTCCACTGCTGTTGGGCTGGCCGGTGCTGACGGTGTTGGTCTGCCAGCCGCCGCTTGCCCGCCCGCAAAAACTCCCCCAAGTCACCCAGCTCCACCCGCAACACCTGTGTATAAAGGAACGAAAGCGCATTTAGAGCTTGATTTTGCGTCCCCGCCGCCACAGAATCCGTGCTGGCCAGATGATTGAGGAACGCCACAACTTCGGCGGTGCCAAGTTCACGGGGATGTCTCCACGCCCCCGCCTGATCCCGATGAAATTTCAAGAACCGCCGCACCCACTGCCCATACGCCTCCTCCGTGCGCAGCGAATAGTGTTTCACCCGCAAAACTTCGCGCAACTGGTCCAGCAATTTGGACTTTGGGTTCGCAATCACCAACGCCGCCTTTGCCGGAAACACTTTCAAAGTCATATTTATACAAATTGCAGCAAATACCGGGGCAAACGCAACCAAAACCCGTCGGCAGCCAGCCAGTGTTACACGCCCTTTTGGAGGCCGAATACCTGTTAGGCCGCATAGCGATCATTATGAGTGTTACGCATGATCCACCAAGAGCACCGAAAAAACCGCAAAGCAAAATGTAGAGATACGGATTCATAATATCCCCATGACTCTTACCATCACTGGTTTCATCTTCAGCATTTTTACCGGCGGCGCGGCTGGTGCTGTCATCAACAACTACCGCATCGGCTGCCGCGAGAAGAAGCGCAGACGAACAGAATTGAGAGGCTTCTTGAAACGATGGAAGTCTCAAATTTGCGTGACCGATATGCCAGCCGATGAGTGTTTCGACCGGCTTTACAAAGTTCAGATTCAGGAGTTCCACGCCTTGTCCGCTGGCATGGCTGGCGATTTCGGAAACCGGGCGGTGGAGTTCATTGGGCTGACTTCGAGCTTCGGCGGTTTGATGCAGGGCGAGAGCGGCCACCACCAGATGCCAAAGGAGACACTTTTGAAGGCGATAGATGCACTTATCAGGTTTATCAATGCGGCCCAACCAGACGCCAGAGCCAACGCGCAGGACGCCTTTATTTTGCCGAGAAGGTTTTGGTTGTTTCATATTTTTAGAGAGCGCGTGGCTCAGCTTTTTTCGTTAGGCGGCAGACCACGTTTATGGAATACGGCGCGACAAAAACGGCAGGCATAGAGAAAAGCCTTGATAAGCTTTTGGAGTCCACTGCCAAGATGGAGCGACAGACCAATGTGCTGATTCGCCTCACTTGGGCTATTGTCGTCCTCACGTTTGTTTTGCTTCTTTTCACGATAGAGCTGTATGAGGACACTCGCGCACAATCCAAGCGTGATAATCTCACCCAGGAACATTCCACCCAGCAGAGATAAACGTATGACCATATCCATGCCGCCTAACCAGACGCCAGAGCCAACGGGCGTTGCCGCTGCCAGTTGTCCGAGAAGGTTTGGGTTATTCATAGTCGTGGTTCGCCCGTGGCTCAGCTTTGGTCGTTAGGCGGCTAGAAACATGAGCAGAAAATCAATCATCATTGTGGTTTTAATCCTAGCATTAGCCGTGATTGGCCTGATAATGATTTTCATTGGATTTGGAGCAGTTGCAGGCTATGGAGGTGTGGGGAGTTTATGATTTTAGATTTGGATTTTATAAATATGGGCGTGAAACCAACGAGCCATTTATCGCCGCCTAACCAGTCGCCGGAGCCAACCGCCGTTGCCGCTGCGGTTGCAATCCACGCCATGAGTCGGCGGTGGCTCAGCTTTTTTCGTTAGGCATCGTTCGCACTCATGGCATTTCATATCACACATTCCAGCGGTTCGATGGAGAGCAGCCCGCCATTGTCAGCTTTACCCGGCTTGCTCGATGAGCTTGAGCGAGCCGATGCCGAGCATGGTGATGTTTCCGTCACTCACGAGTCAGAGTGGTGTATTTCAGTTTCGCGGAGCGGTTACACGACTTTGGAGCATTTGGAGCGAGGCGAGCCACGACATTTGCGAGACGTTACGCGAGAGAAGATTTTAGATTTGTGGACGAAGCTGGCGCATGGTGATATTGAGAGCGTTGAGTCGGCAGCATGGATTTCAGGTTACAGATGACATGACCACGATGCCTAACCAGTCGCCGGAGCCAACCGCCGTTACCGCTGCGGTTGCAATCCACGCCGCGAGTCGGCGGTGGCTCAGCTTTTTTCGTTAGGTGGCATTGCCACGTCACTTGTTTTATGAAGCCATTTAGCACAGAATTGCCAGACAGCGTTGTTCAGATTACAGATGACGCCAAAGCCAGAGAGTTTGTTTTTGCGCTCGGAATACTCGACGACTTGACGCGCGAAGTCAGTCTTTCGGATGGTGGCGTTGCTCCGAATCAGAAGTCGCTGTTTGTCTGTTTTTACGACCACCCGACACATTGGATTTTGGCAGGTAGATTTCACGAGAATGATGACGACAAAGAAAACGGGTTCGTGGTTACTGCGTGGCCGCGCAATAAGTGGCCACGTTCTACGCCAGCCGAGATTTTAGCACAGATAGAGCTTGTGGATGCGACATATCGCGTCGAGAAGTTCGGAGACGTTAAGCCACCATTATCGTGATGCCACCTAACCAGTCGCCGGAGCCAACCGCCGTCGCCCGCTGCTTTTGTTTTTCGGGAGCCATCAGTCGGCGGTGGCTCAGCTTTTTTCGTTAGGTGTCATAGCGATGCGTGTTTGTAAATCACAACAGCCAAATAAAGCATGAATGTTAAAACCACCCATAAAATAATATATGTCAACCAGCACGATGCTTGGAGGCGTCTGTATATTCGTTTGCTTACATCAGAGTTGGAGCCTTGGAGTGACTTGACACCAGAGCGGATTGATTTAGAGGGAGGAGCCATAGATGATTTGATTGTTGCTGGTTATATGGGTGGACACGTCAACAGGGGAACGGGTGGAAAAATAATCGAGGTTGAATCCAGCGGCCCGACGATAGCTGGCCGACTTTTTGCCGAAGAGCAGCAGGATATTTTAGACAAGAAGAGCGTGTGGGGACGCATCAAGTCGGGCACGGGGATTTTTTTCGGTTGGGTAGCCGGAATTATTTCAGCCGTGATTATATGGCGTCTCACCAAATGACACCTAACCAGTCGCCAGAGCCAACGGCGGTTGTTCCCTGCGTTTGTTTTTCGGACGCCTTTAGTCCGCCGTGGCTCAGCTTTGGTCGTTAGGTGTCATTCGCGCGTCACAGATATATCGCAAGCCGAAACCAGCAAAAATGCACATAACAAAATACCAGACTACAAACCATATCGGAAAGTTATGAGTCCCACTGACATCTTCTTGGGGGGCGCCGCTCTTACTTTGATTATTTTGCTTCTCACTCCACGCATTCATCGAGATGTTGCCGCTCGTAAAGCCAAGCAGGATGCGATTGTCGTGGATGCCAAGCAGCATGATGGCGTCATCCAGAGCGAGCGCGCCGAACTCATTCCGCTTCTCAAGGATGCCATTTTTGAATGTAGCCACACCGACCCGCAGTATGCTTGGCGGAATCACCACATTCAGAAAATCGGACGGCTTGCACCAAGATTCAGCACCTTCTTGAAAGGAGACAGCAAGACAGCTTTCGACGCCGCTTGGTATAAGTGCTGCCAGACACAGGATGCAGAGTTGCTTGTTCCAGACGTGAAGGCAGCGCAGAAGCTCATCACGTCGCGGTTGCAGTCGGTGCTTGATTGCGTAGAGGGTGCGTGATGCTTTATGGATTATTCGACCACGACACCTAACCAGTCGCCAGAGCCAACGGCGGTTGTTCCCTGCGTTTGTTTTTTGGGAGCCTTTAGTCCGCCGTGGCTCAGCTTTTTTCGTTAGGCGCACTCCCATGATTTCACCGCAACCAATCCGACTGACAAGACGTGGCGAGCTACTTCGGGCTATTTCGCACGCCATTCGTTGTCTGACTCAGGTTCCTGCTGGTGACGTGACGACATGGCAAAAAGACACGCAGCATTTCAGAGAGAGCATTCATTCCAGTTACGCTGATGTCATTCAAGACATTCCCGACGAGTTTGAGAGCTGGACGAGTGCAGCCGCTGGGATTCCAGCCGACCACCAAGCAGTAGTTGAGTTTTTGGAGAGATTGAGTTATGAGATTCGACGTGAGACGTGCGCCTAACCAGTCGCGAGGCTGTGTGAAAACTATTGGCCGGAAGTTGTGAAATCAGCAAGTGGATTGAAAAGCAGGAGTTACTTTGGCAAGCGAATGGAACTCGTTCTTCCGGCGATGGGACG
>Ga0302319_10004077_pt1 | contig 30187 bp, 25 predicted proteins | sample Bog_T0_2_FD_203319 | JGI IMG/M metagenome (GOLD analysis project Ga0302319, IMG submission 203319) | Peat permafrost microbial communities from Stordalen Mire near Abisko, Sweden - Bog_T0_2 | ecosystem: Environmental > Terrestrial > Soil > Wetlands > Peat | place: Sweden: Abisko, Stordalen Mire... | reverse complement strand
TGAGCGCTGAGGCGCGAGGCGCGCTTCCGCTTCCGGTGCGCCCTTACAGAGTTCGGGAAGCGGAAGCGGGAAGCCCATCAAAAAGCTTGCCGCCACCGCCATCAAATATCGCGGCGACGCTCAGTCACCTCCAGGCAAAGCCCGGCGGGCGGAAACCCCTCAGCACACAGCAACTCGGCCAGCCCCGAGCAGAAGCCGGGCTGCGCGAGTTGCAAGGCGGAGAAGTTGACCGCCAGAGACAAGTGGGGATCATGCGCTGTCAGTTCGCGTCCCTCCCGCAAGGCCCTCGACAGGATCCAGTCCCCAAGCGGAAGAATCAGCCCCGACTGCTCGGCCTGCGGGATGAACAGCCCAGGTGCCATCCAGCCGAGGCGCGGGTGCTGCCAGCGCAGCAGCGCCTCAAAGCCTGCCAGGGTCCGGGTCCCTTCGACAAACCGGAACATCGGCTGATAGACCAAGGCGAACTGGTCGTCGCTGCTGAGGGCCTCGCGCAGATCCCGGTCAAGCTCGAACTGCCGGGCCGCGAGGTCGTACACCCAAGGCTCGAAGACCTTGACCTGGTTTCCGCCGACGCGTTTGGCGACGTACATCGCCATGTCCGCCGCCTGGACCAGGTCGAGCCCACCAGATTGATCATTGCCCGCGATTCCGATGCTCGCCGAGACGAAGCATGGCCGTCCGGCGATCTCAAATGGCTCTTCGATCGCCTGGCGAACCCGTTCACCGAATGCGGCGACCGCATCCCGGCTCAGGCCGCAGCACAGGACGACAAATTCGTCGCCGCCAAGCCGGGTCGGGCGTGTCTCGGAACCACCGGCGGCGACCAGGCGCCGGGCGACTTCGACCAACATGGCGTCCCCCGCGGCGTGCCCCATGGTGTCGTTGACCGCCTTGAACCGGTCGATGTCGAGGAACAACAGAGCGGTATTCCTCCCCTTGTCGCGCAAAGCCTCCGCCAGCCAGGCCTCCAGAAGACTTCGATTGGGCAATCCGGTCAGAGGATCGTAGTACCGAAGCTGGGCGAGCTCGGCCTTGGTGCGCTGCGCCAGCTCCGCCTGGACCGCGCTCCGAACTTCTCCGGCAAGCGTCAGATCGGCCTTGCTCCAGGGTTCCGACCGACCGCGAACCAATTCCTTCCAGGCCTCGAACGAGACCCGGGGGGAAATGTTCGCGGTGACCGGGTCGACCGTTGCGTGCTGGGTGGGATTGCCGCCCCAGGTGACGGTCCACGACAGTTCCGGTCGGAACCATAGGATCGCGTCGTCAGAATCCTGCGCGAGCGGCAGCAACAGCGCGCCGCTGCCCTGGCTCGTGCACGCAGCAAGATCGGGATGGCGCAGACCAAGATCATCAACCGCCAGCACCTCGCCGCCCGCCTCGGACTGCAACACCGCGAGGGCACGGTCGGCGGCGGCAAGCGGCGGGGTGCGCCCGAGGCGAAGCAGGGTGCCGGACAGGCGCACCACGGCTCCGCTCGCTTCCACGAGGCCGAGCAGCTCGGTCTGCGCCGCGGCGAACGCGTCGGACAGCGGCATGGCGGCGGCGAGCCGAGCGACCAGCGCGCGCAGGATCGAGATGCGCTCCAGTTGTTGGACGTAGTCTTCCGCATCGCCAAGGCTGGCGAGCAGCAGCGAGACAACCTGGCCGATCATGTGGGCGACCGCCCGCAGTTCAGGCCCGGCGATCCGGGGCATTGCGTGATGGCACACCAGCATGCCCCACAACTCCTGCCCCTGGGCAAGCCCAATGGTGAGGCTCGCCGCGGTCTTCATGTTGCGCATGTATTCGCGATGGACCGGCGAAACGCTGCGCAGCGCGCAGTGGGTCAGGTCGATCAACCCGCCGTCGTCCAGCGCCGGATCGGCGAGCAGCGGAACCGGCTGGTAACTGGAATCGGCGATCGCGCCAACGCGCTGGCGGAGGTAGAGGCGACGCGCCTGCGCGGGGGTGTCGGACGCAGGATAGCGCAGTCCGAGATAGGGCTCGAGCTGCGGCGCGCATGCTTCCGCGATGACCTCGCCATGGCCGTCGGGGCCGAAGCGGTAGGCCATCACCCGGTCGTATCCGGTGATCGACCTCAGTCCATGAACCGCGAAGTCGCAGAGGTCGGCGCGCGTCGCCGCGTGCGAGAAAGTCTCAAGCACCGACTGCGCCATGGTGACGGGTGTTCCAGGTCCCGGGGCGCGGCGGATCGGCTCGATGTCCACGCAGACATGCGCGCCCGACAGAAAGGCACGCAGACACAGCGTGCTGCCGCCCGGCCCAGGAAAGGCATGGACCTGGCTGAGCGAGGTGCCGTTTCGCGGCCCCGCGCATCTCTCCAGCACGCGCGACGCCGCCTCGCCGAACACCTCCTTCAATGGTCGCCCGAGCACCTCCGCTGCCGGCCGACCCAGGATCGCGGCGAGGTTCGCGCTGGCATGGCTGACGAGCCGGCCTTCGACCCGCGCCGCAACCAGTGCGCCGTGCGGTTGGATCGCGTTGGGCGTGTGGATCGGCTCTCGCTCGCAGGCCAACGACTCCCAGGACGCCGGCGCAGCAGCGGGCTTCTGATCGCTGCTGCTCATGGTCGGCCGCGCCGCGCGCACATGGCCCGCATCATCGGAGTCTGGTCTTGTCCAACGCGGCTTGGCCCATCCAGCAGGTTGTGCCTTTCCCTTTGCCCATCGCTTAATCCTTGGCTTCCATTGACAGTATTTCTTATTATTGAGGTCGTCGCGGAGACGCCGACCACCTCAGGCGGGATTCTTCTTGAATACGCCGCCTTATAAATGAAGGCCGATAGCGCCTAGCCCGTCTTATTCAGCGCATAGCTGCGATTCAGGAACGACGTTTGTGCAAGGCGCTGATTTAGCTCAGAAATCTGGTGTCACGACCGACCAAACCACCGGATCTCAGCGAGACACCCAATGCCCGCATCACATGGCCTGCCAGACGCGGCGACATTCGGGTTTCCGAAGGTCGGCGGCAAGAGGGTGGAGGCCGCGTTCGACGGCGGGCGGATTACATCCGATGGCGGCGTCATGCTGCTCGGCGCGGTAGAACGGGAGCTCGGCATAGCCGCCACACTCGCGCGGTTGATCGCGGACCCGCGCAATCCGGCGTTCGTGACGCACGGTGTTGACGACGTTCTGCGTGCCAGGATGGTTGCCATCGCGTGTGGCTACGAGGACGCAGACGACCTCGATTTTCTTCGCACCGACCCCGGCTTCAAGCTGGCCTGCGGCCGACTGCCAGACACCGGCGACGATCTGTGCTCCCAGCCGACGGTATCGCGTTGGGAGAACGCGCCCACCTTGCGCGAGGTGGTGCGCATGACCGGCGCCATGATCGACATCTATTGCCGCAGCTATGCCAGCCCGCCCGATGCGGTCCTCCTCGACATCGACGACACCTGCGATGTGGCGCATGGCAACCAGCAGATGGCGCTGTTCAACGCGCATTACGACGAGCGGTGCTTCCTGCCGATCCACGTCTACGACGCGGCGAACGCGCGCCCGGTCGCGGTGCTGTTCCGCCCCGGCAAGACGCCGAGCGGCGACGAAGTCCGCGGTCACCTGCGCCGGATGGTGCGGCGCATCCGCACGCACTGGCCCGACACGCGCATCACCATCCGCGGCGACAGCCACTATGGCCGTGCCGAGGTGATGGCGTGGTGCGAGGCCAACGGCCTGACCTACATCTTTGGCCTGGCCGGCAACTCTGTGCTTGACCGGATGGTGGACCGGATCGCCGACGACGTGCGGGTGCGACGCGCCGAGGCACACGCGGATGTGGAGCGGATGCAACGCGACGAGCCGCAACCTGACCCGGCCGTGATGCGACAAGCGGAGGCGCAAGCGGCTGCGGTGCGCCGCTACACCGAAATCCGCTACGGCGCGAAGTCATGGCGATGCGAACGGCGCGTCGCCGCCCGCATCGAAGCCACCAAGCAGGGGCTCGACATCCGCTACGTCGTGACCAACCAGCCCGGCGGCAACGCCGAATGGCTGTACGACACGATGTACTGTGCGCGTGGCCAGATGGAAAACCTCATCAAGCTGCACAAGACGCAGCTTCACTCCGACCGCACCAGCTGCCGTTCACCGCTCGCCAACCAGGTGCGGCTGCTGCTGCACACGGGCGCCTACTGGCTGTTGCTGAAGGTTCGCGACGCCATCCCGCAGATGCAGCCGCTCGCCGTAGCAGAGTTCAAAACCATTCAGCTTCGCCTGATCAAGATCGCCGCGCGCATCACGGAAACAGCCAAGCGGGTCCGCGTCGCCTTCGCCGCGGCATGCCCCGAAGCCGAGCTGTTCATCAGCCTCGTCCGCCGCTTCCAACCGGCCGGACCGTGACCGGCGGGGCTTCCGCCCCAGAGCCCGCCACGTCTCAGCAACCCCCAGCGCCGGCCATGTTCGATCTGAAACCGCGATGAAAACAGCGCGTGGGGTACCTATGCCCTGCGCGCTTTTGGCGTCGTTCCCGGGCGCCCCCTGAATAAGACGGGCTAGAATATCACTTATACCATAGCCAGGACGGTGACCACCATCGGAAACTACTCAGAGCCGCTCCCGCGACAGCCTGCGGTATCGGTGTACCCGCTGCGCAAGCGGATGCTACGTGGCTCGTCGTGAGTCGATGGCTGCTACAACACCGCGGTTCCCGCGCGCCGAAGATCGGCAAACCGCCTGCGCCCGCTGCGGCGGACGCTCTCAGGCGCTGGATACGGCGGTCAGCGCAGCAGGCAGCCGAGCATCAGCGCGCCCGCCATGCGGAAGCCGCCTTCAGCCACGTCCTGGCCAAAATCGCAGAGCGGAGACGAGACGCGACGCAGTTGACGCGAGCACTCTCTGGCGTTTCGCGTCAGGAGCTTGAGCCGTCTTCCTCGATCGGCAGGCCGGTCCCCGGGCCCGGACCGTCGCCGCGCGCGCGATTGAACCACCACCACCTCATGCCGTCCCAGCCGCCGCCTTGGCCGCCCCCGAGGTCCGGGGCCTTCGAGCGCGGAGCGTCAACCGGCATGGGCGCCACCGCCCCGCCGATCGCGGCCCGGATTGCGGCGGCCGCCACCGCGAGCGCGTCGCGCGCCTTTGCTTGCACCGGATAGAAGCTCAGGAAGGCATGGATCGTGCCTGGGTAACAGCGGTAATCGACCGGAACGCCGGCGGCCCGCAGCTTCTCCGCGTATCGCGCGCCCTCGTCGCGCAACGGATCGAATTCGGCCGTGATGATGGTTGCCGGCGGCAGCCCGCTCAGGTCGCCGGCCAGACATGGGGCGAAATACGGGCTGGTGTAGTGATGCCCGGCATCGATGTACTGGTCGAGATACCAGCGCATCAGATCGGTCGTGAGGAAATACCCGCTGCCGTTCTCGTGGCGCGACGGCACATCTTCCAGACCATGGGTCGGCGGGTAGAACAGCACCTGGTGCGCGATCGGCGGCCCGCCGCGATCGCGCGCCATTTGCGCAACGACGGCGGCCAGGTTGCCGCCGGCGCTGTCGCCGGCCACCGCGATGCGTGAGGTGTCCGCCTCCAGCGCCTCGCTGTTGGCGGCAATCCAGCACAGGGCGGCGTAGCCGTCGTTCGGCGCCGCCGGGAAACGGTGCTCGGGCGCGAGGCGATAGGCGAGCGAGACGACAACCGCGCCCGACCCGCTGGCGAGGCGGCAGCAGATGCCGTCGTGGCTGTCCAGCCCGCAATGCACGAACCCGCCGCCATGGAGGAACAGCAGCACGCCCCGCACCGCGCCGCGCGGACGATAGATGCGGATCGGCAGTTCGGTCTCGGGACCCGGGATGGTGCGATCCTGCACCGCGGCGAGTTGCAGGCGCGGCAACCAAAGGGGCAGCATCTGCCGGTCGGCGAAGGATCGCAAATCGGCGAGATTGCTTGGCATCCTGCCACCATGGGTGCGCCGGTTCACCAGTGACAGGATCAGACGGGTGGACGGATCGAGCGACCTGCGCCGCGGCGACAGGCTGTCCAGGCTCGCGGCGGGAGCAACCGCCGGGGTCTGGCCGGCTGCGGCGTCGCCCCGCGCGGCCGGAGCCGCAACGGGTCCGCTCGGCGGCCGGGTTCCGCTTCCGGTTCTCAGCCGGCCGATGACCGCAAAGCCTCGGGTAAGTTTCGACTCGGTCGCCGGATCAGGATTCATGCGAGCACCAGTTCCCACGCTGATAGGCCTTTCCACGTCGCCGGGCGTGTTCCGTACGGCGTGCCGTCAGCTCTGCTTGGACGGTGAGCGGCGAACGGTGAGGGTGCGAGCCGATCGGCATTCGATGAAAAATGGTGTCGCCGGGCGCTCGGAGCGAGTGGCTCTGGTCCGCAGAATTTCGTGCGGCGTGCGGGTAGATTGCCAGCTTCGCGCTCGCCGGGTCGTGAAACAGCCTGAACGGGACTGGGAAATTGCAAAGTGCGTTGCCGGGATGAATGGTGCGGCGCAGCAACCGAAGCGCACGGACGGATACGGCGCACCCCTGGTTCAGTTCGCGGCTCCTGCGCGCCCTTGGTTGGTAGGCCCGCGACGAACCCCGGAAGGACTCCGTCCGGACAGGACCTGGCTACGACGGTCATTATCCGCACCTGAACAGTCATAAACCGCAACGCAGGCGCCGGTTCCTTGACGTTTGCGTGCAGCGTCGCAGCGGTCTGTCGGCGATCGACCCGATCACCGGCGAACGGTTCCGCCGTCGGTGGTATCCTTGGTGGTCGCTAAACTGACACGCTCATGGTGCTTGATGTGGCGGATTCGGCCGCGGAAATTGCGATCAGCGCGGGGATGCTGGACCCAACGGGCCATTTCATCGCTGGCGGCGGCTCAGGCGCGTCGTGGTCGGCCACGCCCTTGCACACCGCGGATTTCATTGAATTGGCTGGTCGGAGTGAGAGGATTCGAACCTCCGGCCCCTGCGTCCCGAACACAGTGCTCTACCAGGCTGAGCTACACTCCGGCCAAGGCGGCGCATATACCCTCGCGGCCGCCGCGCGGCAAGCGGCCGTGCGCACGATCGGGCGCGATGGCTGCCACGCGCATGGCGGCGGTCGATCCCCGGACCACGCGCCGGCGCTATAGCCGCTCGGGCGGCGCGGCCTTGCCGCCCGGCAGTTCGGCCAGCCGCCGCAGCACGGCCGGCACGCTGTCCAGGGTCTCGTACAGGCGACGGGTTTCGACGGGCGCGAAGCCGAAGGTGATCGCCGCCTCGATCGCCGCCAGCACGGGCGCGGCCGAGCCCACGACGTCGCACAGCAGGATCGGCTTGTCGTGCAGGCCGAGTTGCCGCCAGGTGATGATCTCCATCGTCTCGTCCAGCGTGCCCAGGCCGCCGGGCATCGAAACGAAGGCGTCGGCCTCGGCGAACATCAGCCGCTTGCGGGTGTGCATGCTGTCGGTGACCACCATGTCGGCGACGCCCTCGTGCACCACTTCCAGCCGGGTCAGGAACTCCGGGATCACCCCCAGCACCGTGCCGCCCGCGGCCAGCACGGCGTCCGCCAGCGCCCCCATCAGCCCGACGCGGCCGCCGCCATACACCAGGCGGACCCCGGCCTCCGCCAGCCCGTGCCCCAGCGCGCGGGCCGCCTCGGCGAACCGCTTGTCGTGGCCGGGTCGCGAGCCACAGAAGACGGCGACGGAACGAATGGCGTGCATGACAATCCTATTTCGTTGACAATCCGATTTGCGTGCCGATTTCCGGCTCTGCTAGGAGACTAGGTGACAAGCAGCGGGGCGGCGCAACGGCCGGCCCGGTTAATAATGACGATCCAACAGCATCCGGGAGACACGTATCCATGATAAAGACGACTCGCGCCGCTCTTACCGCCTGCATCCTTGGCCTTGTCCCCTTCGGCGCCGTCGGCACGGCCCAGGCGCAGTCCGGCCCGATCGACGTGATCGAGGTGCGCCAGGCCGGCCAGGACCTGCTGGCCGGGTCGTTTGCCGGCATCGCGACCGCCTCGGCGGCCAACGCCGACCTCAAGCCGTTTGCCGACACCGCCGCCGGGATGGCGCGCTGGGCGCGGCTGTTTCCCACACTCTTTCCGGCCGGCAGCGACAAGGGCCACGACACCAAGGCGCAGCCCGCCGTGTGGACCGACCGCGCCGGGTTCGAGAAGGCCGCCAACACCCTGGCCGAGGCCGCGGACAAGCTGGCGGTGCTCGCCAAGGCGGGGGATGCCAGCGGCGTCGCCAACCAGCTAACCGTGGTGCAGGACGACTGCAAGGCTTGCCACAAGACCTTCAAGAAGCGCTAAAGCCACCCGGTGTGGGCAGGGGGCGGGTTCGGCCGCCTCAGTCCATGCCATGCTCTACTCATGGACCGTAATTAGCGGCCCTTCCACACTGGCAGGCGCTTCGCCAGAAATGCCGTGCGCCCCTCCTGGTAGTCCTCGCTGTCGAAGCAGGCGGCGATCGCCCGATGGACCGGCGCCATGTCACGCTCCGCCGGGTCTTTCATCAGTTCGTCGATGGTGAGCTTTGACGCCGCCACCGACAGCGGCGCGCTGTCGGCGATGCCGCGGACGAGGTCGATCACCGTCTCGTTCAGGTCCTCGTCCGCGACCATCCGGTTGATCAGGCCAATCCGCTGCGCTTCCGCCGCATCGATGCGCCGCGCGCTATAGAGCAACATGCGCGCGTGCGCCGGCCCCACCAGGTCGATCAGCCGGCGAACCGAATGTGGTTCATAAGCGATGGACAGCCGCGCCGCCGGGATGCCGAATGCGCTGTCCGCCGCGGCGATCCGCAGGTCCGCCTGCATTGCGATGGCCAGCCCGCCGCCCAGGCAATAGCCGCGGATGCGGGCAATCACCGGCTTCGGGAATGCGGCATAGGCCGCACGGCCGGCGCCGCTGACGCGGTCATAGTCCTGCTGCGCCGCGGCATTGTTGCGGCTGTGCTCGAACTGGCTGATGTCGGCGCCGGAGACGAACGCCTTGTTGCCGGCGCCGGTCAGGATCACCACGCGCACGGAGTCGTCGTCGCGGAATTCATCGAGGATCGCGGCGAAGCCGGCCCACATCTCCAGCGACATGGCGTTGCGCTTGTCGGGCCGGTTGAACGTGATCAGCCCGATGCCGCCGTCTTTTGCGGCCAGCATGCAGCCGTTCGCGAACTCACGGTTCTCGGCGTTGCCGGGCAGCATGGCGGATCGCTCCGTGTCGGCGTCAGGTCTCCCGCCCGCACGACGGGCGATACCACTGGCGCGATACTCCGCCGCATGCGGCGCCGGCTCAAGGGGTTGGCCAGGAGGGTTTCACATGGACGCTGTGGACCTCGCGCTGGTGCTGGCGGTCGATGGGTCGGCCAGCGTTACGTTCGAGGAATTCGGCCTGATCTGCGGCGGTATGGCGGCTGCTCTGCGCGAGCCGGCCGTCGTCGCGGCGCTGATCCAAGGCCCGGCGCGCGGCAGCCTGGCGGCGCTGCTGCTGTGGTCCGGCGCCGGCGCCCAGGCGGTGATGGTGGCTTGGACCCGCCTCGGCGGCGAGGCCGATGTGCTGGCCTTCGCCGACTCGGTGGACAACATGCCGCGCAACGTGCGTCCCGGGCTGACCGCGATCGGCGAGGCGCTGCTGGGCGCGCTGACGCTGCTCGCCCATGCGCCAACCAGCGCGCGGCGCAGCGTGGTCAACGTGATCGGCGACGGCCGCTCCAACGACGGCATCGCCCCTGGCCCGGTCCGCGACCGGATGGCGGCGGCGGGCATCACCATCAACGGGCTGTGCATCCTGCACGAGGAGCCGGACCTGCTGGCGTTCTACACCGCCGAGGTGATCGGCGGACCGGACGCCTTTGCCATTACCTGCGCCGACTACCGGGACTTCGCCGCGGCGATGCGGCGCAAGCTGGCGCAGGAACTCGGGCTGCCGGTCGCTTGACCCCGCCGGCGCGTGTACGACGCCAGTGTGCGCAGGATAGCGCGCAACGGTTTGGCCGGCCGGCCGTTCGGGGGTGCGCACGATGCCGGTGGCCGCCTCGGCGACCGGTCGCTGGGATAGGCTGCTGGCATGGCACACGACTCCGATTTTCCTGGGCGTATTGGCGCCGCCTCCGAGCCCGCCGCCCTCATTGCCGCTCGATCGGACGCCGCCTTGCAGGAGCAGGCCGAGCGCATGCCGCTGCCGCACGATCCGCGCACCATCTTCCTGGGTGGGCTGTTCTTCCTCGCGGTCATGGCGGCGCTCTATCTCGCGGCCTCGCTGGTCCTGCCGGTCGTGCTCGCTATCGTCCTGAAGCTGCTGCTGCAGCCGCTGGTGCGGGTGCTGGACAGCATCGGCGTGCCGCGCGGACTGGGCGCGCTGGCGGCGGTGCTGCTGGTAATGCTGGTGCTGGGCGGCCTGGTCAGCGCGCTCAGCGGGCCGGCCGCGGACTGGGCGCGCCGGCTGCCCGAGGCGCTGCCGAAGCTGGAACATGAGTCGGCGGTCCTGCGCGGGCCGATCGGCCTGGCCCGTTCCACGTTGGAGCAACTCAAAAATCTCGGCACCGGCAGTGGGGAGCTGCCGCACGCGACGCTGCTCAGCGCGGTGTTCAGCGGCACCGCCAGCGTTGCCGCGGGGATGATCACCACGCTGGTCGTGCTGTTCTACCTGTTGGTCAACGGCGAGACCTTCCTGCGCCGGGCGGTCGAGATCCTGCCCCGCTTCGCCGAAAAGCGGCAGGCGGTGGAGATCTCGGTGCATATCGAGCGCAACATCTCCGTCTATTTGATCACCGTCACGCTGATCAACGTCGTGGTCGGGCTGCTGACGGCGGTGATGATGTGGGCGACCGGCGTGAGCGACCCGCTGCTGTGGGGTGTCATCGCGTTCATGCTGAATTTCGTGCCGATCCTGGGACCGATCGTCGGCATGGCGGTTTTTCTGATGGCGAGCGTGCTGACGTTCGGCGTGACCTGGTGGGCGCTGCTGCCGGTTGGGCTGTATTTCGGCATTCACGTGCTGGAAGGCGAGTTCATGACGCCGATCGTGCTGGCGCGGCGATTCACCATAAACCCGGTGGCGGTGATCCTGGGGCTGCTGTTCTGGTACTGGATGTGGGGCGTGCCGGGCGCGATCCTGGCGTTCCCGATGCTGGCGATCACCAAGGCGGTCTGCGACAACCTGCTCCCCTTGCGTGCCTTTGGTCATTTGCTGGAAGGGTAACGGGCCGCCTGCTGCGCCGCGCTTGTCCGGCAGGGCCGGCATGGCCGCATCTCCTCAGCGGGCACGATCCGGTCCAGAACAGACCTTATGGATGGGTGCGATTCGCGGGACCGGAGGGCAGGCGGGGTCATGGGCCGGGCATGAATCCCACCTGGATCGTGCGCACCGCCCGGCTGGTGCTTCGGCCGGTGGGCGGAGGCGACCTTGCGGATCTCCAAGCGCTGAAGGGCGATGCGCGGGTATTCGCGGTCATGCTCGGCGGTGTCCGTGGCATGGCGCAAACCACGTGGGAACTGGCGGACGAGGTCGCCGCCTGGGGCGCCCGCGGCTACGGAATCTGGTCAGCGCGGGAGCGCGACAGCGGCGCGTTCGTCGGCATCGCCGGCCTGATGGATCGCCCGGACGGCCGCGGCATTTCGCTGCGCTTTGCGCTCTGGCCGGAGGTGCAGGGCCGCGGCCTGGCGCGCGAGGCCGCCGGCGCCGCGCTGCGCTACGGCCACGAACAGGTCGCGCTACGGCGAATCATCGCCGTAGCGCGGATGAGCAATTACAGCTCGCGCGAGGTGCTGGGTGGGATCGGCATGCGGGAATGCGACCGCTTCGAACGGGACGGTCACATGATGCTGGTGTTCGAGAGCATTGCCCAGCGGCCGCCCTGGTAGGCCGCCGTTCGGATGTCAGGTGGCCATACATGGCCCGCATTGCGAAACCTCTTCCGATACCGACCAGGCGCCGCTACGTTTCATTTGTGGGAGCAGCGGATCACGCAACGGTGTGGCTGCGGTTCGTTTTGGCAGGCAACGACAATGAGGAGAGAAGCCCGATGCGAATGATCATGAGCGCGCTGGCGCTGGTATTGGCAGCGCTTGTTGGGAACACTGCGCGTGCGAGCCCGATTTTCTACACTTTGACCGGCGACTTGACCGGCACGTTGACCAGCGGTGGATCTAGCATCACCTTCACGAATACCGCATTCCTCTGGCAGGTCGTCGGTGATACCAACAACCTAACGACAATTCCCGGTCCTCCTGCTGGCCCTGCCATCCCCGCGATTACAGATACCATAACGATCGGTGCAACGGTCCTTTCCCCGACCATCCCGACATTCTTTGCCTGGGCTGCCGTGCCGGCGTTTCCCCCCTTCGGCATCGCTGGGTTCGCGGACGGAACAACGCTCCAGGGCCTGGCCTGGAATGCTCCTGCCCTGTTCACCTACAATGGCGTCACCGATTTCGGACCGCTTTCCGTTAATTTCGAGGCTGCAGGACCATTGCCGACCGACGGGGGCAGCCTGGACATCACCGGCGCTTCTTCGCTGGTTTTCACCGCTGTTGATGAGCCGCCTGCGCTCGCTCTGTTCCTGGTCGGACTCGGCGCGGTCGGCGTCCTGGCTATCAAACGGCGCGCCGTTCCGGTGTAGACGCGCGCCGACATCCCAGATACGCGACTGCGCCTGGAGCGGCGAAGGCGGATCGTTCGACAAGCCCGCACGCATGTTGGCGGCGTCAAGGGTCGCGAAAGTTTTGCGGCACTGCGCTCGCCGTCAACAGAAACGTGACGCAGTGCACAACAAGAATCACAAACGCGGCACGCGCCGCGATGATTGACGTAAACGGCAAGCAACCCACGTATACCGGAACTGCGTTCACCCCGCGCCGCAAGACGGGCAATCGAACGAGGGGTCCTGCATGGCCGATGTCGATACCAACGACGTGTCTCGCCCGTGGGAGGCAAGCTATCCCGCCGGCGTGAATTGGCACGCGCCGATCGAGGTGGGGCCGTTGCCCGCACTGCTCGAACGCACTGCGGCGTTGCGCGGCGACAAGACGGCCTTTGATTTCCTTGGGCACACCACAACCTGGGCCGAAGCGGATGCGGCAGCGACGCGCATCGCCGCCGGCCTGCAAGCCATGGGGCTGACGAAGGGCGCTCGCCTGGGGCTGCTGCTGCCGAACTGCCCCGCCTATCCGTTGCTGTTCTTCGGCGCGCTGAAGGCTGGGCTTACCGTCGTCAACTGCAACCCGCTGTACACCGAACGCGAGATCGAGGCGCAGATTCGCGACGCCGGGGTGACCGTCGTCGCGGCGGTGGACGTCGCCACGATCTACGCCAAAGCGTCCGCCCTGCTGGCGCGCGGGGTGTTGCAGCGCATCATCGTTTGCCCGTTCGCGGAGATGATGCCCGCGGGCAAGCGCATGCTGTTTCGGCTGTTCCGGCGCAAGGAACTCGCGCTGGTCCCGCACGACGCGCGGCACATCCGGCTGCCGGAGTTGGCCGCATGCACCGACCCGTTGCAGCCGGTGACGATCGACCCGCAGCTCGACATCGCCGTGCTGCAATATACCGGCGGCACGACGGGTACGCCGAAGGGTGCGATGCTGACCCACGCCAACCTGTACGCGAACACCGTGCAGATGCGCCTTTGGTTCAAGGACGTGAAGCCCGGGCAGGAGCGCGTGCTGGCGGTGCTGCCGTTTTTCCACGTCTTCGCGATGACCACGGTCCTGCTGGCGGCGGTGGATGGTGGGCAGGAGATTATCATGCTGCCCCGGTTCGAGCTGACCTCGGTGATCCGCACCATCGCGCGGCGCCGGCCGACCATGCTGCCGGGCGTGCCGACGCTGTTCGCCGCCATTGCCGGCTATCGCGGCAAGGCCGATCTCAGTTCGATCCGGTTCTGTATCTCCGGCGGCGCCCCGCTGCCGCAGGAGGTGAAGCGCAACTTCGAAGCGCGCACCGGCTGCACGCTGGTCGAAGGCTATGGGCTCACCGAAGCGTCCCCCTGCATCTCCTGCAATCCGCCCGACGGCCGCAACAAGGCCGGGTCGATCGGCCTGCCGTTCCCCGGCACCGACATTTCTCTGCGCGGCCTGGACGACCCGCTCCGTCGCGTGGCGCAAGGCGAAAGCGGCGAGCTGTGCGTACGCGGCCCGCAGGTCATGCGCGGCTATTGGAACCGTCCGGAGGAGACGCGCGACGCCTTCGTCGGCGGCTGGCTGCGCACCGGCGACGTCGCCGTCATGGACGACGACGGCTATTTCGCGATCGTGGATCGCATCAAGGATCTGATCCTGGTGAATGGGTTCAACGTCTATCCGCGCGCGGTCGAGGAAGCGATCTACCGCCACCCCGCGGTGGCGGAATGCACGGTGATTGGCGTGCCGGACCCCTATCACGGCGAGGTCGCCAAGGCGTTCGTCGTGTGCAAGCCCGACAAGGCGCTGCAAGGGGCGGAGTTGGCGTTGTTCCTGCGCGACCACCTCGCGCCGATCGAGCTGCCGCGGCAGATCGAGTTCCGTGACAGCCTGCCAAAGACCCTGATCGGCAAGCTGTCCAAGAAAGAGCTTATCGCGGAGGAACGGGCCAGGTTCGCGGCGAGCCAAGAGGGAGCCGAATCTGTTGGCCGGTGAATCAGCGACGCTCCTGGACCCGGCCCACGGCATCTGCACGATCGGCGACCTGGCGGCCGAGTTTGCCCTGTCGCCGCGCGCCATCCGCTTCTACGAGGATGCCGGCCTACTGACGCCGGCCCGCGCCGGCACGACGCGCATCTACACCTATCGCGACCGGGCGCGGCTGAAACTGATCCTGCGCGGCAAACGGCTCGGGTTTTCGCTTGCCGCCATCAAGACGTTTATCGACCTCTACGACGCCGACCGCACGCAGCAGCGCCAGCTTGAGCATACGCTGACCGGCGTGCGCGATCGCATTGCCGACCTGGAACAGCAGCTCGCCGACCTGACCTTGACGCTCGCGGAGCTGCGCGACATCGAGAGCGAGATCATCGCCTTTCAGCATGCGGCGGGACACGCGGGCGCGCCTCGCAAGCCCGTCCGAACCAGAAGCGCGAGGGACGCCAGATCATGAACGCTGCCGTCATCGTGGGCTACGCCCGCTCTCCGTTCACGCCGGCCGGCAAGGGCGCGCTCGCGCGGGTGCGCCCGGACGACCTGCTGGCGCAGGTGGTGCGCGCGTTGATCGAGCGCACGCAGGCCAGGCCGGAGGACATCGAGGACATCATCGTCGGCTGCGCCTTCCCCGAAGGCGAGCAGGGACTGAACATCGCGCGGATGGTCGGCTTTATGGCCGGACTGCCGATCGGCGCGGCCGGCGCGACGGTCAACCGCTGGTGCGGCTCCTCGATGACCGCGGTGCACATCGCCGCCGGCGCCATCGCGATGGGGGCAGGATCGCTGTTCGTCTGCGCCGGGGTGGAAAGCATGACGCGGGTGCCGATCCTGGGCTTCAACCCGCTGCCCAACCCGGGCCTCGCCAAGGAGCGGCCGGACGTGCTGACCTCCATGGGCATCACCGCGGAAAACCTGGCGCAGCGCTACCAGATTGATCGCACCGCGCAGGAACAGTTCGCCGTCGTCAGCCATCGGCGCGCGGCAGCGGCGCAGGAAGAGGGCCGCTTCGCCGAGGAGATCGTACCGATCGTCACCAAGCACGGCACGGTGGACCGCGACGGCTGCATCCGCGCGGAGACCAGCGCCGAGACGCTGTCCGGGCTGCAACCCTCGTTCCTGGCGACCGGCACGGTGACGGCCGGCACCTCCTCACCGCTGACGGACGGCGCCGCCGCGGTGCTGGTGGCCGACGCGGACTACGCCGAACGGCATGGCCTGCCGGTGCTGGCGCGCATCCGGTCCGTGGCGGTTGCCGGCTGCGAGCCGGCGATCATGGGGGTCGGCCCGGTGCCGGCGACGTGCAAGGCCCTGGCACGCGCCGGCCTGGCGATCGAGGACATCGACCTGATCGAGTTGAACGAAGCTTTCGCCGCGCAGGCGCTGGCGGTCGAGCGCGACCTGATGCTGGACCACGCGCGCACCAATTTGGATGGCGGCGCGATCGCGCTGGGCCATCCGCTCGGCGCGTCGGGCGCGCGCATCACCGGCAAGGCGGCGCAGCTTCTGGCGCGCAATGGCGGGCGGCGCGCGCTGGCGACGATGTGCATTGGTGGCGGGCAGGGCATCGCCACCGTGCTGGAACGCGCCTGAGATGGCGATCCAGCGCTGCGCCGTTCTGGGCGCCGGGCTCATGGGCAGCGGCATCGCGGCCCATATCGCCAATGCCGGACTGCCGGTGCTGTTGCTGGACATGCCGCCGAACGGTGGCGACGATCGCAACGCGCTGGCGAAAGCCGCGATCGAGCGGCTGCGCAAGACCGATCCGCAGCCGCTGATGACGCAGGACGCGGCGAAGCTGATCACGCCCGGCAATTTCGACGACGACCTGCACCGACTTGGCGAATGCGACTGGATTGTCGAAGCGATCGTCGAAGACCTCGGCGCCAAGCGTGCGCTGTACGATCGGATCGACCCGGTGCGCAAGCCGGGCTCGATCGTGTCTTCCAACACGTCCACCATCCCGCTGCGCGCTTTGGTCAAGAAACAGAGTGACTCGTTCCGGCGCGACTTCTGCATCACCCACTTCTTCAATCCGCCGCGCTACATGCGCCTGCTGGAGATCGTGCAGGGACCAGATACGCGTCCGGACGCGGTGCTGGCGCTGACCGAGCTGTGCGACGTGCGGCTCGGCAAGGGCGTGGTGAGGGCGAAGGACACGCCGGGCTTCATCGCCAACCGCATCGGTAGCTACTGGATCACCGTCGCCGTCAACGAAGCGTTCGACAATGGGCTGAGGGTCGAGGAAGCCGACGCGGTACACCGGCCGATCGGCATTCCCAAGACCGGGGTGTTCGGCCTGCTCGATCTCGTGGGCATCGACATCGTGCCGCTGGTGGCGCTGTCCATGCTGGCCTCGCTGCCCGAGAGCGACGACTTCCGCCGCATCCACCGCGACCACGCGCTGATGCGCCGCATGATCGCCGAGGGCAGCACCGGGCGAAAGGGCAAGGGCGGCTTCTACCGGCTGACGCGCCCCAACGGCCAAAGCCTGCGGGAAGCCATCGACCTCCAGACGGGCGCCTATCGCCCGCTGGACAAGCCGAAGCTGGAGGCGGTGGAAGCAGGCAAGCGCGACCTGCGTGCGCTGATCGCGCATCCCAGCCGCGCCGGCCGCTACGCCGAAGCCGTGCTTGTGCAGGTGCTGGCCTATGCCGCGTCGCTGGTGCCGGAGATCGCCGACAGCGTCGTCGCGGTGGACGAGGCGATGCGGCTTGGCTATGGCTGGACCTATGGCCCGTTCGAGCTGATCGACCGGCTTGGCGCCGATACCCTGATCGCGGCGTTGGAGGCGCGCGAACGGCCGGTGCCCCCGCTGTTGCGGACCGCACGCGGGCGCAGCTTCTACCGCGAACACGATGGGCGGTTGGAATACCTGACCGTGGGCGGAGACACCGCGCCGGTGGAGCGGCCCGCCGGCGTGTTGCTGCTCGCCGACATCAAGCGCGCCGCGAAGCCGGTGTTGCGGAACGCCTCCGCCGCGGTGTGGGATATCGGTGATGGCGTGCTGTGCTTCGAGTTCACCAGCAAGATGAACACGCTGGACCCGGAGACGCTGGCGTTGCTTGGCAAGACGATCGCGACGATTTCCGGCCGTTGGAAGGGCCTGGTGATCCACAACGACGGGGAAAATTTCTCGGTCGGCGCCAACCTCGGCATCGTCCTGTTCGCCGCCAACGTCGCCGCCTGGCAGACGATCGAACAATCGCTCGCCGCTGGGCAGCTTGCGTATCAGGCGCTGAAGCAGGCGCCGTTCCCGGTGATCGGCGCGCCGTCCGGCATGGCGCTGGGCGGCGGCTGCGAAATCCTGCTGCACTGCGACGCCGTGCAGGCGCACGCCGAGACCTACATGGGTCTGGTGGAAGTCGGCGTCGGGTTGATTCCCGGTTGGGGCGGCTGCAAGGAATTGCTCGCGCGTTGGCAGGCCAACACGCACTATCCGCAAGGGCCGATGCCGGCGGTGGCGAAGGCGTTCGAGATCATCTCGACCGCCAAGGTGTCGCGCTCGGCGGCACAAGCGGTGGAGCTTGGCTTCCTGCGGCCGACCGACGGCATCACCATGAACCGTGACCGGCTGCTGTACGACGCGAAACAGCGCGTGCTGGCGTTGGCGCAGGATTACCGGCCGCCCGCGCCGGTCACCTACCGCCTGCCCGGAGAAAGCGGCCGCGTCGCGCTGGAGCTGGCGGTGGACGCGTTCGCCGCGCAGGGCAAGGCGACGCCGCACGACGTTGTCGTGTCCAAAGCGCTTGCCACGGTGCTAAGCGGCGGCAACGCGGACTGGATCGACACAACGAGTGAGGACGACGTAACGCAGCTTGAGCGCGCGGTGTTCATGCAGCTCGTGCAGCACCCGGACAGCCTCGCGCGCACCGAGCACATGCTCGCAACCGGCAAGCCGCTGCGCAATTAGGAGCGACCACACCATGGCCGTTTATCAGGCCCCGCTGCGCGAGATGCGTTTCGTGCTCTACGAACTGCTGGACGCGGGCGAACTGTGCCGCCTGCCCGGCTACGAACAGGCGACGCCCGAGCTGATCGACGCCGTGCTGGAGGAAGCCGCAAAGCTATGCGAGCGCGAGCTGTTTCCGCTGAACCTGCCGGGCGACGCCGAAGGCTGCCACTTCGAAAATGGCGTCGTGCGCACGCCGAAGGGATTCAAGGAAGCCTATCGGATTTACGTCGATGGCGGCTGGACTGCATTATCGTGCCACCCGGAATACGGCGGCCAGGGCATGCCGCACACCGTCGCGTCTCTCGTGCAGGAAATGATCTGCTCGGCGAACCTGTCCTTCGGCATCTATCCGTTGTTGTCGCACGGCGCATACAACGCGCTGTATCGTCATGCCACCGAAGAGCTGAAGCAGCTTTATCTGCCGAAGCTCGCGGACGGGTCTTGGTCCGGCACCATGTGCCTGACCGAGCCGCAATGCGGCACCGATCTCGGGCTGGTGCGCACCAAGGCGGTGCCGGCGGCGGATGGTTCGTACCGGATCACCGGCACCAAGATGTTCATCTCCGCCGGCGAGCACGACCTGACCGAGAACATCGTTCATCTTGTGCTGGCGAAGCTGCCGGACACGCCGCCGGGCACGAAGGGAATCTCGCTGTTCTTGGTGCCGAAATTCCTGCCCACCGGCGACGGACGGCCCGGCGCGAGCAATGGCGTGACGTGCGGCGCGATCGAGCACAAGATGGGCATCAAGGCGTCCGCGACCTGCGTGATGAACTTCGATGACGCGACGGGCTGGCTGGTTGGCAAACCGCATGGCGGCATGCGCGCGATGTTCACGATGATGAACGGCGCGCGGCTCGGCGTCGGCACCCAGGGGCTTGGCGTCGGGACCACGGCGTACCAATCGGCCGTGGCGTATGCGAAGGAGCGGCGGCAGGGTCAGTCGCTGGCGAAGCGCGGCGTTGCGTCGGCCGGCGCCGATCCGATTATCGTGCACCCCGATGTGCGCCGCATGCTGCTGGAGTGCCGCGCCATCAACGAGGCGGCCCGTGCGCTGGCGTGCTGGGTGGGGCTGCTGAGCGACCGCGCGGAACGCCACCCCGATCCGAAGGAACGCGAGGCAGCCGACGACCTTGTCGCACTGCTGACACCGGTGATCAAAGCCGCGCTGACCGACCATGCCGTTGAGGCCGCCAACAACGCGTTGCAGGTGCTGGGCGGACACGGCTACATCCACGAATGGGGCGTCGAGCAATTGGCCCGCGACGCGCGGATCACGCAGGTTTACGAAGGCACCAACGGGATTCAGGCGCTGGATCTGGTTGGGCGCAAGCTCGGGCAGGATGCCGGGCGGCTGCTGCGGCGCTTCTTTCATCCGGTCTCGGCTTGGCTCGCGGCGCATGCGGACGATGCGGCGCTGGCGCCCTATGTCGGTCCCACGGCGAAGGCGTTCGGACGGCTGCAACAGGCGACCTTGTTCGTGGCCCAGCGCGGCATGGCGCGTCCAGAAGAAGCCGGCGCCGCAGCCACCGACTACCTGAAACTGTTCAGTCTGGTTGCGTTCGCCTTCATGTGGTGCCGCATGGCGGAAGTGGCGTATGCAAAGCTTCCGAACGCCGAAGCGGAGGCCGGATTTTATCAGGCCAAGCTCGCGGTCGGAGCATTCTTCATGGCCCGGGTGTTGCCGCGCCACGCCTCACATTTTCAGGCGGCGATGGCCGGCGGCGAGACGCTGATGCAGCTCCCCGAGGAGGCGTTTTGACTCCGCCATAGGTGCCAACCGCGCGCGGCCGGTAGCGGTGCGTCGTGCTTTCAACCAGTCTTGACGCGTAGTCTGATCAACATTTATTGCAAAAATGCGGCCCGGCTTGGCGCGTGACGTTGCACCCCCCATCATGACAGATAGAAGACGGTGCTGAACGTGAGTGCAACAGACTATCGTTTCCCTGCCTATACGCCTGCGGAAGTTGCGGTTGACCGGGTCATCCACTTCGTTGGCGTGCCTGCGGCCTTCGCGTCGGCGTGCTGGCTCATCGTCACCGCCGACCCGGCCCGGGGCGATCGGCTGCTGGTCACGCTCGTTCTTTATGGCACCGCCCTGGTTGGCACCCTTGCCGCCTCCGCAGCTTACAATCTCACGCCGGCAGGCCCGAACAAGGAGTTTCTGCGGCGCATCGATCACTCGATGATCTTCGTCATGATCGGCGCGACTTATACGCCGCTGGCGCTGAACGCGATGCTGCCGATCGACGGGTTGATTCTGTGCATCGAAGTATGGACCCTCGCCGCCGTCGGGATCGTCATCAGCGTGTGCTACCCTCGTCGCTATGATGGCGCGCTGCTCGGGCTGTATCTTTGCATGGGCTGGCTGGTGTTGGGGGTGATCCGTACGCTCATCGAGCGGCTGCCGCAGACGGCGTTGCTGCTGCTACTGACCGGCGGCGTCGTGCTGACCCTCGGTGCGTTCATCCACACCCGCGACCGGCTGCAGTACCACAATGCCATCTGGCACGCGCTGGTGCTGGTCGGCACGGGTCTGCACTTGGCCGCTATACACGTCGCCTTCGCCCCGGTGGACGCAGTCTTCCTATAAGGCGCGCGTGGTTGCAATCCCCAGCACCTCCGGTGCTGCGCATTGTTGCGGCGGAGCGGAGCCCTTTGGTAGCTTGTCCTCAAGCCGCTTTAGCGCCCACGCGGGCGCTAGGCGCCGATGGTGAGTGCCCAGCCGGGCCGCTCGACCGGGCACGCGACAGCCGGAGGGAGGGTCATCGCGATGCCCGATCCAGACTTTGCCAGGGCTTTGCGTTTTTGCCTGAAGTGGGAGGGCGGGTATGTCAACAACCCAAGCGACCATGGCGGCCCGACGAACCAGGGCGTCACCCAGAAAGTCTACGACGACTGGCGGGCGCACAACGGCCAGCCGGCGCGCGACGTAAAGGGCATCACGGCGGATGAAGTCCGGGCGATCTACCAGCAGGACTATTGGACTCCCGCCTGTTGCATGCGGATTCAGGCACGGCTTGACATCGCCCAGTTCGATACCGCCGTAAACATGGGCTCGCGTCGTGCCATCCTTATTCTGCAGGAGGCGGTTGGGACACCAGCCGACGGGGAGTTTGGCGCGGGCACCGAGCGCGCCTGCGCGATGTGCGACCTGGGAGTCGCGCTGCACCAGTATTGTGACATTCGCGAGGGCCTGTACCGGCACTTCGCCAAGGCGCCCGGCCAGGCGAAATTTCTACAGGGGTGGCTGCGCCGGTTGAACGATCTGCGCCACGAAGTCGGCCTGCCGGGCTTTGAATCCACTATCCGCCCGGATTTCAGCTCCGCCGGGTTCATGGCGCGCATACCCGATCTGCCGCCCGGGGCAGCGCTGGAAGACTGGCGGTAAGCGAGACCGCTCCAGGGGCGGCGCGAACGCAATGACAAGCGCCATCGATGCCTTGGCTGCCGCCGTGCTGGCGGTTACGCCCGGCCAGGATCGCGAGCAGGTGGAGGCGGCTTGCAGCAGGCTGATCGACGGACTGCACGTCGGCCGCGGCAGGCTAGCCGATTCGACCGCCTGGGAGGTGCTGGGCTGCCTGCGCCGGCAGCGCTGCTTCGGGCCGATGCAGCGTGTCGCCGATGCCATGATCCGGTTTGGCTGCGACACGCCGGCAGTCCGCCGTCAATACGCGCAGGCGCTGATCGACTGCGGCCAGCTCGTCCCGGCGGTCGCGTTGCTGCGCGGCCTGCTCGTCAGCACGCGCGATGACGCCAGCGAGCGGGCGGAGACGTTCGGCCTGCTGGGGCGGGTGCACAAACAAATCTATGTTGCCGCCGGCAGCAGCCCGCTTGGGCGCGGCGCCACTGCGCTGGCGGCGGCGCTGGACGCCTACCGGCGGGGGCTCGCGCTCGATCCCGCGCGGCATCTGGTCTGGCACGGCGCGAACCTGGTCGCCCTGCTGCGCCGGGCGGAACGGGACGGCGCCAGCCTGGGCGCGGGCGACGAAGTGCAAACGCTTGCCCATCGGATCATCGCCGCGGTAACGGCGAAACCAACTCCGTTCGCGTGGGATTACGCGGCAGCGGCGGAAGCCGCGTTGGGCCTGCCCGATGTTGCCGCGGCGGAGCATTGGATCGGCCGCTACATCGCCGCGCCGGACGCCGACGCCTTCGCGCTGGCGGGCACGTTGCGGCAATTGACCGAGCTGTGGGGGATCGAGCCCGGGACGACCGGCGCCGGGCAGCTCGTGACCGTTCTGCATGCCGCGCTGCTGCAAAAATCCGGCGGCCGGCTGGACCTGCGGCCGGACGACATGCAGGGCCTGGCGGCGGCGGGGCAGGGTGGGTTCGAGCGCATCCTCGGCGATACCGGCACGCAAACCTACACGTGGCTGCGGACCGGCCTGGAGCGGGCGCGGGCCGTGGCCATGGTGCGGCAAGGCGACGGACGCTGCATCGGCACCGGCTTTCTGGTGCGCGGCGGCGACCTTCATCCCAGCCTGGGCGATGAACGCCTGCTGCTGACCAACGCGCATGTGGTCAGCGACGACCCGGCCGACCAGGGCGCGCCAAGCGATACGGTCAGCGTAACGTTCGAAGCGCGCGACGCCGCCTCAGGGTCCCGAGTTGCCCATCGGGTCGGCGCGGTAGCGTTTCATTCGGCACGGGACCGGCTGGACGCTTCCCTGCTCCGCCTGGAGCCGCCGGTGGCCGGTCTGGCGCCCTGCCCGCTGGCGAAACGGCTGCCCACGCTGGGAGACGGCGCTGACCCGCGGGTGTACGTGATCGGCCATCCGGAGGGCCGCGAGCTGGCGTTCTCGCTGCAGGACAACCGGCTGCTGGATCACGAAGGGCCGCCGGGTGGGCTGCCGTCCCTGGGCGGGCGGGTGCTGCTGCATTACCGCGCCCCGACCGAGCCGGGCAGTTCCGGCAGTCCGGTGTTCGACCAGGGCAATTGGACCGTGGTCGGCATGCACCATGCCGGCGGAGACTTCATGCGGCGGCTGAACGGGGCCTCGGGCACCTATGCGGCGAACGAGGGCGTCTGGATCCAGTCGATCGCCGCGGCTGTGCGGTCCGGGCTGGATGAGCACGCCGGCTGAAGCGCGTCGCGAGCGCAATTCCTGCTCTCCCCCCGCGCGGCAAACTCCTCTACCCTGGGCCCCGCATGCTGACCGACCTGCCCAACGTCCTCACCCTGTCGCGCATCGCGGCGATCCCGCTGCTCGTGGTGCTGATCGCACTGCGCACCCCGCTCGCCGACTTCCTGGCCTGCCTGGTGTTCGCCGCCGCGGCCATCACCGACTATTTCGACGGCAGGCTCGCCCGCTCCCGCAGCCAGCAGTCCGATCTTGGCCGCATGCTGGACCCGATCGCCGACAAACTGCTGGTCGGCGCGGCGCTGATGATGCTGGTCGGGCAGCAGCACCTGTCCGCCTTCGGCCTGTATCCCGCCGTGATCATCATGCTGCGGGAGATCCTGGTCAGCGGCCTGCGCGAATACCTGGCCGAGATCCGCATTGGGCTGCCGGTGACGAAGCTGGCGAAGTGGAAGACCGGCTTCCAGATGGGCGCGATCGGCACGCTGATCGCCGGCGAGCCGACAGCGACGCTGCTGCACCTGTCCTTTCTGCCGGTCAACGCGATCGGGGAGGCCATGCTCTGGGCGGCGGCGGCCCTGACGCTGGTCACCGGCTGGGATTACCTGACCGCCAGTCTTCACCATGCCGCCGGGCCACCGCAGGCCCCGGCCGTGCCGGAGCGCCAGGCCCCGTCTTCGTGATGGCGGCCCGCTGAAGGCCCACCCGTGAAGGTCTTCGGCATCGTCGGCTGGTCCGGCAGCGGGAAGACGACGCTGCTGACCGCCATGCTGCCGCTGTTGCGCGCTCATGGCCTGACCGTCTCCACCATCAAGCACGCAAATCACGGGTTCGACATGGACCGGCCCGGCAAGGACAGCCACCGCCACCGCGAGGCCGGCGCGCACGAGGTGCTGGTGTTCAGCGGTCCCCGCTGGGCGCTGCTGCACGAGGTCGCCGGACCGGAGGAGCCCACCTTGCCCGACCTGCTGGCGCGGCTCGACCCGGTGGATCTGGTGCTGGTGGAGGGGTTCAAGACCTTCCCGTTCCCGAAGCTGGAGGTGCACCGCCCGGCGCTCGGCAAGCCGCCGATCTGGCCGGGCGCGCCCGACATCGTGGCGGTGGCCGCCGATGTGGCCATGCCGGACTGCGACCGTCCGGTGCTGCCCCTGGGCGATCCGGCCGCTGTGGCGGATTGGCTGCTGGCCCAGATGGAATCGCTGCCCTATCACACCGCTGCTTGAGCGCCGCGCGCTCGAAGGGCATATGTTTCGCTTTCGTCGGCAGCCGGGTGCCGTCGCCGCTTCCTTTCTCACCCGGCCGGAGCCACCGCTCATGCGTCGCCTTGCCCTGCTCGGCCTGTGCCTCATGTTGCCCAGTTGCGGTGGTTACAGGTATGCAACATGGTGGAACCCGCCGTTCTCGACGGGCTCCCAGCCGCATGCGCCGGTCGGCGACTCCGAAAACCTTCGGCGCGCCATGGGCGAGGACGTGATCGTCAAGCCGCTGACGCCGGAGCCCGGTGATGTCTGGCCCGGCCCGCTGCAGCCCGAGCCGACGCTGGAGGACCTGGTCAAGCAAGGCAATATGGGCGCGCCCGAGGCGCCGGTGCCCGGGTCGCCGCTGCAGCGCGGCACCCAGCCGCCGATCCAGGGCAGTTCCACGCCGCCCGGCAACGCCCAGCCCGGCCTGCCGCCGCTGCCGACCGTGCCCGGCACGTCCGCCACGCCGGCGGCGCCTCCGCCGGGACGCAACCCGGGTGGCCAGGTGCTGCAGACGCCGAGCGGGCCGGCGGTGACCAACGGCGGCACCAGCGGCTACCAGACCCTGACCGAGCCCGGCGGCGGCTCCGCCGTGGTCGTGCCGAACGGCAACGGGACCAGCACGATCATCCATTCCGATGGGCGGATCGAGACGGTGCCGACGCCGAAGTGACAGGCAAGGGGGTTCGGCCGCCGCAACGGTCGCCCCGCCTTCGCCCGGGCGGCACCGACGCCATATCAATCGCCATGGAAGCAGACCCGAAGCCGCTGACCATCCTCTGGTTCGCCTGGCTGCGCGAGCGCACCGGCACGGGGGAGGAACTTCTGTCCGTCCCACGCCACGTCGCAACGGTCGGCCAGCTGATCGCCTGGCTGGCGGAACGCAGCCCCGGCCACGCCGCCGCACTGGAAAACCGGCGCACCGTGCGCTGCGCGGTGAACCAGGATTTCGCCACGCCCACGACGCCGGTGCACGCAGGCGACGAGGTCGCGTTCTTCCCGCCGGTGACCGGCGGCTAGCAGGCCATGGCGACCATCCGGGTTCAGCGCGAACCGTTCGATCCCGGCGCCGAGTTGGCCGCGATGACCGGCGGCCGCTCCGACATTGGCGGCGTCGGCTGCTTCCTCGGCACCGTGCGCGCCACGGCGGGCGGCAAACCGATCGTCGCGATGACGCTGGAACACTACCCGGCGATGACCGCTCCCGCCCTGGCGCGTATCGCCGCGGAGGCGGAGCGGCGCTGGTCGCTGCTCGGGTGCACGATCATCCACCGGGTCGGCCGGCTGGAGCCGGGCGACGGGATCGTACTGGTCCTGGCCGCGGCGGCGCACCGCCAGGCGGCGCTGGATGCCACCGGCTTCCTGATCGACTGGCTCAAGACCCGCGCGCCGTTCTGGAAGAAGGAGACCTTCGCCGACGGCACCGAAGCCTGGGTGGAAGCACGGGAGGCGGACGAGGCGGCAGCCGCTCGCTGGACAGCCGCCCCGGTCCGATAGTGGTCCGAGCGGTGAGTGGCGGCGCCGCGCGGCGGTTACCGATCAGCGATTGACCTGTTCGCCCTCCGGAACGTCGGCATCCGGCGGCACGTATAGCTGCGCGCAGGATGCCGCCAGCACCCCACCTCTGATAGCGATGTCATCTCGATACGCGTCGCGGATGAAATCCAGTGTGTCCAAGTGCCGGTCCTCGAAATACATGGCGTGTACGTCGCCACGGCCGGCGCCGTACACGATCCGCCCGACTTTCGCCCAGATCGAGGCCATGGTGCACATGCCGCACGGCTGCAACGTGGTATAGAGCGTCGCCCCCCGCAGCTCGGTGCATTTAAGTCGTTCGCCAGCAAGGCGGATCGCGACGATTTCCGCATGGGCGGTCGGGTCGTGGCGCAAATCCACCTCATTGTAGCCCTCGGCGAGCACCGCGCCGTCGCGCACGATCACGCAGCCGATCGCGTTGGCGCCCGGCCGCGCTTCTCCCCGCTGCGCGAGGTCGAGGGCGCGCCGCATCCACTGCTCGTCCTGGTCTGCCATGCGAGCACCGTCCGACGACGATGGCGCGACGGTCAAATTCCGATAGCGTGAGGTTCGCCGCAATCGGTTCTCTCCGACAAACATCAGGTATCGCGACCCAGGCGGCCGGCCGCTGCGCGCGGGCTGCCATCGGGGACATTGCCAGCCCGCGACCAGCCGGCTAGCTGAACCGATCGCCCGGCCCGGCCGGGGGTGGCTGGAGCAGTAGCATGACCGCGGTCGAGCCGATCCCGTATCCCGACGCCAAGATCCGCCGCATCCTGGCGACAGTGCGCACCATTGCGATGGTCGGGGCTTCGTCCAACTGGAACCGGCCCAGCTATTTCGTGATGAAATACCTGCAAGGCAAAGGCTACCGCGTGATCCCGGTGAACCCGGGCCTCGCCGGCAAGGACCTGCTGGGCGAGCGCGCCTATGCCTCGCTGCGCGACATCCCCGACAAGATCGACATGGTGGATGTCTTCCGCGCATCGGACCAGGCGGGGCCGATCGTGGACGACGCGATCGCGATCGGCGCCAAGGTGGTGTGGATGCAGCTCGGCATCCGCAACGACGAAGCCGCCGCGCGCGCCGAGACCGCCGGAATCGAAGTGATCATGAACCGCTGTCCGAAGATCGAGTTCGGCCGGCTCGGCGGCGAACTTTCATGGAGCGGCGTCAATTCGGGCACTATCCGCAACCGCGCGCCCGAGCCGCCGGCCGAGCAGCGCGCCAAGCCCCGCTCGGCGCCCGCGCGCAACGAGACCTACGGCTTCGGCACGCTGGCGGTGCATGCCGGCGCGGCGCCTGATCCCACCACCGGCGCGCGGATCACGCCGATCTTCCAGACTGCGTCCTATGTGTTCGACGACGTGGATCACGCCGCCTCGCTGTTCAACCTGCACAATTTCGGCCACATCTACACGCGGCTCAGCAATCCCACTGTTGCAGTGTTGGAGGAACGCGTTGCCAGCCTGGAAGGCGGGCGTGCCGGGCTCGCCGCCGCATCCGGCCACGCCGCGCAGTTCCTGGTGTTCGCGACGCTGATGGAGCAGGGCGACGAATTCCTCGCGTCGCGCAACCTGTACGGCGGTTCGCTGACGCAGTTCGGTCAGTCGTTCAAGAAGCTCGGCTGGACCTGCCACTTTGTCGATCCGGCCGATCCGGAGAATTTCCGGCGCGCGCTGACGCCTCGCTGCAAGGCGATCTTCGTGGAAAGCCTGGCCAACCCGGGGGGCGTTATCGTCGATCTGGAAGCGGTGGCGAAGATCGCGCACGAGGCGGGCCGGCCGCTGATCGTGGATAACACGCTGGCCACGCCGTTCCTGTGCCGACCGATCGCGTGGGGCGCCGATATCGTCGTGCATTCCACAACGAAGTTTCTCGGCGGCCACGGCAATTCGCTCGGCGGCGTGGTGGTGGAGAGCGGCAAATTCGATTGGGCGCAGGGCGGCCGGTTCCCGTCGCTGACCGAGCCGGAGCCTGCCTATCACGGCCTGCGCTTCTACGAGAATTTCGGCGACTTCGCCTTTACCACCAAGGCGCGCGCGGTGGCGTTGCGCGATTTCGGCCCGGCGATGGCGCCGATGAATGCGTTCCTGACGATCACCGGGATCGAGACGCTGCACGTGCGGATGGAGCGGCACGTGGCCAACGCGCTAAAGGTGGCAACGTTTTTGGAGGGCGATCCGCGCGTGGCCTGGGTGTCCTATGCGGGGCTGTCGTCCAGCCGATATCGCGCGCTCGCGGAGAAGTACTTGCCGCGCGGCGCGGGCGCGGTGTTCACCTTCGGCGTGCAGGGCGGCTACGATGCGGGGATCAAGCTGGTCGAGAGCGTGCGGCTGTTCTCACACCTGGCGAATATCGGCGACACGCGTAGCCTGATCCTGCACCCGGCGTCCACGACGCACCGGCAGCTAACGGATGAGCAACGCCTCGCCGCCGGCGCGGGACCAGACGTGATCCGCCTGTCGATCGGGTTGGAAACGGCGGACGATTTGATCCGCGATCTGGACCAGGCGCTGGGATGCTGACGAAGCCCCTGCGCCGACGAAAACCGCCCAAACAGTCAATGCGGCGAAAGCTGATCGATGACGCGCTCCCACCGATCTCGGTGAGCCTGCATTCTGGCGCGGGCGTCTGGTCCTGCAACGGTCACGCTGTAGCCACCGGCCGTCCGCCAGGACGGTGACGCTGCATGAATGGGTCCAAGAGCATCCTCGACGCGGGCCAGACTGTCCAAGCCATAAAACTCGGGTATCGTCTCCAAATGCCAGACGTGAACGAGAACCACGCCGGGCACACGATCAAACCACGAGCGCTGGAAATTATAGCCAGATGAAGATCTCGCTTTGACCTGGATCGGCACAAAACGAAGCGGAACCGATTGCTTTTGGCGGCAAACCGGTATGCCAGTAAGTCAACGCCGACGTCCGAGGCGGGATAGGCCACCTCGATGCCGCGCCTCATAAGTTCCGCAGCGACCATCAGTTCGCCAGCTTTGCCGATCAATGCTGGATTGGTCGTCATGCGGATTCGCTCCAATACGCCAAAAATTGGAGTTTGGCCGGTCAATGCACCTTTTTAAAGAATATCGCGGCCCAGACAATCGGCTACCGAGTTGGCATGCTTACCCCTTAGCGCCCGGGACGTAATTCAGCAGCTCCGGCCGGTACTCGAAGTGCATCGTATCGAAGTGTGACCAGCGGCCGCCCCAGATGAAACCGTGTTTTTCGAAGATCGTCACGATCTCGTCGGGTATCCGATTGGTATACGCGTCCGCGGGATCGCCGCGATGCCACATCCAGCTATCCGCACGCGCCGGGTTGATGTCGATCGCGGCGCCCCAGCCGTGCATGCTGGGCTGGCCGGTGTCGGCCACGGCACGGCAATTGTAGGTGCCGCCCAGGGGAAAGGCGTAGACCTTGATCGCCATCGGCAGCGCGTCGATCTCGCGGGACACTTCGGCAAGCCGCTGATCGACGCCGTTCACCGAGGTGATCGACACGTCGCGTGCCCAGGTGCTCGGCAGCCAGACCACCGGTACCAGATGCGGCGCAACTTCTCCACGGTGACAATCGCCATACATCTTGTCGAAGAACGCACGGTTGCGCACGCGCCCGGGGTCGTCGTCCGGCGCCGGAACCGTGACCGCGGCGCCGGCCGGATAGATCATGCTGATCTGGTCCAGGATCGACCCGCTTCGCAACATCTCTTGCAGGCTCTTGCCGGGCGGCTCGTCGGTGATGGCCATCCGCGTGCCGTCACGCCACACCAGATCGGGCCCCTCGATGCCGGCCAGCGCATCGGGATAGGCCCGGACAAGCGCTTGCAGACGCGCCTGCTCGCCGGCGGCGGGTCCGGTGGAAAC
>Ga0302319_10004076_pt1 | contig 30187 bp, 22 predicted proteins | sample Bog_T0_2_FD_203319 | JGI IMG/M metagenome (GOLD analysis project Ga0302319, IMG submission 203319) | Peat permafrost microbial communities from Stordalen Mire near Abisko, Sweden - Bog_T0_2 | ecosystem: Environmental > Terrestrial > Soil > Wetlands > Peat | place: Sweden: Abisko, Stordalen Mire... | reverse complement strand
GGGAGAACGCTTGCGGCCACGCAAACGTTCCTGCTTTCCCACCCAAGCCGCAAAAGACGCGGCTTGGATGGGGCACAGTCCATCGAGCGAGAACCAGAAGTGAAAAACTTGAGCGGGCCACCTGCCGCTCGTGTGCAGCGTAAATTGCTAGACCGCAAGGAGAATGTTAATGCTCGGAGGAACGTTTTTGTACGCAAGTCAACTTGCCGAAGATGCGGCATCGGTCTGGTTCGTTTCTTGGGCCCTGCGACGCCGATATGAACTGGATTACAAGCTCGACCGAAGGGAGCAAATCCTTCGAGGGGCTGTCATCGCATTTACCTTCGGATTAACGTTGTTGCCTGGTCCCAATTTCGCGGCTGTGCGGATCGTCGCTGGCATATCCGGCATCGCTTTCCTGGCGTGGCCTAATTTAGCTCATCATACGATGGGGCTTGCTGAGCAACTCCAACTGGCCAAGCGATCATATCGGGCGGGCGGCCCAGGTCCCAAGCCTTAGACCCGGGATTCACGTACGATGGAGGTCCACAACTATGACGGACTCCACCACATGTGCAGCCACAGTGGGTTTTTCGCTGTACCGTTTCACCGGCAAAGAACGTGACGCAGAATCAGGCAACGACTATTTCGATGCGCGTTACTATGCGTCCAGCATGGGGCGATTCATGAGCCCGGACCCTGCAGGCCCTTGGTTTGCAAACGCGGCTGATCCGCAAAGTTGGAATATGTACGCGTACGGTCGCAATAATCCCCTGATTAATGTCGATCCGACCGGACTGGACTGCATTTACTTTGGGGATACTTCGGGTACGATTTCTGAGATCGACCATGGCAATTCAGACGCAGATGCAGCAGAGTGTGCCGCCAATTCAGGAGGACAATGGGTCAATGGCTACACCACCGCGAGCCAGATGGACTACAACTCAGACACGGACTCATGGAACGTGGCTTCTTCAGATCAAAACAATGTCTACTACACAACGATTACACAGGCCGATCCCACATGCACTACCAACTGCCAGGTTGGCTATTCATCCTCTCCACTAAATAACGTGAACTCGACGCTTGCTGCCGGTTCTATGAGCGACTTCTTACAGTGGTTACCAGCAAATGGCGTACCCAATAGTCGACCTAATGCCCAGTACCCCTTGAGTCCGTGGTTACAAGCCGCAGACATGCAACTGCTTGGGAGCGTCACTAACTATTGCGGCCCTAATGGAGCGGGAGTGCCTGTCAGCGGTAACGATTGGGCTTGCGCCGGCCATGACTACAGCTACAACAAGATTGGAGCCAACGATGGCCAAAAGATACTCAATGGGGTCAACTCAATCGCGGGAAACGGTGCTCTCAACGATGCGGATCGTAGGCTTTTAAACAATGTTGATAACTCTCCAGAGGGGCTAGCTATCAGAGGAATAATCAATACTGTTAACCTCTATCGAAATCATTTCTGATCCTACGGTGAAGTTTGTTTGACAAAGACGCGTTGCTGGGGCGAAAAGAGGGATCGAAGAGCATGCGGAGATTGAGCGTACATGTGCGCAGATTCATGTTTATAGTGGCCGCGCTAATGAGTGCTGCATTGACGCTATTTAGTGCCGGTGTTTACCTGTTTTTTGTCGATTTGAGGCATCTCGATTTACAAGCCTTGTCGTCGTTGGGCCCTCCTATTTTGTCGCTTCCACTTTTCCTTATAGCGTTTATGTCCCGTAAATGGCATGCTCGGGTGATGTGGATGCTCGCACTTGTATCTCTTTGTGGGGCCTATATCGCTAAGCTTAAGCGTGGCCGGGACGATGGTACACTCGCTGCTGCCTTTCACGCCCTTCATTTTCCGCCAGTCATTTTCTTGGTTTTGATTGCTATCTTGGTCGAGTGCTCTTATCGATTGTGGCTGATGGCCCGGATACCGCTTTTGAGGCATGAGAATACTACTTCGACGTAGACCTACGACTATGATGCGTTCTGCCGCATGTCCAACCATGGTACGTTTTCCGCGATCCCGTTACACCGGCAAAGAACGTGACTCAGAATCCGGAAACGACTACTTCGGGGCCAGGTACTATGCCTCCAGCATGGGCCGGTTCATGGGTCCTGATCATCCATTCGTTGATCAACATCCAGACAACCCGCAAAGTTGGAATCTCTATGCTTACGCTCGGAACAATCCGCTGATATTGGTCGATCCAAACGGGCTTGGTTGTTTGAATGATTTGGGACGAGCCGACGCTACACACGAAAGCGTCTCCATCGGTAATTCCATCAGCTCGGACGGCTGCGCAGGGCAGCACGGAACATGGGTGCCGGGTGACATTGATGCAAACAACGCCAGTGCCTGCCCTGGTGCCAACGGCCGGGTGCCCCAGGTCTCGATTCTGAGACCTGGGATTGGAGCATCGCCCTCCCAACTCCTCGTCGCGCTATTGCAGATCATTACCAGCCCAAAGCGCACAATAGATCCACAAAGACAGAATGGGACATCTCTCGGTTCAGTCTGTTGGCTGCGTCCCCGGTCGGTAACCCCCAGGGGCGGACCCCCACCCCTCCCCCCGTTTCGCCGCAGACGGATGAAAGCAAATAGGTTATGCCGAAAAATCTCCATTGTGCGCATCGAAACAAAGGGCTTACACCACGCAAGACGTGCCTCATGCGGTAAAAAGCAAAGGATTATCGTGCCCCGTGGCTCACTCGCTCCGCCGCCTGAGCTCGACGCGGCCGCCCCGTAGATGAAGACCGTGTAAACTGAGCGACGGGAGATTCTTTCTTGTCCACGGCCGTCCTCCACTACACGGCTGCGGCGGTCACCGACCGCGGCCGCAAGCGCCCCTCCAACGAGGACGCATTTGGATTTTCCGTGGAACACGGCGTCTACCTGGTCTGTGACGGCATGGGCGGCGCAGCGGCGGGGGAGATCGCCAGCTCCATTGCGGTGGACGAGATGCTTCGCCTGCTGAGCCGCCGCGCTGAAGGCGGCAAGGAGTCCGCGCCTATGCCGCTCGTGGCCGAGGAGGCCATTGGCGCCACCAACGAGGCCATCTTCTCTCGGTCGCAGCGCAACTACAAGCTGAGCGGCATGGGCACCACGCTGGTGGGGCTGATGGTCGAAGAGCGCCGTGTGTGGGTGCTCAATGTCGGCGACAGCCGATGTTACCGCCTGCGCAACCGCAGCCTGGAGCAGATTACCCAGGACCACTCGCTGGTGGAGGAGCAGGTGCGCCTGGGCCGTATGACCCGCTTCGAGGCCCTGCGCTCGCCGCTGCGCAACGTGATTACACGCGCGCTGGGCACGCAGAGCCGGGTTTCGCCCGACATCTTCGAGCTGGATGCCGAGCCAGGAGACCTGTTTCTGCTCTGCTCCGACGGCCTGACCCGCGAACTGAACGACCCGTTGATTGAATCGCTGATGAGCACCGACCTGCCGCTCGACGCGCTCTGCACCCGCCTGGTGGAAGCGGCCAAGAAGGCCGGCGGCCGCGACAACATCACCTGCATCCTGGTCCGCGCCAGCGAGTAGAAGCTTCTCGGCAATCTACGATCGTTTCCGTTCTCGCAAGCACTTGGTTTACACGCGCCGCGAAGAGGCGCGCACCGCCAGAGTGGGCGTCAGCAGCAGCGTCTTGCGGCGCACCGGCGCCTTGGCGCTGACCAGCGAAAGAGCCAGCTCTGCGGCGTGCTTGCCGATTGCGGCGCAGTCTTGATCGATGGAGGTGAGCGGCACGCGCAGAAAGTCCGAATAGAGAACGTTGCCGCAGCCAACCACGGCAATGTCCTCCGGAATCCGCAGCCCGGCGTCCAGAATGGCGCGCATGGCGCCCAGAGCAATCGGGTCGTTGAAGCAGAAGATGCCATCCGGAATGCGCCTGAGGCTGAGCAGCTTGCGCGTTGCTTCATAGCCGCCGGGTGCGCCGCGATCGTCGCCCGAAGTTCCGATAGAAACGATGTGCTCTGCGAGAGGCGTACGGCCATCTGCCGCGAGCGCCTGCTTGAAGCCCACAAGCCGGCCCAGGGCAGTGCTGGTCTCAGGGCCGCGGATATGCGCGATTCTACTGCAACCTTGCTCGATGAGGTGACTGGTGGCCAGCCGGCCCACGGCTTCATCGTCCACGCCAACAAAGTTCGCCGCCAATCCCTCAAAGCGGCGATCGATCAGGATGTAAGGTGTCTGCCTTTTTTCAATGCGGCGAAAGGTCTCCACGGTATCCTGTGCCGAGGCAATCAGAATGGCGTCGACGCGGCGCGCAAGCAGCTGTTCGATCTCCTGCCGCTCCAGCTCCGGGTCCTCCTCGGAAGAGGTGATGATCAGGCTGTAGCCCTGGCCGCGAATGGCGGCGGAGATGGCCTTGGCCACATGCGCAAAAAACGGGTGCAGCAGGTCGGGAACTACCAGGCCAATGGTCCAGCTGCGACCGGTGATGAGCGCGCGCGCCGCGAAGTTGGGCTGGTAGTGCAGCTCCTCCATGCGCTTCAGCACGCGCTTGCGCGTGGCCTCGGCAATGTCGGGGTGCCCGCGCAACGCCTTGGAGATGGTGACGGTCGACAGGCCCATGTCGCGCGCAATGTCTTTCATGCGCACCGGTGTGCCTTTGCGCGCTTTCTCCTTCGGGTTGCCCCCAGCCTGCAGATCCCTCATGGTGCCCCTTCGTGCGGTTCAGGCAGGCAGGGCGCCAAGGTGTTTGCCCGCGCAAGGTTCGCCTGCTCCTTTACCGATAACTATATCCTGCCGCCGAGGATTTTCCCTGTTGACACGCGGGAGGCTCGGGCGTATTCTTCGCTGGTCGCAGTTATCGATAACTGTAGCGCCGCCGGGGGCCGCAATGGGCAACAAGAACCAGAGTGAATCGGCTACGATCGATCCCGCATCCATCCCGCGGAGGAAGCTCTATACGGGAGCCACCATGCCTGCCATCGGGCTGGGCACGTTCGGGTCCGATCGCATTGCTCCGGCCCAGGTGGCTGCGGCGGTGCGCGGCGCGGCCGCGGCAGGCTATCGGCACTTCGATTGTGCTTCGGTTTATGGCAACGAGCCCGAGGTTGGATCCGCGCTCGAAGCGATTCTTGCCGGCGGCGTCCGGCGCGAGGACATTTGGGTAACCTCCAAGCTGTGGAACGACAAACACAGCGAGGACGACGTGATCGCATCCTGCCGCAAGTCGCTCGCCGATCTGCGCCTCAACTATCTCGATCTCTACCTGGTGCACTGGCCATTTCCCAACTTCCATTCGCCGGGGTGCGACGTGACCTCGCGCAGAGCCGATGCGAAGCCCTACATCCACGAGAGCTTCATGAAGACCTGGCGCAAGATGGAGGAGCTTGTCGACCTGGGCCTGGTGCGGCACATCGGCACATCCAACATGACCATCCCGAAGCTCAAGCTGCTGCTCGCCGACGCGCGCATCAAGCCCTCGGCAAACGAGATGGAATTGCACCCGCACTTTCAGCAGCCGGAGCTGTTTCAGTTTGTCGTCGAGCACGGTATCCAGGCCGTTGGCTATTGCCCCCTTGGCTCGCCCGGACGGCCTGAGCGTGACCGCACACCGGACGACACCGCGCCAACTGAAGATCCCGTGATTGTCGAGATCGCGCGGCGCCACGGGATTCATCCCGCTGTCGTGTGCATCAAATGGGCCGTGCAGCATGGCCAAACGCCGATTCCGTTTTCCATCCACAACTATCGCACCAACCTTGCCGGCGCCGCGAGTGATCCGCTCAGCGACGAAGAGATGAAGCGGATTGCGGGCATCGATCGCAACTGCCGTTTGATCAAGGGCCAGGTGTTTTTGTGGAAGGACGGCCAGGCCTGGGAAGACCTTTGGGATATTCATGGCGTGATTACGCCGCCGTAGAATTGCCCGGATTTGCATGAGCGCGCAACGGCATCTACGGCGAACTTCCGAAAGGAGCAGCGAAATGAACCAGACAATGACCGCGGCATTCTTGCCGGGCGACAGCACGGTTGAGATGCGCACCGTGGCTGTGCCGCAGCCGGGTCACGGAGAAGTGCTGTTGCGGGTCAAGGCATCCACCATTTGCGGGTCAGACATTCGCTGCATCTATCACGAGCATCTCGGCGAGGGGCCTGAAGGGTATCAGGGCGTGATTGCCGGCCACGAGCCATGCGGGCAGATCGTCTCGACCGGCGATGGATGCAGGCGCTTCAAGGCGGGCGACCGCGTGATTGTGTACCACATCTCCGGGTGCGGCGTGTGCAACGATTGCCGCCGCGGCTACATGATCTCCTGCACCAGCGAGCAGTACCGCCGCGCGTACGGATGGCAGCGCAATGGCGGCATGGCCGAGTACATGATCGCCGAAGAGAAGGATCTGATTGCGCTGCCCGACGAGCTTTCGTTTGCCGATGGCGCGCAGGTGGCTTGCGGCTTCGGCACGGTTTACGAGGGGCTAACGAAGATCGGCATCGATGGCAATCATGCCGTGCTCATCACCGGTCTAGGTCCGGTGGGATTGGCCACGGGCGCGCTCTGCCGCAAGCTAGGCGCAAATAAAATCGTCGGCATCGATGTGGTTCCCGAGCGCATGCAGATCGCGCTTGACCTTGGCCTCTGCGATGCGGTGCTGACCTCGGGGCCGGACAATGTTGCCCAGGTGCGAGCGCTTACCGGCGGATCCGGCGTGGAACGGGCGGTCGATTGCTCGGCGCATCCTGCGGCGCGCGCAACGGCCATCCGCGCCACACGCAAGTGGGGCAAGATCGTCTTCCTCGGTGAGGGCGGAGCAGTCGAAATCAATCCATCGCCCGACATGATTCACGATCAGAAAACACTGTATGGATCGTGGGTGACTTCAACCTGGCTGATGGAAGAACTGGTGGAGAGGCTGGTGCGATGGAACCTGCATCCGGCCGGCATCATCACGCACAGGTTTCCGCTTGAGCGGGCCACTGAAGCTTACGCGCTGATGGCCTCAGGCAAGTGCGGCAAGGTTGCCGTCTGCGCGGATGAAGAGTTGAGCTAGAGTTGCAGCGAGGACTATACGAATGAGCGATTCCGTCGCAGACACGACACACTGGGAGGCCCGGCTGGCGACACTTCTGCCGCTGTTCGGCCATCGCAACTGGATCGTGGTTGCCGACTCGGCCTATCCGGCGCAGTCGCGTGCGGGAATCGAGACAATCTTTGCTTCCGAAGACCTGATCGATGTGTTGCGCAAGGTTCTGGGCGCAACTAACGCTTGCAGGCACATCCGCACCAACATCTATGTGGATCATGAATTGGAATTCGTTGCCGAGCAGGACGCTGCCGGAGTTACGGATTATAGAAATGAACTGCAAGTTCTGTTTGCGGACTCGAAGGCAACTCGACTGCCGCACGAACAGATCATCGCCAAGCTCGATCAAGCCGCGCAGATGTTCCGCATTCTCATCATCAAGACTGAGTTGACTATTCCCTATACATCGGTCTTTCTCGAACTCGATTGCGGCTACTGGGATGGCGAAGCAGAAAAGCAGCTTCGCGAGGCAATCCTGGCTGCGCCCGCATAACAAACCGATTAGCCTGCGGCAACAGATGGGCCCGGCAGGCATGAACAGCCACCCAGTGTGCACCCTCGAAAGGAAGGACAATTGAATGGCAGTGAACAGGCGCGAGTTACTCCAAATGTTGGGCGGCGCATGCTCTGCGCTTGCCCTCTCGAAAGGCTTGAGAGCCCAGGCATCCCCCGGCGCAGTCTACCTTCCCACCAGGAAATCTCTTGAGGGATATAGCATCCCGGATTGGTTTCGCGATGCGAAGTTCGGCATCTGGTCGCACTGGGGGCCGCAGTCTGCGATCGAACGCGGCGACTGGTACGCGCGCAACATGTATATGCAGGGATCGGACCAGTACCTTTACCATGCTGAGACTTATGGCCATCCTAGCAAAGTCGGCTACAAGGACTTGGTGAATGACTGGAAGGCAGCGAAGTGGGACCCCGATCGCCTAATGAGTCTCTACAAGAAGGCCGGCGCGAAATACTTCTTCAGCATGGGCGTGCATCACGACAACTTCGATCTGTGGGACTCAAAGTACCAACGCTGGAACGCCGTCAACATGGGCCCGAAGCGAGACGTTGTGGGCACATGGCAAAAGGCGGCGCAGAAGCAGGGCTTGCGTTTCGGCGTGAGCGAGCATCTTTGGATCAGCTACAAATGGTGGGCCACAAGTCACGGCGCCGATGCGAGCGGGCCGCTGGCCGGCGTCTCCTATGACGGCATCGACCCGCAGTACGCCGACCTCTATCACGACGCCGATAGCGGTCGCTTCGGCGATCGGCTCGATTGGAACGACGACGGCATTCCCGACTCGTGGAAGCGCCATTACGTTGACCGCATGACCGACCTGATCGACAAATATCAGCCCGACCTGCTCTACACCGACGGCCACCTGCCCTTCGAGGATTACGGTCTGAAAGTGGTCTCGCACCTCTACAACGTGAGCGCGCAGGCGCATGGAGGCCGCACTGAGTCCGTTTACACCAGCAAGGACGGCCTCGATTGTGAGATCGGATCCTGCCTGCTCGATCATGAACGCGGTGTCGCGGACGGAATTGCGAAGAATCCCTGGCAGACAGACACCTGCATCGGCCAATGGCATTACAATCGCGGCGAAAAATACAAGACGCCAAAAAAGGTGATCGATTTGCTTACCGATATCGTCAGCAAGAACGGCAACCTGCTGTTGAACTTTCCGCTGCCCAACTCGGGCGAACTGGACTTCGAAGAGATGGAAGTGCTGGAGGGCATTACGGCGTGGATGACGGTGAACAGCGAAGGCATCTACAGTTCGCGCCCGTGGAAAATTTATGGCGAGGGTCCATCCACCAAAGCCAAGATCGAGTCCGGGAATTTCAACGAGGACAAACAGACGGACTTGACCGCCGAGGACGTTCGCTTCACCAGCAAGGACAGCACGCTCTATGCCTTCGTGATGGGCTGGCCGGAGAAGGCGGCCGTGGTCAACGCGCTCGGCCTCGCCAGCGCGCAGGCGCCGGGCCGCATTCGCAACGTGGAACTGCTCGGATACAAGGGCGAACTGAAGTGGAAGCAGGATGAATCCTCTTTGAAAGTTGAGATGCCTGCCAAAAAAATCTCCGATATCGGCATTACTCTGAAGGTGGCGCTGGCGTAGCGGCGGCCCAGGTACGCGGCGAAAAAGCAACTTCAACTTAACGGGCCGGAACGAGCTCGATGGTCTCCGCGATTGCGAGGAGCATCGAGATCGTTCCGGCCTTGCTCGTTTTGCACAGCCAGTAGGCAGCGGCCGATCATCGGAAGCATGTACGATGAACAAAGACTGATCATGAAAGAAACGAAAAAACTCTCCCCTGAAATTCTTCTTCATATTGCTCAGACGCTGAATCTCCCTGTGCGCGGAATCGTTGCGGTGATCGAGCTGCTCGACGACGGTGGAACTGTGCCCTTTATCGCGCGCTACCGCAAGGAGGCAACAGGCAACCTGGATGAGGTGCAGATTCGCGACATCGAGGAAAAGCTGGCCTACTTCCGCGATCTCGCCGAACGCCGCGAGACCATCCTTGCGTCCATTGCGGAGCAGGGCAAGCTGAGCGACGAGCTGAAGGCGCGCATCGAAGCCACTCTGGACAAGAACGAGCTCGAAGACCTCTATCTCCCCTACAAGCCGAAGCGCCGCACCAAGGCCACCATCGCGCGCGAAAAGGGCCTGGAGCCGCTGGCGCAGTATTTGTGGGCGCAGCAGGGCTCCGCTCTTCCGCTGGAGACATTTGCCGCAAGCTTTGTGAATGCTGAGCTGTGCGTGGCCACGGTGGAGGAAGCGCTCGAAGGAGCGCGGCACATTGTTGCCGAATGGATCAGCGAAGATGCCGATCTGCGCAAGGCCCTGCGCCAGCTCGTCTTTGACGAGGGCGTTGTGGTGAGCCGCAAGGCCATGGATGCGGTGGACGAGCAGGAAAAGTTCAAGATGTACTACGAGTACAAGGAACCGGTGAAGACCATCCCCTCGCATCGCATGCTGGCCATCCGCCGCGGCGAGGGCGAGAACGTGCTTTACTTCCTGATCGAGGTCGAGCCGGAGCATGCCATCGCCGTCATGCAGCGGCATGTTCTGCATCAGCGCGGCGATTGGACACGCCAACTCGAGCTCGCAATCGAAGACGCGTGGAAGCGGCTATTGAATTCTTCCATCCAGGGAGAGATTCGGCTGGAGTTGAAGAAGCGCTCTGACACCGAGGCCATCAAGGTCTTTCGGGACAATCTTTACAACCTGCTGCTGGCTCCTCCCGCCGGGCCAATCTCCGTGCTGGGCATCGATCCGGGTTTGCGTACGGGATGCAAGATTGCCGTGGTGGATGAGACCGGCAAGCTGCTGGCGCACGACGTGCTCTACCTGCATACGTCGAAACACGGCAACGCAGAGGCCGCGCCCAAACTTGAGGCCCTGCTGCGCAGGCACACCGTGCGCGCCATCGCCATCGGCAACGGAACCGCTTCGCGCGAGACCGATGCGTTTGTGCGCGATTTCCTGCGCGAGAAGGCGATCGAGAACATCTTCTCGGTGACGGTGAGCGAGTCGGGCGCGAGTGTCTATTCGGCTTCCGCGATTGCCAGGCAGGAATTTCCCGATCTTGACTTGACGGTGCGCGGCGCCATCTCCATTGCGCGGCGGTTGCAGGATCCGCTTTCGGAGCTTGTCAAGGTCGATCCGAAGTCGATCGGCGTGGGGCAATATCAGCACGACGTGGATCAGCGCCAGCTTCAGGAGTCGCTCGAAACCGTGATTGAAAGCTGCGTGAACAAGGTCGGCGTGGACCTGAACACCTCCTCGTGGACACTGCTCAGATTTGTTGCCGGCATCACGGAGCGGACGGCATTGAACATTGTGAGCCATCGCAATGAGAAGGGCAGTTTCCGCTCGCGCATGCAGGTGCTTGAGGTGCCGGGCATCGGCCCCAAAACATTCGAGCAGGCAGCGGGCTTTTTGCGCATTCGCAACGGCGACAACCCCCTGGACATGACGGCTGTTCATCCGGAGTCGTACCCGGTGGTGGAGCAGATTGCGGTGCTGCTCGATGCGCCGGTGGCACAGATCATTCAACGGCCGGAGTTGCTGGAACAAGTGGATCGCAGCCGGCTCTCTGCCGGTGCTTTTACGGTGAATGACATTCTGGCGGAACTGCGCAAGCCGGGGCGCGACCCCCGCGACAAATTTGTTGCGCCCAGCTTTCGCGAAGAGGTAAGGGAACTGGCCGATGTGCTGGCGGGCATGGTGCTTGAGGGCGTGGTGACAAACGTGACCAAGTTCGGCGCATTCGTCGACATTGGCGTGCACCAGGATGGGCTGGTTCACATCAGCGAACTCTCCGATCGCTACATCAAGGAGCCGTCGGAGGCTGTGAAGACGGGCCAGATTGTGAAGGTGAAGGTGCTGAGCGTGGATGCGAAGGCCAAGCGCATCGCCCTCTCGATCAAGCAACTGACTGCGCCTGCAGCACGTCCGGCGGCACGGCAGGAAAAGCCCGCGGCCCAGCCTCAGCCTACGATGGATGAAAAGCTGGCGACGCTTTCGATGAAGTGGAAGGTGCGCTAAAGCGGCGGAATGTTCTTGAAGAGCGTGGCAGAGACAACGCTGCTGCAGATGGATTCCGCCTGAGGAGGGCGCGTGAAATTCGGTGTGAATCTTTTGATCTGGACGGCGAACTTCGATGCGTCGCATCTGCCGCTGTTTCCGCGCATTCGCGAGGCGGGCTTTGATGGCGTGGAAGTGCTCATGTTCAAGGGGCGCGAGTTTGCCGCGGATGCGCTGCGCAGAGGCCTGGCTGACACGGGGATGGAGTGCACTATTTGCTCGGTGCTCGTGGACGGGCTGAGCCTGATTGCGGCAGATGCGGGGATTCGGGCGAAGGCGGTGGAGCAGCTGCGCGAAAATATCGCCACTACTGCGGAGGTGGGCGCGAAGATCATTGCCGGGCCGATGTATGCGCCGGTGGGTTACCTGTCGGGACGGCGGCGGACAGAAGAAGAGTGGCGCCGCGCGGTGGAGTGCTGGCAGCAGCTTGGGCCCTGGCTCGCGCAGCACGAGGTTGTGGCCGCGATTGAGCCGCTGAATCGCTTTGAGACCTTCTTCCTGAATACCGCCGACGATGCGGCGCGGTTTTGCGATGAGGTGGGGCATCCGAGTGTGGGGATTCTGTTTGACACGTTTCACGCCAACATCGAAGAGAAGAGCATTGCGGATGGGATTCGCAAGGTTGCGCGCCACCTGAAGCATGTGCACACCTGCGAGAACGATCGCGGCACGCCGGGCAGCGGGCACGTGGAGTGGACGCAGGTGTTTGAAGCGATCCGGGAGATGGGATTCGACGGCTGGCTGACGATTGAGAGCTTCGGCGCGAATATTCCGGAGATTGCCGCGGCGGCGGCGATCTGGCGCGACCTGGCGGTGACGCCAGAGGCGGTGGCGTTCGAGGGGATCGGGTTCCTCAGGGAGATGGCGGCGAAGCATCGCGGCGGGCGGTGACGGCGTGGGATAAATTTTCGCATGGCTGTTTCTGCTAAGCTGAATTCGCTTGCCGGGAGACGGACGAAGCAGGAGGTTTGCAATGCGGATTTGGAATTGGACAGCTTGTTGCGTGTTGGGAATGAGTGCGCTGGCGGCGACGGCACAGATGGGCGCCAAGGACGTGAATACGCCTGCAATTGGAAGCATGGTCACGCCGGCTGCGGCATTCGATTCCCAACTCACCGTGATTGAGGGCGAGATGATGAGCGCGGTCAAGGCCATGCCGGCAGACAAGTTCGGCTTCGCCCCCAGCGCGGCGGTCTTTGCGCCAACACAGAGGACGGAGTTTGCCACCGTGCGCACGTTTGCGCAGCAGGCAACGCATGTGGCCGAGGCCAACTACTTCTTTTACCAGATCGTCGGCGGCATCAAGCCCGATGTGGACGTGAAGGGAATTGAAAAGCTCACCGCCAAGGATGACGTTGTGGCCGCCTTGGCCGGCTCATTTGTTTACGCTCACAAAGCCATCGCCACGCTCACCGCGGGCAACGCGTTTGAAGTGATCAAGTCGCCCGAGCCGGGGTTCCAGACGCGGGCTACGCTGGCTTCCTTCGGCGTCTCCCATGGCTTCGATCACTATGGGCAGATGGTGGAGTATCTGCGCATGAACGGGATTGTGCCGCCGGCCAGCGCCAAGTAGCTACTGCGCGGGGCAGACGCTCGCTATCCGCTCGCAGGAGGTCTGAGGTTTTCCCCACTTGCCACAGAAACAAGAACGTGGCAACGATGGGGCATCCGGCCTGCTCCAGCCGAAGCGGGTGCGATTTTTCATGGAGTTAGCCTGGGGGACTGCACAGGTGTGCAGTGGCGCGTGTATGATTCCTGCGCCGCGGTCCCTGGGCGGTTTTCCGTTTTCTGGTTTCCCCTGACCTAGGCTGAGCGCCACGGCGCCTACGAAAGCCTGAAGCGGCAAACGCGCCCGGCTGCAACCCCAACGGCCTATCTTCCTGGAGGAATTCGAAATGGCGACAGCGACTGCACTGCATCCGGGCAAGCTCAGCGAGACGGTGAGCTTTCGCCCCCGTTACGGCAACTACATTGGCGGCCGGTGGGTAGAGCCCGCTTCCGGCCAGTACTTTGAGAACGTCACACCGGTCACCGGGAAGGTCTTCTGCGAGATCCCGCGTTCCAACGCGCAGGATATTGACCGCGCGCTCGATGCGGCGCACGCGGCGCGCGCCGCCTGGGGGCACACCAGCCCCACCCATCGCGCCAACATCATGATCCAGATCGCCCAGCGCATGGAAGAGAACCTGGAATTGCTGGCGCTGGCCGAGACCTGGGACAACGGCAAGCCCATCCGCGAGACCATGGCCGCCGACATTCCCCTGGCCATCGACCACTGGCGCTACTTTGCCGGCTGCATCCGCGCGCAAGAGGGCACCATCTCGGAGATCGACCATGACACGGTGGCTTACCACTTCCACGAGCCCCTGGGTGTTGTCGGCCAGATCATTCCGTGGAACTTCCCCATCCTGATGGCCACCTGGAAGGTCGCGCCGGCGCTGGCCGCGGGCAACTGCGTGGTGCTCAAGCCCGCGGAGCAGACTCCGGCCAGCATTCTGGTGTGGGCCGAGCTGGTGGGAGACCTGCTGCCGCCGGGCGTGCTCAACATTGTGAACGGCTTCGGCCTGGAAGCGGGTAAGCCGCTGGCCTCGAGCTCGCGCGTAGCCAAGATCGCCTTCACTGGCGAAACCACCACCGGCCGGCTCATCATGCAATACGCCAGCCAGAACCTGATTCCGGTCACGCTCGAGCTGGGCGGCAAATCGCCCAACATCTTCTTCGCCGACGTGCTCCAGGAGGACGACGACTTCTTCGACAAGGCCATCGAGGGCTTTGTGATGTTCGCGCTCAACCAGGGCGAGGTCTGCACCTGCCCCAGCCGCGCCCTCATCCAGGAAAGCATCTACGACCGCTTCATGGAGCGCGCTCTCCAGCGCGTCGCGGCCATCAAGCAGGCCAGCCCGCTCGATGCCTCCACCATGCTTGGCGCGCAGGCCTCCAGCGAGCAGCTCGAAAAAATTCTCAGCTACATCGACATCGGCAAAAAGGAAGGCGCGGAGCTGCTCACCGGCGGCGACCGCGCCCACCTGGGCGGCGACCTCGAGGGCGGCTACTACATGCAGCCGACGGTCTTCAAAGGCCACAACAAGATGCGCATCTTTCAGGAGGAGATCTTCGGACCGGTCGTCTCCGTGACCACCTTCAAAACCGAGGCCGACGCACTGGAGATCGCCAACGACACGCTCTACGGCCTGGGCGCAGGCCTGTGGAGCCGCGACGCCAATCGCTGCTACCACCTCGGCCGCGGCATTCAGGCCGGACGCGTGTGGGTCAACTGCTACCACGCGTATCCTGCGCACGCGGCCTTCGGCGGCTACAAGCAATCCGGCATCGGCCGCGAAACGCACTCCATGATGCTCGACCACTACCAGCAGACCAAGAACCTGCTGGTGAGCTACAGCGCGCAGAAGCTGGGCTTCTTCTAACCACCTGCGGTGGGGCAGACGCCACCTGCGGTGGGTCAGACGCCACCTGCGGTGGGGCAGACGCTCGCTATCCGCTCGCAGGGGCCGGGTGCCCAGGTCTCAAACGCCCATCTTCGCCCCGGCGACAGAATCTCGTCGCTGGGGACCTCGAGACCTGAGATGCCCAGCTTGATCGATTCAGACGCTGCGCTCGGCTTGTGCATCTTAATGTTGCAGAGGTGTAAGGCATGACCGATGCAGGCAAGCGAGTGAACGTCGAGCGCGATCCCGATCCTGAAGAAAGAACCAAAGAGGGTGTTGTGAACGATTCTTTGGGGACCGTCGATCCGGCCGACTCTACGGGACTCGATGACAACAAGCCGACGAACGAAGAGAGCGGCGGCCAAAACACCGAAGACTAATTCGAAGGGTGATGCGATGGCCGAAATCCCGCAGCAGGTTGTGGCAACCGATCTCGCCATTCACCTGATCCGCGTGCTGCGGCAGAGGCACGGGCAGCTCATGTTCCACCAGTCGGGGGGCTGTTGCGACGGCAGTTCCCCAATGTGCTATCCGCGTGGCGAGTTCATTACCGGCGACTCCGACGTGCAACTGGGCGAGGTAGACGGCGAGCCGTTCTACATGAGCAAGAGCCAGTTCGAATACTGGAAACACACCCAGCTCACCCTGGATGTAGTTCCGGGCCGCGGCGGAATGTTCTCGCTCGATAACGCCGAAGGCGTGCGCTTCCTCATCCGCTCCCGCATCTTCGACGACCAGGAGATTCGCGATCTGCGCGCCGCCGGTCGCATCTAAGCGGACAGACACATCTCATTGAGGCCCGCAGCCCGCATATAAACTAGATCAGGCAACTTGATCCGCATCCCCGGAGCCTTCCCCGCTATGAAAGAAGCTGTCATCCTCTCCGCTGCGCGCACGCCGGTGGGCAAATTTCAAGGTTCCCTGCAGTCCTTTGCTGCGCCAAAACTGGGCGCACTCGCTGTGCGCGAAGCGGTGCGCCGCGCCGGGCTTGAAGCCGCTCTGGTCACTGGCGGCGACACCGCCGAACAGACAGCGCAGCTCGAAATCACCGAATGCATTATGGGCTGCGTCTTGCAGGCCGGCCTCGGCCAGAACCCGGCGCGCCAGGCCGCAATCTTCGGAGGGCTCTCGAACCAGGTGGGCGCTTTCACCATCAACCAGGTATGCGGGTCGGGCCTCAAGGCTGTGGCCCTGGCCGCGCAAGCCATTGAGACCGGCGATGCGGAGATCGTGGTTGCGGGCGGCATGGAGTCGATGAGCAACGCGCCCTATCTTCTGCCCCAGGCGCGCGGCGGCTATCGCATGGGCAACGGGGAACTGCTGGACTCGATGATCTACGACGGCCTGTGGGAGGCTTACAACGGCTTCCACATGGGCGTGGGCGCGGAGAGGATTGCCACCAAATACGGCATCACGCGTGCCGAGCAGGACGCGTTTGCGGCCGAGTCGCACCAGAAGGCCGCGGCGGCCACGGCGCAAGGTTTTTTTCGCGCGGAAATTGTGCCGGTCGAGATTCCGGCGGCGAAAAAGGGCGCGCCGGCAACCGTCTTCAGCGTTGATGAATCGATTCGTCCGGAGACTACAAAAGAGGTTCTGGCGCGGCTCAAGCCGGCCTTCCAGGAGGACGGCACGGTGACCGCGGGCAACTCTCCCGGCGTGAGCGACGGCGGCGCGGCTTTGGTTGTCACAAGCGCCGAACGGGCGCGGCACCTGGGGCTCAAGCCGGTGGCCGTGATTCGCGGCCAGGCCACCAGCGGCGGCGCGCCGGAGTGGTTTGGCCTCGCGCCCATTGAGGCTGTGCGCCGAGTGGCCGCGCGGGCCGGTTGGCTGCTGGACGAGGTTGATCTATTTGAGCTGAACGAGGCCTTCAGCGTGCAGGCGCTGGCCGTGATCCGCGACCTGGGCGTCGATCCGGCCAAGGTCAATGTGCACGGCGGGGCCGTGGCGCTGGGCCACCCCATCGGCGCCAGCGGAGCGCGCGTGTTGACCACGCTGCTCTACGCCATGGAGCGGTACGGCAAGGCGAAGGGGATCGCTGCGCTCTGCCTCGGTGGAGGGAACGCCGTGGCGCTGGCGGTGGAACGGGTCTGAAGCCAACTCGCCAACTGTCCGATATCGAACACTGCACCGGCGGAAGCGGTCACTTCAAGCCGCTCTTAAGTTTGGCAGTTCGCCCGCAAGTGCTTTCTTTTCAGCTTCTATCTTGCTAGCTCCTTTGGCACGGCAGGTGCAATACCCTGGTGTGATGGATATTGCCCGCCCCGACCTGAAAAAGAAGAAGATGCGCCAGTATGCTGTTTGGGCTGGCGTCAGCGCAGTGCTTTTGACCGTTGCGGTTGTCGCCGTTTCGCGGCTCAAACCGGCCGCGCCCACGGTGGACCGCTCCACCATCTGGCCCGATACCGTGAAGCGCGGAGACATGACTATCCAGGTGCGCGGGTCGACGAGCAGCCTGGTGCCGCGCGAGGACTCGATCGAGCTGATCCCGGCGCAAACTGACGCAACAGTTGTCAGGATTCTGGTCCTTCCCGGAGCCAAGGTCACGCCCGACACGGTGCTGATTGACCTGGCCGACCCGCAGCTGGACCAGGAGCTACTAAGCGCGCAATCGGCGCTGAAGGGCGCACAGGCCGACTATAAGAGCTTGCAGGCTACTCTGCAGAGCACGCTGATGGATAAGAAGATCGCCGCCGCGCAGGTGGACGCCTCCTACACCCAGGATCAACGCCAGGCCCAGACCGACGAGGCTCTCTACAAACTAGGCGTGGTCTCCGGCATGGTGTCGAGCGCGTCCAAGAATACGGCTGACCAGTTGACCGCCCAGAAAAAACTCTCTGAACAGCAGCTGGACGTGAATCAGAAGGCGATCGAGGTTCAGCTGGCTTCCGCGCAGACCAAGATCGACCAGGCAAAGGCCCAACTGGACCTCTATGAGAAGCAGTCGGCAGCGCTCCATGTGAGGGCTGGGATCTCTGGCGTGGTGGCGCAGCTGACGGTGCCCCTTCAGGTAGGCCAGCACGTGACGGCGGGCACTTCGGTGGCGCAGGTGACTCAGCTGGACAAGCTCAAGGCCGCTCTGCAAATTCCAGAAACCCAGGCGCGGGACATCCAGATTGGCCAACCAGCCTCCATTGACACGCACAACGGGATTATTCCGGGACATGTTTCGAGAATTGAACAATCGGTTTTGAACGGAACTCGCACCGTTGACGTAGCACTGGATGGACCGTTGCCTTCGGGCGCAGTTCCCAACCTGAGCGTGGAAGGAATCATCGATGAAGCACGCCTGCACGATGTGGTCTACGTGGGGCGGCCGGCGCTGGGCAACGAAAACTCGACCCTGAGTCTGTTCAAAATCGATCCCGACGGCAAAGGCGCGGTGCGCGTGCCGGTGAAAGTGGGCCGCGAGTCGGTGAACAGCATCCAGGTACTGGAAGGACTCAAGGAAGGTGACCAGGTGATTCTCTCCGACATGTCGCGCGAGGATAGCGTGGACCGCATACGGCTTGAATAAGCAAAGACCAGGGACCAAGGGACTAGGGACATAGGGGCTAGCCGGCGCGACCTCTAACCACTTATCACTAACCACTAACCACGCAGGGGGACAGGATGGCGAACGACAAGCTGATTGAGATTGAGGATCTGACCAAGGTCTTCTACACCGACGAAGTGGAGACGCACGCTCTCTCCGGCATTCACCTCACCATCTCGCGCGGCGAGTATGTGGCCATGTCCGGTCCGTCGGGCTGCGGCAAATCCACGCTGCTTTCGATTCTGGGCTTGCTCGATACGCCCACCGGCGGCCGCTACCTGCTCAACAACAATCCGGTAGAAAACCTTAGCTTCGGTGACCGCTCGCGCATTCGCAATCAGGAGATCGGATTCATCTTCCAGAGCTTCAACCTGATCGGCGACCTCACCGTGGAAGAGAATGTGGAGCTGCCGCTGACCTATCGCGCCGGCATGCCTTCGGCGGAGCGCAAGGGGCGCGTGAAGGATGCGCTGGAGCGCGTGAACATGGCCCACCGCATGCGGCACTATCCGGCGCAGCTCTCCGGCGGTCAGCAGCAGCGGGTGGCCGTGGCCCGCGCGCTGGCCGGTTCGCCCTCCATCCTGCTGGCCGACGAGCCCACCGGCAACCTGGACTCGAAGAACGGCGAAGCCGTGATGCACCTGCTCGCCGATCTGCATCGCGAGGGATCGACGATCTGCATGGTGACGCACGATCCGCGCTTCGCCAAACACGCGCAGCGCGAAGTACATCTCTTCGACGGAAAGGTGGTCTCCGAAGACGAGCTCAAGAAGCTTACTGAAGAAGTGGAGGCGTAGCCATGCTGCTTCCGAATTTGCCTCGCGACCTGCGTTATGCAATTCGCCAACTGCGCAAGGCCCCCGGCTTTGCCTTCACTGTGGTGCTCACGCTGGCCCTCAGCGTGGGCGTGGCCACCGCCGTCTTCTGCGTCATCGACGCGGTGATTCTGCGCCCGCTGCCTTTTGCGAACGCGGACAAGATCGTCTTTGTTCAAGCCCACAGCCGCAGCGGGTTCCAGCATCCTGCTTCATGGCCTAACTACAAAGATGAGCGCGCCGAACTCAAGACATTTCAAGCGTTGGCCGGCTACATGGATTTCAGAAAGATCACCATTGAGACACCATCGAATGGCCCTGTCTCGCTGGATAGCGTTCGGTCTACAGACAACTTTTTTCAAGTCTTCGGCGTGCAGCCGATACTTGGGCGCACTTTTCTGCCCGGCGAGCGGGAGGATGGCAAGAACGACATTGCGGTCCTCAGTTACGACGCCTGGCAAAAGTACTTCGGCGGGGACCGCAACGTTCTCAACAAGACGGTGAAACTGGATGGCCGCGTCACTACGGTGGTCGGCGTCATGCCGGCCGCCTTCCGCTATCCGCTCAACCTGCATAACACCATCTACTCACCGCGGCTCATTACCGATGAGTGGATGCAGAACCGCGGCGCGAATTGGCTGCGGACGGTGGGACTCATCAAGAGCGGAGCCACCATTCAGCAGGCACAAGCCGATCTCACGCACGTCTTTGCCGACCTCGCGAAGGCTCATCCGGAAACAAATAGCGGCGATAGCCCGCAGCTGACCCCGCTGGCAGAGCGGGTTGCAGGCAAGACAAAAGGGCCGTTGTACACGCTGTTTTTCGCAGTGCTGGCTGTGCTCGGCATTGGCTGCGTCAATGTTGCTGGACTTCAGCTGGCGCGCGGCGTGAAGCGGGAGCGAGAGATGGCCATGCGCGTCGCCATCGGCGCCGGACGGCGACGGCTCTTCGGTCAGGTGCTTACCGAGGGCTTGATGCTGGCCCTGCTTGGCGCTGCGGGCGGCATGCTGATTGCGTCCGTTCTACTGGATGCGATGAGCGTGTTCCTGGTCAAGGCGCTGGACCGTGGGGCGGATATCCATATGAACTGGTTAGTGCTGTCCGCGGCCATCGCAGTAGCAGTATTCACAAGCTTGTCGGCGTCGGCTTATCCTGCATTTAGACTTTCGCGCATCGACCCCAATCGCGCGTTGAAAACGGGTGCAAATGCGGGAACACAGCGTTCCCAGGCCCGCGTGCGCTCCGGCTTTGTGGTCACGCAAGTGGCGCTTACGCTGGTTCTGCTGCTGGTGGCGGGATTGCTGATGCGCGTCGTGACCCGCTATCGGGACGCGGATCTGGGATTCAATCCAGCACAGATTCTGTCCGTCAAACTGGGCCTTTCCAGAGCGCGATACCAAGGGCGGGATATGGTCACCGCCTTCTACCAGCCGCTGGAAGAGCGCGTCAAGCGCCTGCCCGGCGTGAAGGCGGCAGGGCTGATCGACGTATTGCCAATCGATAGCTTCGGCGATAACCGCTATGTTCATATCGCGGGCCAGCCGCCGAATCCCCCGAACCGGATTTTGTTGGCGGAAAGCCGCTTTGTCAGTACCGGCTACTTTGATGTGATGGGCATCCCCCTGCACCAGGGCCGGCAACTCTCGAAGAGTCTGGACAACGCAGAGAACAAGGGCTCGACTGTGTTGGTGAACGACGCATTCGTCAGCAAGTTCATCCCGCGCGGGCTCGACCCGTTGACGCAGCGCATGGATGACAACGTCAAGGAAGAAGAGTGGAGCAGGATTGTCGGCGTCACGGGCAATGTGCGGCAGAGCATCTATGAACCGCCCATGCCGGAGATCGACGCCCTCATGGACGAGATCCCCACGCAATACAAACCCGATCTGATGTCGCAAATGTTTCTCGTCGTGCGCACGGAGGGCGATCCAGCGCAGGTTACATCCGCCTTGCGATCGATTGTCCACGATCTTGATCCGACAGTGCCGTTCGATGAGCCTCGAACCATGACGGAGGTGGTTGCGCAAACGCTGGTCTTCGAGCGCCTGGAGAGCTGGCTGTTCGGCATCTTTGCCTCGCTTGCCCTGGCTCTGGCCTTGGTCGGCATTTACGGACTGGTCAGCCATGAGGTGGAGCAGACTACGCGGGATATCGGCGTGCGCATGGCCCTGGGCGCCACGCGTCCCGGCATTCTGGCCATGGTTCTTCGCCGTGTTGCTTTGATGCTGGCCGCCGGGACCGCCGTGGGCCTGGTGCTCACCCTGGCCGCGCGCAAGATCATCGGCATGGTCATTTATTTCGACGCGCAAAAAGAAGCGGGCAGTTTCCTGCTGCTCGCTTTGGTGCTGATGGTTGCGGGTCTGCTGGCCGCGCTCATTCCCGCGCGCCGCGCCGCCTCCATCGAACCCATGCAGGCACTCAGAACGGAATAGGAGAATCAGCATGTTCTTTCAGGACCTCCATTACGCACTGAGGCGGCTTATCAAGTCGCCGGGCTTCACGCTCACGGCGGTCATCACGCTGGCGCTGGGCATCGGAGCCAATACGGCCATCTTCACGCTGGTCCACGGCATCCTGCTGCGTTCGCTGCCGGTCACCAATCCCGCGCAGCTTTATCGCATCGGCGACAACGACGATTGCTGCGTCGAGGGCGGCATTCCCGGCGACGCCAGCGACACCGGCGACTTCACCATCTTCTCCACCGACCTCTATCAATATCTACGCAGCGCCACGCCGGAGTTCGAGCAGCTGGCGGCCATGCAGGCCGGGGGAGCAACATGGAGCGTACGCCGCGGCGACGCGCCGGCCAAACCCCTGAGCGCGGAGTTCGTCTCCGGCAATTATTTCCGCACGCTGGGTATTGGCCCCTTCACCGGCCGCATGTTCTCCGATAGCGACGACACGCCCTCGTCCGCACCCGCCGCAGTCCTCAGCTACACTGCCTGGCAGGGTCAATATGCCTCCGATCCCTCGATCGTTGGCTCCACGGTCTTCATCCAGACCAAGCCATTCACCGTGGTCGGCATCGCCCCGCCGGGATTCTTCGGCGACCGCGTTACCGATAGCCCACCCGATTTCTGGCTGCCCATCGAGACTGAACTCTACATTCGCGGCGATCAGGCTATCTCCCATCATCCGGAATCGCACTGGCTCTACCTGCTGGGCCGCGTTCATGCGGGAACCAATATCGGCGCGCTGCAGACCAAGATATCCGTTGCGCTGCGCCAGTGGATCATGAGCCGCCCCACGCTGATGGCCAACGGCGGCGCAGCACTGGTGCCCAAGATGCACATCGTCCTCACCCCGGGCGGCGGCGGAATCCAGAACCTCCAGCAGGAGTCGGGAACGGGCCTCAAGATGCTCATGATCCTCTCCTCGGTCGTCCTGCTCATTGCCTGTGCCAACATCGCCAACCTGCTCATGGCGCGCAGCACTGCGCGCCGCAGCGATGTGGCGTTGCGCATGGCTCTGGGCGCGGGGCGCGGCCGCGTCACCCGCCAGATCCTCACTGAGAGCGTGCTGCTCAGCGTAATCGGCGGCCTGGCCGGGCTCACGGTGGCCTTCGCCGGCTCGCGCATGATCCTCGCCCTCGCCTTCCCTGACGCGAAGAGTCTGCCCATTGATTCAGGCCCCTCGTTGCCGGTGCTGGGCTTCGCATTTCTCATTTCGCTGCTTACCGGCGTGCTTTTCGGAACCGCTCCGGCATGGCTCTCCTCGCACGCGCAACCGGCCGAGGCGCTGCGCGGCGTCAATCGCTCCACGCGCGACCGCTCCTCGCTGCCGCAGAAAGCGCTGGTCATCTTTCAGGCCGCGCTCTCGCTGGTGCTGGTTGCCGGCGCCATCCTCATGACCAGGTCGCTGGGCAAGCTGGAACACCAGCGATTCGGCATCGCCACCGCCAATCGCTACGTCGTGCATCTCGATCCCGCAGGCGCAGGCTATACGGTTGACCGCCTGCCCGGTCTCTATCGCCAATTGCAAGATCGCTTCGCTGCGCTGCCCGGCCTCAGCAGCGTCGGCTTGGCCGACTATAGCCCGCTTGAAGGCGACAACTGGGGCGAGTGCGTCATTCAGCAGGGCCATCCCCAGCCGCGGCCTGGCGAGCGCTGCGGCTCCTCGTGGGATCGCGTCAGTGCCGGCTTCCTCGATTCCGTCGGCGTGCCGATCATGCGCGGCCGCGGCTTCACTGCACAGGACACTAACGCCGCTCCGCAGGCGGCCATCGTCAATCAAACCTTTGCGAAGAAATTCTTTCCCAATCAAGATCCCATCGGCCAGCACTTCGGAATCGACAAGGCGAAGTACTCCGGCAGTTGGGAGATCGTGGGCGTGTTTTCCGATTTCAAACTGAACAGTCCCCGCGAAGATGTGCGTCCGGTGTTTCTGCGCCCAATCACGCAACAATATGCGGGCTTCACCGAGCCGGAGATGGTCGGCGGAGAAACCCGCTCCATGTTCATCAACGCCATCGTGCTCACCTTCAACTCTCCGCAGCCCAATGCCGACGCGCTCATTCGCCAGACCATGGCCGGCGTCGATCCCAACCTGACTGTGATCGATCTGCGCACGCTTGACGCGCAGGTCGCCGGCAACTTTACGCAAGACCGGCTTGTGGCACAGCTTTCCACACTCTTCGGCATCCTCTCGCTCATCCTCGCTTCGGTGGGGCTTTACGGCGTCATGTCCTACTTTGTCGCCCGCCGCACCAGCGAGATCGGCATCCGCATGGCCCTTGGAGCTACGCGCGCCAGCGTGGTGGCCATGGTCATGCGCGGCGTGCTCTGGCAGGTGGTCATCGGCCTGTTGCTGGGCATTCCCGCCGCGTTCTATGCGGGCACCTTGATGAAGAGCCTGCTTTATGGCGTGGTCAATTCCGATCCCTGGGCCCTGGCCGGAGCGCCGCTGTTGCTGGTGCTGTGCGCCGCGGTCGCTGCTTTCATCCCTGCTCACCGGGCCGCATCCATTGAGCCCGTACAGGCACTGAGAACTGAGTAGGCATTTTGAACCATCGCGCACCAATGGGTAGTTCCACGAGGTAGACCACAGATGAATTCGCTGCTCAACGACATTCGCTACGCGCTGCGCCAGTTGCGCAAGTTGCCGGCCTTCACGCTCACCGTGATCGTCACGCTGGCTCTCGGCATCGGCGCCAACGCCGCCGTGTTCACCCTCTTCGACCAGGTGCTGCTCCGCATGCTCCCCGTCAACCGGCCCAAAGAGCTGGTGCGCTTTGAGTGGAGCGGCGCCTTCGCCGGATCCATGAGCAGCTTCGGCGGCGACAAGCCCGGCCACCTCAACTTTTTCTCCTATCCCATGTACAAGGACCTGCGCGATCAGAACCAGGTTTTTCAAAGCGTGCTGGCAGCGGACAAAATCGGCGTGGGCGTCACCTGGCACAGCCAGGCCGAAAACGAAGACGCAGAGATCGTCAGCGGCAATTACTTCGACCTGCTCGGCCTCAAACCGGCGCTCGGCCGCCTGCTTACCCAGCAGGACGACACGGCGAAGAACGCGAACCCCGTGCTGGTGCTCAGTTACAACTACTGGAAGACCCGCTTCGGCGCATCGCGTGACGTGGCCGGCCAGACCCTGCTGATCAACGGCCACGCCTTCACCATCCTCGGCGTCGCTCCTGAGAATTTCGACTCGGCCATCGGCGGCTACCGGCCCGGCGTCTTCCTGCCCATGAGCATGGTCGAGGTGGCCATGCCGCAGGCGGCGGAGCGCGACGATCTGAAGAACCACATGTCGGTGTTTCTCACCCTGGTGGCTCGTCTCAAGCCGGGCGTCTCAACAGCACAGGCTGAGGCCGGTCTGGGACCGCTCTGGCACGCGCTCCGCAGCAATGAGTTCACTCTGTACAAATCGACCTCCGAGCGCTTCAAAAAGCGCTTTGTCGACGAGTCCCACCTCAAAGTCCTTGACGATTCCAAGGGATTCAATCCCGACCGGCTCGATCTCGAAAAGCCTCTCGTCATTCTCATGAGCATGGCCGGCCTGCTGGTTCTGCTCTGCGCCATCAACGTGGCCACGCTGCTGCTGTTGCGCGCCGCCGGCCGCGCCCGCGAAATGTCCATGCGCTACGCGCTCGGGGCCCGCCGCAGTCGCATTGCCGTGCAGTTGCTGGTGGAAGGCGGCTTGCTCGGCCTGGCCGGCGCTGTCGCTGGCCTGGCGACGGCTCCCATAGTGGCCACTACGCTGGTGCGCCTCATGACCAGCTCCGATCCCGGCGCCGAGCCCTACGCGGCCACCATCGACTTCCGCATTCTTCTCTTCACGCTGGCCGTCTCGCTCGCCGCCACCATCTTCTTCAGCATCGCGCCGGTGCTCCACTTTCTGCGTCCCGACCTGGCCAGCGCGCTGCGCCAGAACACAGGCACGGCATCGAAGAGTTCGCAACGCTTCCGCAAGCTTGCCGTCGGCGTGCAGATTGCGCTCAGCGTCATGCTGCTGGGCGGAGCGGGCCTGTTTGTGCGCACGCTCGACAACCTGCGCCACCAGGACGTCGGCTTTGAAACCGCCAGCCTCGCTGTGTTCTCGCTCAATCCGGCCAGGTCGGGCTACAGTGAACAGCGTACCTTGCAGATTGTCACCAGCGCGCTCGACGCGCTGCGCGGCCTTCCCGGCGTGGCGTCAGTAGCCGCAACCACTGACCCGGAACTCACCGGCAACTCCCACCAGTCCGATGTATCCGTGCAGGGCTACAAGCCCACGGAGGAAGAAAATATGGATGTCGAGCGGCCAAGTCCCACGGCGGGCTACTTCGCAACCCTGCACCAGCCAATTCTCGCCGGCCGCGAATTCACTGCTGCCGACGCCGCCGGCCAGCCCCGCGTCGCCGTCGTCAGCCTGGCCTTCGCCAAACGTTTTTACGGTTCGCCGCAGAATGCACTTGGCCGGGCCATCGGATTCGGTGACGCCAAAGCCGGAAAGTTCGATACCAGCATCGTGGGCGTGGTGGGCGACATCCGGCACACCGACCTGCGCACGCCGATGGGGCAGGCAGTGTACCTGCCCTACCTGCAAGAGGATCATCCCGCCGGCGTCACCATCTATCTACGCACGCTCCAACCGCCGCAGGTCATCGAGCCGGCGATTCGTCAGGTGATTCATCAGCTCGACCCCACGCTCGTAGTCGACGGACTGCGCACCATGGAAGACCAGGTCAGCCGCAGCGCAGCGGATGAACGCGCCCTCGCCTTGCTCGCCGTCGGCTTCTCGCTGCTCGCCATGCTGCTGGCAGCCGTCGGCCTGTACGGCGTGCTGGCCTACTCGACGGAACAGCGCACCCGCGAGATCGGCGTGCGTCTCGCGCTCGGCTCGCAGCGCTCCAGCGTGGTGCTGCTGGTGGTGCGGGAGATGGCCGTCATCGCCGGCGTCGCCGTCCTGGTGGCCCTGCCCTCGGTCGTGGGCCTTGCGCAACTGTTCCGCAGCCAGCTCTATGGCGTCACGACATTTGATCCAGTCACGCTGGGCGGCGCGCTGCTGCTCACCACCATCATGGTCGCCCTAGCGGCGGCGCTGCCCGCGCGCCGCGCCGCAGCCGTTCAACCCATGCAGGCGCTGCGCAACGAGTAGGATTCCGTGCTATACCGGATGCGGAGCTGTCAATCGCATTCTCGCTTTGAGATCGGAGTAACAGAAAATCATGATCGAACTGAAGAACATTGAACGCAGTTACAAGACCGGCCACACGGAAACCTGGGTGCTGCGCCAGGTGCGGCTCACCATCAACGAAGGCGAATTCGTCACCGTGATGGGACCGTCCGGAGCAGGGAAGTCGTCGCTCTTAAATGTCCTCGCCCTGCTCGACGACGGCTGGCTCGGCGAGTACTGGTTCGGCGAGACGCCGGTCCACAAGCTCAATCGCAAGCAGCGCGCCGATCTCGCCCGCCAGCGCATCGGCATGGTCTTCCAGAGCTATCACCTGCTCGACGATCTGACCGTCGCCGAGAACATCGACTTACCCCTGAGTTACAAGAATCTGCCTGCCAAAGAGCGGGCCGGCATGGTGGCCGACATCCTCGACCGCTTCCAGATTGTGGCCAAAAAGGACTTATATCCCAACCAGCTCTCCGGCGGGCAGCAGCAGTTAGTCGGCATTGCGCGCGCAGTTGTACATGCGCCTTCATTGCTTCTCGCCGACGAGCCCACCGGCAATCTGCACTCCACGCAGGCGCGCGAGATTATGGAGCTCTTCTGCCAGCTCAATCGCGCCGGCACAACCATTGTGCAGGTGACGCACTCAGAAGAGAACGCGCGCTACGGCAAACGCATTCTGGAGCTGCGCGACGGATGGCTCACGCGCGATGAAGCCGTTGAGCCGAGGGCAACTGAGGTGGGCGCCAAGTGAATCAGTTTAACTCGAATTCGGGCCGGAGCTTGAAGGCCGCGGCTGCGATGCTTCTGTTGCAGGTGAACCTGGCGCTGGCCGCGGAGCCAGTTTTGCGGCAGGCTCCCGTGTCCGCTGCGGCCACAGTCACGGCCCAGCAGGCCACCGCACCGGTTCCATCAACCGGCGGGCAAGTTCCATTCAATGAGATGCTGCGGCCCTCGCGCAATCCCATCAATGCCTATCGTGGCACCACCGTTGCGCCGCCCAGCCTGGCCAACTCGCCGCGCCTCGACTCGCTGATCCACGACGGCAAGCTCTATTTGTCGCTGCAGAACTCCATCGATCTGGCTCTTGAAAACAATCTCGACCTGGTCATTGCGCGCTACAACATTCCCATCGCGCAGATGGACATTCTGCGCACTTCGGCGGGCGGATCGGTGCGCGGCGTAAACACCGGGGTAGTGTCGGGCACACCGGGCGGCACGGGCGTGAGCGGCTTTGGCGGCAGTTCCGGCGCGGGCGCGGGCGGCACCTCGGGCGGCGCGGGCGGCGCGGGTGCGGGCGCTTCCGGACTGGTCACATCTACGCTCGGCACGGGCTCATTGGTCTCCAGTTACGATCCGTACATCAACGCGAACACATATGTGGATCACCTGACGCAACTGCTGCCTAACCAGACCCTCTACAGCGTCCCCGTCATCCACGAGAACACGATTCTCGGCAACATCAATTATCAGCAGGCGTTTCCTACTGGCGGCAGCGTACAGGTGACGTGGGACAACGAACGGCAGACCTTCAACAGTCCCAATCAGAGCATCAATCCGCAATTGACGTCGTATTTTCAGGTCGTTATTCAGCAGCAGTTGCTCGCCGGCTTCGGTCTGGGACCGAACCTGCGCTACCTGCGCATCGCCAAGACCAATCAGAAAGTCTCCGACATTGCGTTCCGCGCTCAGGTGATTGCGACCGTGACGCAGATTTGCGATCTCTATTGGGACCTGGTGAGCGCCTACGATGATGAGCAGGTGCAGGAACGCTCCGTGGCATTCGCCACCGAGACGCTGGACACCAGCCGCAAGCAGGTCGAGCTGCAGGCCATTCCGGAGATGGATGCGCTGAAGGCGGAGGGCGATCTGGCCACGCGCCAGCAGGACCTGACCGTTTCGCGCACCAATCTCGAGCTGCAAGAGCTGTACATGAAGAACGCCATCACACGATCGCTCGACGATCCGGCCTTGCAGGAGATGCCGGTCGTTCCTACCGACCACATCGGAGGGCAGATTGAAACCAGCACCGCTTCGGTGCAGGACATGATCGCGGATGCGCTCAAGAATCGCGTTGAGCTACTGGAGTCAAGCCTGGTGTTGCAGAACAGCGAACTGAGCCGCAAGACCGCGCGCAACAATCTGCTGCCCTCACTCTCCGCATACGGTTTCTATGCAGGCACCGGATTCGGAGGGACGACTTCCTCCTCGAGTTCCTCCGCCAACAATGTGCCCAGCGGTTTTGGTGGAACGGTTGCGAATGCGCTGAACTATTCTTCGCCGGAATACCAGGTGGGGTTGCAGTTGAGTGTTCCCCTGCGCAACCGAATTGCCAAGGCCGACCAGTACCGGACGGAGCTCGAGTACCGGCAGTCGCAGGTGTACCTTGAGGAGAGGAAGAAGGAGATCCGCATCGAGGTGCAGAACGCGCGCTACGCGCTGGAGCAGGGAGCCAGCCGCGTGGATGCAGCCCGTAAGGCGCGCGACCTGGCCGCAAAGACATTGGATATCATGCAGAAGGAGCAGAAACTCGGCGCCGGCTCGAACCAGCAGACGCTCTCGTCCGAGCACGACCTGGCGTTGGCGGATTTGGCGCTGGTGGTTGCGGAGACGTCGTATGAAAAGGCGCGCATCGAGGTGCGCCGCGCCACCGGCTCCATTCTAGAGGAGTACGGCATCTCGATCAGCGATGCGCGCAGCGGCGTAGTGGAGGCGGACCATTCCAAGTAAGCAGGAACGAATTCGGGTTCTGGTTGCCGACGACCAGCCGCACATTCTGGAGGCGGTGGAGTTGCTGCTCTCTCCGCAGGGCATCGCGGTGGACTGCGTGCGCTCGCCGCACCTTCTGCTTGAGGCCCTGGGCCAGAGCGACTACGACGTACTGCTGATCGATCTGAACTACACCCGCGACACCACCTCCGGCCAGGAAGGGCTCGACCTGCTGGCCCGCATTCAGGAGTACGACGCACGCCTGCCGGTGATCGTGATGACGGCCTGGGGCAACATCGACCTGGCCGTTGAATCCATCAAACGCGGCGCGCGCGACTTTGTGCAGAAGCCATGGGAGAACGAGCGGCTCACCTCGCTCATCCGCGTGCACGCCGAGCTGCATTCGGCGCTGCGCCGTGCGCGTCATCTCGAACTTGAAAACCGCCTGCTGCGCGCTGAAGGCATGCCGGAGTTTGTGGCCGGCGCGCC
>Ga0302319_10004072_pt1 | contig 30204 bp, 27 predicted proteins | sample Bog_T0_2_FD_203319 | JGI IMG/M metagenome (GOLD analysis project Ga0302319, IMG submission 203319) | Peat permafrost microbial communities from Stordalen Mire near Abisko, Sweden - Bog_T0_2 | ecosystem: Environmental > Terrestrial > Soil > Wetlands > Peat | place: Sweden: Abisko, Stordalen Mire... | reverse complement strand
ATGCTGCCGATACGCGGCTCCACGGCGGCATGGAGGCGCTTTTGTTCCTCGTCGTCGGCAATGCTGGCGCGGCTTTTTTTCAACCACTCGCGCGCAGCGGCTTCGAGGATGGAGGCGACGGAGGCTTTGCGGCGGCGGGCTTCGCGTTCGAGGCTCTGCTTGAGCTCGGAGGAGACGCGCCAGCTGTAGACTTCGGTCTTCATGCACGACAGTGTAGTGCAAGAAGCGTGCGGAGCGCAAAGGTTCCGTTGGAGGTACGGGAGGTTTGGGTTTCCCGTCCTTCCGCGAAGAGCCAACATCGAATGGAAGTAGAATAGGGATGATGCGGCGGTTATTTCCCATCGGCGTTCTTCTCTAGCGGCTCCTGCCGCCACGCACAGCCGCGCCCTTTTCTCAACACAGTCTGATGGCAACGCAACCGGTCCACGCGCCGGGAGGATTCTATGTTTGATCGTCTGGAACAAACGGAAGCTCGTTATGAAGCGCTGGGGCGGCAGTTGGCCGATCCGGAAGTGCTCGGGGACCACGAGAAATACCAGAAGCTCGCGAAGCAGCATCGCGATCTGGAGCCAGTGGTGGAGAAATTTCGCGAGTATCGCACCGTGAAGACCGGGATTGCCGATGCGCGTTCGATGCTGAATGAGAGTGACGCTGAGATTCGCGCGATGGCGCAGGAGGAACTGACGGCGCTGGAGGCGCGGGAGCCGCAGATTGAAGAGGACCTGAAGCTGCTGCTGCTGCCGAAGGATCCCAATGACGAGAAGAACGTGGTGCTGGAGATTCGCGCGGGAACGGGCGGCGATGAGGCGTCGCTGTTCGCGGCGGAGATTTTCCGGATGTATACGCGGTTTGCGGAGCAGCATCGGTGGAAGGTGGAGGTGCTGTCATCGTCGGAGTCGTCGGTGGGCGGTTTGAAGGAAGTAATCGCGATTATCGAAGGGAATCGCGTGTACTCGCAGATGAAGTACGAGAGCGGCGTGCATCGGGTACAGCGAGTTCCGGCAACGGAGACGCAGGGACGGGTGCACACGAGTGCGATCACGGTGGCAGTGTTGCCGGAGGCCGAGGATGTGGACGTGAAGATCGAGGCGAAGGATATCCGTATTGACACGTTCTGTTCGTCGGGGCCGGGCGGGCAGAGCGTGAACACGACGTATTCCGCGGTGCGTATTACGCACTTGCCGACGAATACGGTGGTGAGCTGCCAGGACGAGAAATCGCAGATCAAGAATCGCGAGAAGGGGATGCGGGTATTGCGGTCACGGCTGTATGAGATGGAAATGGTGAAGCAGCAGGCAGCGCTGGCAAAAGAGCGCAAGCAGCAGGTGGGGTCGGGTGATCGCAGTGAGAAGATTCGGACATATAACTTTCCGCAGAATCGGCTGACGGATCATCGCATTGGGCTGACGATTCACCAGCTGGCGGAGATTATGGAAGGGCGGCTCCAGCCTGTGATCGATGCGCTGACGGCGCACTTCAACGCAGAGCGGCTGAAGAGCGAGGCGGAAGCCGTGGCGTAAGTTCAGGGAGTAGGGAACAGGGAATAGAAGTGCGCAGCAGGAATCTTGTGGTGGGTTAAAGGGAAACCTACGATCTTCGGGTGAAGATCGAATACGATCCGGCGAAGAACGTGCAGAATATTCCGGAACGCGGGCTATCCTTTGAGCGAGTGGGGGAGTTTGATTTTGGGACGGCATATATAGGCGCGGAGTTGCGTGGAGGAGAATTAAGGAAGCTGGCCGCAGGTTATCTTGACAGACGGTTGCACGTTCTCTGCTATCTCGTAATTCCCGATGGTGTGCGAGGGATCAGCTTTCGTAAGGCGAACGAGAGAGAGGCGAAGAAATATGGCAAACCGAAAACCCTGGATGGATGACTAGGGTGAGGTACGGGAATTGACGGACGAGTTCTTCGCTGAAGCGAAGCGCTTCGATCAGCTTCCCGAAGAAGAACAGCGCATCCTGAAAGGCATCATGGCGGAAAACGCCGCGAAAAAGAAGGTTTCGGTTCCGCTGCCGCAGGACGTCGTGGAGAAGATGCAGGCGACGGGGGAGGGGTGGGAGTTGCGGATCGAAGAGGCGGTGCGGCAATGGCTGGCGCAGCAGGGGAAGCGGCGGAGGATCGCTTCGTAAATTGGGCGTCCAGGCGGGAACGTCTCTGCGCGATGCGCTGCATTTCGGCGCCACTCGACTTTCAGGTTTGACGACGGCGCGGCGCGATGCGGAGTTGCTTTTGCTGCGGGTGCTGGGCAGGGACCGGGCGTGGCTGTTCGCTCATCCTGACGCGACGCTGAGCGTGGAGCAGGCGCGGCGATTTGAAGAGTGGATTGAGTGCCGAGTGCTGCACGAGCCGGTGCAGTACATTCTGGGTGAGACGGAATTCTACGGTCTCACCTTCCGCGTGACGCCGGATGTGCTGATTCCGCGACCGGAGACCGAGCATTTGATGGAGGCCCTGATCGAGAGGGTTCCTCGGGATCGGCCATTGCGAATTTGCGATGTGGGGACGGGCTCGGGTGCCATCGTTGTAGCGGTGGCGCATACGCTACCCAGGGCCGAGCTAACGGCACTCGACATTTCGCCGGGGGCGCTGGCCGTAGCGAAAGAGAATGCGGAGCGGCATGGGGTGACGGGCCGGATTCGGTTCGTCACGTCGGACCTGTTGGCTGGGATCCGCGGCGAGACCTTCGATGTGGTGGTTTCAAACCCGCCCTATGTGGCGGACAGCGAAATCCTGGAGGCCCAGGTTCGTTTATACGAACCGCGGGAGGCGCTGTACGCCGGTCCGACGGGGCTTGAAGTTTATAAGCGGCTGATTCCCCAGGCACGGGAGGCGTTGGCGCCTGGAGGGTGGCTGCTGCTGGAAATAGGGCAGGGGCAGCGGGAGGCAGCCGCTGGATTGCTGTCGGGTTGGGATGGGGTGGAATTCGTCGCCGACCTGCAGGGGATCCCGCGCGTTGCCATTGCACAGCGGCGGGCCTGACAATAGAAGCCATGACCGCTACAGAAGGTATGACTGCATCGACGGGGGCTGTTGCTGACGCTCCAACATTCACACAGGATTTTGAACAGAAGCTGGATCGGCTGGCGCAGATCGCGGTCCACTCCGGGCTGGGCCTTGCGGCGGGGCAGGAAGTGGTGATGACCGCCTCGATCGACGCGCTGGCGCTGGTGCGGCGGATCACGGAACACGCCTATAAGGCGGGGGCTGCGCTGGTAACGACTTTGTTCGCCGACGAGGAGTCGCAGCTGCTCCGGTACAAATACGGCGCCGATGCCAGCTTTGATGCGGCTGCGGCCTGGCTCTACGAAGGGATGGCCGCGGCCTACAAGAGCGGGGCGGCGCGCCTGGCGATCACCGGTGGAAATCCATCACTGCTGGCGAAGGAAGATCCGGAGAAGGTGAGCCGGTCGAATCGCGCGATGTCGAAGGCGTATCGGCCGGCGCTGGAGCTGATTACGCGGCATGAGATCAACTGGACCATTGTGTCGGCGGCAACGCCGGCGTGGGCGGCTGCTGTCTTTCCGGATTTGCCGGTGGACGAGGCGCTGGCGAGGTTGTGGGATGCGATCTTTGCGGCGTCGCGCGCGGACAAGGCCGATCCGGTGGCGGCGTGGAAGAAGCACGATGAGGGATTGCATGCGAGCGCCAATCGGCTGAACGCGAAGCGATATGCCGCGCTGCACTTCAAGGGGCCTGGCACCGATGTGAAGGTGGGTCTGGCGGACGATCATCTGTGGCTGGGGGGCGGAACGCTGGCCGGCAATGGTCGGTACTGCATTGCCAACATGCCGACGGAAGAGGTCTTTACGACACCGCATAAGGACCGCGTGGACGGAACGGTGACGAGCACCAAGCCTCTATCTTACCAGGGCACGATGATCGAGCAGATCTCTGTGCGCTTCGAAGGCGGGAAGATTGTCGAGGCGCATGCGGCGAAGGGCGAGCAGGTGCTGCAGCGGATGATCGAGACGGATGATGGGGCGCGGCGGCTGGGCGAGGTTTCGCTGGTGCCGGATTCGTCGCCGATTTCTGCCAGCCGGCTGCTGTTTCTGAACACGCTGTTCGATGAGAACGCCGCGTGCCACATCGCGCTGGGGCAGGCGTACAGCAGCTGCCTCAAAGACGGAGACAAGCTGACCCCGGCAGAAATGGCGGCGAAGGGCGCGAACGACAGCCTCATCCACGTGGACTGGATGATCGGGTCGAACAAGGTTGATGTGGATGGGATTACGGCAAGTGGTGGGGCCGAGCCGGTCATGAGGAAGGGTGAATGGGTGTAAGGCAGGCAACAGGCAATAGGGAATAGAAGGCAAAGGGCACGCGGACAGGGATCGGGAGACGGCGTGGCGACGGGCCGACGGTGGGGCAGAATCGCGGGAGAATCGACTAGCGAAAGACGGCTGGTTTTGAGCGCTACTTTTTTAGTGCGATGGCGTTTCAGGAGATTATGACGAATCGCCGCATTGCTCCGTTTGCCGCCGCCGTACTTTCTTTCGCATGCGTACTTTCGATGCCACTGATGAGGGCCCAGGAAACTACGTTCACGCCCCAGGGCATGGAAGCGCTGGGTTCGAGCGCCTCCCTGCGCAACGACTTCACGTTGGACCAGTCGATGCTGGGTGCGGCGAGCCAGATGATGCCGGACGAGGATCGGCCGATCATCGCGAAGTTGCGGAGCATCAGCATCCACAATTTCCGTTATTCCGCTGCGGGGTACGATCCGGCGACGCTCGACGCGGTGCGCGCGCAATTTGTTGGGAACGGCTGGAATCATCTGGTGACGAAGCAGACACATCCGCCCGTGCAGACGGCTGCGCAGATAACACCCGGGCCCGACCAGAAGCCTTTTGATCCGACGCGGACCGACGTGTGGGTGCGGATGGCGAATGCCAATTTCGACGGCATGGTGCTATTGGTCGCGAACAGTCACAACGTGAACCTGGTGGTCATCGACGGCATGATCAGCCCGCTCGACCTGCTCCATCTGCGCGGACACCTCGGGATCCCGCGGTTCGGCGGGGACCTGGAGGCAGGGAGCAGGGAATAGGGAATAGAAAAGCTGAGGCCGCGGTGATGCTGCGCGGCTTTTTTTGATCGAGGCAGCGTGCTGCTTAGATGTGGCAGCTGAGGGCGCCGCGTTTTTCGAGATACTTCTGGTGGTACTCTTCAGCGCGCCAAAACGTTTCGGCGGGGACGACCTGGGTGACGATGGGCTTTGAGAACTTCTTCTCGGCAGTCAGGCGGGCGATGGTTTGCTTCGCTCCGGCTTCCTGCTCGGGGGAGTGGAAGAAGACGGCGCTCCGGTATTGCGTTCCCGAGTCGGGACCCTGGCGGTTGAACTGTGTGGGGTCGTGGAGCGCAAAGAACTCCTCGAGGAGAGTCTCGTAGGTGATCTTTGCCGGGTCGTAGTCGATCTCGACGGCTTCGGCGTGCCCGGTGCGGTCGGTGCAGACGTCGTGATAGGTCGGGTTGTCGAGCTTGCCGCCTTCGTAACCGACGGCGGTTGAGATCACTCCCGGCAGCTGCTGGAAACGAGCTTCGACCCCCCAGAAACAACCTGCGGCAAAAGTGGCTTTGGCCATGGGAACCTCTCTGTTTGGTGTATCTGATGGAGAAATACGGGCACTGGATTCAATGGCCTGTGCGCCGCCTGGCTGGTGGTCCAGACTTGGCGCGCGGAGCGGAGGGTTTTCGCCCTTCGGCCGAGCGCGTAGAACCTGCGCGATTCGCGCTTTTGCGACCGGGGCGGGGCACCCTGCGTACGGGCTGTTTGGGCCTCGCGGGCCGGCCTGCCGCGGCGCGGCGGAGCTGGGCTACTTCCTCCGGGGTGAGTTCGCGGGTGCGGCCTGGTTCGAGGTCGAGGACCAGTGGGCCGTACCCGACGCGGCGAATCTTCTCGACGTGGTGCCCGATCTCTTCGAACATTTTTCGAATTTCGCGGTTGCGGCCCTCAATGAGGATCATCTCGTACCAGGGATTGTCGGCGTCGCGCAGGAGGCGGATACGGGCTGGAGCAGTCATGACGCGGCCGGCGCTTCTGCGGACGGGGGCCTCGGGTTTATGGGCCGGATTGTGAATCTGGGTGCCGCGATCGATCATGACGCCGTGGCGGAGCTGATTGATCGCCGAGTCCGAGGGCTTGCCGCTGACTTTGACGAGGTAGGTTTTTTCGATGCGGGCGGCGGCACGGGTGAGTGCATTGGCCAGGTCGCCGTCGTTGGTGAGCAGCAGCAGGCCCTCGCTCGCATAGTCGAGGCGGCCGACCGGAAAGACTCTTTCGCCTCCCTTGAAAAAATCCATCACGGTGGGGCGGCCCTCGGGATCGCTGGCGGTGGTGACGTAGCCTTTGGGCTTGTTGAGAACGAAGTAGCGGGGCCGCTCGGGGCCGTGGAGGAGCTTGCCGTCGACGCGGATGTGATCGCGGGCGGGGTCCGCCTTGGTGCCGAGTTCGGTGACGGTCTGGCCGTTAACCTGGACGCGCCCGCCGACGATCAGCTCTTCGGCTTTGCGGCGCGAGGCGACACCGGCAGCAGCGATGATCTTTTGCAGCCGCTGCGGCTCGCCGGCAGGATCGGCTCCTGACTCCGTCATCGGCGGCTCTTTCCGGCAGGTTCTTCAACCTCATGTTCAGAGGTAGGCGCCGGCTGAGGCTCCGCCGGTGGCTCTCCGATCGGTGGCTCAGGCTCGTCCGGCTCGAGATCGTTCATGGGCGGAGGTACGTTGGCTGGATCGTGCGTGGGAGCACGTTCGCCCTCCTCTTCCAAAATGGCGATCTCGTTCTGCGCAAAGGGGAGCTCCTCTTCGCCCTGCGCAAGGCCTTCCTCGTCGGGTTCCGCCAACTCGCTGGCCATTTTTTCGAACTCTTCGAGGGAGGGAAGCTCGTTGACGTCTTTCAGGCCAAAGCGGAGGAGGAATTCCTTCGTGGTTTTGTAAAGGATGGGGCGGCCGATGACCTGCTTGCGGCCCGCCGTGGTGATGAGTTTGCGGGCGATGAGCGAACCGAGGACGCCGGAGGAATCGACGCCGCGAATCTCGCCGATCTCGGGAGCGGTGACTGGTTGCTTGTAGGCGATAACCGCCAGCGTTTCAAGAGCCTGGAGCGAAAGTTTCAACGGTGGCTTGAGAGTTTTGATGAAGGCGCGGACGGCGTCGTGATATTCAGCCCGGGTCCCGATGCGGAATCCGCCCGCAACTTCCCGGATCTCGAGGCCGCGATCGGCGGCATTGTATTCGGCGATCAGCTCGTCGATGAGGCTGCGAATTTCTTCGCGGACTTCGCGATCCAGTTGCCGGGTAGCCTTCTTTTCTTCGTCGCCCGACGGTTCGGGAACCGCCTGATCGGCGGACAGGGCTTCGCGTGCAGGGGACGCCCCAGAGTCTGACGCGCTATCGGTTTCCGGCGGAGACTGGAGAAGCCCTTCGATGATTTCAGATACGGCATCGGGGTCGGACTCGCTCGCCGCGTCAGACAGTCCGGACTCGTTGGGGAGGGAAGACACGCGCGCGGCGCGGCTGGCCTGAGCTTCTTCCCGGAAGAGAGAGGCGAGCTGAGGGAGGGTTACCGGCTCCTCAGCGGCGTAAATGACGGCTTCAATGCGGGCTTTAAGACTCATCGAGCGTTAAGACTCATGGTTCGGGGGATCACCGGCGCGTGGCAAAAGCAAAAGGCGCTTTCTCGATACTAACGAAAGCGCCCTGGCTTGTGCTGTGGAAGGGTGGGCTACTTCATGACCTGGCGCAGAACGACGAAGAGGCCTGCAGAGATAAGGGCGGCGGCCGGAAGGGTAAAGATCCAGGCCATGGCGATGTTGCGGATGGTGGAGAACTGGAGTCCGCTGCCGTTCGCCAGCATCGTGCCGGCGACACCCGAGGAAAGGACATGGGTGGTGGAGACGGGCATGTGGTATTGGTCGGCGGCAATGATGGTGCAGGCGGCGACGATTTCAGCGGCGGCGCCCTGGGCGTAGGTAAGGTGGCTCTTGCCGATCTTTTCCCCAACGGTGACCACGATGCGCTTCCAGCCGACCATGGTGCCGAGGCCGAGAGCGATGGCGACCGCAACCTTGACCCATGTAGGAATAAACTTCGTAGCGCTGTCCAGCTGCTTCTTGTAGCCGGCGAGGGTCTTGGTTTCAGCGGGGGTGAACTTCGGATCGCCCCGTTTGGCGATCAGGCGCAGAGCTTCGCTGACGACGTACATATCGTTGCGAACGTTCTGCTGCTGGTCCGCGGGGATGCTGTTGAGGGCCTTATACTCCACGACCTCGTTATTGATCTCTTCAACCATCTGGCGGGCGGCCAGCATGGTGTTCTGGTTGAACTGTTTGGTGCGGATGTAGTCGGTGAGATCGCTGCGCGCGTCGCCAATGACGGCGTTCGGCGAGACGTAATGATTGAAGACCTGTTCGGCTTGCGCCGAGATCGTGGAAAAGGTCTGGACCTGGCTGAAACCAACGGCGTGGTTCAGCGCGTAGGCGGTGGGGACAGTGCCGATGAGGATGAGCATGATGAGGCCCATGCCCTTCTGTCCGTCGTTGGAGCCATGGCCGAAGCTGACACCCGTGCAGGTGAGGATGAGGAGACCGCGAATCCAGAGCGGAGGCGGTGCATCCCCTTTGGGCGATTCGTAGAGGGCGGGATTGCGTACGAGGAATTTGATGAGCAACAACAGCAGAGCGGCACAGGCGAATCCGACGAGTGGCGAGATGAGGAGCACTCGGAAGACGTTTCCGGCCTGTTCCCAGTCGACGCCGCTGGTGCCGGTGTGGGGATTCATGAGCTGGTTGGCGATGCCGACGCCGATGATCGAACCAATGAGGGTGTGCGAACTGGAGGCGGGCAGTCCGAACCACCAGGTGCTGAGGTTCCAGATGATGGCGGCGATGAGGAGTGAGAAGACCATGGCGAAGCCGGCGCCCTTGCCGACCTGGAGGATCAGTTCGACAGGGAGCAGCGAGAGGATGGAGAAGGCGACCGCGCCGGAGGAGGTGAGCACGCCGATGAGGTTCCACATGCCGGACCAGACCACGGCGACGTGGGGCTCGAGGGAGTGGGTGTAGATGACGGTGGCCACGGCGTTGGCGGTGTCATGGAAGCCGTTGACGAACTCAAATCCCAGAGCGATAAGGAGGGCAACACCCAGCAGGACATAGGGCCACGCCGAAATTAGGTGGGTCGTCGAGAGATCGCGCGCGAGTTGCGAGGCAGCAAAACTGAGGCCGCCGACCAGCACGATCCCGAAGATGATCATCCCGATGGCTCCGGGGGATTTACTCATCTTGTCGTGAAGAAGTGCGGCTGGATGCTCCGGGATAGCGGGGACGACAACGACGTCGTCGAGCGGGATTTTGGCTCCTGCGGACATTGAAGTTGATGCTCCTGGGAAGAGTGGGGAGATGGTGCAGAAAAACTAGCAGGCAAACTTCGCAGGTCGCATGAATGGACCGTTAACAGACGATGAATCGGTGAACGCAGGTTCCAGGTTACATGGAACAGAGGCCTGCGCCTGACTCGCAAAGAGCCGAGCACCGCTCAGGTGACCAGTTAACTCCAGTCATCCTTTACGTTGAGCCGGTCGTTGATGACCTGCTCGAATTGCTCGTGTTTCTTGATGAAGATTTCGCTGAAACCGCGGTCCTGGCGCAACAGGATGGCCTGCAGCCGCACCAGCTCAAGGAGGGCCAGGAACATGGCAATGACTGCGTTGACGGAACGAGTATTGGCGAGGAGCTTCGAGAGGGAGACAGGGCGGTCTTCCATCATCAGACGGCGGCGAACGAAGTCGATCATCTGACGGACCGTGACGGCGTCTTCATCGACATCGAGCACGGGGCGGCTTTTCGCGCGTTCGAGAACTTCGCGGAAGACGCGGACGAGGTCGAGGGTGTCCGCGGCGATTTCCTGATCGGCATCGGCGGTCTCGCGAAATTCGCGGATGCCGGGGTTGGTCCAGGTGGCCTCTTCCAGCTGGCGTTTTTGCTGGAGCATCTGCGCGGCGTTGCGAAAGCGCTCGTGCTCGAGCAGGCGCTCGACCAGTTCCCGGCGCGGGTCTTCGTTCTCGCCTTCCGCCGCTTCGGCGGGTGAGCGCGGAAGAAGCATTTTGCTCTTGATATGGATCAGCAGCGCCGACATGTAGATGAACTCGCCTGCGGTGTCCACATCGGAGGCTTTGATGTGTTCGACGTAAGCGAGGAACTGAGCGGTGATCCGGGCGATAGGGATGTCGTAGATGTCGATGTTTTGTTTGCGGACGAGGTCGAGCAGGAGGTCGTAGGGGCCCTCGTAGACCTGGCCGACGATGACGGAGAAGGGAAAAGCGGACTCTTCTTCTTTGCGGAGGTCGGCGGGGGTTTTCTCGTAGGGAGCGTGGGGGGCTTCGCGTCCAGCAGGAGGCGCTTCGCGCTTCGCTTCTTCGGGCGTGTGCCGGGAGTCGACAGGGTTGCGGGTTTCGTCGGTCATGGGGCGGTCGTTCCGGCCAGTCCTATGGCGGAGCGGACTTCGTGCATGGTTTGCTCGGCGCGGGCGGCCGCGCGCTGGGCGCCGTCAGTGAGGATGTCGTCGACGAGTCCGGGATTCTGTTCGAACTTCATGCGGCGTTCCTGGATTGGCAGGAGGGCGGCGACTATGGCGTCGGCGGCCCAGCCTTTGCATTCGATGCAGCCGATGTCGGCCGTTGTGCAACCGTCGTAGACCCTGGCGAGCGTTTCCGGGGAAGAGAAGATTTTGTGCAGGTCGCCGACCGGACATTTGTCCGGATTACCAGGATCTTTGCGCCGAATACGCGCGGGGTCGGTGACCATGGGCTTGATTTTGGCCCGAATCTCGGGCTCGGGGTCGGAGAGCAGGATGGTATTGCCGTAGCTCTTGGACATCTTGCGGCCGTCGGTGCCCGGGAGCTTCGGGGATGGAGTGAGCAGAACCTGGGGCTCGGGGAGGATGTCGGAGCCATCCGCGCGTTTGTAGAACTGATTGAAGCGGCGCGCGACCTCGCGGGTGAGTTCGACGTGGGCAGTCTGGTCCTGGCCGACGGGGACGAAGTCTGCCTGGTAGAGAAGAATGTCGGACGCCATGAGGACGGGATAGCCGAGAAAGCCGAAGGTGGTGAGGTCCTTGCCTTTGAGGTTCTCCTGCTGCTCCTTGTAGCTGGGAACACGCTCGAGCCAGCCGAGGGGGGTAATCATGCCAAGGAGGAGCGGCAATTCGAAATGCTGCTGGACTTTGCTCTGCACAAAAATGACGGACTTGGCCGGGTCGAGGCCGGCGGCGAGGAAATCGAGGGCGACCTCGCGGGTGTTGGCGGCGATGTTCGAAGTGTCGGCATAGTCGGTGGTGAGAGCGTGCAAGTCGGCGATGAAGAAGTAGCACTCGTACTGGATGGGGGCGGACTGGTCCTGAAGGCGAACCCAGTTGTGGAGGGCGCCCATGTAATTGCCGAGGTGCAGTTTGCCGGTCGGGCGCATGCCCGAGAGGACGCGCTTTCGGCCGGAGGAAGTGGGGTTCGACACGGAATCCTTCGTGAGGGAAATGGCTTTGGCTATTGTAACGGGAGCATTGGCAGGATATCGGCCACCCTCCTTCACAATGCGGCGAGCGATTCGGGCAAGCGAAAATCGTGCTCCAGATCGCCGAACTCTGTTGCGGCACCCCGGAGAAGGCTTGACGGCTTTAGCGTAGATAGATACTCTATCTACGAGGTGGGGAGTCATGGCTGTGGATTTGAGCGATCGGGTTCGTGCCAGGGCCAGGATGGATTATGTGGAACCAGCGGAAAAGCGTGGCCGCACCAGGTTCTCGATCCCGGTGAGAGACCTCTTTGATTCGCTGGTCACCAACGACGGATTCCCCCGCAGGAACGTCCCTCAGGTTTGCGATGCCCTTCGTTCGCAGAAATTTCTGAGACGATACGGGCTCGAAATCGAAAAGATAGAGGGACCGCCGTCACAAACCAGCACAACCGTGGTATTCCACTATCGTTTCCAGAGTGCGCCAGCGCCAATCCAGGAAAAAGCCTCTGGAAAGAACGTGACACACGGCGACAGAAAGCCGTCTGGCTCGCCCATCGACAAGATCTACGGGCTGATGAAAGAAGAGTTCGCCGCTTACGGTGGAGGCGAGGCATTTCTCAAATGGCTTCGCACGGATCCCGAGAAGGATCGCCGATGAGTAAAGTTTATTGGGACACGATGCTCTTCATCTACCTGCTTGAGGGGAATCGTCAGTATGGGCCACTGGTCAGATCGATCCACAACCGCATGCTCCAGCGAGGTGACTTGCTCTGTACGAGTTGTGTTAGCCTTGGCGAAATTCTCGCAGGCGCGCAGCGATCGCCAAAGATCATGCAGGTAGTGCGCGATTGGTTTGCCGAGATGAACGTCGAACTTTTGTCCTTCGATGCGAGCGCAGTGGACACGTTCGCTTCGTTGCGAGCAGTGCAAAAACTGGCTACCGCAGATTCCATCCATTTAGCATGTGCCGCGTCTCGTGGGGCAGACCTTTTTCTGACCGGCGACAAGCGGCTCACGAAGCAGATTGTGCCTGGAATTCAGTTCATCTCCAGCATCGAGAACAGTCCGATTTGATCGTGGGGCGGGAAGTTGTGCGGATTAAGCCCTCCGAGTCATCGGAGCAGACGAATCTCCACGCCCAACTGCAGCTTCTTCCACATTCGATCGCTGGTATACACAGGGAGCTTGAGGAGCATCGCCAGCGCGAGACAGGCGCGATCGCCAAGGGACAGTCCGAGGGTGCCAGTCGTCGATACAAGGTTCCCTGTCAGTCGAGCCTGCTCGCTGTCAAAAGGGACAATCTCATGGCAAAAGCTGAGCGCCGCCTGCCAGGCGTCATCGGGGGGCAGTCCCCGCTGCACCAGCTTCGTCTGGGCTTCAGCCAGGTTGACGGTGCTCACGACAGAATCCGGTGCATGGCGAAAGACCAGGTCGGTGCCTGGCTCGTTTTTGGCGGCAGTGAGGATGGCGGAGGCGTCGAAAACGACCCTACTCACGAGCGGCTTCCTCGCGCCGTTCAGCGATCAGTTCGTCGGCAAGGCTGACGCCCTCAGGGACATACTTGCGCACGAGTTCCTGAGCCCGCCGCATGCGTGCGATGGGGCTGGAGATACGGACCTCGCCCTTTTCGGCCCACAGGATCACATCCTGGCCGCGCTTGAGTCCCACTGCCTCGCGAATTGCGGCGGGAATCACGATGCGGCCGTTTTCGTTCAGACGCGAACGGACGGCATGAGGTTTTGCTGGGTTTGTCATATCTGTATTCATTATGACAAATCGGTCTGCGGCGAGACAAATGGGTGGCGAGCAGGGCTGTAAGCTAGGAGCCGGGATTCTTACGTGAAAACGGCGATCAGCGTATCGAAGGAAGACTACCTCAAGGCGGTTCTGGAAGCCGAGAGCGAGGGCCGCATCGTCATCTCCGCGACCCTGGCCCACTGGCTGAAGGTTTCGCCGCCAGCGGTTTCGATGGCGCTGCGTCGGCTGAAGCGCGACGGGTTTGTTGAGGTACGGGCCGATGGCGTGGTGCGGCTCACGCCCAAGGGGCACGCGGCGGCGTACAAGACCGCGCTGCGGCATCATCTGATCGAGCGCATGCTGTCGGAGATGTTCGGAATGCCGTGGTACGAGGTGCACGACGAGGCGGAGCGGCTGGAACACGCGGTTTCGCCGGCCTTTGAGGCGCTTCTGATGAACAAGCTGGGTGAGAAGGGAACGTGTCCGCATGGAAATGCTGTGTTGCCGGAGAGCGACGCGAAGCGCAAGAAGCATGGAGTGCGGCCGCTGGCCGAAGTCGAGGAGGGCACCGATTGCACGGTGACCAGCTTGTACGAGCGTGATCCGAAGCTGCTGCGGTTCCTGCACCAGACGGGTATCGAGCCGGGTGGCGCCGTGCGGGTAACGCAGCGCAATTACGATCAGACGGTGGCGATCGCGACGCCGGCAGGACACTTTACGATCGGGCCGGCAGCGGCGGAGAAGGTGCGGGTGAAGCGCGGTCGGACGGCCGGCGCAATCGGTGTGCGGGCGTAGCGGCTCAGGCACGTTTTTCGCCATCCGACAAAGGCAACCGGGCTTTGATTGGCTCCGCTCGTTAGAATTCCAGAAGACAAACTATGTTCAGGCTGCGTGCTGCCGGTGTGATGGGTGCGGTGTGGATGGCGCTGGCGGCGATTCCGGCGCGGGCGCTCGATGCGCATACGGCGCTCGCGCAATATGGGTACCGATCGTGGCAGACCGACACGGGCCTGCCGCAAAACACCGTCCACGCCATCGTGCAGGGACGGGATGGGTTCCTGTGGATCGCGACCGAAGGCGGCCTGGTGCGGTTCGACGGCGTCGAGTTCAGGACAGTCACGCACGTCAACACACCGGAGCTGCCGAGCGATCTGATCGACGACCTGATGGAGGACAGCACCGGCACGCTGTGGATCAGCACGTCGGGCGGGCTGGCGCGAATGCGGGCCGAAAAGTTAGGGGCTTTTGGTGCAGCGAAGGGCGTTCCGGCGACGCAGGTTTGGCGAACGTTTGAGGATGCGCGCGGGAGTGTGTGGGCTCTGAGTGCGGCGGGGCTTTTTCGGGTCACAAGCGATCGGGGGGAGCGGGTCGCGCTGGATGCGGGGCTGACGGAGAACAGCCGGATGGTCCTGGGTACCGACGGTTCGCTTTGGCTCGGGACGGCGGAAGGGCTGGAGCAATCGAAGACGGGCGGCGATTTCCGCGCTGTGGGCGCGGCTGCGGACGTACTGGCGCTGGCCGTGGATCGCAGCGGGACCGTATGGGCTGGGCTGCGGTCGGAGCTCGAGGCGTGTTCAGCCACGGGGTGCCGAAACGTGGCGCTGCCGAACGGGGGTGGCGTGAACGCCCTGGCAGCCGATCGGATGGGACGAATCTGGATCGGAACGGATACGGGACTCTTCTATGTTCTCGGAGACAAGGTTCAGGCGCTGCCCGTGGAGACAGGAAGGGTGGGCTTCCTGTTCAGCGATCGCGAGGGAATGGTTTGGGCGGGTACGTCACGTGGACTGATGCGAATTGGGCTGGATGGAACTCAGCAGGTGTTGCCGCAGGACGGAGATGTGTATCTGAGCGCGGCGGAGGATCGCGAAGGCGATCTTTGGCTGGGCGCGGAGTCGGGCGGCGTGGCGGTGCTGCGCGACCGAAAATTCTCGACATTAACAGCGGAAGACGGGCTGAGCGACGAATATGTGCTGTCGCTGGCGCAGGGTTCCAATGGGGAAGTTTGGGCGGGAACGAAGGGCGGGGGTCTGAACGCTTTTCGTGACGGAAAATTTCATACCCTGACGACCGCGCAGGGGTTGGCGAGCAATGTTGTACTAGCCGTGACGACCGCGCACGATGGCGACGTTTGGGCGGGAACGCCTGACGGGCTGAACCTGATTCATGACGGGCGCGTGCGCGTCTTCACGACGGCGGACGGCCTGGCGGACGACTTTGTGCGGTCGCTGTATGTGGGCGCTCACGGGGCGTTGTGGATCGGGACGCGTCATGGGCTGTCCCGCTACGACCATGGCAAATTCACGACGTGGACCGCAGCGGACGGACTGGGCAGCGATCTGGTTGGAGCGATCATGGAGGATCACGACGGAACGTTGTGGATCGGGACGCTGGGCGGGCTGAGCCGCTTTCGCGATAGCCGCTTCACAAACTTCACCACGAAGGACGGCCTCTCGAGCAATGTGATCACAGCCCTCTTTGAAGACGCGGACGGCACGCTCTGGATCGGAACGAATGATAAGGGGCTGAATCGATGGCGGGGAGGCCGCTTGGTCAGCCTCGCCGCGAGACAGTTGCCGCTCCGCGTCATCGGAATCCTTGAAGATGCGAGCGGGTTCCTGTGGATCAGCTCGAACACCGGCGTGTATCGGGTCAGCCGCGACGGACTGAATCGCATGGCCGATGGCGGCGCGGTTCCTGAGGCGGTCCGTTTCGGGGTGGCCGATGGCATGCGCGTCAGTGAGGGTAGCAGTGGCGGGCATCCGGCAGCGGTGCGGTTGAGGGACGGGACGCTGTGGTTTGCGACGCTGAAAGGCATCGTCCGCGTCGATCCGGAACACATGCCGGTGAATCGTGTGCCGCCGCAGGCAGCCATCGATCGAGTGAGCGTGGATGATGCGCCGCAGACAGCGATTACCGATCTCAGAGTCGGGCCTGGACACAGCCATTACGAGTTCGATTATGCGGGGTTGAGTTTTGTGGCGCCCCAGGAGGTGGAGTACCGCTATCAGCTGGAAGGGTTCGATCGCGGCTGGGTGGATGCGGGAACGCGGCGCGCGGCATATTACACAAATCTGGCCCACGGACAGTACACGTTTCGCGTGATCGCGCGCAATAACGATGGAGTGTGGAGCGATGCGGCGGCAACCGCGGTGCTGACGATCGAGCCGCACTACTACCAGACCGTGTGGTTCCGGTTTCTTCTTCTGCTGGCGTTCCTGGGCCTGGGGTATGCGGCGTGGCGGCGGCGGCTTTTGCTGGTGGAAAGGGAATTTCAGGCAGTCTTGGGCGAGCGCACGCGCATAGCGAGGGAGATTCACGATACGCTGGCGCAGGGGTTTGTTGCGGTTTCCGTTCAGCTGGAGTTGGTCCGGCAACTGATGCGGAGTTCCGCCGAAGCCGCCAGGGAGCAACTGGAACGCACGCAGGCTCTGGTCCGGAACAGCCTGGATGACGCGCGGACTTCGATCTGGGAGTTGCGCACGCAGGCCGCCGAAGCTGACGATCTGGTGGTGCGTATTCTGAAGATGGCGGAGGAAGTCACGGCGCAGCAGGGCGCGCATGATGCCTCTGAGCCAGCTGAGGGAGAGGGCGGGGAACAGGCGGTCGGGCCACGAACGCGTGTGCAGATGCACGTGACGGGGATGAATCATCCGCTGGATCCTGAGGTTGAACGTGAACTGGAGCGGATCGCGCGGGAGGCGGTGGTGAACGCAGTTCGCCATGGCGACGCAGAGAACATTGTGCTGCGGCTGGAGTTCGAGGGGAGTATGTTCGGGATGGAGATTCGCGATGACGGGCGCGGGTTTGCGGGGACGCCGCCGGGTGGAGCCAGCGGACATTTTGGGCTCACGGGCATGAGCGAACGGGCCGCGGCCATTGGTGCTGTGCTCACGGTGGACAGCAAACCAGGCGAGGGAGCCAGAGTGCGGCTGGTCCTTCCCCTGACGCGCGAGACGGAGGCGAAAAAGTAACCATGGCCGATACGATTAACATCATGATTGTCGACGATCATCACATTGTGCGCCAGGGACTGGCGGCCTTGCTGAAGACCGTGCCGGGCTTTGCGGTGGTGGCTGAGGCGGCGGACGGAGAACAAGCGGTTGAGTTATTTAAAAAGCATCAGCCCGACGTGACGTTGATGGATCTGCGGTTGCCGAAAGTTAACGGGGTGCAGGCCATCGAACGCATTCGAGGGGAATTTCCCGCGGCGCGGATCATCGTGCTGACGACCTTCGATGGCGATGAGGACATTTATCGCGCGATGCAGGCGGGGGCGAAGGGCTATCTGCTGAAGGGCATGGACCTGGCCGAGTTGACCGATGCCATCAAAGTCGTGAATGCGGGGAAATCGCGGATTCCCTCGCGTGTGGCGGAAAAGCTGGCCGAACGGATGAGCGGCGCGACGCTGACCGCGCGCGAACTCGAGGTTCTGCACCTGATCGTGGCTGGCAAGAGCAACAGGGATATCGGGAGCGCGCTTTTCATTTCCGAGGCGACGGTGAAGACGCATGTGAATAGTCTGCTGAGCAAAATGGGTGTGGAAGACCGCACCCAGGCGGCAACGACGGCCCTGCAGCGTGGGCTGGTGCATCTGGACTGAAAAGCAGGGAACAGGGAGTAGGAAGTAGGGAGTAGGGAATAGAAATGCATCGGCCGAGCGGAAACGATTTGCGACGATGGGTGGTTGCGTGCTTTCTGGGTGTGACTCTGGCGTGGTGCGGGCAGACGCAGGAGGCCCGGGTGGCCGAGTGGCATCAGGCGAGCGATGCGGAGCTGCGATCGGTGATCCCGGCGCGTGCGCCGGTGGTGCAGGAGAGGATCGAGACGGAGATGCGCTCGGCCTCGGGCCTCACCAACGGGCACGGGAAATACATTGCAGGCGTGGTGCTGATTACGGCTGGCTATTCGGCAGAAGGAAAGTACTCGCACTTTTTCCTGACGCAGGTGCCCCTCAGGCTGGGCACGGATGTGAAACTGGCGCCAGGAGAATATCTGCTCGGCTATGAGCACACCGAAAATGGTTTGCTGGTCCACTTCTATGAAGCGGCGACGGGTCAGCCCCAGGGCAGCGTGCTTGCCACCATGATGGCCGGGGTTACGCGGGTAGAATCGTTTCGTATCTGGCCGCCGGCGGATCGCTCCGCCATCCAGATCGGCCGTTTCGGCTTCAATTATCAGATCGGGAGCTAACAGGCATGGCGCAAACGCCGTCGCAGAAAGAACAAAAGGTGCTGGAGGCGCTCAGCGAGAACTGGCAGGCGGAGATGCGCGGCTTCCACACCTACAACACCCTGGCCGACCGCGACGACGATACGATTCGCAGGAAAACGCTGCGGCATATAGCCGAGGCCGAGGCCCAGCATGCGGCGATGTGGGCGAAGCGGATTCGCGAGCTCGGCGCGGAGTTGCCGAAATACGACGGCAAGACGACCGGCGACGCCGATACGCTCGTCAACCGGCTGGGCGGCCCGGCGATGGCGTTGCGGCGGCTGGAGATCGATGAAAGCCGCGACATCGCACGGTATGGGCAGCAGCTCAAGGATCTCGGCGACGAGCCGAGCGTTGCCATTCTGAATCATGTGATCGCGGACGAACAGGAACATTATCGCGAGTTGAGCGAGCTGATCCGGCACCGCTATCCAAAGATGACGACCAGCTCGGAGGCGGCTCGCAAGGAGCTGGACGAGTTGCTGACGCGGCGCAATCGTTCGGGGCGCCAGACCGCGGGATGGATTGGGGACGCGATCTATGGCGTGAACGACGGATTGGGCGCGATCTTCGGGATCGTCTCCGGCGTTTCCGGCGCAACGCTGGGGAACAGTCACTGGGTATTGCTCTCGGGCATTGCCGGAATGATTGCGAGCGCGCTGTCGATGGGATCGGGCGCGTATCTGGCGGCTAAAAGCGAGCGGGAGATCTACGAGGCGGAGCTGGCGCGGGAGCGCGAGGCGATTGAGATGAACGGTCCTGAGGCGCGCGAGTTGCTCTCCCTCTATTACCAGGTGAAGGGAATTCCCCGTGATGACGCGGATCATGTGGTGGAGCATCTGGCGGAGGCGCCGGATAAATTCACGCGCGCGCTGGCGGCCGAACGCCTCAATATGACGGAAGAGGGGTTGAGTCAGCCGCTCGTCTCGGCGTGGTCAGGAGCGCTCTCGACGGCGGTTGGGGCCTTCATTCCTATCGTGCCGTTCTTTTTTCTGAGCGGTTATCCGGCGGTCATCCTGTCCGCGATTATCTCGCTGATTGCGCACTTTGCCGTGGGTGCGGCGAAGTCGCTGATCACAGTGCGGTCGTGGTGGGCCAGCGGACTGGAGATGACGCTGGTGGGCGCCCTGGAAGGCGCAGCGACGTACGTGATCGGGATTGGGTTGGGGCGGATCGGGGCGTAAGAACAGGGAACAGGGAACAGGAAAGGCAAAAGCGTCAAGGCAGACAACAGGCAATAGGGAGCAGGCAACAGGAAAAACAAAGGCAAAGCCGGAAATGAAGGGTTGCTGCGCCGTGACAAGCCCTGTCAACGCTGCAGGTGGGCGTAGTAATCCTGGAGCGTGAAGAAGGCCTTCTTCTTTTCGCCCTTGTCCGACACGAGGCCTTTGCGGTTGTAGTCGTCCTGGATGCCGGGCAGCTGGCGCATGGGGCTGCGGAAATCCATCAAAACCCACGGCGACATGCCGCGCAGGAACGGAATTTTCCCGAGCATCTGGAACTGTTGCCGGAACACGTTGTCCTGGTACTCCTCCGTGAACATGTTCGTATCGGGACCATGCAGGCCGGCTTTTGCGCCCGCTCCAAATTCGCTCAGGATCACTGGCTTCCCGAGTGGATTGTCCCAGGTGTGGCTGGGAATGTCGGCGGGCTTGCCCTGGTACCAGCCGAGATATTCGTTGTAGCCGAGCACGTCGAGATCCTGACCGAGCGGATCGTCGAGGGTAGCCGTGGTGCCGTTGAAGTGCGTGACGATGGCGGATGTAATGAGCCGCGTGGGGTCTTCGGCGCGGGCCGCAACGGCGAGCTGATGGAGGAAGTTGTTCCGCTCAGGACTGTTGGGCGTTTCGTTCGAAAGGGACCAGAGGACGACGGCCGCGTGGTTGTGGTCGCGCCGGATCATCTCATGGAGCTGCTGTTCGGCGACAACGAGGGTGTGGGGATCGGTCCAGGCGATGCTCCAGTAAACGGGAATCTCGGACCAGACCATGATGCCGAGCTTGTCGGCTACGCGGTATTCGTTCTCGGTGTGGGGATAGTGCGCCATGCGGACGAAGTTGCAGTGCAGTTCATGCGCCCAGCCGAGGAGGGTCTCGGCGTCTTTGTCGGACCACGCGCGGCCGGAGCGGAGCGGCGCTTCATCGTGATAGCTGACACCACGCAGGAAGACGGGCTTGCCATTGAGGAGGATTTGATCGCCCTGGACCTCAATGGTGCGGAAGCCGATGTCGTCGGTGAGCCGGTCGGGGCCGGCGGAGATGTCGATTTTGTAAAGTTGGGGATGCTCAGGCGACCAAAGCTCGAGGCTGGGGGCCGCGAAGGAGAACTCGGCGCGGCCATTTGTATCCGTTACTGCATCTTTTTCGAGGTGCAAGCCCGGAATGCGGAGTGTCACGCGGGCTCCGTCGTCGGCGCCAGTGACGTGCACGTACCCGTCGATCTGGTTCGATGTGCCGCGGCGTAGTTGCAGCGAATAGTCGTCGATGTAGGCGTCAGGAACCTCGACCAGAGACACCGGACGGGTGATGCCGCCGTAATTCCACCAGTCGAACTTGACCGTGGGCACACGAGGAACCTCGCGCTGGTTGTCGACGGCGGCGACGATGAAGTTATCGCCATACTTCACAGCGCCGGTAACCTCACAGTCGAAGGGAGTGAATCCCCCTTCGTGGCTGCAAACAAGCTGGTCGTTGACGAAGATGTGCGCCTCGTAATTCGCCGCTTCGAAGTGCAGGAACACATGCGTGTGGGGCTTTGACTTGTAGGTAAAGTCGCGCTGGTACCAGAGCAGGCCTTCGTAGTAGAAGAGCGAGTCTTTCTGGGAGTTCCAGTCGCCGGGGACGTCGAGCGTCGGCGATTTCGCAAAATCGTACTGAACGAGCGGACCGCCCGGGACATAATGCGCGTTCTTCGCGTAGCCATTCAGGCTGGGGTGGTCGGGATTCGAACCCCACCCTTCGCGAACCGGATCGGGGATGTAGTGCCAGGGCCCGTCCAGGCTAATTTGAGGACGGTGGTCGACGTCGACGAGCAATGTGGTTTGCTGGGCGGATGCGGCGAGTGCGAAAAGCGGAAATGCAGCAGAGAAGAGAAGACGGAGTCCAGGTCGGCGGCGCATGCCGACCATCTTAATGCGCAAATTTGGCGATTGACAGGGGCGGGCGTTGGTTTGTGCCGCATGGCGGAACATGGGTAAGGTGCACAGGTGACGCGCCCCGAAATACGCACCAGGGATGGCCGGAACTGCATGCTCCGGCCACTCTTCCCAGGCAGAACGCGTGGATCAGTGAATTCCGAGGCTGTCGTGCTCGTGATAGTTGGGATATGGCGGTTTGGGGTAGTTGGGCAGCGGATGTTCCTTGAGCTGCTCGGTGACGTATTCGACGGCGCGTTCGAGTTGTGGATCGTGCCCGGCAGCAACCGACTTTGGATCGTACTCGACCTCAATGTCCGGCGGGATGCCGTGGTTCTCGACCTCAAACTGACCCTGCAAACCGTAGATCGCCGTTCTCGGCGCCGTGATCCGCCCGCCATCGAGCAGAAGCGGATAGCCACCGATGCCGACCAGACCTCCCCAGGTCCGGACGCCGATCAACGGGCCCAACCCGGCTTTGCGGAAGTACCAGGGCATGAGATCGCCGCCGGACCCAGCCGACTGATTGATGATCATCGTCTTCGGACCGAAGATCGCGCCCGCTGGATCCGTGACGTCCTCGCCTTCGCGGGTTTCGTAGCGCGACATAGGAACGCGGCGCAGCGTGTCGATGACGTAGTCAGCGATCTGGCCGCCTTCGTTGTAGCGCTCGTCGATGATGACGCCTTTTTTCTGCACTTGCGCGAAGAAGTAGCGGTTGAAGTTGGTGAAGCCGCCGCCCGCGGTGTTCGGGATATAGACGTAGGCGACCTGGCCGCCGGTCATCTCATCGACTTTGCGGCGATTGGCCTCGATAAAGGCGAGGTTGCGCAGGCCGTGCTCGGAGTCGATGGCGATCACCGTGACATCGCGCGCGCCGCTGCCGTCGGCGTTCGGGCCGACATGCAGGACGGCCTGTTTGCCGGCAGTGCCTTCGAAGAAGCTGTAGATGTTGTCGCTCGCGTGGAGTTCGCGGCCGTTAACGGCGAGGAGGCATTCGCCCTCCTTCACGTTGACGCCGGGCTGCGTCAGGGGCGCGTGGAGAGCGGGATTCCAGTTTTCTCCGTTGTAGATATGGGCGAAGCGGTAACGGTCGTGATCGACGGAGTAGTCGGCGCCAAGCAGCCCCGTCTTCGGCGAGTGATCGGGCTCGCCCGGGCCGCGGATGAACATGTGGCCGATGGTGATTTCGCCGAGCATTTCATCGAAGAGATAATTCAACTCGTCGCGGGAACCGATGCCGTCGAGGTAGGGCTCATACCGCTTCTCGGCTTTCACCAGATCGAGGCCGTGGTGGTTAGGGTCGTAGAGGAAGTCGCGTTCGATGCGCCAGGTTTCGTGGAACATCTGGCGATACTCGGCGCGTGGATCGACGTTGGCCTGCAGGCTGCCGAGGTTGAGCGGCTTACCGGGGGTGGTTTTGACGTCGTCCGCCGTGGCGATCGACCATGCCTCGCCTTTCTTGTACAACATTTTCTCGCCATTGGCGGAGATCATGTAGCCGTCGATGCCGGAGAGGACTTCGGTGGCCTCGCGTTTATCCAGGGCAAAACGCCACAGTGTATGGATTCCCGGGCCACCTTCATGCGATGGATTGCCCACCGCTCCGCCTTCGGCGATGAAGAGCACGCCCTCCTTGCCCGCCTGCAGATCGACGTAATTGCGATCGGGAATGGGAAGGGCCAGAACGCGTTGGTCAATGCCGTCGAAGTCGACTTTCACCACCGGTAGCTTCTTCTCGTCCTTCTTATCTTTATCCTTGCTTGCGGTATCGTCCTTCTTGTCCTTCGCGGCTTGATCGTCGCTCTTCTTCGTGTCGTCCGGTTTCGATTCGTCCTTAGCCTTTTCGTCGTCGCTCTCCGGAGGAAGAGGCGAGGGCAGGTCCTTTGCGAGCACGACTACATAGACGCTGCTGCTGACGGCACGATCGAGGCTGGACAGGTCGAAGCCAGCCGCGGATGGGCCGACGTTGGTGCTGGCAGTGAAGTAGAGATACTTGCCGTTGCGGTCGAAGGCGATGCTGCCAACGTCGCTCATTCCGTCCGTCACTTGCGTGGTCTTCTGCGTGTCCAGCGAGTAGAGATAAACGGCTTGCAGGTAATTGTGCAGGGTCTTGAGGTAGGCGATCCACTTTCCGTCCGGAGACCATGTAGAGCTGCCCGCAAACTCGAAGCCTTCGTAATTTTCGCTGTCCACTTTAACGGGGTGAGGGTTGTCGACATCGAGATACCAGAGGTTCAGCTTCTTGTCGGCATAGAGAATGTGTTTCGAATCCGGAGACCAGCGCGGCGAGTAGAAGAACGACGGAGATGGTCCGAGGTCGATCACCTTCGGCGCCGCGATCCCGTTCTGTTCACGAATGAAGAGCTGATATTCACCGGAGGCATCGCTGAAGTACGCGATGGATCTGCCGTCCGGAGACCATGCGGGGTCGCGTTCGGCAGCATTCGAGGTGTTGGTCAGATTGCGCGCATCGCCTTTCTCGGCGGGCACAGTGAAAATGTCGCCGTGGGCTTCAAAGACGGCGCGGGCGCCCGTGGGCGAGATGGATGCGTTGAGGATCGTATGCGGATCGATGATGGCCAGGCTGGGCGCGAGCGCGGGCAGGTCGCCATGGAGAGTGATGTTGACCGAATGTTCAGTACGGGCATTGGGATCGTAGAGATGAATGCTGCCGAACTGCTCGTAGACGATGCCGCCAGGGCCGGCGCTGGCCGATTTCAGATCGAAGCCCTTGTTCTCGACAACCTGCTCGACCTGCTTCGATTTCGTGTCGTAGCTGAAGAGGGTGACGGGACCGTTGCGGTCGGAAAGGAAATAGACCTTATCGCCAATCCAGAGCGGATTGGAGTCGTTCGAGTTGTCGCGTGGGACCTTGGTCAGATCGAGCGAGGCCAGATCGACGATCCAGACTGGCTCGGTTTGTCCGCCATGGTAGCGCTTCCATGCCTGCTGCCACTGATTGAAGGGCGTATAGGCGATCTGCTTACCATCGGGCGAGAGTGAGCCGCTGTCTGCCGAGGGAAGCGGAAACTCGACCGGCAGGCCGAATCCGTCAGCGTGGATGCGGAAGAGCTTCGCGAAGTCGTTCCAGCTCGTGCGGCCGCTGAGAAAGAGCAGGTCTTTGCCGTCGGGGGACCAACCCACGACGACGTCGTCGCCGGGATGCCAGGTGAGACGGCGCGGTACGCCGCCAGCGACAGGCACCGTGTAGACGTCTACGTTGCCATGGATGCGCGCGGAGTAGGCGAGGGTCTGTCCATCAGGAGAGAAGTACGGGCCGCCGATGACGGAGGCTGTCGACGTCAAGCGAACCGCTTCGCCACCGGGGCGCGCGACCACCCAGATATCGTCTGCGTGACGAAAGGCAATTTGATCCTTGCTGAGCGAGGGGTGGAGAAGGAGCAAAGGCGCGCCGTTGGCACCGGTCGAAGAGGTTGGATCCGCCCAGACGGGGGTAAGGACGAGAAAAGCAAAGAGCATGACACGCAGGGAGCGGAGCACGAACCCTCCATCAGGGATGAGATATGAAGGGAAAGTGTACCTGTGTTTTTGCGCGTCCGTCATTCGGAGGTTGCGGCGGGAGGGCGTTGGCCGGTGCGGCACCATCGATCAGGAGTCGCGCGTATCGCGGAGTCGAAAACGATTGGCGCGGTCGAATTCGTCGCGGAGTTCAGGGGTTTTAAGGTTCTCGCGGATGTGGGCGAGCCGTTGCTCGAGGGCATGCAGAGTTTGGGCGATGGCGTCGGTGTTGGTGTGGGCGATGTCGCGCCACATGGAGAAGGGACTGGCGCCCAGGCGCGTCATCTCGTGCAAAGCGCGTCCGCCGATAGGGAGCAGGTCGGCGTTGGCGGCAAACTCGTCTTCAAGCAGCGCGCACATGGCCGTGGAGACGAACTGTGGCAGATGGCTGATCCATGCGCAGAGGAGGTCGTGGCGCTCGGGGTCCATATCGACGATGCGGGCGCCGAAGCGCGTGACCCAGGAGCGCCATGCCTGCGCGGCCGGCGGCTGGTCTTCGGCCTGACTCCATGGAGTGAACAACCACACCGCACCGTCGAAGAGGTTTGCGTCGGCGTTTTCGGCTCCGCCGACTTCTTTGCCGGCCATAGGGTGGCCGGGGAGAAAGCCAGGCTTACCCGGTGCGTTGTATTTGTCACGAACACGGGCACAAATGGCGCCTTTTACGCTGCCGACGTCGGTGACGAGCTGGTGTTCACGCAGGATAGGCGCAAGGCGGTCGAGCCATTCAAGGATGGTAAAGACGGGGCCCGCAAGCAGGATGACGTTGGCCTCTGTCGCGGCGGCGAGCGGGTCATCGGCGATCACGGTGATGGCTTCGCGGCGGAGCGCGATGTGGAGTTGTTCCTGATTCGGGTCCCATCCGGCGATAGAGCCGGCGAAGCCATGGGCGCGTAGTGCGAGGCCGACGGACGCTCCGATGAGCCCGGTGCCGAGGATCGAAATACGCTCGATGGGCATAGCTAAAGAGATCGGCCCACGGCGGCCGCGATGATGCGCAGCGACGCCATGAGCTGGGAAAACTGCTCGGGGAAGAGAGACTGCGCGCCATCGGAGAGCGCTTTGTCGGGGTTCGGGTGGACTTCGATCAGCAACCCGTCGCCACCAGCGGCCACCGTCGCGCGCGCCATGGCAGCGACTTTGTCGCGGCGGCCGGTGCCGTGGGATGGATCGCCGACGATGGGCAGGTGCGAAAGCTTTTTGACGACGGGAATGGCGGAGATGTCCATGGTGTTGCGGGTGTAGGTTTCAAAGGTGCGGATGCCGCGCTCGCAGAGGATGACGTCATAGTTGCCACCGGCGAGAAGGTATTCGGCCGAGAGCAGCAGCTCCTCAATGGTGGCGGCGATGCCGCGTTTGAGGAGCACCGGACGGCGAACCTCGCCAAGCTCGCGCAGCAGGTTGAAGTTTTGCATGTTGCGCGCGCCCACCTGGAACAAATCGACGTAGGGCATCATCGGCTCTATTTGCGAGATCTCCATAACCTCGCTGACGACGAGCAGGCCGTGTGCGTCGCCAGCCTCGCGCATGAGTTTGAGGGCTTCGAGGCCGAGGCCCTGGAAAGAATAGGGCGAGCTGCGCGGCTTGAACGCTCCACCGCGCAGGAACTTTGCGCCCGCATCTCTGACCAGTTTGGCGCTGGCGAAAATCTGCTCTCGGCTCTCAACGGAGCAGGGGCCGGCCATAACCACGATTTCATCGCCGCCCACACTAACGCCATTGGGAAAGCGGACGATGGTGCCTTCCGGACGAAAGCTACGGCCCGCGAGCTTGTAGGGCGAGGAGATACGGATGACTTCCGCGACGCCGGCGAAGACTTCAAATTCTTTGTGGTCGAAAGCGCCGGGCGTGCCGACGCCGGCAAGGATGGTCTGCACCGTTCCGGTGGTGCGGTGGACATTGAAACCGATTTCCATCATGCGCTCGACGACGGACTGAATCTCGTCCTCCGTCGCGCGGTCCTGCATAGCAACGATCATTGGTCTTTTCCTGTCGGTTTCTGAACGGCGCCGGTCGCGGGGATAGCGGGTCGAGACGCGAGCTCGATTCGCTGAAGCGCCCGCATCACGTCGACGATGCGCTCATAAATGTGGACGAGCTCGATGTCCGGCAGTGGACCCGGATTATGCGTGCGCACGTTTTCGAAGATCACACGCTCACGGTTCGGCTCATAGACGGGCAGATCGGTCGCGCGCTTGAGGCGTCCAATCTCCTGGGCAGCGGCAGCGCGCTCGCTGATAAGCAGAACGATGCGCTGGTCCAGTTCATCGATTTTTCTTCGCAGGGTTTCGAGGTCCATGGTCTTCCTTGTTCACCGGGTGTGAAACGTGCCGGGGCATGGAGAATCCGCAGCTACAACGGTATACGAAGAGGGGATGAATCAGTGGGCGGGCGCGACCGGTTCGCGAACCGTGCCGCGCAATCCCTGAATCAATCGGGCGATGGAACTGGCCGCGGTCTTTGGTCCGGCCTGCTCGATGGCGGCGACGAGCGCACTGCCAACCACCGCGGCGTCGGCAAACTCGCCAACCGCCGCAAAGTGCTCCGCAGTCGAGATGCCGAAACCAACGGCGATGGGAAGCTTGGTAAAACGGCGCAGGCGGCGGACGAGCTGTTCGGCGTCGGATTCGAGGGAGGCGCGTGTACCAGTGATGCCGGTGCGTGAGATGGCGTAGACGAAGCCTTCGCAGACGGCGGCAATGCGTTCAAGGCGGGCATCGGGGCTGGTGGGCGCGGCCAGAAAAATGGGCGCGAGGTGGCGGCGCCGCAACACTTCAAGGTATTCGGCGGACTCTTCGACGATCATGTCTGTGATAAGGACGCCATCGACGCCGGCCTGCTCAGCGGCAACGCCAAAGTTCTCCAGACCGAAGCGCAGGATCGGATTGTAGTACGAGAAGATGACCAGTCCGGCGTTGGGGCGTTCGATGCGCAGACCCGCTGCAAGGGCGAGCACATCATGCAGGCGCGTCCCGTTGCGCACGGCGCGTTCGCTGGCGCGCTGGATCACGGGGCCGTCGGCGAGAGGATCGCTGAAGGGAACACCGAGCTCGAGGACGTCCGCGCCCGCGTCAATGGCGGCGATGGCGATGTCGTGGGTGGTCTGCAGGTCGGGATCGCCGACCGTGATGTAGGCGACGAGGCCAGGCTTGCTCGCGAAACGGATGGGCATCGGCGGCTATTCTCCGGAAAGCTTCAATTCGCGCGTAAGGATGCCCATGTCTTTATCGCCGCGGCCGGAGACGTTGACCAGCACGATGTCACGCGGGCTCAGCTTCGGCGCGAGGCGGATGCATTCAGCGACGGCGTGCGCGCTTTCGAGCGCGGGGATAATGCCCTCGGTGCGCGCAAGGCGGAGGGTGGCATCGAGGGCCTCGGCGTCGGTAGCGGAAGTATATTCGGCGCGGCCGGAATCGTGCAGAGCAGCGTGTTCAGGGCCGATGGAGGCGTAGTCGAGCCCGGCGGAAACAGAGTGAGTTGGCGCGATCTGCCCGTTCTCGTCCTGGAGGACGTAGGAATAAGTTCCCTGCAGGACGCCGGGGGCTCCGCCCGAGAAGCGGGCCGCATGGTCGCCGAGGAGTGAGCCGCGTCCGCCGGCCTCGACCCCGATAAGGCGGACTTCCTTGTCAGGAATGAACTCGTAGAACGCACCGATAGCGTTCGAGCCGCCGCCGACGCAGGCGATGATCGCGGCGGGCAGGCGGTTTTCTTTTTCGAGAATCTGGGCGCGCGCTTCGCGGCTGATGACGCGGTGAAAATCACGGACCATGGTCGGGTAAGGATGTGCGCCGAGGACGCTGCCGAGCAAATAGTGAGTCGTGCGCACGTTGGTGACCCAGTCGCGCATCGCTTCGTTAATGGCGTCCTTCAGGGTGCGGGAGCCGGAGGACACGCCGCGAACCTCCGCGCCAAGCATCCGCATGCGGTAAACGTTGAGTTCCTGGCGGCGCATGTCCTCGTCACCCATGTAAACGACACAGTCGAGTCCAAAGAGCGCGCAGACGGTAGCAGTGGCGACGCCATGCTGGCCCGCGCCGGTTTCCGCGATGATGCGCTTCTTGCCCATGCGAACTGCCAGCAATGCCTGGCCAAGGCAGTTATTGATCTTGTGCGCCCCGGTGTGGAGGAGATCTTCGCGCTTGAGATAAATCTCTGCCCCGCCAAGGGATTCGGTCAGGCGCGCAGCACGGTAGAGCGGGGTAGGGCGACCCGCATAGTCGCGCAGCAGCGAATCGAGCTTCAAGTGGAAATCGGGATCAGCCTGGGCTTCGGCGTACGCGTGCTCCAGCTCGTCGAGCGCCGCGACGAGAGTCTCGGGAACATAGCGGCCCCCGTAGGGACCGAAGCGTCCCGCGATGCGATTTGTCACAGCAGAAGCCATCCACTCACCTTACACCGGCCGGCCGGCAGGGGCGGACGTGGAAACATTTTCGACTTCGGCGAAAGCCGCGCGGGCGGCCACGATGAAAGATCCCACCCGGGCTGGATCTTTTTTCCCGGGTTGCCGCTCGACGCCACTTGCAACGTCGACCCCCCAGGGATGCAGGGTGCGGATGGCCTCACCGACATTCTCGGGAGTCAAACCGCCAGCGAGGATGATGCGGAGTTTTCCCGTTTCCGCTGTGAGCACATCGCGGGCGCGTGCCCAGTCCAGGGTTTTTCCCGTGCCGCCGGACGCGGATGCGGTCCGCGTATCGAGGAGGATCGCATCGATATCGCTGTGACGCGCGATGGCACGAAGTTCGTTGCGGAGCTTTTGCTCCGCTCGGACCGGATCGCTGTTCAGATCCCAGTGCAAAGTCTGGATAAGGAAGAAGTTTGCTGCGAATTGTTTGCGCAGCTTCTCCGCCAGTGAAAAATCGAGCTCACCGTGAAGCTGAACTCCGTGCAAACCAGCGGAAAGAAGCGCCGACGTAATCTCATCGAAATCCTGGGTGTTAAAAATGCCAATCTTGGTAAGATCGGCAGGCAAATCCGGCATGATGGCGGAGATGTGGCCGGCGGTCACGCGCCTTGGGCTGGAGGCGAAGACGAATCCGATCGCATCGGCTCCGGCGTCCGCGGCCAGGAGCGCGTCATCGAGGGTCGTGTTGG
>Ga0302319_10004068_pt1 | contig 30209 bp, 31 predicted proteins | sample Bog_T0_2_FD_203319 | JGI IMG/M metagenome (GOLD analysis project Ga0302319, IMG submission 203319) | Peat permafrost microbial communities from Stordalen Mire near Abisko, Sweden - Bog_T0_2 | ecosystem: Environmental > Terrestrial > Soil > Wetlands > Peat | place: Sweden: Abisko, Stordalen Mire... | reverse complement strand
TGGCTCGTGCTGGCGATGTCCGTCATCGTGCTGTTGGCCGTGGGATCTGACTACAACCTGCTGTTGGTCTCCCGGTTCAAAGAGGAGATCCATGCCGGATTGAAGACCGGCATCATCCGTTCGATGGGTGGTACCGGCAAGGTCGTGACCAACGCGGGCCTGGTGTTCGCGTTCACGATGGCGTCCATGGCCGTCAGCGATCTGAGGGTGATCGGTCAGGTGGGCACCACCATCGGCCTGGGTCTGTTGTTCGACACGTTGATCGTGCGCTCGTTCATGACGCCGTCCATCGCCGCGCTGCTGGGGCGCTGGTTCTGGTGGCCCATGCGAGTGCGTACGCGGCCCGCCAGACCACCGGTCGAGCATGTCGAACCCCATCCGCCGGACCGGTCGCTCGCTTACAGCGACTAGGCCGTCCGTACCTCCGGTCATTCCGAATAGCAGCCATGTACACCGTCGCCCTGATCGGGTTCCTTGGCGGCTTGATCACCGGCATCTCGCCATGCATCTTGCCGGTGCTCCCCGTGCTGTTCTTTTCCGGCGTAAACGGCACCCGGGACAGCACCCAGGGCAGCAGCTCGGCGGCGCGACCGTATCTGGTGATCGCTGGCCTGGTCTGCAGCTTCGGCGCGGTCACCCTGGCCGGTTCCGCGCTGCTGTCGGTGCTGCATCTGCCGCAGGACGCGATCCGGTGGGCCGCCCTGGTGACGCTGACCGTCATCGGCCTCGGATTGATCTTCCCGCCGTTGCAACATCTGATCGAGCGACCCTTCGCCCGCATCCCGCAGCGCCAGATCGGCTCAAACAACTTCCGCAGGAATGGTTTCGGGCTGGGCCTGACACTGGGTGCGCTGTATGTGCCGTGCGCGGGTCCGGTGCTGGCCGCGATCGTGGTTGCCGGCGGCACGTTGTCTATCGGGTCGATCGGATCGATCGGACTGCCGACGCTAATCCTGACCGCGACGTTCGCGATCGGTACCGCACTCCCGCTGCTGATTTTCGCGCTGGCCGGGCGGCGCGTCGCGCAACGGGTCGGCGCATTCCGGCGCCGCCAGCGCGCAGTTCAGATCGCCGGCGGAATCACGATGATCGTGCTGGCCGTCGCACTGGTCTTCAACCTGCCGGCAATGCTGCAGCGCGCCGTCCCCGACTACACGGCAGCGATGCAGCGCGGACTTGGGGCTTCCGACATCCGGCACAAGCTGAATCCGGGCGGCCCCGGCGGTCGCCTGGCCGACTGCGCCGAGGGCGCTGAACAGCTGCAACAGTGCGGTCCGACGCCGGCCGTAAGCGGTATCACCCAGTGGCTCAACACCCCGGACGGCAAACCGATCGATCTGGCGTCGCTGCGGGGCAAGGTGGTCTTGATCGATTTCTGGGCGTACTCGTGCATCAACTGTCAACGCGCCATCCCGCACGTCGTCGATTGGTACAACCGTTACAAAGACGACGGATTCGTCGCCATCGGGGTGCACACCCCGGAGTACGCGTTCGAACGAGTCCCCGGCAACGTCGCCAGTGGCGCCGCCGCATTGCACATCACCTACCCCGTTGCGCTCGACAACGACTACACCACGTGGAACAACTTCCAGAACCTGTACTGGCCGGCTGAGTACCTGATCGATGCGGACGGAAACGTCCGGCACACCAAGTTCGGCGAAGGCGACTACGACGGCACCGAAAAACTCATCCGCCAATTGCTGGTCGACGCCAACCCCGACGTCCGGCTGCCCGGTGCGGCGCACTCGGCCGACACCACTCCGCAGACCCGGCTCACACCCGAGACCTACCTGGGCTTCGGCAAGGCCGAATTTTACGGCGGGGGCGGCGATTACCACGCGGGCACCGCGACGTTTGGCTACCCGGCGAATTTGGCCAATGACAAATTCGCGCTGCTCGGTAGCTGGACGCTGGACGACCAGGGGGCCATCGCCAACAGCGACGATGCCGCCATCCGGCTCAACTACAACGGAAAAGACGTCTACGCCGTCGTCGGCGGTACCGGGACTATCACCGTGACCCGGGATCAGCAGACGACCACGACGCAGATCAGCGGGCCACCGACCTTGCATCAGATCGTTGCCGACAACACCGCGCGCCGCGATCAACTCGACATGCGAGTCACCAAAGGCCTGCAAGTATTTTCGTTCACTTTCGGATAACTGCGGCCACCGCACCCACCAGCCCGTCGACTCGCTGAACTTGCTCCTCGAGACGTAAACGGCGCAGACTGGTCAGCGGCGTGTCGTGTGCGTGGTTTATATGTCGCGGTGGGCTGCTTGCCTAAAAACCCTGCAGCCCGTCCGGCGGGTCGGCGGCTACGAATAGGGATTGTGAATCAGTCACACGCGCGTTCGGTAGCGGTCATCGGCAGTGGGGTGGCCGGCCTCACCGCCGCCTACGCATTGTCCGGGCGGGACCGGGTGACGCTATATGAAGCCGACGCGCGGCTCGGCGGCCACGCGCACACCCACATAGTCGACGATCCGGACGGCCCAGACGGCCAGACTGTTTCCGTCGATTCGGCGTTCCTGGTGCACAACGACCGGACCTATCCAACGTTGTGCCGGATGTTCGCCGAACTCGGTGTGGCCACCCAGGAGTCCGAGATGTCGATGTCGGTGCGTGCCGATGACATCGGACTCGAATATGCCGGAGCCCTCGGAATCCGGGGGCTGTTCGTCTGCCGGCAATCGCTGCGGCCCCGGCATCTATGGATGCTCGGCGAGATCGTCCGCTTCCACCGCGCCGCAATGCGACTGCTGCGTGACGACACTGCCGAAGGGGACCAGGAGACTCTGGAAGCCTTCCTGAAACGGCACCGGTTCTCGTCCTACTTCGTCGACTATTTCGTCACGCCCCTGGTTGCAGCGGTCTGGTCCTGCGCGGGCGACGACGCCCTGCGCTATCCGGCCCGGTACCTGTTCGTGTTTCTCGAACATCACGGCATGCTGTCGGTTTTTGGTTCGCCAACCTGGCGCACCGTCACCGCAGGTTCGGCCACGTACGTTCAGGCCGTCGCGGCCCGGCTCGCCGAGGTTTTGATCGCAACGCCGGTGCACTCGGTGGAGCGGGTGCCCGACGGCGTGGTCTTGCGGGCGGGCGGGGACGCACCGCGGTTGTTCGACGCGGCCGTCGTCGCCGTCCATCCCGACCAGGCGCTGCTGTTGCTCGACGACGTGACCCCTTGGGAGCGGGCCGTTCTGGGCGCGATCCCCTACTCGACCAACCGGGCTCAGCTGCACACCGACGAATCGGTACTGCCCCGCCACCGGGGCGCGCGCGCATCGTGGAACTACCTGTTCACGCCCGGCACCGACCGTGTGGTGGTCACTTACGACGTCAGTAGACTGATGCGCATCAAGGGCAACCGCCGGTATCTGGTCACCCTCGGTGGCCATGACCGGGTCGATCCTAAGTCAGTGATTGCAGAGATGAACTACAGCCATCCGCTCTACACGCCGGAATCCGTTGCAGCCCAGCGCTTACTCCCGACGCTGGACGACGATAGGGTGGTCTTCGCGGGCGCCTACCACGGCTGGGGATTCCACGAGGACGGAGCCGCATCGGGACTACGCGCGGCCCGCCGGCTCGGCGCCGACTGGCCGGCGGTAACCCAGCGGGAGTTCGTCACCCCATGCTGACGCCAGCACTGACACCGGCGATCTACCGCACCACGATCAGCCACAGCCGAACGGCCACGGTGCAGCACTCATTCGAATACCGAAGCTACAGTTGGTACGTCGACGTTGACGATCTTCCCCGGCTGCCCTGGTGGCTGCGACCTTTCGCCCGATTCCGCGCCTCCGATCACTTTTCAAACACTTCGTGCGAGCCGTCGCACGGCTCGCTGCGTGACCGGCTCGGCGCCGTCTTCGCCGATCACGATCTGGCCCTGCCGGAGGGCCCTATTACCGCGCTGCTGCAGGCACGCGTCTTCGGCTATGTCTTCAACCCGCTGAGCGTCTTTTGGTGCCACGACGGCGACGGCCAGCTGCGGCATGTGATCGCCGAGGTGCACAACACCTATGGCCAACGGCATGCCTACTTGTTGCCACCGGCCGACCTGCCCGTGGCGACGACCAAGAAGTTCTACGTTTCGCCGTTCTTCGAAGTGGACGGGTATTACCTGGTTCAAGCGCCACGACCCGACAGCGAGGTCGATATCACCGTGGCGCTGCACCATGACGAACGGTCGTCTACCCCGGATTTCACAGCCAACCTGCGCGGACAGCGGCGTCCGGCAACCATCAAAGAAGTCGCGATCATGCAATTCATTTCGCCGCTGGCACCGTTTGTGGTGGCGGCGCGTATCCGGATACAGGGGATCAAGTTGTGGTTACGTCGAGTTCCAGTGGTGCCGCGATGAGCCTGCAAACCGACAGAGATACTGTCCAAAAGCCCTCGGTGGCAGTGGATTCCGGTCGATGGCCCGCGGTCCCGAAGGTGCCGTCGGGCCCCGTCGCCGCGGTATCTGCAGTGGTCGCCGACCGGCTGTTGCGCCGCGCGGCCGCCCGCCTGCCACTGCGAATGATCTACACCGACGGGACAGTGATCGGTGCCGCCGACCCTACGGCGCCGACGCTGGTGATCCACCAGCCCGACGCGCTGGCGCGCCGGATTGGACGGCATGGGTTGATTGGGTTCGGCGAGTCCTACATGGCCGGTGAATGGTCGTCGAAAGACCTGACGCAGGTGTTGACCGTCCTCGCCAGCTCGGTAGCCGAGCTGGTGCCCGGGACGCTGCAATGGCTGCGCCCGATTGCCCCGGCCTTCCGCCCCCGCTGGCGAAGCGCCAGCCGCGATCAGTCGAGGCGCAATATCGCCGAACACTACGACTTATCGAACGACCTTTTCGCCGAGTTCCTCGACGAAACCATGACGTACTCGTGCGCGCTGTTCAGCGAGCTGCCGGCCCGGACACCCCAGTCGTCCGACTTGGCCGAAGCGCAGCGACGCAAAATCGATCGACTGCTCGATATGGCCGGCGTCCGCCCCGGTAGCCGGGTGCTCGAAATCGGCACGGGCTGGGGCGAACTGTGCATCCGCGCGGCCGGCCGCGGAGCCCACGTCCGCTCGGTGACCTTGTCGGTCGAGCAGCAGCGCCTGGCCCGGCTGCGGGTGGCCGAGGCAGGGTTGTCCAACTTGGTGCAGATCGACCTGTGCGATTACCGCGACGTCGACGGGTGCTATGACGCCGTGTTGTCGGTCGAGATGATCGAGGCCGTGGGATACCACTCGTGGCCAGGGTATTTCGCCACGCTCGAACGGCTCGTGCGACCGGGTGGGCGGGTAGCCATCCAGACGATCACCATGCCGCACGTTCGGATGCTGGCCAGCCGCAACACCCAAACTTGGATCCAGAAGTACATCTTCCCCGGCGGACTGCTGCCCTCCACCCATGCGATCGCGGCCATCACCGAGCACCACACCGGTCTACGCACGGTCGACATGACCTCGCTGCGTCCGCATTACGCCGAGACGTTGCGGCTCTGGCGCAAGCAGTTTATCCAGCGGCGAGATGCGTTGGCGGACTTGGGCTTCGACGAGGCGTTCGGCCGGATGTGGGAGCTCTATCTGGCATACTCGGAGGCTGGGTTCCGATCCGGCTACCTCAACGTCTATCAGTGGACGTTCGCGCGCGAGAGCGGGTGGTGACAACGTGAATTTGGGGCATCTGACGAACCTGGCTCAGGTATCCGGCGGCTCGATTCTGGCCCTCGCCGTCGTGCACTCGGTCACGTTCGCCATCGGCAGGCGGATCGGTCGCTACAACGTCGTCGACGTGGCGTGGGGCATCGGATTTGTGGCCATTGCCGCCGTCGCCGCAGCCTTCGGTCACGGCGACCCCACCCGGCGGTGGCTGCTGTTGGCACTCGTCTCGATCTGGGGCCTGCGATTGAGCTGGCACATTCAGCGCAAGACCGCCGGTAAAGGAGAGGACAACCGCTACGCCGCGCTACTGCGGGACGCCACTGTGGGCCAGGTGCTACGCAAGGTTTTTCTGCTGCAAGCCTTCATCACCTGGTTTGTCTCGCTCCCGCTGCAGCTGTCGGCGGTGACCGGCGCGACGCCGAAACCGCTGGCCGTCGTCACCGCGGCGGGCGTGGCCGTGTGGTTGGTGGGCGTCACCTTCGAAGCGGTCGGCGACCGGCAGTTGAAGACCTTCAAATCCGATCCGGCGAACCGCGGCGTGGTGATGGACCGCGGCTTGTGGGCCTGGACGCGCCACCCCAATTACTTCGGCGACGCCGCCGTCTGGTTCGGCCTTTGGCTGATCACCATCAACGGCTGGTGGTCATTGGCCACGGTGGGCTCGCCACTGCTGATGGCCTATTTCCTGGTCTATGTGACCGGCGCCCGCCTGACTGAGAAATTGATGGCCGGCCGTCCCGGCTTCGACGAATACAAGGCGCAAACCGCATTTTTCTTCCCGTGGCCGCCCAAATCGCGAGATCGATGACCATTACCGGCATGGCATCAACGCTGACGCTAGGCTACCGATCGATGACCGGACCAGCTCGGCTCAGCAGCGACCTCGACGCTTTACTGCGCCGGGTGGCGAACGGCGACCGCGACGCGTTCGCCGCGGTCTACGACCTCACCAGGACCCGGGTATATGGACTGGTGACACGGGTGCTGCGTGACACCGGTTACAGCGAGGAAACCACCCAGGAGATTTATCTCGAGGTGTGGCGGACGGCGTCGGCCTATGACTCCACCAGGGGTTCTGCCCTGGCCTGGCTGCTGACTATGGCACACCGGCGCGCCATCGACCGGGTGCGCAGCGAGCAGGCCGGCACCCAACGGGAATCGCGCTACGGCGCGGCCAATGTCGACACGCCCTCCGATGTCGTCGCCGATTCGGCGATCGCCGGTGACGAGCGCCGCCGGGTGACGGAATGCCTCGGCGCGTTGACCGACACGCAGCGGGAGTGCATCGAGCTGGCTTACTACGGTGGGCTGACGTACGTCGAAGTGTCGCGCCGGTTGGCCGCCAATTTGTCGACGGTCAAGTCCCGCATGCGCGATGCGCTGCGTGGCCTGCGTAATTGTCTGGACGTCGCATGACCGCGCCCAACGATTTCGAATTGCTCGAACTCGCGACGCCCTATGGCCTGCATGCGGTGACGGACTCGGAGCGGGCCGACATCGACCGCCAGCTCGCGGCCGCGCCGGCGCCGGTCGCGGCGGCCTTCGGCGACGAAGTTCGTGCCGTCCGCGAGACGATGGCAGTCGTGTCGGCGGCGACCGCGACCGAACCGCCGCCGCAGCTGCGGGCTGCGATTCTGGCTCTGGCCGAACCTGTCAACCTGGAGGCGAGGCGCCAATCGAATTGGCGCACAGCGGCTGTCGCAGCGGCGGCGGCAGCGGTGGTGGTCGGAGCGGCAGCATTTGGCGTCGGGGTGCTGATGCGGCCGTCCGCACCTTCGACGGTTGCCGCACAAGTACTGGCGGCCCCCGACGTGCGGACCGTCTCCGGCTCGTTGGGCGGCGGGACGGCCACTGTGATGTTCTCCCGCGACCGCAATGCGGGTGTGCTGGTGATGAACAATGTGCCGCCGCCGGCTCCGGGAACCGTGTACCAGATGTGGCTGATCGACGCCAAGGGCCCAACCTCGGCGGGCACGATGGACACCGCGGCGGTGGCGCCCTCGACGAAGGCGACCCTGGATCACCTCGGAGCCTCGACGACGCTAGCGTTCACCGTCGAACCCGGCACCGGTTCACCGCAACCGACCGGAAAGATATTGGCCGCGTTGCAGCTAACCTGACGGGCGCCGGACGCTGCCCACGATCGCGACCAGCACCCCGATCACGACCAGCGCCGCGCCGGCGATCAGGGTCACGTCGAGCCATTGGTGCAGGCTCGCCTCGGCGCGGCCCACCATCGCCTCGGCGATCTGGCGGATATCTCCTGTGGTTCCGTTGAGTGCGCCGTTGACATACCGCCCGCCGAGCTCGATGCCTGCCCACCCGGCTGCGCCGACAAGCAGTGCCGATACCCCGAGGCTGGTCAGCGCCTTGCCGCGGCGCCGCGCGGCGGCCAGCATCAGCAGCGCGCAGAGACCGCTCAGCGCGACAGCGCCGATGCTCACCCAGGGGCCCCAGGTGGCCAGTCGGCTCAGCTGTCCCTGCCGCAATGACACCGAAGGCGTCGACACGGTCAACGGAACGGTCAGCGTCGCCGGCACTTTCACGTTGTGGCTGCTCAAAATCTGACGGATCGAGCTGTCGTTGAGCATCGGGGCCAGGTCTACCACCCAGGAATCGGCGGATCCGGCGCTGTTGAACAACCATTGATGCGCCGCCCTGTTCGCCTGGGCGAACAGCGGCGGAAACGACGGGCCGGCCGTGAAAGCGGTAACGGCATCGCGCACTTGCGAGCTGTCGACGGGATGGCGCCCCGCACCGTGCGCGGCGATCAGCGCCGTCGCCCGGGTGGTGAGTTCACCCGCCGCCGCGGACTGCAGCGCCGGATCGTCCGCCGCCTTCAGGGCCAGCGCGGCATAGCCGCCTTCATTGACGATGTTCAACTGCGCCCACGCCGCGGGCACCGCCACCGCCAGGGCAACCGTGGTACACAGCCAGAGCACCAGCGTCACAGCGAACCGCACGCCTCAGAGCCTACGGATGCCCCGCAGGTAGGCGGCCTGTCCGAGGTGCTGCGCGCAGTCGTCGATGATGCTCACCAGTCGGGCGCTGGCGGTCACCGGCGGGTCCCAATTCCTATCCACGATGCGGGACAGCTCGTCGGCGGTCACGGTGGTGATGTATTCGAGGGTGAACGTGTGCACGGCGTGGTAATAGCCGGACAGCAGGTCGGCGGGCGCCCGCACCTTCGCCACCTGCTCGGCGGTGTGGCCGTAGCCGGTGTCGTTGCGCGGCAAGTCCAGCCCGAACCGATCCACCCAGCCGTCGCGGAGCCACACCTGTTCCACCCCGGCCACATGCGCCAACTGAATGTCCTGGACCCGCGCGCTGTGCCAGATCAGCCAGGCGATGCTGTTGGCGCCCGGGGTGGGCTGATAGTTGGAGGTCTCGTCCGTTAGGCCGTCGGTCAGCTCGTCGACGTGTTCGATCAACCGGGTGAACGCGTCTCGAAGCAATTCCCGCGCAGCTCCCGCGGCGTCGCTCGCAGCTCCCATATCGACGACACTACTGGCCACCGTGCCACACCGCTTCGACGTTGTTGCCGTCCGGATCGCGCACGAAGGCACCGAAGTAGCCCGGGTGATACTCGGGCCACAGCCGCGACGCATGCAGGGACTCGGCGCCCAGCCCCACCGCCGCCGCGTGGAAAGCGCGCACCCCGGCCTCGTCGGCGGCCGCGAATGCGATGTGGACTTCGCGATTGGGCTCAATCCCGGTTTCAGCCCCCTCGTAGATCCAGAATGACGTCTGCCGCGAGAAACCCAGCACGCCGAGCACCACGTCGTAGAACTCCCGCGACGTTGCGTAGCCGGCGCAGTTGATTCCCAGGTGATCAATCACGCCAAGATCCTGGCATGTTCCACCGGCACGGTCGTAGATTAGTTAGATGACCTACGACCTCATCATCCGCAATGGCACCATCGTCGACGGACTGGGAGGTGAGCCGTACGTCGGCGACGTCGCGGTCCGTGACGGCGTCATCGAAGCGGTGGGCTCACTAAGCGGCAATACCGCCGAGCGGGAAATCGATGCGACCGGTCTGCTGGTCACCCCGGGCTTCGTTGACCTGCACACCCACTACGACGGCCAGGCCATCTGGTCGGAGCGGATGACTCCGTCGTCGGCGCACGGCGTGACCACGGTCGTGATGGGCAACTGCGGGGTCGGCTTCGCACCGTGCCGCCAAGAAGACCACGACGTGCTCGTCGACGTGATGGCCGGGGTCGAGGACATTCCCGGCGTCGTGATGACCGACGGCCTGCCGTGGAACTGGGAGACGTTCCCCGAATACCTGGATGCGCTGGAGGCCGGCAGGCGCGATATCGACGTGGCCGCCTACCTCCCCCATTCCCCGCTGCGGGTCTACGTGATGGGGCAGCGTGGCGCCGACCGCGAGCCGGCCACCGCCGATGACCTCGCCACGATGCGGGCACTGGCCAAAGAGGCGATCGAGATCGGCGCTCTCGGTTTCGCGTCGTCGCGGCTGACCATCCACAAGACGGAAAGCGGTTTGCCGATCCCGAGTTACGACGCCGCCCGCGAGGAGATCGAAGAGATCGCCAGGGGTGTGGTCGACGGCGGCGGCGGCCTGCTGCAATTCGTGCCCGATATCCCGGCCGGCGGCTACCAGCACGTGCTGCAGACGGTGTTCGACGTCGCCGAGGACGTGCATCTGCCCGTCACCTTCACCATGGTCGTTGGCAACTCCGGCGACCCGACCTGGCCGGACGCCATCAATATGATCGAGAAGGCGAATGCGGCGGGCGGTGATGTCACCGCACAACTGCTGCCGCGGCCGATCGGGCTGATCATCGGCTTGCAGCTCACCGCCAACCCGTTCGTGTTGTACCCGAGCTACCGCGAGATCGCGCACCTGCCACTGGCCGAACGCGTCGCCGAAATGCGCAAGCCCGAGGTCCGGGCCCGCATCCTGGCCGACAAGCCCGGCCACGGTCATCCGATCCTGTACGTGGCGCAGATGTGGGACTGGATCTTCCCGCTGGACGACAACCCCAATTACGAGCCGGACCCTGCCGACAGCATCGGGGCCCGGGCGCGGGCCCGCGGAGTGAACCCGATGGAGGAGGCCTACGACCGGCTGCTCGACGACGACGGCCGGGCGATGCTGCTGGTCGCGACCAGCAACCTGGAGCACAACTCGCTGAACACCGTCGGTGAGCTGCTGCATCGCGACGACGTGATGCTCGGCCTCGGCGACGGCGGCGCGCATTACGGCATGATCTGCGACGCCAGCTACTCGACGTTCTTTCTGGCGCATTGGGCACGCGATCGCAAATCCGGGCGGTTCACCGTCGCCGAGGCGGTTCGCGAACTCACCTCCGTACCGGCCAGGGTGGCCGGCCTGGCCGACCGGGGTCGGATCGCGGTCGGATACAAAGCCGACTTCAACGTCATCGATCACGCCGGCCTGCGGCTGCACAAGCCGATAATCACCTACGACCTGCCTGCGGGCGGGCGTCGCCTCGACCAGACCGCAGAGGGCTACGTCGCCACCGTGGTCTCCGGCGAAGTGATCGCCGAGAATGGCGTTCCCACCGCGGCGCGCCCAGGTAAATTGGTCCGTGGTCGACAACCAGTACCAGTACCTTTGCGATAACGCCACGACGGCGATCTTCGCCCGTTAAGTTTAGTTAGTGGCGCATTTCGCGTGGCTACCCCCCGAGATCAACTCGGCACTCATATTCGCCGGTGCGGGAGCGGCGCCGCTTCTTGCTGCCGCGACGGCCTGGGACGGGCTGGCTCAGGACCTGGCTTCGTCGGCAACTTCGTTTAGTTCGGTGGCATCGGATCTGGTCGCCAATTCATGGCAGGGCGCCTCGTCGACGGCGATGATGGCCGTCGCGACGCAGTATGTCGGATGGCTCAGCGCGGCCGCGGCCCAGGCGGAGGGGGCGGCCGGACAGGCCAGGGCCACGGCGACCGCATTCGAGACGGCGCTGGCGGCCACCGTGCAGCCTGCCATGGTGGCCGCCAATCGGAACCTGGTGCAGATGTTGGCATCCACGAACTGGTTCGGAATCAACGCCCCGGCGATCATGGACACCGAGGCCGCCTATGAGCAGATGTGGGCGTTGGACGTGTCGGCGATGTTCGGTTACTACACCGACGCGTCGCAGGCTGTTTCGCAGTTGGCGCCGTGGCGTGAGGTCCTGCAGGGTTCTGGTTTCCATATCACCCCCCACGGCAACGTCGGCGTAGGCACTACCCCCACTACCCCCAGTACCCCCAGCGCACCCATCGGCAGCTCCGGAAGCGGTTTGAATCTGGGCGTCGGAAACGTAGGAAACCTGAATGTGGGGGCCGGCAATTCGGGTTTCGGCAATATCGGCTTGGGTAACTTAGGCTTTGGAAATATCGGCTTCGGGAATACCGGCAACAACGACTTCGGGATTGGGCTGACCGGCAATAACCAGTTCGGCTTCGGCGGCCTCAATTCCGGTAGCGGCAATATCGGCTTCGGAAACTCGGGTACCGGGAACATCGGCTTCTTCAATTCCGGCAACGGAAACTTTGGCATCGGGAATTCGGGCTCGCTCAACAACGGCTTGGCGAATGCGGGCAGCGTCAATACGGGCTTCTTCAACAGCGGCGCCGCCAACAGTGGCTTCTTCGGAATCCAGGCCAACCCAGAAGCGGCCATGCTCTCCAGCCAGTATGCGACGGGCGGCTTGAGCGCCGCAAACATGAGCTCGAGCTTCGTCAACTCCGCCGGCGCGGCTACCGGGGGCTTGACCCCAGGCATGGGAAGCGCGGGCGCACTCAGCCCGGCCATGACCAACCCCGCCTTCACCGTCCCGACGGCGGGCACAGCCGTTGCCGCGGGCATCAACACGGGTAACTCGACCAGCATGGTCAGCGCGACGAGCGGCCCAACTCCCACCGCGGGCCTGCGCGCTGCCATCACCGACACCGCCTTCTTCGCCCCGGGCAATGCCGACGCAGGACTCCGTACGGCGGTCACGCGCGACTCGAACATTCCTAATTCGAACTTCTTCAACAAGGCCATTCGCGAAGCCCTGCCCGATGCCGATATCAGGCCGCCGTCGTTATGGGAGCAGATCGGGCTGCCCTTGTTGTCGGATTAATGCCTCATGCGGACGAACAAGAAAGTGGACCTCAAGCGGCTTGTCACGGCGCTCGCCGACTACCCCTTCGCGTACCTGATCACGGTTGACGATGGTTACCGCATACACACCGTGACGGTTCAGCCAGTACTGCACGAGCTTCCCCACGACCCCGAAGGCGTCAGGGCGGTGCTCGACATCGGACTCATCGGGGGTCACACCCGCAAGAACCTCGCCCACCGCAGTGACGTCACCCTGCTGTGGCCGCCGCCCGAGCCCGGGGGCTACTCACTGATCGTCGACGGCCGAGCCGAGGCCACCGACTCCGATATGCACTCCGACCCCGAGACCGCGCGGTTCGGTGTCGTACCTACCCGCGCGCTGCTGCACCGCGACGCCGACCCCGAGTCGCCGGCCGCGGCCGACGGCTATTTGTACGACTGCGTGGTCTTTTCAGAACCCGCGTAGACACGAAAAAGCCCGGCCCTCTGGAATTTCCCAGGGGGCCGGGCTTCTTTCGTTGACTTTCTAGAAGTCCATACCGCCCATGCCACCGGTCGGGTCGCCCGCGGGAGCGGACGCCTTCTCCGGCTTGTCGGCGACGACAGCCTCGGTCGTCAGGAACAGGCCCGCGATGGACGCCGCGTTCTGCAGCGCCGAACGGGTCACCTTGACCGGGTCGGCAACGCCGGCCTTGAGCAGGTCCTCGTACTCGCCGGTCGCGGCGTTCAGGCCGTGACCTGCAGGAAGGTTGGCCACCTTCTCCGCGACGACACCCGGCTCCAGGCCGCCGTTGAAGGCGATCTGCTTGAGCGGGGCCGACAGTGCGACGCGCACGATGTTGACGCCAGTGGCCTCGTCACCCTTGAGCTTCAGCCCATCCAGGGCCGGAGCCGCCTGTAGCAGGGCCACGCCGCCACCGGCGACGATGCCCTCTTCAACGGCCGCCTTGGCGTTGCGGACTGCGTCCTCGATGCGGTGCTTGCGCTCCTTGAGCTCCACCTCGGTGGCTGCTCCGGCCTTGATCACCGCAACACCGCCGGCCAGCTTGGCCAGGCGCTCCTGCAGCTTCTCGCGGTCATAGTCGGAATCGCTGTTCTCGATCTCGGCGCGGATCTGGGCCACCCGGCCGGCGATGGCGTCGGTGTCACCGGCGCCCTCGACGATGGTGGTCTCGTCCTTGGTGATGACGACCTTGCGGGCCTTACCGAGCAGCGAGACATCGGCGGTCTCCAGGGAGAGTCCGACCTCTTCGCTGACGACCTGGCCACCGGTGAGGATGGCCATGTCCTGCAGCATCGCCTTGCGTCGGTCACCGAAGCCGGGGGCCTTGACCGCCACCGACTTGAAGGTGCCACGGATCTTGTTGACGACCAGGGTGGACAGTGCCTCGCCCTCGACGTCCTCGGCGATGATCAGCAGTGGCTTACCGCCCTGGATGATCTTCTCGAGCAGCGGCAGCAGGTCCTTGACGGTCGACACCTTGGAGCTGACCAGCAGGATGTAGGGGTCCTCCAGGACCGCTTCCTGACGCTCGGCGTCGGTGACGAAGTAGCCCGAGATGTAACCCTTGTCGAACCGCATGCCCTCGGTGAGCTCGAGCTGCAGGCCGAAGGTGTTGGACTCCTCAACGGTGATGACGCCCTCGTTGCCGACCTTGTCCATCGCCTCGGCGATCAGGTCGCCGATCGACTTGTCGCCGGCGGAGATGGCCGCGGTGGCCGCGATCTGCTCCTTGGTCTCGACGTCCTTGGCTGACTTCAGTAGCGTCTCGGTAATCTTCTCGACGGCCTTCTCGATGCCGCGCTTGAGATCCAGCGGGTTGGCGCCGGCCGCGACGTTGCGCAGACCCTCTTTGACGAGAGCCTGTGCCAGCACCGTGGCCGTCGTCGTGCCGTCACCGGCAACGTCGTCGGTCTTCTTGGCAACTTCCTTGACCAGCTCGGCGCCGATCTTCTCGTACGGGTCCTCCAGCTCGATCTCCTTGGCGATGGAAACACCATCGTTGGTGATCGTGGGAGCACCCCACTTCTTCTCTAGGACGACGTTGCGACCCTTGGGGCCCAACGTCACCTTTACCGCGTCGGCGAGGGCATTGAGGCCCCGCTCGAGGCCGCGACGGGCCTCTTCGTCGTACGCAATTGTCTTGGCCATTGCGAAGTGATTCCTCCGAATTTGGGGGGTGACACCGGATGACTCACATGTCTGGGCCACCCGGATGACTTACGCTGGCCGGGCGCAGTGCCCGCGACGGACGACCAGGCAGTAATTGTCTGCTGGTCTCACCGTCCCGACCTAGCACTCGCCAGTCGCGAGTGCCAATGTCATTCTTAGCACTCGGCCATGTCGAGTGCAAGATCGGCCCCACCCGTGACCCGCGATCACGACACCTTCACCCAGACATAAACGACGGTCACGCGCTGCGGCGTGTCGTGTGCGCGGTCTATTGTGTCGCGGCGGCAGGCTCAGGGCAGATCGAGCAGCTGCTCGTAGAAGCCGCCGAAGCGGCGGACCCGGTTGACCAGATGGATCTCGAGAATCCAATGGCATAGGCGACCGCTGGGGTCCTTGCGCCGCATCGGCTCGTCCGATCCCGGCATGATGTACCACTCGGTGGCAGTTCCGGCGATCTTCTTGTGCGGAAACTCCCCGACCAGGTGGCCGGCAATCCGGCTTCCCCACTCGAAACCCTCGACGCGAGCCACCCCGACGACGTAGTCGAAGAGTTCGGCGCCCGTGACGTCGGGGTGCCGTTCAAAATAGTCACGCCCGGCCCGCCACACCCGCGGTAGCGCGTCACGGACAGACACCTTGTCTGGATCGTTGCTCAGCACAAAGGTCCGTCCGAAATCCGCCTCCCATTTCTCGAAGATGGGGCCCAGGTCACAAAACACAATGTCGTCCGCGGCGATCACACGGTCCGGCGGGCGTTCCTGGAACGGCAACAAAGTGTTCTCACCGGCCCGCACAATCCGCCTGTGCCAGTGCCGGGTTACTCCAAACATCTCCCCCGCGAGGTCGTGGATCTCGTCGGATAACTGCTTTTCTCCGACACCGGCACGAATCATGCCGCGTTGCTCGATCTCGTCGAACAAGTGCGCCGCCTTGTCCTGGGCATCGAGAAGCCTTTCCACTCGGACCTTTTCGTCAGCGACCGGCTTCTCCATAACACGATGCTACGAGCGCGACAACTTCGTCTTGCTTGCCGGACCCGGCCGAATCCGTTATTGCGCAGCGCGCAAACCGTCGACGACGACGTCAGTCACCCGCTCGGCCAGCGCCGAGTTGTATGCCTCCATCGCCTGGCACCCGACCAGGATCGTCTTCACTTCGCGCACGCCGATGTCTTTTCGCACGGTGCCCGCTTGCTGCGCGGCACGAAGCAGCTCGCCGAGCACCGCCAAGAAGGCGTCCTCGGCGTCGGGCACGGCGGCTGCGATGTCGATGCCGACTCCCGACAGCGCGTCGACCAGGCCGCGGTCCGTCGCGCCCCACTGCAACACGATCGAGCGCAGAAAAGTGAAAATCGCCTCACCGGGCCCGTCGGATTTCAGCAGGGCGTCCCCGTCGTCAACGAGGCGCTGCATCCGGTCTTCGATGACCGCCGCAAACAGCGCCTCTTTCGTCGGAAAGTGCCGGTAGACGGTGCCGGCCCCAACTCCGGCGCGCCGGGCGATCTCGTCGATCGGCACCGACAAGCCCTCGGCCGCAAAGGATTCGTAGGCGACTTCCAGTACGCGGGCACGGTTGCGTGCCGCGTCGGCGCGCAGTGGGCGCACGGGTTGCGCCATCTCGAACACCGCCTGCTAGCTCGAATCACATTGACAAAACGGGGCGTACGTTCCGTATAGTGGAAGAAACCGGAGCGGCTGCCCCGTTTACCTTACAAGCTTTAGGAGTTCTCCATGGCCAAGTGGACCACTACGGACATTCCCGACCAGTCGCGTCGCGTCGCCGTCGTCACCGGAGCCAACACCGGTCTCGGCTACGAGACGGCCGCGGCACTCGCCGAACACGGCGCCCACGTGGTGCTGGCGGTGCGCAATCTCGACAAGGGCAAGGACGCCGTCTCGCGCATTACGGCGAACAGCCCACAGGCCGACGTCGCGCTGCAAGAACTCGACCTGACCTCACTGGAGTCCGTCCGCGCCGCGGCGGAGCAACTGCGCTCCGACTACGACCGCATCGACCTGTTGATCAACAACGCCGGCGTGATGTGGACGCCGAAGTCGACCACCAAGGACGGCTTCGAGCTGCAGTTCGGGACCAACCATCTGGGCCACTTCGCGTTCACCGGACTGCTGCTGGATCGACTCCTGCCGGTCGAGGGATCCCGGATCGTCACAGTCAGCAGCGTCGGCCACCGGATTCTCGCTGACATCCATTTCGACGATCTGCACTGGGAACGCCGCTACAACAGGGTCGCCGCCTACGGGCAGTCCAAGCTCGCCAACCTGCTGTTCACGTACGAGCTGCAGCGACGGCTGGCCCCACAGCACACGACGATCGCCGCGGCTGCCCACCCCGGCGGCTCGCAAACCGAGCTGTCCCGGAATCTGCCGCCGCTGCTTCGGCGCGTTTTCACCGTCATCGAACCGCGCATCTCGCAGGACGCGGCCACCGGAGCGCTGCCGACCCTGCGGGCCGCCACCGACCCGGGCGTGCTCGGCGGGCAGTACTACGGACCCGACGGCTTCGGCGAAATTCAGGGCTACCCAAAGGTTGTCGCGTCCAGCGACAAGTCGCACGACGTGGAACTTCAGCGCCGGCTGTGGGCGGTCTCCGAGGAACTCACCGGCGTGGTGTACCCCCTGGGCTGACCCCCGGAGGTCTCGCGAGCACCCAAAGTGGGCTATTCAGCGGGTCAGGTCGCCGTGAGATCACCACTGACGTAGTGCTGCAGGTTGGGGGTGATCGCGGCGATCACCTCGTCGTCCGTCATCGATGCAATCGGCTCGATCTTCCAGACGTAGCGCATCAGCGCGAAGCCCATCATTTGTGACGAGACGAGCCCGCTGCGGATCAGGCGGTCTCGCTCGTCGCCGCCGAGTTCCGCCACGCCCATGAGGTTGCCCTCGACGACGCGGCGCAGCTTCTCGCGGGTGGACGGTTCGTGCGCGGCGGTCTGCAGAATGGCCCGCAAGGTCGGCCCGACCTCGTCGTCGGCCCAAGCCGCCAGCAGCAGCCTGATCAGGGCGCCGCCGAGCTGATCCACCGGCGTGGTCCAGACTTTGGCGACGTTTTCCAGCCATTTCTGCGGCGGGTTGGTCGCGGCGTCCAGCAGGCCTTCCTTCGAGCCGAAGTAGTGGTAGACCAGCGCGGGGTCGACGTCGGCCGCCCGCGCCACCGCCCGGATGGTGGTTCCGGCCCAGCCGTGTTCGGCGAACTCGCTGCGCGCGGCGCCAACGATTCGCGCGGCGAGCACCCCTCGCTCATCTCGCGGACCGGGCGGAATCGACTTCTTCGGCATAAGTCTCATCATAGCGTGAAACTGGCCCGGTGGTATCGGACGCTCGCCGAACGGTGATTACCGACGCAGCTCGTAGTCTTCCAGCACCAATTCGCGGGTGCGCTCGAAGAATGTCCGCCCGCTGTAAGGCAATTGGGTGACAACCTTGCCGCTGGGATGACGGAAGTAGTTGTCGCAGGCGAGCCAGACCTTGCCCTCCATCGCGGCTTGGAGTTCGTCGTTGTAGCGCTGGTGCGCGTCGGGCGTCACCTCGATGCTGCGTGCCCCGCGACGACCCATCACGTCAAGCATGTGGCGGATGAACGTCGTCTGGACCTCGTGGATGTAGATGATCGAGTTGACCCCGTTCGTGTTGGGGCCGTAGAGCGTAAAGAAGTTCGGATAACCGGCCACCAGCGTGCCGAGATAAGCTTCAGCACCGTCGCTCCAGTCGTCGCGCAGCCGACGGCCGCCAGTCCCGTATACGTCGATGCTGGCGAGGTAGTCGGCGGCGGTGAACCCGGTGCCGTAGATGACGGTGTCGACGCGGTGTTCGACGCCGTCGACGGTGCGCACCCCCCGCTCGGTCAGCTCGGCGATGGCGGTCGTTTCCAGGCGGACGTTGGGCAACGCAAAGGTGGGGTACCACTCCCGCGACAGCAGCGGCCGCTTGCAACCGACCGGATAGTCCGGCGTCAGCTTTGCGCGTAACTCCGGGTCGGCGACCTTGCGCATGAGGTAGCTGCGGGCGAGTTCGGTTGCTTCGCGGGTCTGCGTGGCGTCGACGTCGAAACTCGCTGACTCGTAGGCATCGAACGCCTCGTCGCGCAGCTTCTGCGCCGAGTTGGGGTCTCGTTCGAACTCTTGGTGCTGCTCGGGGGTGAACGGGAAATCGAAGCGCGGCGCGATCCAGATCGGGGTCCGCTGAAACACCGTGAGATGCGCCGTCTCCCGCGCGATCGCGGGAACGTATTGCACCGCGCTGGCGCCCGTGCCGATGGACGCGACCCGCTCCCCCGCCGTCGACTTGCTGTGATCCCAACGGGCCGAATGGAATCGGCGGCCGCGGAAGCGCTTAGCGCCGGGGATGTCGGGAATGTTCGGCACATCGAGCATCCCGACCGCACTGACTACCGCATCGAATTCGTGCTCGTGACCGTCATCGGTGCTCAGCGTCCAGCGCCGGTCGGAATCCGACCAGCGCAGCGAGGTAATCGCGGTGTTTGGCCGAAGGTGCGGCCCAAGCCCGTAGTCCAGGGCGACCTTCTCGAGGTAAGCCAGGATCTCCGGCTGGTTCGCATAGGTCTTGCTCCAGCGCGGGTTGAGCGCGAACGAGTACGAGTACAGATGGGACGGGACGTCGCAGGCCGCGCCCGGGAAGGTGTTGTGCCGCCAGGTCCCGCCGAAGCCGTCGGCCCGGTCGAAGATCGTGAAATCGTAACCGCCGGCGGCAAGCTGGATGCCCATCGCGATGCCGCCAGCACCCGCACCGATGATCCCGACTCTCACCCCCATTGCGAAAAGTAGGGTCGCTCGGGACGGCTTTTCTCCACCAGAATGAAGACCACTCCCCACGGATCGACGAACCACGTGGTGCGCACTCGCGCGACGTCCGCGATTCCGCTGACCAGGAATTGCACGCCCTTGCTCTCGAGTTCAGCCCGGGTCGCTTTGAGATCTTCACAAATCAGCCCGACGTGCGAGAGCCCGTGATCGGTCAGCGCGGCGTGGGCCCGGGCATCGTTCCCGTCGACGTTGAGGTACTCGATCACCTCCAGAACGCGATCGCCGTCGTCGTGAAATCCCATGATCGCCGCCTTCATCGCGGGATCGGACACCAGCTCACCCATGTCGTCGCGAATGGCGTTACCCGCCATGACATAAGGCGGCGAGAGCACCCGCAGGCCCAGCACGTCGCGATAGAACGCCACAGCGGCCTCGCAATCGGGAACGCACACCCCGGTGTGCGCCAACCCGGTAATCACGGCAGCTTTGCGGCGATGTCCATCAGCTGCTGAGCCGCCAGCTCCGTGCACGTCAACGTAGGCTGAGTGCTATCCGGCTTCGTCTGGTCGTACGTTGTGTGCGGCCCAGCCGCACCAAACAGCGTGCCAAACACCGAAATCAGCAGGTAAAAGAGGTTCGGCGGCGGGTTCACTTGCGTGAGCAAAGCAAAGAGGTTGCCGCTGAAATTCCTGTACATCTCCAAAAACAGTGTCGCAGCCCAATCACCGATCAAAGTCTGGTAGTCGAGAATGACTCCGTCGACATTCCACGGACCTGCACCGTTACACGCAGCCGGATCACCAGGATTGGCGAAATCCCACCAGCGGTAGTCGACCGTGGTCTGCAGCCACGACTTCCAATTGATGCCGCGCCCGCCCGGATCCGTGCAGTTGGGCGCGATAGATCCCCTCTTCCTGCACGGGTTGCCGTACGCGATGCCCTGCTTAAAGTCGCGGTTACGCGAGTACAGGGGGTCGTTGGGATCGAGAATCCTTTCGTAGACGCTGGCGATGACCATCGCACCCTGCGACGTGCCGACCATCGCGAACGGGCCCGTCGGCATTTGGTTGATCATGCCCACCAGGTTCGCCACGCCCGCCCTGACACTGGGGCCGAATGGCACGCACGCCGGATACGGCACCTCGTTGATCGTAATGAGGTTCGGGTTGACCATATTCCGCAGGTTCCACGCAGGGGGCGTCTGCGCCGTCGGCCCTGCCTGCCCGGCGGTGAACACGGATGCCGCAGAGGTGCCCCCGACGTCGAACACAGTCAGTTTCGCGGTCGGCAGCGCGGCGGCCGGCGCCGCTGGGGGCTTGCTCCGCGAATACCACGGACCAGACCGAACACCCTGGAGCCCCACATAAAACTGCACCAGGGAAGTGACATTCGAGTCGGTGGGATGACTTTGCAGCACATCCGCCAGCTGCAGTCCCAACGCGTCGAGATCGATTCCCGTCCGCGTGTTGTCCCGCGTCCACTCTGCGGAAATGGTCTCCACCAATGACGCCATCTCCCGAAAGCGGTCATCGCCTTCGTACTGCGTAGACGCCTCGCTAAGCGGCACGGACATCGCGTCGAAGAAAAAACCAATGTCCGGTTGTATCTCGTCTGTCGACATTTAAACCTCGCGAATGAACTGAAGTGAATAGGTCAGCCCGGCAAATACGTTCAAGACTTTACGTCGGATCGCGCGAATTGAAACCCCTGATCGCAGGACTAAGTTTTAGGCATGCGATCAGTCGAAGAACACCAACGCGTTGTAGCGGGGATGATCCTGGCGCGTCCTGCGATCACGGTCGCGTTGCAAGAGGCCCTCGGGCTGGTCCTGGCCGACGACGTGGTTGCGCGGCTCGCGTTGCCGGTTTTCGACAATTCCGCGATGGACGGATACGCGGTTCGCGCCGAGGACGCGTCCCAAGCGACACCCGAACACCCGGTGGTGCTGTCGGTTGCCGAGGATATTCCCGCCGGACGCACCGACGTGCTGTCACTGAAACCCGGTACGGCGCATAGGATTATGACCGGCGCGCCGGTGCCGGCCGGGGCGAACACCATCGTGCCGGTCGAAGACACCGATGGCGGCGTGCACACCGTGGCGATCCGCAAGACCGGGCCGTCCGGCAAGCACATTCGGCGGGCGGGCGAAGATGTCGCCCCCGGCACGACCGTCCTCCGCCAGGGTCAGGTCGTCACTCCGGCAATGCTCGGCCTGGTCTCGGCGCTGGGAATCGCTGAGCTTCCGGTCATCCCACGCCAGCGGGTGCTGGTGATATCCACCGGGTCGGAACTGGTGCCGCCGGGCACCCCGCTGCAGCCGGGACAGATCTACGAGTCCAACTCGATCATGCTGGCCGGCGCGGTAAGCGACGCGGGCGCAACCGTCATCGCCGTCGCGACCGCCGAAGACGACGTCGCTCAGTTCGGCGCGATCCTCGACCAATACGCCGGCCCGCAACGCCAGGTAGACCTGATCATCACCAGCGGTGGAGTCAGTGCCGGCGCCTATGAGGTCGTCAAAGACGTATTCGGCCGGGACGGCGACCAGGGCGTGGAATTCGTCAAGGTGGCGATGCAGCCCGGCATGCCGCAGGGCATCGGCCGGGTGGCCGGCGCCACGATCGTCACGCTGCCCGGCAACCCGGTCAGCGCCCTGGTGTCCTTCGAGGTGTTCATCCGTTCCCCGCTGCGCAAGGCCATGGGCCTACCGGATCCCGACCGCCCGCACCGGCCGGCGGTGCTTACCGAGGCGCTGACCTCGCCACGCGGCAAGAGGCAATTCCGGCGAGCGATACTCGAGGCCCCAAAAGACCGGGAAAGCCAGGTCGGGAGGGTAACCGGCTATGGTCCAGCGGCCTCACACCACCTGCGCTGGCTGGCGTCGGCGAACGGTCTCCTGGATATCCCCGAGGACGTCGAGGAAGTGGCCGCTGGAACTCTGCTGCAGGTTTGGGATCTCACATAGCCCACGGCTCCGTAAGATGACCGCGTGGCAAGACGCCCCCCGCCCGCCGACCCGCGGCACCTCCTGGAGTTGGTGCGTTCCACCGTTCCTCCGATTCACCCCGCCGGGCGGCCGTTCATCTCCGCCGGCCTGGCCGTCGCCTCAGCCGGGATATTGGGCCAGGCCGTCACCGGACGCGACTACCGATGGCTGCGCCGGGCGGGCCTGCTGGCGGCCGGGGCCTGCGCCGGGTTCTTCCGTCACCCCCCACGGGTACCACCAACCCGCCCCGACGCCATCGTCGCGCCGGCCGACGGGATGATCTGCGTCATCGACTCGGCGGCACCACCCGCCGAACTCAACATGGGCGACGCGCCACTGCCGCGGGTCAGCATCTTCCTGAGCCTGTTTGACGCCCACGTCCAGCGCGCCCCGGTGAGCGGCGAGGTGATCGCCGTGCAACACCGGCCCGGCCGCTTCGCGTCGGCCGACCTACCCGAGGCGAGCACCGACAACGAGCGCACCAGCGTGCGGATCCGGACGGACCACGGAGCCGAGGTCGTGGCCGTGCAGATTGCGGGCCTGTTGGCGCGGCGCATCGTGTGCGACGCTCAGGTGGGCGACAAGCTGTCGATCGGCGACACCTACGGCCTGATCCGGTTCGGGTCCCGGCTCGACACCTATCTGCCACCGGGCGCGGAACCGGTCGTCAAAGTGGGCCAGCGCGCGGTCGCCGGCGAAACAGTGCTGGCTAACCTGCCATGATCAACAAGACCCGCAACAGGCCGAGCGTCAACCTGCAGATTTTGCCCAGCGCGATGACGGTGCTGTCCATCTGCGCGGGGTTGACCTCGATCAAATTCGCCCTCGAGCACCAGCCCATTCCCGCGATGGCACTGATAGCCGCCGCCGCCATCCTGGACGGACTGGACGGCCGGGTGGCCCGCATGCTGGACGCCCAGTCTGCGATGGGCGCAGAAATCGACTCGCTGGCCGACGCGGTGAACTTCGGGGTCACCCCCGCGATCGTCGTCTACGCGACGCTGCTGCCGACGTCGCCGGTCGGCTGGATCGCGGTGCTGCTGTATGCGGTGTGCGTGGTGTTGCGCCTGGCCAGGTTCAACGCCCTGCAGGACGACGGAACCCAGCCCGCCTACACACACGAATACTTCGTCGGAATGCCCGCGCCCGCGGGCGCGATCTCGATGATCGGCCTCATCGGTCTCAAACTGCAGTTCCACCACGACGGCTGGTGGTCCTCGACGGCGTTCCAATGCATCTGGATCGCAGGGACGTCGATGCTGATGGTCAGCAAGATCCCGATGCGCAAGATGCACGCGTTGGCGGTGCCACCCAACTGGGCGGCACCGCTGCTAGCCGTGCTGGCAATCTGCGCGGCGGCGGCGGTGACGGTTCCCTACATATTGATCTGGGTGATCATCGTCGCCTACCTGTGCCACGTCCCGTTCGCGGTGCGAAACCAGCGCTGGCTCGCCCAGCACCCCGAGATGTGGCATGAGAAACCCCAGCAGCGCCGCGCCGTCCGGCGTGCGACCCGCCGGGCCCAGCCGAACCGCCGGCCCATACCAAGGCTGGGGCTTGGAAAGCCGGGCCGACCGGGCGGACGCTCGATGGCTCGGTTGAGGCTGCGCAAGCCGGGCGGGCGGCTGCCGTGAGCGGCGAGCTCACGCTGACCGCCCGGCTGACCACCTCGCCCGTCGACTCCCGTCGCGGCGTCATCCGGTTGCACCCCAGTGCCGTTGCCGCCCTTGGTATCCGGGAGTGGGATGCGGTGTCGCTGACCGGGTCGCGGAGCACGGCGGCGGTGGCGGCGCTGGCCGACCGGGACATCCCGGTTGGGACTGTGTTGCTCGACGACGTGACGATGTCCAACGCCGGTCTGCGCGAGGGCACCGCGGTGATCGTCAGCACGGTCACGGTCTACGGAGCGCGGTCGGTAACCCTGAGCGGGTCGGCGTTGACCACCCAGTCGATTTCGTCCGGCACGCTGCGGCAGGCGTTGCTCGGCAAGGTGATGACCGTCGGCGATGCCGTGTCGCTGCTGCCCCGCGATCTGGGCCCCGGAACATCGACGTCGGCCGCCAGCCGCGCGCTGGCGTCCGCGGTCGGGATCAGCTGGACCTCCGAGCTGCTGACCGTCACCGGTGTGGACCCCGAGGGACCGGTCAGCGTGCAACCGAACTCGCTGGTCAGCTGGGGTGTCGGGGTGCCGTCCAGCACCGAGGCCGGGGCCAGGGCCGGCAAGCACGAGCCGATCGGCGTGTCGAACCCCAAGATCGGGGTGGCCGATCTCAAGGGCTCGCAGGTGCAGGCCGGCAAGCTCACCGAATGGCTCAAGCTCGCACTCGACGAGCCGCATCTGCTGAAGACTTTGGGCGCCGAAGCCAATCTGGGGGTATTGGTGTCGGGCCCGGCGGGCGTCGGCAAGACGACGATGGTGCGCGCGGTGTGCGCCGGGCGCAGGCTGGTGGAGCTGGACGGCCCGGAAGTGGGCGCCTTGGCCGCTGAAGACCGGCTCAAGACCGTGGCCTCGGCAGTGACGGCGGTCCGAGACGGCGGCGGCGTGCTGCTAATCACCGATATCGACGCGCTGCTGCCGGCAACCTCGGAGCCGGTGGCCGCGCTGCTCCTCGCCGAGCTGCGCACCGCGGTGGCAACCGACGGAGTGGCGTTGGTCGTCACCTCCGCGCGACCCGACCAGCTTGATCCACGGCTGCGCGCTCCGGAGCTGTGCGACCGGGAGCTGGGCCTGCCGCTGCCCGACGCCGCCACCCGCAAAGCGCTGCTGGAGACGCTACTGAAGCCGGTGCCCGTCGGCGAGCTCACTCTTGATGAGATTTCCAGCCGCACACCGGGTTTCGTTGCGGCCGACCTGGCCGCGCTGATACGCGAGGCGGCGCTGCGGGCCGCGTCACGGGCCAGCTCTGACGGCCAACCGCCGAAGCTGAACCAGGAGGATCTCGTCGGCGCGCTGTCGGTTATCCGGCCGCTGTCCCGGTCGGCCAGCGAAGAACTGACCGTCGGCAACATCACGCTCGACGATGTCGGTGACATGGTCGAGGCCAAGCAGGCCCTCACCGAAGCGGTGCTGTGGCCGTTGCAGCACCCGGACACCTTCGCGCGGTTGGGTGTCGATCCACCGCGCGGGGTGTTGCTCTACGGCCCACCCGGCTGCGGCAAGACGTTCGTGGTGCGCGCGCTGGCCAGCACCGGGCAATTGAGCGTGCATACCGTCAAAGGCTCTGAACTGATGGACAAGTGGGTGGGGTCCTCTGAGAAGGCAGTGCGCGAGCTCTTCCGGCGGGCCCGAGATTCCGCTCCGTCGCTGGTGTTCCTCGACGAAGTGGACGCGCTGGCGCCCCGGCGCGGCCAGAGCTTCGACTCGGGCGTGACGGATCGTGTGGTCGCCGCGCTGCTGACCGAGCTCGACGGCATCGACCCGCTTCGGGACGTCGTGGTGCTGGGGGCGACCAACCGGCCCGATCTGATCGACCCGGCGTTGCTGCGACCGGGCCGGCTGGAGCGGCTGGTGTTCGTCGAACCGCCCGACGCCGCGGCGCGCCGCGAAATCCTGCGCACCGCCGGGAAATCGATCCCGCTGAGCGCGGATGTCAACCTGGACGAAGTGGCCGCCGGACTCGACGGCTACAGCGCGGCCGACTGCGTGGCGCTGCTGCGGGAGGCCGCCCTGACCGCGATGCGGCGTTCCATCGATGCCGCCGACGTGACCGCCGCCGACCTCGAAGCGGCCCGCAAGACGGTGCGCCCCTCGCTGGATCCCCTACAGCTGGAGTCCCTACGCGCGTTCGCCAAAGTTGTCTAAATTATTCGGACAGCTGGAACTCCACCATTTCGGCAACCGCGTCGACCGCCTCGCGCAGCGCTACCAGTCGATCGGCGGCCGAAGGCGCCGACAGCACGGCGTAGCGATCGGCGGCTCCCATCGGAATGCGCGACGCCAGGGTGAACAACCGCCCGGCAGCTTCGTCGGCCCCGGCTTGGTCATATCCCGGGTCATAACCCAGCACAACGTCGCGGTCCGGCAGCTGCGCGCCGCGGGCCTCGGCGATTCGCTCGAACAACGCCATCACCCGGTCTGCAACCGCACGCAGCTGGGCCCCGGTCACCGGATCCCCGGGCTCGTCGGGCCAGACGTGCACCGTCGCTCGCGGGAAGGGATCGTCGGGCAGCCACTCGCATACCCGAATCCGCTCGCCCGCCCGGCAAAGCAGCGCGTATCGGCCCGAGCCCTGATCGACGCATTCGGTGATCCTGGCCGCGACGCCGATGTCACAACGCGAATCGCCGCCGCCGACCTCGCGCCCGCGGGCGATCAGCACGACGCCGAAGGGTTCGCCGCTGTCGAGGCAGTGCCGTACCAGCGCACCATAGCGGGGCTCGAAGATGCGCAACGGCAGATCCTGGCCGGGCAGCAAAGCCGACTCCAGCGGGAACATCGCCCATTCAACGGTTTTGGGATCGGGCATTGACTCCAACCTAGATGTCGAGCTCGCCTACGAGCGCATCGACGACCGCGCGCAGATCACCGTCGTTCTCTTCGGCGACGCGGCGCTGCCGCTGATACGAGGCGCCCAGGCGCCAAATGTCGGCCACCGCGGCCAGTTCATCAGTACAACCCAGCGACTTCGCGACCGGCTCCAGCCGGGTCAGGACGTCAACGAGATCCTCGGTGACCAGTCGTTCGTTGCTGTCGGCGTCAAGGATGATCACCGCGTCCAGCCCGTAGCGAGCGGCGCGCCACTTGTTCTCCTGGACATGCCAGGGCGGCATTGTCGGCAGCGACTCGTCGGCATCCAGCCTGCGGTCCAGGTCGACCACCAGGCAATGCGTCAAAGCGACCAGCGCACCCAGCTCACGCAGGTTGGAAACGCCGTCAAAGATGCGCACCTCGAGGGTGCCCAGATGCGGTGATGGTCTTATGTCCCAACGTACTTCGTTGACATGGTCGATGATTCCGGTCTTCTTCTGGTCGTAGACGAAGCCTTCGAACTCCGCCCAGGTCTGGAAGTGGAACGGCAGCCCGGCGGTGGGCAACTGCTGAAACATCATCGCCCGATTGCTGGCGTACCCGGTGTCCTCGCCACTCCACCACGGGGACGAGGCCGAGAGCGCCAACAGATGCGGGTAATACTGCAGCAGCGACGAGATGATCGGCATCACCTTGTGTGCTGAAGAGATCCCGATGTGGACATGCACCCCCCAGATCAACATCTGCCGGCCCCACCACTGAGTGCGTTTGATCAGCTCCGCGTAGCGGGGTCCGTCAGTGAGCTTCTGGGAAGACCACTGCGCGAACGGGTGCGTGCCCGCGCAGAACAACTCCATGCCGCGGTTGCGGACAATCCGCCGGGCCGGACCCAACGTCTCGCGCAGATCCTCCATCGCCTCACCGGCGGACCGGCAGATCCCGGTGACCACTTCGACGGTGTTGCGCAGCATTTCCTTGTGTACGCGTGGGTTTTCGCCGATCTCGGCGATGACCGCGGTGGCTTCGTTGATCAGGTCGCGGGTCTGCGCGTCGACAAGCGCAAACTCCCACTCCACTCCTATGGTCGGCCGCGGAGACCTGGCGAAATCGATGCGGGCGCTGGCCCTGTTAGCCGGGGGGCTAGCCGGCACCGATGACACCGCACGCCACCCGCTTGCCGGCGTCACCAGTCGTCATCGTCATCTCATCGGGACCGGGAGCGCCGCCGTTGACCTGGTTGTAGCGCTCCGGCGGGATGTTCATGAAATTGTCGGCACCCGCATGAATGACGATTGCGGTCTTCTCGCCGGCCAGCAGGTCGGCCAGCGTGAAGGCGTCAGTGGTGGTCACCAGCGTCCCGACGCCGTCCTTGCGCACCTGCAGAGACGTCAGGTCACCACTCTCGGGCTCGCCGGAATGCCCGCCCACCTGGAAGTGCCCGCCGGCGGACAGAAAGTCGCCGGGTGCCCCACCGGTTGGGCCGACCGAGTTGGGTTCACACTTGCCCACCTTGTGGATGTGCACTCCGTGAAACCCAGGTGCCAGCACGCCGACGCCGCTCGTCGCGATCGTGATGGTGGCGTAACCGTTGCTGAAATCGAACTTCGCGGTCGCGACCGCAGTGCCGTCGGCCGCCTTCAAATGAGCGGTCACGCTCTGCCCCGCGGACGCTCGGGGCGCCCCGCCCTCGGCATCCGCGGTTCCCGACGGTGCGGGCGCCCCGGTCCAGACGGCCGGTGTGGTACCCGGGACTGTCGATGCATGTTGGGGTGACGAGCACGCGCTCAGCAGCGCGACGGAAGTGGCCAGCAGCACTGGGGACAGTGCGGACATGGTGGCGGCAGCGACATTCCGGTGACCGGCGAGCTTAGGCATAGCGAGAGCCTAACCTGGCGACCCGAAAGCTATCGAGTGGACTCAGCCCACCGCCAAGACGATCACGCCGGCCGGCTGGTTCTTGATCGCGTCGATCCGCGGTTCGACCTGTGCTCCCAGTTTTTCGCCCACGGCGTCCGCGGTCGCCTTCTCGCCGTCACCATCGGTGTAGTACACGGTGGTGGCGGAGACCTCAGGCACCGACAGATTCTCGGCGGTGGTGACTTTAAAACCGGCGGCGACCAGCTGGTCCTTAGTGCGAGCGGCGACGCCGGATGTCGACGAGATGTTGTAAACGCGTACCTCTGCCTGGTTTGCTTCGGGCTTGGCGCTCGCCGACGTCGCCGGGGGAGCGCTGGTAGAGCTGCTCACACCGCTGGACACCGGCGACGCCGAGTCATCGTCGGAGTTCCCGGAAGAACCGATGGCCTGCCACCCGAGCAGCAGGAATATGACGCCGAGGAACAACAGCACCATCACCATGGCCCGCAGGGGAAGCCCCGTGGAGTCGGGGACGCGCTCATTCATCGAGCCCACTGTAGCCAGGAAAGTGCCGGAACCTGCAACGGCTCTTGCTAAGCCGGGCGGGTGTCAGGTCACCTGGAACCCGAGGCGCCGCGCCGCGCGTGCCTTCTGACGGCTGGCACGCAACCGTCGCAGCCGTTTCACCAGCATTGGGTCCGCGGCAAGCGCCTCGGGCCGATCGACTAACGCGTTGAGTACCTGGTAATAACGCGTGGCCGACATCGAGAACAACTCCTTGATGGCATCTTCCTTGACACCGGCAAATTTCCACCACTGCCGTTCGAATGCGAGAATGTCGTGTTCGCGGCGAGTAAGCCCATCGGCGATTTCAGAGTCGTCCCCCGATCGATTTGCCCGCGCCATGGCGCTGTCCATATCGCTTCCCCTGGACCCTTCCGGCGGATTCTCGAATAGCTCTGATGACTTGACTTACATAGAGGCACGTTTCGGCGAATATTGAAACACGCCGCGAACCGCTGCGGCCGCACCAAGACCCGCGAGTCGGCGGATTCGCCCAGATTGGCCGGTTCTTCCTCGGGCCGTTCCGGCCCGCATCGTGGCCGCGTTTAAGCTAGCCGGTCATGGCAGTCGTACCCATTCGCATCGTGGGCGATCCGGTCTTGCATACCCAGACGACGCCGGTACCGGTCGGCGCCGACG
>Ga0302319_10004067_pt1 | contig 30213 bp, 25 predicted proteins | sample Bog_T0_2_FD_203319 | JGI IMG/M metagenome (GOLD analysis project Ga0302319, IMG submission 203319) | Peat permafrost microbial communities from Stordalen Mire near Abisko, Sweden - Bog_T0_2 | ecosystem: Environmental > Terrestrial > Soil > Wetlands > Peat | place: Sweden: Abisko, Stordalen Mire... | reverse complement strand
ATCTGCCCGAATTCAGGGGCGGTCAGCGCCATGACCGCGCCGCCGAAACCGCCGCCTGTCAGGCGCGCACCGAACACATGGGGCGTTGAGGCAAGCGCCGAGGCGAGCAGGTCGAGCTCCGGCGTGCTGTTCTCAAAGAGCGTCCTCGAACTCTCATGCGACGCGGTGAGCTGGCGCCCCACGGTCGCGAGGTCGCCCGAGCGGAGGGCCTGGACCACCTTCCCCACCCGCTCGATCTCAAGGACCACGTGCCGGGCCCTCTTGAGGAGAACCGCGGCGTCCGCGGGGCCATCCGTCGGGACCCGGGCGGCAAACCGGGCCAGGTCCTCCGGCGTGACGTCGGCGAGGCACTCCGCCCCGAGCATCCTCGCGGCCGCATGGCACTCGCGGTGGCGCGTGGCGTAGAGCCCGTCCACCAGCGCGTGTTTCGTGTGCGTGTTGAAGATCCAGAATTGCGCCTCGGCGGGAAGCGGCACCAGGGAAAACACCGGGCCGCGGCAGTCGATGAATACGAGGTTGTCCTTCCGGCCGAACCCGGAGACACCCTGGTCCAGGATGCCGCATGGCACGCCGACAAAGTTGTTTTCCGCGCGCCGGCACGCCTTCACGAGGTCCGCGCGCCCGGCCTCAACGCCTGCCGCTTCCAGGAAAACCAGGCCCGAAGCCAGCTCGATCGCGGCGCTGCTGCTCAGGCCCGCCCCCGCCGGCAGGTCGGAAAGCGCGAGATAGTCGAATCCGTCGGGCACCGGCCATCCGGATTCCGGGAAGGCGGCGAGCACGCCAAGCGGGTAGTTCAGCCACGCTTCGGCGCCGGACATCTTCCTCAGCGGCCCGGCGGAAAGGGAAACCACCTCGTCGTACCGGTCGCTCGCAAACCTCCTGCGCCCGTCCTCCCGGCGGGCGAGGCCGACCCACACGGCGCGGTCGATCGAGGCGCCGAGAACCGTCCCGCCGTTGTAGTCGGTGTGGTTGCCTATGAATTCAATCCTGCCCGGCGCCCGTGCCAGAAACTCCGGAGCGCGGCCAAACACGGCCCTGAACTTCTCAATGAGGCCAGCCTTCATCCGGTTCGACCGGCTACCGCGCCCCCCGCAGGTCCGCGCTTGCTTTGAACCGAACGGTCTTGATGGCCGGAATTTTCATGGGCTGGCGGGTGTGGGGGTTGAAGCCCTTTCGAGCCGGCCGCGTTGCAAGGGAAAAGGTGCCAAACCCGACGAGCTGGACCTCCCTGTCGCGGCTGAGGCCCCGCTTGACCGCGGCGAGTACGGCGTCCACGGCACGTTCCGCCGCCGCCTTTGAGGTGCCAGGACCCAGGTGCTTCTGAACAACGTTCACCAACGCGGCTTTATTCATCGAAACGCAACTTGCTTCCAAGGAATCTGCGCGCTGCGGAAGCGTCAAACCTGAATTGGATCATGGGACGGAATGCACGGTGGCGGCGGCCTCCGCCGCAAGCGAAAACGCCGCGCCCGGGCCCGCGCCTTCAGCCGGAAGCATCGCCAGCCCGATGTATCCGTCAGACCCCGACAACGCGGCGGAGCGCAGTTGTCCAACCTCGCGCGGGCTCTGCCAGAGGCCTGCGGGAAGCGCGGGAATCGGGCCGGCGCCGTGCACCCGCGCGAGACGCCGGCGCACCTTGCCGCGGGACTTGATGCGCGCCATCACCTCCTGCCCGAGATAGCAGCCCTTCGTGGTCGAGACCGCATCCTCAAACAGGCCGCCTTCATGGGGCAGGTCGCCCGCCCCGATGTCCGCCGGTATGGACGGGATTCCGGCCTCGATCCTGCGCCGCTCCATTTCGGCAGGGGACACCTCAGCAACGCCGGCCAGCCGGGCCTTGACCGCAGGAAGGTGTTGGGAAGGGAAGACCCACTCCCAGTTTTCCCCGGAATACCGCCTGCCGCGAAAGATCACGCCATCCCGGTTTTCCAACGAAAGCCAGTCGCGTGCCGCCTCGCCAAACAGGGAAATCCCGACAAATTCCCCGCTCAAGTCGTCCACGGTCACATCGTCCGCCACGATGAACGATTCAAGGCGCTTTTGAAGCATTCCGGCCGCCGAAAAGTAACTCCCCACCCAATACGCCTGCCCGGCCATGGACCCGATCACAAAGCAGTCGGCAATTACTTTTCCTTTCTCATTGAGCCACAACCCATAAACAGATTTCCCCGGGCCGGCCTGGCGGACATCGTTTGAAAACTGGCCCTGCAAGAAGCCAGGGGCATCCTCCCCCGTCACCCGTAGCCATGCGCCGGGTTTCCAAAGGTGCCAGCCCTGGACAGGAGGGTTGATCATTTTTATAACGTATTGATTTTCAAAAAGATGATTCTCTACATCCAATTATTTCCATCTTCCGGTTGACGGTGGCCCAAATCCGGCTACCTATCAATCCGTAAGACTTTAACACTTCTCCCGCCTAGCGGGAGTTTTGGGGTAACTAAGAAAGCAAAGGCGGGCCGCTTAGGGGTAAGCGGCCCGCCACTTTTTTACCCCCATTGCATTGGTCCCGGACCTTTGATTGCCTAACAGGGTGTTGAAAAACAACACCCTGCTAACTCCTCCATGCAAAAGACCTCCGACATCAACGTTGTCGAAACCCGTGCCCTGCCCTCCCCGGCGGCCCTGCTGAAGGAGCTGCCAAAGACGGCGGCCCAGGCCGAATTCATAGCGGGAGCGCGGAGGGAAATCCACCGGATCATCTTTGGCGACGACAAGAGGTTTCTCCTTGTGGTGGGGCCCTGCTCCATCCACGACCCTTCCGCGGGGCTCGACTATGCGAAGCGCCTCGCATCGCTGTCCCGAGAGGTTTCCGACCGCATCCTAGTCGTGATGCGGGTGTATTTTGAGAAGCCGCGGACCACCATCGGCTGGAAGGGGCTGATCATGGATCCCCGCCTCGATGGCTCGCACGACATCGAGGCCGGACTCCGCCTTGCACGGTCGGTGCTGCGCGAGGTGATCGACCTGCGCCTTCCCACGGCCACCGAGCTCCTCGACCCCATCACGCCGCAGTACATTGCCGACCTCATCTGCTGGTCGGCCGTCGGAGCCCGGACCGCCGAGTCCCAGACCCACCGCCAGATGGCCTCGGGGCTTTCGATGCCGCTGGGCTTCAAGAACGGAACCGACGGCTCGATCCAGACCGCCATCAACGCGATCAAGGCCGCCTCGCAGCCGCACACCTTTCTCGGGATCAACCTGGACGGCTCCGCCTCGGCCGTGGTGACCCGCGGGAATTCGAATTGCCACGTCGTCCTGCGCGGCGGCGGCTCGGGACCGAACTATTCCGCCAAGCACATCGCGCAGACCGAGAGCCTCCTTGCGAAGGCCGGTCTGCGTCCCGCCATCCTTGTCGACTGCTCCCACGACAACTCCTCCAAGCAGCCCGCCCGCCAGCCCGAGGTGATGCGTGCCCTCCTGGCCCAGATTGCGGGCGGAAACACCTCGATCATCGGCGGAATGGTGGAGAGCAACCTCGAGGCGGGAAGCCAGGCGTTTCCCTCGAGCGAGGCGCTCCGCTACGGCGTCTCGATCACCGACGGATGTATCGACTGGGCGCAGACGGATGCGATGGTTCGTGAGATTTACGCATCCCTCGCGCCGAGGTTCGCCTGAGGTCCGCCAAAGTCTTCAAGACTCTTCGAGGCATGGAGCCCGGTTTCTTCATCAGGGGACTCGCCATTGGTTTCGCGATCGCGGCTCCCGTCGGTCCCATCGGCGTGCTGTGCATCCGCCGCTCCGTCGAGGGCGGCCCGCGGCTCGGCCTCGCGACGGGCGCAGGTGCCGCAGTTGCGGATGCCCTGTACGGCGCGGTCGCGGCCTTCGGCCTGACGGCGATCTCCAGTTTTCTCGTGGGAGAGCGCTTCTGGCTGCAGCTCCTCGGCGGCCTGTTTCTCTGTTACCTCGGGTTCAAGTCGATGCGGAGCAAGGCCGATCCGACGTCTCCGCCAGCTCCCTCCCCAACGGGCGCCACCCTTCTCGCAGCTTCCGGATCCACCTTCCTGCTGACCCTTGCCAACCCGGCGACGATTCTCTCGTTCATCGCGGTGTTCGCCGGATTCGGCCTCGTGCACATCCCCGGCTATTCCGCAGGCGCCGCGCTCGTCGCCGGCGTCTTCACGGGCTCCCTGGCCTGGTGGCTCATCCTCAGCCAGGGCGTCAGCCTCTTCAGTTCCCGTTTCACTCCCGGCTGGATCCATGGCATCAACCGCATTTCCGGCGGCGTCCTCATCGGCTTCGGCGTCGCAGCCGTGCTCGCCGCGTGGCGAGTGCGGGTCGGATAGTTTGTGGCGGGCGAAAATGGGTGGAGCTGCCTGCATTCGAGGCGAGAGTTCGCCTAAAGGCACGGGCCCGGCGGGGCCAAGCCGATCTGCGGCCGACCCGCTCAACGTCACGACTCGAACAATTCTTATGCGGGACGCGCCTCCCCAATCACCTCCATCTCGGACAACCCCCGCTCTTGTCGTCCGGTCGCAACGCCCCGGGCACGCCGGTCCCGGGCGAACAACCGCCTCTCACTGCAGGCAGCTCCAACCCATTTTCGCCCGTGCCGAGCCGCAATTGAGCCTGTCCCGTATTGCCATTTCAAGAGTGTCCCTTTTCAAGATTTCAACTTCATCCCAATCTTGTCATTGGCAGCAAAGCGAAGGATCCACTTGGATTGGGCTGCTCTAACCCAACTGGATTCTTCGCTTCGCTCAGAATGACAAAACTTCCGCTCAGGATGACAGGAATAAAGGCTTTGTGATTCGCCCAAGTGCCCTGGCCCTTAGCCCAAGCCAAGTTTGCTCTTAACCTTCTCCCAGGAGACTCCGGGTCGACCCGCGTTTCGCGCAATCGCAGCGTTAAGGTCGCGAAGATCTTCCAGCTCTTCAACCCGCTCGCGCAGTCGGGCCACCTCGCGGCTCAGGCCGCGAAGGGTGGCTTTGTGAACGGGCTTTCTCTTAGTCGCGGCAGGCATCTTTTCGATCCGTCAAGACATGTACGACAATCCGGTGCCTCTTGGACCACCCCAATCCTCACTTTGGCAGAGAATCTCTAATCCCGTCGACGAACACCAATAAACCATAGATGGCGAATACGACACATATCAGCACTCGCAGCCTCTTCATGCCGCTGGGGTTGAGTGGGTCAAGTTTCGCCAATAGTCCTCGGCCAGCGACCCTCTTCGCCTTCTCCCTAGACCCTCTTGATGCAACAGCGCTTCGTAAAACAGCGATACCCATTATTCCAACAAGGACCATTTCAGCAAACTCGTGCGGAGGGTGAGTCATGGGTGTAGGAAGACTGGTTATTCTTGAACTCTAGTCTCCCCGTTCTGGCACGACTGGGTAGATTTGGTCAGGGAATTACCGCGGTGCAAGAACTGTAAAGCTCAGCGACGCGGCTCTGCGCGGCAATGCGGGATTCGTCGGCGCCATCGATCTGACGACGGCTCGTCGCAGCGACTTCGCCCTACCCCCCGAAGCCGAGCCTTGTTCCACACTCTTGCCCGTTCTCAATGCGACTAGAAGGGCATCTTGGGTCAACGTTTGGTGCTCTTAATCGGGCATTCTGATGGTTCTTGCCCGGCTTCGCGTTGCTTCGCCGCGGCGACCTTCCGCATTGCGGAAGACCGGAGGGCTCGCTGGCTTGGAAGGCCGTTGTGGCTGCCAGCCGCGGCGGCTGAGGCCGTCGCCGGAGGCTGCGGAGCGCGGCCCGACCGCGGTGGGTGTCGTTCAGCCGTCGGGTTTTGGACCCAAACCGAGTCTATTCGGCACACCAACGCGGAGCAGTCGAGCCCCAGCCACCCTCTCCGCCGGGCTGGGTATTCAGGCACTTAGGCCTGCCAGGTCAGCGAGCCCGAGCGCCGACCCCTCTTTCAAGGACGCGAATGGGCCCGAAAGCATGCCCGGACGCCCGGGCCGGGCGTCCCTACCCTACGAGGGTCATACAGCGCCCCTTCTTCCACGCCGCCCGCCAACCCCGGAGCTTGCACGGGGGCCGTGCCGCACTAGCCTTCGTGTTGCTTATGAAAACCCCCATTCGTGTAGCAGTAACCGGCGCAGCCGGGCAGATAGGATACTCGCTCCTCTTCAGGATCGGGTCCGGCGCGATGTTCGGCCCGGACCAGCCGGTGATCCTGCAGCTGATCGAGATCGAGCCTGCCCTTCCCGCCCTCGCGGGCGTCGCGATGGAGCTCCAGGACTGCGCGTTTCCGCTGCTCAAGGGCATCGTGACCACATCGTCCCTTGCGGACGGGTTCCGCGGCGTGAGCTGGGCCCTCCTGGTCGGCTCGGTGCCGCGCAAGGCCGGCATGGAGCGCAAGGACCTGCTCGGGATCAACGGCAAGATCTTCATCGGCCAGGGCACTGCGATCGCGCAGCACGCGGCTCCGGACGTCCGCGTCCTCGTGATCGGCAACCCGTGCAACACGAACTGCCTGATCGCCATGAACCACGCCAAGGGCGTTCCCTCCGACCGGTGGTTCGCCATGACCATGCTCGACCAGAACCGCGCCGCGACGCAGCTCGCGATCAAGGCCGGGACCGACGTCACCGCCGTCTCCAACCTCGCGATCTGGGGAAACCACAGCTCCACCATGTATCCGGATTTTGACAACGCGCAGATCGGCGGGAAGCCGGCGACCTCCGTGATCACGGACAAGGCATGGTTTGGCGACAGCTTCATCCCGACCGTGCAGCAGCGCGGCGCGGCGATCATCAAGGCGCGCGGGCTGAGCTCGGCCGCCTCCGCGGCGAACGCAGTGGTCGGCACCGTCCGCGCGCTTATGACTCCCACCAAGCCGGGAGACTGGTTCAGCGTGGCCGTGTGCTCGCCCAGCGCCTATGGGATCGCCAAGGGCCTGATCTACTCCTTCCCGATCCGAAGCGACGGCACCCGCTGGGAAATCGTGCCGGACCTCGCCCTCACCGAATTCGCGAAGACCAAGGTCGTCGCCACGGAGAACGAGCTCAAGGAGGAGCGGGCGCTGGTGTCCGACCTCCTGGCCGGGTAACCCCCGCGGTTCGGCGCCGGGCCATGAGCCGATTCATCCTGGCGCTCGATCAAGGCACGACCTCGTCCCGGGCGATCGTCTTTGACCGCCTGGGGCAGGCCCGGGCGACCGCGCAGCAGGAGGTTCCCCAGTTTTTCCCGGAGCCCGGGTGGGTTGAGCACGACCCGGCGCACCTCTGGGAAATCACCCGCCGCGTTGCGCTCGCGGCCGTCGCCGAGGCGAACCTGACGGGCGCCGACATCGCCGCCGTCGGCATCGCAAACCAGCGGGAAACCACCCTTCTTTGGGAGCGATCGACCGGCCGTCCCCTGCACAGGGCGATCGTCTGGCAGGACCGACGGACCGCGGACGCGTGCGCCGCGCTGCGGGCGAAGGGCCTGGAGCCCATGATCCGCCGCCGCACCGGCCTGTTGCTCGACCCCTACTTCAGCGGCACCAAGCTCGCCTGGCTCCTGGACAACATTCCCGGGGCCCGCCGGAGGGCCGGACGGGGCGAGCTCGCCTTCGGCACGGTCGACACCTGGCTCCTGTGGAACCTCACGGAGGGACAGGTGCACGCGACCGATGTCTCGAACGCCTCACGGACACTGTTATTCAACCTGCGCACCGGGGACTGGGACGAGGCGCTTCTCAAGGTGCTCCGGATCCCGAGGGAGGTTCTGCCGGCCGTGCGGGCGAGCAGCGAGGTGCTCGGGGAGGTGACGGCGATCCCGGCCCTGCGGGGCACCCCGATTGCGGGAATGGCCGGCGACCAGCAGGCCGCCCTCTTTGGGCAGGCGTGCTTTCGACCCGGGATGGCCAAGAACACCTACGGCACGGGTTGCTTCCTCCTGATGCATACCGGCGGCAGCCCGGTCGCCTCAAGGCACAGGCTTCTGACCACGGCGGCGTGGCGGATCGGGTCGGACGGGCCGATCGAGTACGCGCTCGAGGGGAGCGTGTTCGTCGGGGGCGCGGCAGTCCAGTGGCTGCGGGACGGCCTGGGTCTCATCGAGCGCTCGTCCGACATCGAGGCCCTCGCGGCCGGCGCCCGGGACAACGGGGGCGTCTATTTTGTGCCGGCCTTCACGGGCCTCGGGGCGCCGCATTGGGATGCCGGGGCCCGCGGGGCGATCGTCGGGCTCACGCGCGGAACCACGGCGGCCCACATCGCGCGGGCCGCCCTGGAAAGCATCGCGTACCAGACAGCCGACCTGATCGCGGCGATGGAGGGCGACGCCGGCCGGCTGCTGCGGGAGCTTCGGGTCGATGGCGGGGCGAGTGTCAACGAGGGGCTGATGCAATTCCAGAGCGACCTGCTCCGAAAGCCCGTAGTGCGTCCGCGCACGGTTGAGACCACGGCCCTCGGCGCCGCCTATCTGGCCGGGCTGGCGGTCGGCACCTGGAAGGACCGCGCGGAAATTGCCGCACTTTGGTCATCCGCGCGAACGTTCAGGCCTGCGGCGCCGGCGGCCGCCATGCGCAGGAGGCAGGCCGAATGGAAGCGGGCCGTGGAGCGCGCCAAGGGCTGGGCAGATGCCTGACAAGGTGGTGTTGGGTCCTTTGACTGAAACCGGGTAGGGACGCCCGGCCCGGGCGTCCGGGCAAACATCGGACTCTGTCGCAGTTCCCGGACGGGCGGGCCGCCCGTCCCTACCTCGAAACGTATGCCTGAGTCAGCTTGTCCAAACGGACCCAGTTCCTACAAGCGAGCGGATATTTTTGCTTTGCGTGAGGCGGTGGCGGGCGCGTCAATGGTGCCGATGGCCGGCCCCGCCCCGAATGAAGCCCTCTCCGAACTCGTCTCGTTGCTGAGCGAGGACGATGTACGCGACCTGGTGCGCCTCTACCTCAACGATTTCCCGGGCCTGGTGGAGGCCCTCACCCACGGTCCCGAAAAGGACCACCTGCGACTGGCCCACAGCATGAAGAGCAGTTCCCAGTACATGGGGGCCCATGCCCTGGCCAAGGTCTTTGCCGACCTGGAGCACCGTCTCGGCATCCCTGGGGAGAAGCTGACCCCGGACGACCTGAAGGCGATCACTGCGGAGTTCGACAAGGTCGCCGGCCCTCTGCGGACGTTCGCCGAGCCCTAGCAGAGTGCCCCTTACGAGACCGGCTGCATTCGAATCCCGGATGGGTTCTCGTAGGTCGACTGTGTGAGGCTTTGCCCTTACCCCCCGCCCTTGACGAGGCCGGCCTGGACGCACCAGCGGACCAGGCTCGCCACCTCGTGCACCCCGATCTTGTCCATGATGTTGGCCCGGTGCTTCTCGACCGTCCTCACGCTCAAGTCGAGGCGGGCGGCGATTTCCTTGGACGAGAATCCCTCGGCCACCAGCCGCGCAATTTCGAGCTCGCGGATGGAAAGCATCTGGACCGCCTTGAGCGAAGGCGTGACGGGGTCCGGCCCGACGGCGGGGCGGATCTCGGCGGGCGCGGAAGACTTTCCCGCCGTGGCCTTCGGCGGGATGTGGGCGGTGAAGAACATGCCCCCACCCAGCACCGACTCGACGGCCTGAAGCGCGTAGCTCAGCGGGGCGTACTTGTCGACGAACCCGTGGACGCCCTGCGCGATCAGGCGGCCCGGCAGCTCCCCGTCGGGATGGCCCGTCACCACCAGGATCTTCGTGTTCGGAAGTTCCGCCCGGACCCTGCGAACGACCTCGAGCCCGTGCGTGCTCGGCAGATATAGGTCCACGACGACCAGCCCGGGTTTCTGCCTGAGGCAAAACTCCAGTCCCGCCTGGCCGTCGGCAAAAGAACCGACCACCGTGAGACCGCGCATGCGGCTGAACGCAACGCCCAGCATCTGGCGGAAAACCGCGTCGTCTTCAATGATGACCGCTTTTACTGCCACGAAGTTTGTCTAGGGATGATTCTTGGGTTGGCCGGAACCCAAACCCGGCCACTCAGGCCAAAACGTTGGGCCCGGCGTACACTTGGGTCAATTCAAACAGCGTTCAAGCATGTATCGATCAGCAAGGTAGGCAGGTTTCGCAGTGCAAAAAATGCGCAGCCGGTCATGCCTCGAGGTTGTTGTCCTTGGTCTCGGGCAGCACGACAAGGCCGATGACGAAGCACAGCGCGGCGACGATGATCGGATACCAGAGGCCCGAGTAGATGTCGCCGGTGAACAGGGCGATCGATGCGGCGATCAGCGGCAGGAACCCGCCGAACCAGCCGTTGCCGATGTGGTACGGGAGCGACATCGAGGTGTACCGGATCCGCGTCGGGAAAAGTTCCACGAGGAGGGCCGCGATGGGCCCGTAGACCAGCGTCACGTAGAGGACAAGCACGGTGAGCAGGGCCACCACCCTCGGCTTGTCGATCCTCGAGGCGTCCGCGAACTTGGTCTTCGGGTCGACAATCCTGTCGTAGCCCGTGCCCACGAGGGCGCGGTCATAGGCCTTGGCGTCGAAGCCGGCGACGGACCTGCCATCCACCTCAAGCGTGAGCGGCGAATCCTGAAGGGCGGGTGCCAGCGTGAAGGGGATCCCCTTCCCGTTCAGGTAGGAGCGTGCCTTGTCCACGTCGCTCACTGGCTTGGTCGGCCTGACGATCTTGGTCGCAGCGTCCCCTAGGGCCTCGAGGGTCAGCGCAAGGCGCCCGCGGTAGTCGACCGTGCGGAGTGTGACAGGCGAACGCTCGATCGCGGCCTCGAGCGCCGGGTTCGCGCTGCGCGTGAGCGCGTGGAAAATCGGCTGGTAGGTCAGGACCGCCAGGAGGCAGCCGAGGAGAAGGACCGGCTTGCGGCCGATGCGGTCGGAGAGCTTCCCCACGATCACGAAGAACGGCGTGCCGATCAGGAGCGCCAGCGCGATCAGCATGTACCCGTGGAGGTAGTCGACCTTGAGCGTCGCCGTGAGGAAGTAGAGCGCGTAGAACTGCCCGCAGTACCACACGACGCCCTGGCCCGCCGTCGCTCCGAAGAGCGCCTTCAGGACGATCTTCGCGTTTCCCCACCGGGCAAAACTCTCGGTCAGGGGCGCCTTGGACATGCGTCCGCCGGCCTTCATCTCCGCAAAGACAGGGGATTCCTGGAGCTTCATCCGGATGTAGACCGAGACCGCGAGCAGAAGGATGGAGACCAGGAACGGAATCCTCCAGCCCCACGCCTCGAATGCCGTCGGCCCCGTTGGGTTGGCCGGGTCGGCGGGGTAGCCCATGGCGAGCCGGAGCAGCCCGATCACGGCCAGCGAAAGGAAGAGCCCAAGAGTCGCCGTTGTCTGGATCCAGCTTGTGTAGAAGCCCCGCTTCCCCGGAGGGGCGTGCTCGGCCACATAGGTCGCCGCTCCGCCGTATTCCCCGCCCAGGGCCAGTCCCTGGGCCAGGCGCAGGAACACGAGCGAAACCGGCGCAAGGAAACCGATCTGGCGGTACGTGGGCAGAAGACCCACCAAGGCGGTCGCCAGCCCCATCACCAGGATCGTGATGAGAAAGGTGTATTTTCTGCCGACCATGTCGCCGATCCGGCCGAACACGAGTGCCCCGAAGGGCCTCACGGAGAAGCCGACGCCGAAAAGCGCCAGGCTGGACAGGTAGGCCGCGCTCTCATTGCCGGGCGGGAAGAAAAGCTTGCCGAAGAATACCGCGAGGGTTCCGTAGATGTAGAAATCGTACCACTCGAACACGGTTCCGAGGGACGACGCAAAGATCACAAGCTTGTGGCTTCGATCCAGGGGGTTGGGGGTCGGTGTGGGTGTGGACATGAAAACAAGAACGTCAGGCTTCCCTCTTCAGCTCGCGGGCCATCAGCGCGGCAAGCGCTTCGGCGGGCCGCCTGCCCTCGAAGAGGATCGCATTCACCTGGCGCAGGATCGGCGCGTCGATGCCGCGCGCCGCGCAGAGGCCCGCAAAGGACTCCGTGGTCCGGTATCCCTCGACCACCGTCCTTCGCCCGGAGATCAGTTCCGCCACGGCGCCGCCTTCACCGATCCGCTGGCCGAACTCGCGGTTGCGGCTCCATGCGCCATGGCAGGTCGCCGCTAGGTCGCCGAACCCGCTCAGGCCGTAAAAGGTCTCCGCCCGGGCCCCCAATGCGGCGCCGACGCGGACCATCTCGGCCAGCGAGCGCGTGAGCAGCGCCGCGCCCGCATTGTCTCCCAGCCCGAGCCCATGGCAACAGCCGGACGCAATGGCATAGACGTTCTTCAGGGCGCCGCCAAACTCGACCCCGGGCAGGTCGTCGCTTGTGTAGACCCGCAACGTCGCGCTGCTTAGCTCCGCCTGCAGCGCCGCCGTTGCAGGGCCGGCAAGCGAGGCCGCGAGGACCATGGCCGCCGGCAGGCCACGCGCCACCTCGGCGGCATTGCTCGGCCCGGCAAGGGACCCCACCACCGCCCCGGGAAGCTCCGCGGAGAGGACCTCCGAGGGCCTCCTGTGGGTGCCAAGTTCCAGGCCCTTCGCCAGGCTGATCACCATGGGCATCGGCCCGGACGGACCCAGGGCTTCGCGGATCCGCGCTGCCGTGGCCGCCAGCGACTGGACCGGGGCTGCGACGAGGACCACATTGGCGCCGGAAAGCGCCGAGGCGAGGTCGGCGGTGACGCGCACGGCCTGCGGCAGCGCGATGCCCGGAAGGTAGTCCGTGTTCTCGCGCGAGGCTGAAAGTGCGGCAGCCTGCGCGGCCCTCCTCGGCACCAGCGAGACGGGCCGGCCCACCCGCGCAAGGTGCAGCGAAAAGGCGGTGCCCCAGGCGCCAGCGCCGACGACACAGAAGTTCATGGGGATTCGCAAACGTTCACTGTAGGAACGCCGGGATCCTCTCGCCGGCGATCATCTGGTCAAAGGTTTCCCGCGCCCTCACAAGCTCGAAGGCGCGGCCCTTGACCAGCACCTCCGCCGGGATCGGCCTGGCGTTGTAGCGGCTGGCCATCACCTCGCCGTAGGCCCCGGCGCTCATCAGGGCGAGGTATTCGCCCTCCCCCACCTCCTGGAGCCGGCGGTCCCTCGCGAAGCAGTCGCCTGATTCGCACACCCCGCCGACCACATCCGCGACCAGCGAGCGGCGCGTCGTGTCCCGGTGCAGGGGCACGATCTCATGGAAGGCGTCGTACATCGCCGGGCGCACGAGGTCGTTCATGGCGGCGTCCACGATGAGGAAGTTCCGGCCCTGGCCGCGCTTCAGGTACTCGACCCGGGTCAGCAGCACGCCGGCGTTGCCAACCAGGAAGCGGCCCGGCTCAAGGATGACCTTCAACCCGAGGGGCGCCAGCATCGGGCCGAGCACCGCGCCGTACACCTCCGGGGTGAGGGGTCTCTTTCCCTCGGGCTGCGCCTCCCACCATCCCGGCTGGCCGCTCGCCAGCGCGTCCTGGTAGACGATGCCTATGCCGCCGCCGATGGAAAAATAGCTGATTCCGTACTTTGCCTTCAGCTCCGCCGCGAACGGGGCGACCGTCTCGACCGCCTTGGCCAGGGGGCCGACCTCGGTGATCTGCGAGCCGATGTGCATCTGGATGCCGTGCACGGCGAGGTTCGGGTACTTGGACGCCGCTTCGTACGCCGCCCCGGCCTGGCTGAGCGGAATGCCGAACTTGTTCTCGCTCTTCCCGGTCGTGATCTTCGCGTGGGTGTGCGCGTCGACGTCCGGGTTGATCCGGATGGCGATCGGCGCCTTGACGCCGAGCTTTCCGGCCACGTGGTTGATCCGGACAAGCTCCGGCTCGCTCTCCACGTGAAGGGACTGGATGCCGCTCTCCAGCGCGAGCCGGATCTCGGCCTCGGTCTTGGCGACCCCGGCAAAGACGCAGCGCCCGATGTCCCCTCCCGCCGCCGCCACACGGCGAAGCTCGCCCCCGCTCGTGAAGTCGAAGGCGGCGCCGAGATTCGCGAAGTGCCGCAGCACCGCCAGGTTGTAGTTGGCCTTCAGGGCATAGCAGACCTGCACGTCCAGCCCTTGGAAACTGTCCCGAAGACGCGTGAAATTGTCCGCCATGGTGCCCGCGCTGTAGACATAGGTGGGGGTCCCGTACAGGCGCGCGACCTCGGCCAGGTCCACGGACTCGCAGCACAGATCCTGGCCGGCGTAGTGGAAGGCGTGCATGGCTTTCGGGGGTGGAGGCCTGCAGCTAGTCGATATTTGCTTGAAAAAACCACATCAAAATCCTACCATGCAGCCGTGATCCGCGCGCTGAAGAACTTCCTGCACCGCCCGGCCATCCGCATGGGGCTGGCCAGGAATCCGCGCCGCAGGTTCCGCGACCCCCGGTTCGTGAGCTTTCTTGCGATGAACAACCGCAAGACGCTCGACACTGATTTTCAGGACACCGTGCTTCGCGGGCGCAGGGTTGCGAAGCAGGCGTTCACGCTGCTCCTCGCCCTGGGCGGGGCCTGGATCGTCCTCGAGAGCGCCAAGGCCCTATCGGTGTTTTGAGGTAGGGACGGCCGGCCCGGCCGTCCGGGCGTACTCAGGGGACATTCGCAGATCCGGACGTGATTGTTGGATCTGTCAGAGTCATGGGTATGCCCGGACGCCCGGGGCCGGGCGTCCCTACCCGCGGGGCCGGGCGTCCCTACCCGATTTCAGGCAAACTGACCCACAACCGAAGGGTGACGGAGCCTACTCCCCCTCCTGCGCCACGGGCTTCAGCGCGGACCGGATCGAGGCCGCGAGGTAGTCCCGGTTCAACCGGGCGATGAAGTCGTGCGAAATCAACTTGGGGCACGCGGCGCTGCACTCGTACTGGTTGGTGCAGCCCCCGAACCCGAGGCCGTCCATCGTCTCGACCATCGCCAGCACGCGGCGGTCCCGCTCGGCCTGGCCCTGGGGAAGCAGCCCCAGGTGGGAGACCTTGGCGGCCACGAAGAGCATGGCGCTCGCGTTCTTGCACGCGGCCGCGCAGGCCCCGCAGCCGATGCACTGCGCGGCGTCCATCGCGAGCTCCGCGTCGCCCTTGGGGACCGGGATCACGTTGGCTTCGGGCGCCGCCCCGGTCCGGACCGTGATGAACCCGCCGGCCTGCTGGATCTTGTCGAAGGCGGAGCGGTCGGTGACGAGGTCCTTCACGACCGGGAAGGGCCGCGCGCGGAACGGCTCGACCGTGATGACGGCCCCGTCCTCGAAGCTGCGCAGGTACGTCTGGCAGGAGGCGATCCCGCGGTGCGGGCCGTGGGGCTTGCCGTCGATCACGAGGGAGCAGGTGCCGCAGATCCCCTCGCGGCAGTCGTGCGCGAAGGCAATCGGCTCCTCGCCCTTCATGGTCAGCTCGTCGTTCACCACGTCGAGCATCTCCAGGAAGGACATGTTCGGGTTCAGGTCCTTCGCCTGGTACTCGACGAACCGGCCGGGCGCTTCCGGCCCGGCCTGGCGCCAGACGCGCAGGGTCACGGAGCGGGACTGGGTTCCACCGGTGCTCATTTGTAGTTCCTCACGCTCATCTTCACGAATTCATAGTTGAGCGGCTCGACGAGGCGCGCGGGGTCGCGGCCCTCGCCCTGGTATTCCCACGCGGCCACGTGGGCGAAATTGGCGTCGTCTCGGCGGCACTCCCCGTCCGGATACTGGTGTTCCTCGCGGAAATGTCCGCCGCAGCTCTCCTCGCGGGCGAGGGCATCGCGGCACAGGAGTTCGCCGAGCTCGAGGAAATCCGCCACCCTGCCCGCCCGCTCGAGCGACTGGTTGAGGTTGTCGCCGGACCCGGGAACGTTTACGCCGTGGCCCTGGGCCCAGAACTCCTCGCGCAGCGCGGGGATCTCGCGCAGGGCCTGCTCCAGCCCGGCCTTGGTCCGGGCCATCCCGCAGCCCGCCCAGAGTATGTTGCCGAGACGCTTGTGAAAATGGCTCACGGGCTCGCGCCCCTTGACGGCGAAAAGCTTATCGGTGCGGCCGCCCACGTCCGCCTCGGCCTGCCTGAACTCCGGCGCCTCGGTCGACGGCCGCTTGGCGGGGCTCTGGCCGGCCAGGTAGTCGCCCACCGTGTACGGGATGACGAAATAGCCGTCCGCCAGGCCCTGCATGAGGGCGGAGGCCCCGAGGCGGTTCGCCCCGTGGTCGGAGAAGTTGGCCTCGCCGAGCACGAACAGCCCGGGCACGTTGGACATCAGGTTGTAGTCCACCCAGAGGCCGCCCATCGTGTAGTGGACGGCCGGGAAGATGCGCATGGGCGCCTTGTAGGCGTTCTCGTCGGTGATCTCGCGGTAAATGTCGAAGAGATTACCGTAGCGCTCGCGGACCCCGGCCTCCCCCAGGCGGCCGATGGCCTCGGAAAAATCCAGATACACGCCGAGCCCCGTCTCGCCGACGCCGCGGCCCTCGTCGCAGACGCGCTTTGCGGCGCGCGATGCCACGTCGCGCGGGCAGAGGTTCCCGAAGGCCGGGTACATGCGCTCGAGATAGTAGTCGCGGGACTCCTCGGCGATGGAGTTGGGATCCTTCCTGCAGTCTTCCCTGTTCTTCGGCACCCAGATGCGCCCGTCGTTGCGCAGCGACTCGGACATCAGCGTGAGCTTGGACTGGTAGTCGCCCGTCACCGGGATGCACGTCGGGTGGATCTGGGTGAAGCAGGGGTTGGCGAAGCAGGCGCCGCGCTTGTACGCCCGCCAGATGGCCGTCGCGTTGGAGCCGCGGGCATACGTCGAGAGGTTGAATACGTTGCCGTAGCCCCCTGTGGCCAGTATTACGGCGTCGGCCGAATGCCGGGAGAGCACGCCCGTGTTCAGGTCGCGGGCAACGATTCCCTTGGCGTGGCCGTCGACCACCACCAGGTCGAGCATCTCGCTGTTCGCATGCAGCTGCACGGTGCCGGCCCCGACCGCGCGTGACAGGGCTGAATAGGCTCCCAGCAGGAGCTGCTGGCCCGTCTGGCCCCTCGCATAGAAGGTGCGGGAGACCTGCGCGCCGCCGAACGAGCGGTTGGCGAGAAGGCCGCCATACTCTCGCGCAAAGGGGACGCCCTGCGCCACGCACTGGTCGATGATGTTCACGGACACCTCGGCAAGCCTGTGCACGTTGGCCTCGCGGGAGCGGTAGTCGCCGCCCTTGATCGTGTCGTAGAAAAGCCGGTACACGCTGTCTCCGTCGTTCTGGTAGTTCTTGGCGGCGTTGATCCCCCCTTGTGCGGCGATGGAGTGCGCGCGGCGGGGACTGTCATGAAAGACGAAGCAGCTCACCTTGTAGCCCAGCTCGGCAAGCGTGGCGGCAGCCGAGGCCCCCGCAAGTCCCGCGCCGACGACGATGACCTCGTACTTCCGCTTGTTTGCCGGGTTGACCAGCTTGATCTCCGTCTTGTGCCTGCGCCACTTTTCGGCGAGCGGCCCCGGGGGGATTCTGGGATTGAGTTGCGCCATGGTGGGTTCAGCGGGCGATCGGGGCCGACTGGGAGGCGGCCTGCGGGGTCAGCAGGCCGGCCAGGACGGAGCCGGGAATTGCGGCATTTCCGAGAAAATACAGGGCGCAGCCGATTGTGACCACGGCGCGCAACCCCGAGGCCCAGCGTTTGTTGCGCAACCCAAGGGTCTGGAACAGGCTGTCCGCGCCATGCAGGAGGTGGAGGGCGAGCAGGCCCACCGCGACGATGTAGAATGCCGCGACCACGGGGTTGCTGAAGCCCAGGATGACCATGCTGTACACGTCGGCTACCACGGTTCCCGCGCGGACCACCGTGAATCCCATCACATGATAGTCGCCCTGCATCGTGTAGGAGGGCAGGTTCTCCTTGAACGACTCCGCCTGCGCCACACCCAGGGTAAACTGCGCAAGATGATACAGGATAAAGGCAAGGACGACGTACCCGGTCCACCGCATGTACCGGGAGGCCAGTGCCGCCTGGATCCACAGCTGCGACTTGTATGGGGTCGTGCCGCGCGCCTTCCGGGCCTCAAGCGCCAGGACCGTTGCCGCCCAGATGTGAATGGTGGCGCAGGTGAGCAGTACGATACGCACCACCCAGAGCACAGGCCCCAGGGAGTGGAGAAACTGCGCATACCCGTTGATCCGGTCGGGATCCTCGAAGATCTGGAGGTTGCCGACCAGGTGGCCGATGACGAACAGGATCAGCACGACACCTGTGGCCGCCATCAGGATCTTGCGTCCTATGGTGCTGCCGAAGAATCTACCAAGGTTGGTCATTGGGGAGGTTTCCAAAAACAGGGCTTCGAAAGACTCGGTAGGATTTTGCCGGATGTAAAGGGGCTGCCGCCGGCATGGGCGCTTATTAGCGCGGATTTGTCATGAAGAAGGAAAGCCAATTTTTCAACCCGCTGATGGACAAAGGGTCGAATCGCATTGGGCCCTGCAGGCTGTCAGGACGAAGCGGCTGACCCGTTCCGCACGTGCGCGGCCTCCAGCAGGGCCCGTTCCTCCGGCAAGAGTTGGCCCTCCGGGATCCGGGCGAGCACGCTCTCGCTCTCGTCCCTGTTTCCAAGGTCCGAGAGCAGGAGGCCCCGGACCAGCTCCGGCCGGAGGTCGCTCCTTACCGCCTCCGGCAGCGCGTCGAGAAGGGAGAGACCCTCCGTACCCCGGCCAGATCGGTGGAACCTGAGCGCCTGGGCTGCGACAAACCCCGGGTTGGTCGCGTTGGACGCCTCGGTGACGCCCTCGGCGCTGCGGTCGAGCAGGGCCGAGAGCCAGGCTACGCCTCCCGCGGCCGCGGCATTATCCGGCGTCGACTGTACCCATGACTGGTACACCTCAAGCAGCTTCTGGGTGGATCCTTCGGCGGTCGCCAGGGCCGCCAGCTTCTCCCAGTTCGACGAATCGGACGGGGTCGCCCGGGCCATCCTCCAGAGCACGGCCTCCGCCTCCTCCCTCCATTGGAACTCCGTCGCCAATAGCAGCATGACCTTCAGGCCATCCCGCGACTTGGCAGCCACGTCCAGCGCATCCTTCCAGGTATCCTGGGCGTGGTCCGGATGCAGCCACTCGCGCTGGGAGTGCGCGGCAAAGGCCAGGTCCAGGGCATCGTCGGGAATCCTTCCCCAGGCGCCCGCCCGCACCGCCGCCTCGAGGCCACGCCAATCCTTCATCTGCACGAGGCACGTGGCACGCGCGGCTTGGACCTGCGGCGTCACCTGGACCACCGGGTCGAGAGTATCCAGCCAAGCCAGGGCCTCCGGGGCGTGGCCCTGGCGGCACATCCACTCGGCAAGGTGGACGGCGTCGCGGGCATCTGGTTGCGGCTGCGCCTCCATATAGGCGGTCAACTCGGGCAGGCCGCGATGCCGGGCGGGCCAGAATGAGAGAAGCTGCGCTTGCGGGCCGGGAGGCAGTATCCTTTCGGCCAGATCCTCCATGGAACGCGGGATGCCCGTCCGGGACGCCTCGTTGACGAGTTCGAGTGTCGCGCGAATGCGCAGGGATTCCCCGCGGGCAAGGTCCTCCAGCCTCTTCCTCGCGGCGGCGGCGCGCTCCTGAATGCCGCTGTACAGGCCCAGGGCCGCCTCGTTGAACTTGGTCCTCGGGTCCGCCGGATCGAGGCGGGAGAGAGCAGCCAGTTCCGCGGCCAGTGCCACCGAGTTGCCTTCCCTCATCGCGATGCTCGCCGTCAGCCGGTGGTACATTGCCTTGCTGCGGCCTGCCGGGCTCACACCCGTCAGGGCATCCCGGGCGGTCGCAAGGTCGCCGAGACGGAGCGCGCACAGGCCCAGGCTGAAGCGGTTGTCGTCATCGCCGGGGTCCAGGCGCACCAATGAGCGCCAGGCATCGAGGGCCGGAGACAATCCCGCCTCGTCGTAGAACTGGGCAAGTTGCCGGCGGGCGATGAAGTCCCCGGGATTTGCCTGGACCGCCTGCTCAAGGCGCAGCCAGGCCTGGCGGTAGTTTTCCTGGCGCATGTCGTCCTGCGCCATCCGAAGCGTCCTTTGCCGAAACTCGCGGACAAGTCCCGGCCCGAGCAGCCCCGCACCAAGGGCGGCGAGGGCCAGGCATGCCAACCCCACGATGAGCCATGATCGATGGCTCAGCCAGGGTCTGTCCCCGCCCGGGTTCGGAAAGCGGGACCAAGGAGGATGGAAGAGGTTCATCCATCTAACACCCTAGTAAGCTTCCCGCGGGGAATCCAAGAAAACGCCTCCGCACTACGCAAGAATACCTATAGGACGCCGGTTGAGTTGTGGCAATATTGGCGCTTTAGTCCGGGCACGGGCTTAACCAGTCTGAGCCCTGCCCACTGCACGTGCCCCCAGCCAATCTGAATTCCGTCCACACGTTTGTTGCCGTCGCAGTCCTCCTGGCCGCCGCGGTGGACGCGCGCGCGCAGTCGGGAATCGCGTCGCTGACCACGACCCTCACAACTGAGAGTGGCGGAACTTACCAGTCCGGGACCATCAGTTCCGGCAGCTCCAGCGCCACGTTCGCGGCGACCAATAACGACCTGGAGGTCACGAGCTTCACGGATGCAACGGGGCACCTCTACAACTACAGCGCCTCGAACCCCGACAATTCGACCGCGGCAATCGTCCGCCGCAACACGGCCGCCTCGGGCAGCGGGTCCGACACGGATGCCAACGAGAACGGCTTCTCCGTTTGGTATGCCTCCGGGAGCAGCTCGACGTCGCTCAAGGCGGCGTACAACACGAACGCAAACAACGTGCTCCTTGGGAACAATCTTTACGTGGGCTCGGACAACCTGTTCGTCAACAACAACGGCAGCTCGACGCCAAACCAGAGCAACGTGGAGCGCATCGACTTTGAGTTTGGCTCGACGGGAACCACCGGCGGCCAGACCACGAGTTCGGGAATTTCGGCCACCTCCTCCCTGGCACTCGCCGTGTTCGACCGGGGCGTGGTCAATGCTCACGACGCGTTCAACATCGCCCTGATCATGGGCTATGACGCAAACGGCAACCCGATCTATACGAATTCGAGCATCAGCGGGCTCAAGGCCCTGTCGGAAACGTCCACGAGTTACGGCACCACCAATCCTGTCGCCACGTTCAACTACACGCTCTTTCGGTACGATTCCGGGCAGGGAAACAACCTGAACGACAACTGGAATGCCGACAGCGAAACCGCGAGCCAGGGAGTGGGCGGCGTCGTGTTCACGTTGAGCGACTTTGGCATCACCAACGCCCAAATCGCCAGCGGCCTCACAATCTACGGATATTCCGTGATGGCCGCCGACGACACCACAACGCTGGCCAACCTCGGGGGCACCAATTACCAGAACTCGACCTACTATCCGACCACCACGACAGACTCCAGCCCCGACCCCGGCGGCATCGACCTCGTGGGGGTGAACGGCGAGGCGTTTGTCGTCTCGGCAGCCCCGGAGCCGGCCTTCTACGGCGCGGTCTTCGCCGCCATCATGCTCGGCTGGTACCTGGTCTGGCGCCGCCGCCAAGTCAGCGCGCCAGCGGCTTGAGAAGCGCGAATTTTCCGCTCGCGGCCGGCGCAAGGGACTTGCGCCGAAACGCGCTCACCCGGGTTCCCGGGCCCAAGGCTCGCGCGAGCGCGGTCTCGACGGCCTTGTGGTCCGCGGTGTCGTCGGCCACGTAGTGAAAATCCCAGCGGTTTTCGCCTGCCTGGACGAGGGACCAGTGCCAGCAGGAGAACGCCGCGGGCATGGCGGCGTCGATGTCCTCAGCAGAGACCACAGTGCCGTCCTTCCTGAAGGTAAGGTCGCGCTCGCGGCCGAGGATCCTGAACCCGGTGGGCATTTTCCTGACGATGTCGCCCGTATGGTAGCGCAGGAGCGGCATCGCCTCGCGATCGCGGGTCGTTACGTGGATCTGGAAGACGTCCGGCAGCTCGGGGCGCCACGGCACGAGCTCGATGAAGGCGTTGCCGTCGATCGCCTGGGAGTCGTCCTTGAAGGCCTCGCCGACAAAGATGTACCCCGCCTCCGTCGATCCGTAGAGGTCGACCTGGGGCGCAGGGAACGCCTCGGCAATGCGCCTGCCGTGCTGCGCGCTCGCCTTCCCATACGTCAGGATCACGGCCTCGATGCTCGGCACCCGCACGCGTCGGTGGAGGGCCGCCCGCGCCAGCAGGGAAAGGTAGACCGGTTCGCCCTCGAGTACCTGCGGCTGCGTTGCCTGCAGCTCGATCAGGATCCGGTCCCACTCCTTCTCGGGGAACACAAAGGGGTCGCTGGTCAGGTTCAGGTACACGGTCCCGTCGATGTAGCGGTGGGGGAAAGGATGGTCCTCGTACGGGCACAGGTGGCTTGAGCAGCCCACGGGCGCCAACACGCACTTGCGGTGCGGCTGGTCCGCAAACTTTGCCAGGATCCTGGAGGCCCGATAGGCCCGCAGGGTCTGGGCGGCCCACCAGCCCTCCTCCATGATCACAGTCATCGGCCCGGCAGTGGTCCCGGAGGTCCCCTCGTACTCGTAGCGCTTCTCCGCGAGGCCGCGTTCGATCTCGCGATAGTCGGCAAAGAACGCCTGGTGGCCCTTTTCGACGATTTCCCCCTTCGAAAGCGCGGGGATCTCACGGTAGCATGACCACTGGAGCGCATTGGGGTGAAGCGGGAACCGCTTGGAGTACAAGGGGCTGCGCTCGTAGATTCGGCGGATCTCCCCCTCCAGGGGCGCGGGCAGACACTCCCCCTCGGCAGTGCCGAGTGCGTCTGGGCTGTTTGCAAATACGGGCGCGTTCATGGAGGGCGGGTGGTGGAGTTCCCGTCGACCCAGACTAAAGCCTCTGCGCGAGGCTAAGTCAAACGCGCCCGTCTATGGCCGACTCTGGGTCTCGGGTCCATTTAACAGCTCGGGTGGTTTGGGAGGTAGGGCGAGTCGTCCCGACGAGCCGCCTTTGCGGACTTCGTGGAGCGGGCGTGCCAACTTTGGAGTTGTGTGTTCGCCTCAAGACTCGGGCCCAGCGGGGCCACGCGGATCTGCGGCCGACTTGCTCCTAGACACGAATCGAATCCCACGTAATCCAGAACCGGAAGCCCCGACACGCCCAGATCGGAACATCACCGCTCTTGTCGTCCGGTCGCGACGCCTGAGGTCCGCCAAGCCCGGGCGAACAACCTCCTCCAAAGCAGGCACACCCACACCACTCAGCCCGCACCGACCACCAGCTTGACACCCAGCTTGAATAGTCTCGTTTCCCAAAGGTCAGAATGGCCCCAAGGTGCTTCATAAGGCTGCATCGGCGGTTTCCTTTACCAGCCATAATTGGTCAAGAATGGTTTCTTAAAATGAAACCACTTGCCTTGATTTGTTGCCTGATGGTTGGCGTTGCCGTAAACGCGGCGGAGATCACTCCGGCATTCGAGGCCTACCAAGTCCAAACGCCCCTTATCTGCCCTCGATTAGTCGACACGTCGACCAATCCTCTAGCTCATCGTTTTCGAACCGTGCTGCGTCATGCAGCAGATAAGGGCCAAAACTTCGCCGGGAAATGCGCGATTGCGAAATGGGGCTGCGGAACTGATTGCATCGAGTGGGCGATCATCGATCTGGAGACCGGCAAGGTGTTTTTCGACCAACACCATTTTGATCTCATGTGGATCGTTGGATGGGAGACGGGCGTAGATGATGGTTATCTCATTTTTAGACCCAACAGCACCCTGCTGATCGCGCAAGGGGCTACAAACGAACATCCTAAGAAGGTGTATCGTGACTTCCTAAGGTGGACCGGCAATGGACTAGAGCTGCTGAAATCGGAGGTCATCTATGAGGACAAGAATTCAGTATCTGCGGCCACGCCCTCTCAGGCCATGCTGCCTGACCGCCGTTGATGCTTTGGCGCGGCGCTAGGGCGAAGTCCAGAATGGCAACACCCCATCTGAAGATGTTGTGCCTGCCCTGCCGCGGCGGGCTGAGGAGTTAGATAGCGGGCTGCGGAGCGCGGGCCTTCCGCGTTAGGGCCTAGTGGGGAGACTAGGAATCGAAGAATCCACTTCACCCGCCATGGTTACATGCGGAGCAGCCAAACCAAAGATTCCATTCCCGCCGGGCTGGGCGAATTGGCACACAATCTTCAGATGGGGTGTTGCCAATCGGACTTCGCGAAGCTCCCAATCAATCGCGCGAGCAAGCTCGCTGCCCTACGAAGGCCTCAACGCCTCCAGGAAAAACAGACTCACCAGCGTCAGGCTGTGGGTGATCTTGCCGGAACGCGCCGCAGCAAGAACCTCCTCGACCGGAAGCACCACCACTTCGATCTCCTCGTCCGGGTCCCAGTCGGTCGTGCCGCTTGGAACGACACCCTCGATAAGCACCACCTTACAATGGTTGTTCTGGATCGCCGGATTCGGATGCACCGAGGCCAGCAGGCGCGCGCCGTGGCCGGCATATCCCGTCTCCTCCTGGAGCTCGCGGACGCCGGCTGCGACCGGGTCCTCGCCCGCCTCGACCACGCCGCCCGGAACCTCCAGCGAAAGGTCGTCGATCCCATGCCTGAACTGCCTCACCAGCACGAGCTTCCCATCGGGCGTAAGCGCAAGGACGTTCACCCAATCGGGCGCCTTGACCACCACGAAGTCGCGCCCCGCGCCGCGACCCGGGTGCGTATAGTGACGGCTCCAGACCTCGAGCACGCGGGTCTTGAGCAGCGCGTGCTCCTCGCCCTTCTTCCAGCGCGCCGGGCCGCCTGCGGGTTTGCTCATGTTGATGAAATAAAAATGCCTCCTTGCCACAACGGGCAGGGAGGCATCTTGAAATTCACGCGCCTTCGGTCAGGGCGTCACTTTTTCTCGGGAAGCTTGACCTTCTGTCCGACCTTGAGGTGCTTCCAGTCAATCTCAGGGTTGACTGCGATCAGGTCGGCGACGGTCACACCATTCGCGTGGGCGATCTTGCGGCCCGTGTCCCCCGACTTGACGACGTACTCGCCCGGGCCGGCGACGGCCGTGGACGCGCCATGCGCTCCGTGAGCGGCGGGCCGCTTCTGGGACTCCTCCAGTTTGGAAATCGACGCCTGGATCGTTCCGATCGTGTTGCCGACCGCGGTGAAGGCATCCTGGGTCTGGCGACCAAACGCGGCGACATCCTTGTCCGCCTTGTCGGCAGCTGCGGCCGCGGAACTGACCTGCGAAGAGAGGTCCTCGATCTTGTCGATTTCGACCTGGTCCGTGTCGAGTTTGGTCCGTAGCTTGGAAGCGCTTACGACGGCGTAGCCGCCAATGATGATCGCAACGGCTCCGAGGATTACGCCCGCAATCGGGAGCACGCTGTTATTTTCGCGAGAAATGGTATCCATGATTGAAGAATTGGACGGATCAGAGCGCGATTCGAACAGCGACGCAAGCAGAGATTATTGACAAAAAGGGCCCTGAGTTTATCAAGCGGAGCACCCCATGGCTGATACCCCTATTGCCCCTGCCCATGCCCAGCAAACGACGGCCCCCGAGGACAAGGTCCCGGTCAAGCAGAAGCTAGCCTACGGGCTCGGGACGTTCCACGACATGTGGGGCCATTGGCTGTATCCGGGCCTTGCATTTCCGATCTTTAACATCTTCCTCGGTGTATCGCCCGTCCTGGTGAGCTCGGCGCTCATGCTGAACCGGCTTTTCGACGCCGTATCGGATCCCGTCTTCGGTTGGCTCTCGGACAACACCCGCTCCCGCTGGGGACGCAGGCGCCCCTACCTGTTGATTGGCGGCATGCTGGCCGGGATTGGGCTTCCGTTCCTGCTCGCGGTGTCGGCGGGCTGGGGCAGCACGCACCTGCATCTTTGGCACTGGAGTTACGACATCTCCAACTATTTCTGGTTCATGCTGGCCTCGTCGGCGATCTACATCCCGCTGATGAGCTCCTTCAACATGCCGTTCCAAAGCCTGGGAGCCGAGATGACGCCCGACTACAAGGAGCGAAACAACGTCTTCGCCTTCAAGAACGCCGTGCAGAAGATTCCTGAGCTCGGTCTCTTCTTCGCGGGCATGTTCATCACCAAGTCGGTGTGGGTCGGTGCCAACCGCCACAATCTAGGGCACCGGGTGATGATGCTGCTGACCACCGCCTCCGCGTGGAACAAGGCCGGGCCGGACGACAAGCCCAACATGCTGCTGGGCGCCCAGGTATACATGGTGATCCTGGGGTGCCTGATGATACTCGGGGCGATCGTCATGTTCATCGTGATGCGCGAGCGGTACTACGGGAATGTCGTTTCCCGCAACCAGGAGAAAATCAGGCTGAGTGAGACCATCTGGGAGTGCTTGAAGTGCGGACCATTCCGTCTGCTCACCTACATGTCCCTGGCCTTCAACCTCGGCCTGAGCATGGTCGGGACCCTGGGCCTCTACGACACGATCTACTACGTCTGCCACGGCGACAAGGCCACGGGCTTTTCCTGGAATTTCTCGATGGGCATCGGTGGAATGGTGCTGGGGTTCCTGGGGCTGCCGTTCTACGGATTCATCGCCAACCGCATAGGAAAGCGGCTTGGCATGATGGCCGTGCTGAGCTCCGCGGTCCTTGTGTTCATCGCGAGCTGGTGGCTGTACAACCCGAACCACCCCTGGCTGCAGCCGTTCGCCTCGGGTTTCATCGCCTTCATCGGCGCGGGCTTCTGGATGATCTACGGATCCTGCGGCGCGGATGTGATGGACTACGATGAGCTCCAGACCGGCAAGCGGCGCGAGGGCGCCTTCAGCGCCTGCGGCTCATGGATCAACAAGTTCGGCATGGTGGCCGGCATCTGGGCCTCGGGCTTCATCCTTTCCTCCACTGGATTTGACGCCTCGCTGGGCGGCGCGCAAACGCCCCACGCGATCTTCATGATCCGCTTCATGTTCGCGGCGCTGCCCATTGTCGGGCTGCTGATCGCGATCTTCTGCTTCATCAAGTTCCCGCTCACCGCCGAGAAGATGGCGGACATCCGGGTGCAGCTCGAGGCCCGCCGCGGCAAGATTTAGCAGGCTGTCAGCTGTGGCCGGCGATCGGGTGCGGGAGGTACGGCTCCTCGAGGATCCGGACTTCCTCGTCGCTTAGCTTCAGGGACAGCGATGCCACCGCGTCCTCGAGGTGGTGCGGCTTTGAAGCACCCACAATGGGCGCGACCAGTCCCGGGCGGCCGGACAGCCACGCCAGCGCCACCTGCGCCGGCGGGACCCCGCGCTCCTTCGCAACCCGGGCCACGGCGTCCACGACCTTCTGGTCGGCGTCCGCGAGCCGCTCGCCGTAGAGCTGGGTCGCATATCCGTCCGTCTTCGCACGCACCGATTCGCCCTTCCTGCTGCCCGCAAGGGCGCCTCTCGCCAGGGGGCTCCAGGGAATGAGGCCGATACCCTGGTCGCGGCACAGGGGAATCATCTCCCTCTCCTCCTCGCGGTACAGGAGATTGTAGTGGTTCTGCATCGTGACGAAGCGCGCCCAGCCGCGCCCCCCTGCGACCTGGAGCATCTTCGAGAACTGCCATGCGAACATGGACGACGCCCCGAGGTACAGCACCTTGCCCGACCGGACCAGGCTGTCCAGGGCCTCCAGCGTCTCCTCGATGGGCGTGGACGGGTCGAAGCGGTGGATCTGGTACAGGTCGATGTAGTCCATGCCGAGGCGCCGGAGACTGTCCTCGACCGCGTGGACGATGTGCTTTCGGGAGAGCCCCCGCTGGTTGGGATCGTCGCCCATCGGGTTGAAGACCTTGGTGGCGACGACGATCCGGTCCCTGCCCGGCCCGAAATCGCGCAGCGCCCGGCCGACGACCTCCTCGGAGGCCCCAAGCGAATACATGTCAGCCGTATCAAAGAAATTGATACCCAATTCCAGCGCCCGCTTGAGGAAGGGCCGGCTCGGCTCCTCGTCCAGCACCCAGGGGCGCCACTTGCTCGTCCCATACGTCATCGTCCCGAGGCAGATCCGGGACACCTTGAGCCCCGTGGGGCCGAGATTCACGTAGTCCATGGACTCAATCGAACCCAGAACCCCCCGAACTGCAAGGCAGGCTCGACCTTGCTTCGTAGGTCAGCGAGCTTGCTCGCGCTCCGGAAGGCGCGAGCAAGCTCGCTGACCTATGGGTACCGGAGCGCGTTGACCTTGGACTGCATTCCACCTTTCCTGCCACGATGCCGTCGAGCAGGCCCCCCACCGTGTCCGTGCGCATGCTGAACAAGCGCTATGGAAGCGTCGCCGCCGTGCGGAACGTGAGCTTCGACGTGGCGCCGGGGGAAATCCTCGGGCTGCTGGGGCCCAACGGGGCCGGCAAGACGACGACGATCGAGTGCATCCTGGGACTCCGCCGGCCGGATTCCGGGGCGATCATGATCGACGGGATCGACGCGCTGGCGGACCGCGATCGCGCGAAGCTCAGGGTCGGGGCCCAGATCCAGTCCGCCTCGCTGCAGGACAAGATCACGCCGCGGCAGGCGCTGAGGCTGTTCGGTTCGTTCTACGGGACCTCTGCGAAGGCCGGCGAATTGCTCGAGCGCTTCGAGCTGTCGGCCAAGGCCGACGCTCCGTTCGACACGCTTTCGGGAGGCCAGAGGCAGCGGCTGTTCCTTGCCCTGGCCTTTGTCAACGACCCGACGCTCGTGGTCCTCGACGAGCCGACGGCCGGCCTCGACTCGCGGGCCCGAAGGGCCCTGCACCAGCTGATCGCCGGGATGCGGACGGCGGGCCGGACCGTGCTTCTCACAACGCATATCATGGAGGAGGCGCATACGCTCTGCGACCGCGTGGCAATCCTCAACGAGGGGAGGATCGTCGCCCTGGAGGAGCCCGATGAGCTGATCGCCGGGTCCAACTCCAAGGTCATCTTCAGGACGGCCAGGCCCCTTGATTCGGCGCAGTTGGGATCCCTTCCCCATGCGGTCAGCAGCAGGGCCGGCGGGGGCGGATGGACGGTCGTGACGTCGGACGCCAACCGGACGGTCGTGGGGCTCGTCCGGCTGGTCGAGGCCGGGGGAAACGAGCTGCTCGACCTGCAGATCCACAGGCCCTCTCTTGAGGACGTCTTCCTCGAGCTTACGGGCCGGCCTCTCTCGGCCCCGGAGGAGGACAAGGAATCCGGTCCATCATGAACCCCGGACTGCTCCAGCATTTCCTGCTGACGCTGCGCCTGAATTTCAGGAGCAGGCAGTCGATTGTCTACGGGTACCTGGTCCCCGTGTTTTTCCTGATCGCATTCGCCAGCGTGTTCCGGACGGACTCTCCCCTGCTCCTCCCGAGGATGGGCCAGATCCTGACGATCAGCATCCTCGGCGGCGCCTGCTTCGGGCTCCCGACGGCCCTGGTGGCTGAGCGCGAGCGGGGCGTCTGGCGGCGCTATCGGCTGCTTCCCGTGCCGACGGGCAGCCTGGTCGTGAGCACCCTTGCGGCGCGGCTGGTGATCGTCGCCTCGGCGGCCGCCCTCCAGCTGGCCCTGGCGCGCATCGCCTTCCACACGCCGTTCCCAGCCCATCCGCTCCATGTCCTGCTGGGGTTCATTGTGGTGTGCCTATCGTTCCTCGGCCTCGGCCTTTTGGTCGCGGCGCTCGCCGAGGACGTGCCGGCAGTCCAGGCGCTCGGCCAGTGCCTGTTCCTGCCGATGATCATGATCGGCGGCGTGGCGGTGCCCCTGTCCGTGCTGCCGTCCTGGGCGCAGATCGTTTCGGGGTTCATGCCGGGCCGGTACGCCGTGGCCGCGCTGCAGTCTGGGTTCGACGGAAGCGGCGCCGGGCATGCCTTCGACTACCTTGCGCTTCTTCTGATCGGCGCAGCGGCCGGCGCAGCGGGGATAAGGCTGTTCCGGTGGGAACCCGGCCGGCGCCTCGGACGCCGGGCGCTCATCTGGGTGGGCGCTTCGCTTCTGCCCTGGATCGCGGTGGGGCTGGCCGCCGGAACTACCGGCCGGTTGAACCCGCCGCCCGCCCCGGCCGCATACCAGGCCATTGGCGATCGCCTGATCGCGAGCATCACCTATGACGACTTGCCCGGGGACAATGAACTGGCCACACCGCTCGCCCCACCCTTCACCGACGGGGGCAGGTCCTCGGGCATGGATGTGTTCGCAGGGAAGTTGAAGGACTGGGCGCCGGGCCATGTCGATGACGCGGGCCAGGCCGTCCGCAACCTCATCTGCGTTGCGTCGATCGCCGACCTTGCTGAAGACCCGAGAGAAGGCGTGATAGCCCGGACGGTGTTCACCTACCTGGAGGCAAGTTACAGGGAGGAGGACCTGCGCAAGGCGCTGGCCTGGGTCGCGCTCTATCCCAATGAGGGCACGGCACTGACCATGGCGCCCGATCTCGGGTTCGTCCGCCCTGTTGGCGAGGACTTTGTCCGGGAACGGAGCGCACTGTACGCCCGGAAATTCCTGGGCAGATTGTTGGGCAGGATCAAGGCGCCGTAGGTCAGCGAGCTTGCTCGCGCTCCGGGAAGGCGCGAGCAAGCTCGCTGACCTACGAGGGCCGAATGGCCCGGACCCT
>Ga0302319_10004060_pt1 | contig 30241 bp, 25 predicted proteins | sample Bog_T0_2_FD_203319 | JGI IMG/M metagenome (GOLD analysis project Ga0302319, IMG submission 203319) | Peat permafrost microbial communities from Stordalen Mire near Abisko, Sweden - Bog_T0_2 | ecosystem: Environmental > Terrestrial > Soil > Wetlands > Peat | place: Sweden: Abisko, Stordalen Mire... | reverse complement strand
ATGGTGCTCCTCTCGTGCAAGCCTAACGCGGCGGCGGAATTCGCGGACGGGTCCGTACTGATGCATGGCCAGCGTCTTGAAAACAACCGGGAAGATCAGTTCGGAGCCTTTGATGGCGTCGACGCCGAGAATCTGCGGATCGCTGACGAATAACTCCTTGAACTGGTCGCTCGTGCGCACATCGTTGGCAATCTTCTTCAGCAGTTCCAGAACTTCGTCCGGATTTGCGGAGAAATCCACGCTCACATTCACAGTAGCCACCGAGTAGCCGACGCTGAGGTTGGCGACGGTCGTGATCTGCGAGTTAGGAACGATGTAGAGGGTGCCGTCGTCGTCGCGAATAGTGGTCTTGCGCAGGGTCATGGTTTCAACCACGCCGGAAAGGCCGGCCACCTTCACCCGGTCGCCTACATTGAACTGGTCTTCAACTAGGATGAGGATACCGTTGAGCATGTCTTTGACGATGGTTTGCGCGGCCAACCCGATGGCCACTCCGGCAATTCCTGCCGATGCCAGCAGCGGACTCAGGTTGATGTCGAGAACCTCAAGCACCTGCAACCCGGCGATGACGCCAATAATAGATAAGCCGGTGGCGCGAACGACGCCAGAGATGGTTTTGACCTGGGCAAGACGGCTTTCACCCGCAGCGTGCTGCTCGGCCACGTGGATCATGCGCATGGTGATGACGCGAAGCAGACGGCTCAGGACAAACGCAATTGCAACAACCACTATCAGGTGCGGCAACTTGGCGCGGACAAACTCCTGGGCGTCGTTGGCCCATTCGTCCGCAACCCGGCCCATAAACCGGCCTTCGGCAAAGAGTCCCATCCGGAATGCGAGCAGATTTGGAAACAAGTTCATGTCCAAACTCCTTTTTCTAGACTAGACTGTTTTTGACGGCGGCCCGGTTTCCCGGCTGGCCAACTCCGGCACACTCCCGGCGTCGCGTGGAGGTCTCCCATGAGAGTGCATAGCAGCAGTTTCAAAGGCACGCATAGGTTCCAGTGGCGTGGCAGGCTCGCAATCTGCATGGCGGCAGCGCTTTTGGCGGCGGCTTTTGCGAACCAGTGGGAAAAGCGCCAGGTACTGGCGCAGCAGCAACCGGTTGCAACGGTCGCTTCCAATGCTGCGGAGAGCACTTCCAACGTGCCCATTCTGGCGCAGAACTCCAACCCTCTTGCTCAATCGAACCCAAAGACTGGTGCAACGCAGCCAAAACAGGCGATGCCGGCAGCGCCCTCAACTGGCGCGAAGGCATCTGTCGATACGGTCGGTGCGCTGAATACCCCGGTTTTAGAAGAAGCGGCGAACCTGCTCAAGCTGGCAAACAGCCTTAAAGCCGATGTGGACAAAACGACCAAGGACACACTCTCTGTAGCCGTGGTTCGAGAGGCTGGTCAGATTGAGCAGTTGGCCCACAAGATGAGGACGCAATGACTCAATCCAGTAGATTGGCCCGGATTGGATTCTTCTGGCGCTGTAAGGGCGCCGTGAGTTGCGCAGCCAGTCTGGTTCTCGGTTTGTCTGCCGTCTGCTATTGCGCCGGGCAACAGAAGACAAGCCAAATACCCGTGCCGGTCACGTCAACTGAGAACGCAGGAAGCCTGGTATCGGACTGGACTGATTTTGGCGGGCCTTACTTCCGCGAGAAGCGCATTCAGCAGTTCAACGCCGCGCAGCATAAGGCGTTGGTGTCGGATACGGACAGGCTGCTGAAGCTGGTTTCGGAGTTAAACGCTGAAATCGGCAGCAGTAATCCCAGCGCGCTTTCTGCCGAACAACTGCGTAAAGTTGCAGAGATTGAGAAGCTGGCACATAGCGTAAAAGATAAGATGAGCCAGCCAGTAAAAGGGCTTTCAAGCTACGATAGCCAGATGCACACTCTTTCCCCGCAGTAGCGCAGATTTCTCCAGGATATGTAATCGATTGGAACGCTAGTAAGAGCGCATGTATTTGAACGAGATTTTTTCGGGATTGATACAATCAGTCGAGGTCTTCTCTCAAGAGCGAACACGGAGAAATAAGGATGGGATTGGCTGTTTCCAACGCCCAGGGCCCCGGGGTGTCTCAAACGCCAGACCGGCTTAGCCCGCGGCAACTGGTTGAAATCTATCGGCTGATGTATCTCTCACGCCGCCTGGACGATCGCGAAATCCTGCTCAAGCGGCAGCAGAAGATCTACTTTCAGATCTCGGCTGCCGGGCATGAAGCACTGCAGGTAGGCGCGGCGCTGGCTATGCGTCCGGGATACGACTGGTTTTTCCCCTACTACCGCGACCGTGCGCTATGCCTTGCGCTGGGGCTTACGCCAGACGAGATGATGCTGCAGTCGGTGGGTGCTGCTGCCGATCCCTCGAGCGGCGGCCGGCAGATGCCTACGCACTGGAGCAGCACCAAGCTGCACATTGTGAGCACATCCTCTTCGACGGCGACGCAGCTGCTTCATGCGGTGGGCTGCGCTGAGGCAGGGCGCTATTTCAGCCGGCATCCCGAAGCGGCGGCCAAAGCGGAGGGCGACTATCGTGCCTTCCACGAGCCGGACTTCCACGACGATGAAGTGTCGCTTACCTGCGTGGGCGAGGGCTCCACGTCGCAGGGCGAGTTCTGGGAAGCGATCAACACGGCCTCAAACCAGAAGCTGCCCGTGGTCTTCTGCGTCGAGGACAATGGCTATGCCATCAGCGTGCCCGTCGAGGTGAACACTCCGGGCGGCAACATATCAAAGCTGGTGGCCAACTTCCCCAACTTCTTCTTTGCAGAGATCGACGGCACCGATGCGGAGGTCTGCCTGCGGACGTTTGAGGCGGCGGCGGCGCACTGCCGCGCCGGTCTGGGACCGGCGTTTGTGCACGGCCACTGCGTGCGGCACTACTCCCACTCGCTTTCTGACGACGACAAGCTCTATCGCGCGGCGGCCGAGCGCGAGGCCGATGCGCTGCGCGACCCGATCGCGAAGTTGCAGATGCGCCTGCTGCGCGAGGGCGTGATGACCGAGGCGGAGATCAACGAGCTTGAGAAGTCGATGGACCAGGTGGCAGCCGAGGCCGCAGAGCGCGCCCTGGAGGCGCCACTACCCACTCTCGAAAGCATTACCAGGCACGTGTACTCGGAGGATATCGATCCTACCGGTCCTCTGTTTGACCGGGAAAACGAAGCCGTTGGCGAAGCGGCAACAGAGGGAAAGATCAAGGATCACAATCCGCATACCATGGCGGATTTGATTAACGTCTGCCTGCACGACGAGATGCGGCGCGACGAGCGCATCGTGATCTATGGCGAAGACGTGGCCGATGCCAGCCGCGAAGAAGCGCTGAGCGAAGTGAAGGGCAAGGGCGGCGTCTTCAAGCTGACGGCTGGATTGCAAACGACATTCGGATCGGAGCGCGTGTTCAATTCGCCGCTGGCCGAGGCCAACATTGTGGGCCGCGCGGTTGGCTACGGCGTGCGCGGCATGAAGCCGGTTGTTGAGATTCAGTTTTTCGATTACATCTGGCCGGCCATGCACCAGATTCGCAATGAGCTTTCGCTGATGCGCTGGCGTTCGAACGGTGCGTGGGGCGCGCCGGTGGTGATCCGCGTGCCGATCGGCGGCTACCTTACGGGCGGCTCAATCTATCACTCGCAGTCGGGCGAGAGTATGTTCACGCATATACCAGGATTGCGCGTGGTGTTTCCGTCGAATGCGCTGGATGCGAACGGATTGCTGCGCACGGCGATCCGCTGCGACGATCCGGTGCTGTTCCTTGAGCACAAGCGGCTTTACCGCGAGACCTATGGCCGCGCGCCTTATCCAGGACCGGAGTTTGCGATTCCTTTTGGCAAAGCGAAGACGGTGCGTTCCGGCACGGATATGACGCTGGTGACGTATGGCGCGCTGGTTCCGCGCGCGCTGCAGGCGGCGGAGAAGGCGCAGCGCGAGCACGGCATCAGCGTGGAGATCATCGACCTGCGCACACTCAGCCCTTACGACTGGGAAGCGATTGCATCGTCGGTGCGCAAGACCAGCCGCGTGATTGTGGCTCATGAAGACATGCTGAGTTGGGGCTACGGCGCGGAGATCGCGGCGCGCATTGGCGATGAGCTTTTCGAGGATCTGGATGCGCCGGTAAAACGGATTGGCGCGATGGACACATTCGTGGCCTACCAGCCGATTCTGGAGGACGAGATTCTGCCCCAACCGGAGAAGATCTTGAAAGCAATTGTGCAGTTGAATGCATTTTGAGAGGCAGCTTCTAGCTGCTAGCCTCTAGCTCCTAGCTTCTAGCTTCCTGAGTCTGAAGCTCGCATTATAAAGGCGCTGTCATCCTGAGCGAACGGGGCCCCGATCGTCTTTCAGTTCGGGGGGGAGCCGAAGGATCCGCGGTTGCTCTTCAACGAATCTCTGACTCACCGCACTAGCTGGGCTTGTAACAACGGCATGGCTTCTGGACGGCTTTGTAATGAGGGCACGGCTTCAGCCGGGCCATGAAAGGTGCATAAACAGCGGGGTTTTAACCCCTGGTGGGTGCTTTTCAATCGGTTCCGATGACTTAGGAGCCGAAGGATCTGCGGTTACTTTTCAACGAACCTTGGAAACACCGGTCTAAGGGCTCGTCTGCAGATGCAACTCGAGCAAGGCTCGATAAGGCTGCGGCTTTCCGTTCATCATCAACGGCTTGAATTGCCACTGCCGAAGTGCCTGGTCCACCGTTCCGAAATCTACGCCGTGCGGTGCTTGGTAGACGATCTTCTCAATTACAAACCCATCCGCATCCACGGCGATCCAGATTTTGTAAACTGCGCCGGGCGGTACACTCCCGGCGGGGACCACAGGTTCTACGATGTTCGACGCTAGTTTGCGCGCCTCGGCATCGCTCAGAACGTCTTTCGGACCGGCAGCGCGCGTATTGACGTCGAAGTTCAGCGTCCCTTCCGCCTGGACGGGGAATCCATCTCTGGTCGCGGGCTTGAACTTCCAGCGCATGATCTGGCGAATTGCCGAATCGTTCGACCGCTCATTGGCTGACTCCAACACCTGCACGTCGCGCACCTTGCCCTCGGTATCGAGCGATACGGAGAAGCTCGAATTGCCGGTCACTGTTCCATCCAGCACCTGCGGCCAGACGATATCGGGAGCCTCAGTCGCAAGGCTGCGCAATTCTTCTTCGCCAAGTATCTCGACGCGAAGACGCTTCTGTGGCGGCGTGGGCTCGGCAACGGTAAACAGCCCGTAATCCTCAGATTTCAGGTCTTCGAGCTCTGTAATTTGCGCGGTATAAAAGTCGCCAACCGAGATCGTATGCGTCAGCCGGCGGGCGATTCGTTTCTCATGAAACTTCTGATAGTCGGTAAAGTCAAGCCTGTGCCCTTGAGCCCCCACCGACTCCATGAGTCCAAGAGCTGTGCCAAGGCACATGCGGCCTGGACTAAGGCAGATTGCTCCCGACTCTTGAGAGATACCATTGGCCTTTGTCCATACTATGTCTCCCGGTTGCAGAGCGGCGATAATCTGTCTCGGATCGGTCATTGCCGCCAGCAGAGTCGCGATCTCCGGCGGCATGTACATCTGAGAATCCTGCTCGAAGACCTTATTCCCATTCATGACGATGGTCTGCGAGAACTCCGCCGACTGGATGGTGCGCCGCCAGCGGTCAGGCTCAAGCCAATGGATCTCAATAAACGTGCCGGGCGCATCACGTTCCTCGGCAATCTGCGCCTTCAAGTGAAACGGCGGGCTGCCTGACTCGACGAGCGTTCCCTGCACCAGCACGGCAACAGGGGCTGACTGCTGTGACGATTGAGCGAATGCTATCGAGCCGCACAGAAGTGAAAGGAACGCAATCCCTGTAGTTGCCTGATGGAACTTCATCGATAGTCTCCTGGCGCGAGTTCCGGCCCTTATAAGTGGATGCGCTGAAAGTGACGCCATTCTATCAACTCTATGCACCGACGCGAAGTGACTTGCTCTTTGCTGCAGGCGCGCCTCTGGTGGGTGCTGCTCCACCCGTCGCGCGGTGGGGCACCGCGGTGAATGGGCATATTCGTTCTCTATAAGGCAAGATGTACAACTTTGGTATATAGAAATGTTGGACAAGGGTGATTGACTGGGGCGGTCAATAAGGAAATATAGAAGTAGGAACTATAGAGATGGGGATGGCGGTCTTTCGAGGGCCTGGGGAAGCGGCCTGGTCGGATTGCCACGGGGATGGGTTCTTGTCCGAGATATTTCAAATGCTGCGTAAGGCGGAGGCGGAACGGTTCGACGACCGGTTCGGGGACCGCGGGGGCACGAGTCTGCAGCAATCGCAGGCGTTGGCGCTGGCCGTGCGCGGGGACGATGTGCCGGCTATTGACGATCGGACAACCGGTTCGGCGGAGATGCCTAAACGGACGCGGCTGAGCATGATTGCCATTGAGGAGCGGGCCTTGCGCGCGGAGACGGAACTGAACAGGCAGGCGCAGCTGAATAAGGTTCTGGAGCGGGAGATGCGGGCGCTCAAGAGCGAGCACGAACGCGTGGGCCAGCGCGTGAAGCGTCTGTTGACGCAGCTCGACGAGGCGCAGATTTAAGAGACGCCGCGAGGGCGTTCTCGGTCGGCTTCCATTCCTTCCTATTACAAAGCTGGAGTGCATAAGAGATTTTCCATCGCCCCTCGGGGGCGGGCTCCATGGAATCGCGCGATTCATCGCTTTGCGCCCACGGCTCTTGGTTGTGACGCGGGGCAAGTTGGCGCGGATACAATATCGGGATGGGGTTTTGTGCTTACCGGGGACCAGCGCTGGGAACCTGTCTGAGACAGGCGGGGCGACCGCGATGAAGAATCTTCTGCGCCTGCTGCGCTACGGGCTTCCGTATTCACTGAAGTGGCTGCCGGGGGTGCTGCTGCTGGCCGTGACGGGCATCCTCGACACTTTCCGCGTACTGCTGCTGCAGCCAATCTTCGACAAGGTCTTAAGGCCGGATGCGCCCGAAGGCCCGATTGTGCTCGGCCTATCCACGACTCCCTATCATTTCGATCTGAGAATGCTGGTTCCGCACTTCATCCACATGCACAACGCGTGGGATGTGGTGGCCGCGGCGATGGTGCTTACGACCGTTCTGAAGGGGCTGTGCGACTACACGGGCACCTACCTGGTGAACTACGCGGGGTTTGGCACCATTACCGACATGCGCAATCACCTGTACGAAGTGACGATGCGCCGCTCGTCGAGCTTTTTTCACAAGCATCCGACGGGAACGATTCTGTCGACGCTGATTAACGACGTGGACCGGGTGCAACTGGCGCTCAGTTCGGTGATTGGCGATTTCCTGCAGCAGTTTTTCACTTTTCTGGCCGGCATTGTTCTGGTGATCCACCTGGGCGGATGGCTGAGCTGGGCGCTGGTATTGTTCATCCCGGTGGTGATTACATCGGCGCGCAAGATTGGGCACGAGGTGCGTACGCGGACGCGCACCGGGCAGGACAAGCTGGCCGAGATCCAGAACATTCTGCATGAGACGGTGACGGGCAATCGCATCGTGAAGGCCTTCAACACCGAGGTGTGGGAGATTCTGCGCTTTAAGACCGCGGCGCGGCGGCTGTTCAGGGCCAATCTGCGCAACGTGCGGATTCAATCGATCAGCTCGCCGCTGATGGACACCCTTGGCGCGATCGCCATTGTGATGTTTCTGCTGATTGGCCGCACCGAGATTCTGGCCGGGCGCATGACCACGGGCCTGTTTGCGTCGTTCATCATTCTGCTGTTCAAGTTGTACGATCCGGTGCGCAAGTTTGCTTACTTCTACAACAGTTTTCAGCAGGCGATGGGCGCGTCGGGGTCGATCTTTGCGTTCTTTGACGCCGAGGACGACGTGAAGGAGCGGCCTCATGCGGTTGCGCTGAAGCGGTTCCAGAACACGATCCGGTTTGAGAATGTGGGCTTCTCCTATTCGACCGAAGAGGGCGAGCATCAGATACTGCACAACATCGATCTGGATGTCCGCTCGGGCGAGGTGCTGGCGCTGGTGGGGCCGAGCGGGGCGGGCAAATCGACGCTGGTGAATCTGATTCCGCGGTTCTTCGACGTGAGCACGGGATCGATTCTGATCGACAAGAAAGACATTCGCACCTACACGCTGGCGTCGTTGCGGCGGCAGGTGGCGCAGGTGTCGCAAGAGACGATTCTGTTTAACGACACGGTGCACAACAACATTGCCTACGGCCAGCCGGACGTGAAACGTGCGGTGGTGGAAGAGGCTGCGCGCAACGCGCTGGCGCACGATTTTATCCAGCGCATGCCGCAAGGGTACGATACGGTGATCGGCGAAAAGGGATTCCGGCTGTCGGGCGGCGAGCGGCAGCGCATCGCCATTGCGCGCGCCATCCTGAAGGATGCGCCGATTCTGATTCTGGACGAGGCCACGTCGGCTCTGGATGCGGAGAGCGAATCGCTGGTGCAGGCGGCGTTGGCGAACCTGATGAAACACCGCACGGTGATGGTGATTGCGCACCGGCTGTCGACGATACGGCGCGCCAATCGCATTGTGGTGCTGGAGGATGGGCGTATAACGGCTGTGGGCACGCATGAGGATCTGCTGCTGGCGTCGCCCACTTACCAGCGGCTGTACCAACTGCAGTTTATGGATCAACCCGATATGCAACCCGAGACGCAGCCGGCGGAGCCTTTGATGCCGTTCCTGCCGGGATGCGAGCCGGCACTGGCAACCAGGACAGAGGAGTAAGCAAGGAATGCCGATCTATTCGATGACCGGATTTGCGCGGGTGCAGGCAAACGTGCCGCTCGGCAGCCAGGAGCAGCTGAACTACACGTTGACGGCGAAGACCGTGAATCACCGCTTTCTGGATGTTCAGTTGCGCCTGCCGCAGGGCGCCGATGCGCTGGAAATGGAACTGCGCAAGGCGCTGAAGGAAAACCTGGTGCGCGGGCATGTAGAGCTGACGTTGCAGGTGGACCGCAGCAGCCAGCAGAAGGCCGGCTACAATCGCGACCTGGTAGCGGCGTATCTGGTGGCGTTTGCGGCGGCCAAGAGCGATCACCAGCTTACGGGCGAGCCTGACCTGAATGTGGCGCTGCGCATGCCGGGAGCACTTACGACGGAGAATCGCGGGGACGGCGATTTGTCGGCTCTGGAAGAGAGCGTGCGGCAGCAGATCGGTCCGCTGCTTGAAAAGCTGAAGCAGATGCGCGCGCGGGAAGGGGATTCGCTGGCGGAGATACTCAACGGCACGCTCGACCGGCTGGCGGAGGCGACCGAGCAGGTGGCCAAGCTGCGGCCGGAGATCGAGCAGCGCTACCAGGAGCGGCTGACACAGCGGCTGACGGCGGCCACGGGATCGGAGTTCAACCGGCAACGGTTGCTCGAAGAAGTTGCGGTGCTGGTGGAGCGGAGCGATATTGCCGAGGAGCTGACGCGTTTGACCGCGCATATCGGGCATTTTCGCGAACTGCTGGCAGTGGGCGGCGAGGTGGGCAAGAAGCTTGACTTTCTGCTGCAGGAGATGAACCGCGAGGCCAACACGCTGCTGTCGAAAACCGGCGGGGTTGGCGGCAAAGGTACGCGCATTACCGAATTGGGGTTGGCGATGAAGGCGGAGATCGAAAAAGCCCGCGAGCAGGTTCAGAATGTGGAGTAAAAGCGGCAGGGGCCAGAGAAAAACTCGATAAGCCTACTTGACCGGGGAAAGGGACTGGAGATCAGTGGCGGGGATTCTATTCATTATTTCGGCGCCTTCGGGCTCGGGCAAGAGCACACTGGTAAGCGAGTTGCGCAAGCAGCTAACCAGCGTAGACTTTGCGATTTCATGGACGACACGCGCGCCGCGCGGCTCGGAGGAGAACGAACGGGAGTACAACTTTACCTCGCGCGAGGAGTTTGAGCGGATGGTGGAGGAAGGGAAGTTCCTGGAATACGCTGAAGTGTTTGGGAACTTCTACGGAACGGCAAGCCACTCTCTGGATGAGGCGCGGGCGGCAGGTCACGATCTGCTTCTCGACATCGACGTGCAGGGCGCGGCGCAGGTGCGGGCCAAAATGCCCGAGGCAGTGAGCATCTTTGTACTGCCGCCGAATCCCAAAGTTCTGCGCACACGCCTGCGCAACCGCAGCCGCGCGGAGGGCGTGGTGAACGAAGCTGAGCTATATAAGCGGCTGAGCGAGGCGAGCAAGGAGATTGAGAATTATCGCCAGTACGGTTATATTCTTGTCAACGACGTTCTTGACCGGGCGGTGGCGCAGCTTGAGGCGATCGTGCTGTCTGAGCGTTTTTATCGCAACGGCGAGGCCATAGCTTATCGCTCGCGCAGGGTGCTGGAAGTAGCCGCATCCTGTCTGCAGAAGAACTCGCAGGAGCGGCTGAAACCCGTTCTTGAAGCCTTTGGGATCGACGGGGAGCACGGCTCCCAACAACTTCTCTTTGGAGACGAATCCGATGACGATTGAGACCAGTTTCGATTCGAATTATCGCAAGGTCCTGGTGGCGGCGCGCCGCGCGCGGCAGTTGCAGAGCGGCTCGCACGCGCTGGTTCATAGCCAGTCCACCAAAGCCTGCCGTATTGCACAGGATGAGATTGAAGCGGGCAAGATTTCGTACGTCAAGACCGACACTGAAGTGGTGAAGCCACTGGTTGAAGGTCCGGCGGTTCCTATTTTGCTCAGCTAGTTTTTCACCGATAAGAAGCCCCTTCTGCTGTGATCGGATTCCTCATGGATCGCCGCAAGAGGGGTTTTGTGTTTGCTGTCCGCTTCCAGGACGGGCGGCGGCAGCAGTCGGCGGGACGCAGACTGCAATCGAAGTGAAAAAACAATTACAATCGAGCCATGAGAGTGACGGTGGGCGTTTCAGGCGGAATTGCCGCATACAAGGCGGCTGAACTGGTGCGTGCGCTGCAGCGGCAGGCTCTGGACGTTCATGTGATTATGACCGAGTCGGCGTGCAAGTTTATACAACCGCTGACGTTTGCGTCGCTTACCGGGCATCGGGTGATCGTGAGCCTGTGGGACGACGTGACGGGCCGTTCGGGCGACCCGATCGCGGAACAGAACGGGATTGAGCACATCAGCGAGGCGCAGTGGACCGAAGCGCTGGTGGTAGCTCCGGCAACGGCCAACATTCTGGCCAAGTTTGCGCAAGGCATTGCCGACGATTTTTTGAGCACCATGTATCTGGCCACGACCGCGCCTGTGCTGGTGGCTCCGGCGATGAATGTGAATATGTGGAACCATCCGGCGACGCAGGCGAATGTGGAGATTTTGCGCCAGCGGGGCGTTCGCGTGATTGAGCCGGGAACCGGAGCGCTGGCCTGCGGCATGGTGGGCCAGGGGCGCATGGCGGAGCCGGAGGCGATTGCCGACGCGGTGCTGAGCGCAATGGGCCGGCGTCACGATCTGGCCGGCGAGGTGGTGCTTGTCACAGCGGGCGGAACGCGGGAGGCGCTGGACCCGGTGCGGTTCCTGGGCAACCGCTCGAGCGGCAAGATGGGCTATGCGCTGGCCGAGGCAGCACAGAGCCGCGGGGCCAAGGTGATTCTGGTGAGCGGGCCGGCAGCGCTGCATACGCCGGCACATTGCGAACTGGTGAAGGTGGTGACGGCCGCCGACATGCGCGAGGTGGTGCTGAAGCGCATGGCCGAGGCAACGCTGGTGATCAAGGCGGCGGCGGTGGCCGACTACACGCCGGTGAAGGTGTCTGAGCAGAAGCTGAAACGCTCCGGGCCGTTGATGCTGGAGCTTGCGCCGACCGAGGACATTCTTGCCGAAGTGGTGCGGCAGCGGCGTCCGGGACAGCTCATTGTGGGGTTTGCGGCGGAGACGGAAGACCGCATTCAAAACGGCCGCGCCAAGCTGTTACGCAAGGGCGCCGACGCCATTGTGGTGAACGACGTAACGGCCGACGGCGTGGGCATTGACGCGGATACAAACGCTGCCACTTTCATGACGCCAACCACTTCAATCGAGCTGCCGGAGATGCCGAAGCGTGCGCTTGCCGATCGGATTCTGGATGAGATTCTTGCGCTGCGCAGGCCGCGGTCGATGGTGCTGGAGTTGGACGACGACGACGACCGCAAATCGCGGCAGGACCGTGTGCTGACAGATGCGGCGCGTCCTGCGCGGCAGTTGATTGTGGAGTAGCGGCGTTGGCGAGACACCTTGATGCGGCAACACGCGACGCCCTGGCAGAGCGCTTTCGCTTCTATCGCGACCTGGGGCTGACGGAGTTTTATCGGCGGCCGGTGGATGCTGCCGCTGAGGCCGCATTGACAGCGCAGGAAGTCGAGCCTGATGCCTCGGCGCTGGCGGTTGACGAGCAAACTCCAGTGTCGATTGAAGAACAACAGTCCGCCAGCCTCATGGAGGAACAGCCGATTTCAGCACGAAGAACGTTTCCAGCACAACCACCTGTGGCCGCGGCAACGCCGGCTGCCGACCATGCAGCGGCGCTACTTGCGATTCGCGAAGAGATTGGGGATTGCACGCGCTGCGCGCTGCACAAGGGCCGCAACAAGCTGGTGTTTGCCGATGGCGACCCCAACGCGCGGCTGATGTTTGTGGGCGAAGGGCCTGGCGCGGACGAGGATGCGCAGGGGCTGCCGTTCGTGGGCCGCGCCGGACAACTGTTGAACAACATGATCGGGGCGATGGGGCTCGATCGCGGGCAGGTGTATATCTGCAACGTGGTCAAGTGCCGTCCGCCGGGCAACCGCACGCCGGAGCCGGAAGAGGCGAATACGTGCTCGCCGTTTCTGTTTCAGCAGATCGATGTGGTGCGTCCACAGGTGATTGTGGCGCTGGGCGCAACCGCGGCCACGTATCTGCTGGGGCAGCGGCAACCGCTGGCCGGTCTACGCGGGCGGGTTCATGCCTTTCGCGGAATGCAGCTGATTGTGACCTATCACCCGGCATATCTGCTCCGCGATCCTCGGCAAAAGAAAGAGGCCTGGGCTGACCTGCAGATTGCTATGAAAGAGCTGGGCCTGAAGTCTCCTAATCGTGGCTAATTGGGGTTGCAACAATGCAATGAGAGGATAGTCGCAGAATGACTCGCGAAAGTTCATTTGCATTGAGCGTTATTATCCCAACAAAGGACCGGGCTGAACAATTAAGTGAAATTAGTCTCCCCTCGCTTGCAAAACAAACCTCACACGATTTTGAAATCATTGTTTGGGATGCAAGCGGAGATAACTCCTCCAGGCTTGTCGTAGAAGATCTCGCGGTCGCACATCCCGATCTTGTGGTCCGCTATTTCCAGGCGCCACGGTCGGGCCTACCCGCACAACGTAACGACTCAGCGAAGGCGGCGCGCGGAGAGATTGTCTTCTTTATCGACGACGACTGTGAGGTGTCGCCGGATGGCATAGATGCTTTAATCGAGATGTTCGCCCAAAATAGATCGGTGGATGCGGGATGCTTGGTTTTGGAGACCCATTGGGCTGCCAAAGGAAACGAAGCAGTAAACACAAGTAAGGGATTTGGCGCATGGCTTTTGACCATCGGCAATAAGGTATTTGCTGGTTCGTCGCAGATATCCGGGATCGGTCCAAAAGAGATGCCAGTGCGCCCAGGGCCAGTTGATTTTCTCCCTGGTTGCGACTTCGCGGTGAGGGCAAGTGTCCTGAAAACCCATGCTTTTGACGAAAGACTTCAAAGATATGCAGGATATGCCTTATGGGAAGATCAGTTATTCAGCCATCAGCTTTACCGGGAAGGGCTTGTCTTATCTGTTGCCGGTGAAGGAAAGGCTGTTCACCATTCCGTTGCAGGCGGGCGCGTTAGAGACTTATTTAACAGAGGATGCCTGGAGGGTTACAACGCAGGGATAGTGTGGATAGCTGGCGTGTTTCCTTATGATCGCCGGTCAATACTACCGTTTATATGGGCTCGAATTGGCTTTCTGGGGGTTGTACTCTTCCCGTGTTTGTGCAAACCGTGGGAAGCGCCACGCTGGAAGCGCGCCGCTGGTTATCTTAGAGGCCTTTGGGTGTTCTTCTGGGAAGAGTGCTTCGTGTTTCCGTCACGCGCGTGAAGTGCCCAGAAGTTCTACCCATTACTTACCGTTCATGAGGCCACCAAACAGCGGAGGCGTCGAAGTGCCTTCGAACTATAACTTCGCGCTAAGTCTGCGGCCAAGAGTTATGAGTGGAATCTCAATCTGACGGTAGAATCCCCAGGATACTGCGAGCGTGATGGCGAGGCAGAGCGCATCAATGAGCAGGACTGGAAGTTTGCCGTATAGAAGATGGATAAGTGCAAATAGAACGATAAGGTGGAGAAGATAGACGCTATACGACATCTCCCCGAGAATGTGAACTGGACGCCATAATAAGACGCGCTGAATCGATCGGGAGCTAAGACTGAGAGCGACTAACCCGGCGGCGCCCAGAGCGGTCATCCACTCGGTTATGAAGACAGTGTTGTAACTGGTCAGCAGGCGAGCCACGCCATCCGAGAAAATTCCTCCATAGATATAAAGTAAAGCTGCCAGAATGAAACATGCGGCTCGCTTGAGCTTTGAGAGCTGTCGAAGAGCCGCGGAGATGCGTTCGCGCTTGCGTGCAAGATAAATGCCGAGCACGAAGAATGCGATGAAATGCAAGGTGTAAATGAACGGATTGAAGAGTCCCTGAAGGGAGAACAGATTTACAACGATAAGAGCGGTGCAGCTTAGGGCTGCCGCGAATGCCAGCGACTGGGCCGGCTTGAGTTTGAGGACCAGCGCGCATAGTAACGGGAAGATGAGCGAGATGCGCATTTCATGGACCAACGACCAGACCGGGTTATCGAATTGATTGGTGTTGTATTTGCCGATAAATAAGACGTGCTGAGCTACCAGGCGCCAGTCGATGTTCTCGTTCCAGGATTGGTTGAACCATTCGCTTTGAGTTATATGTCCGTGGAGCAGCGCGTCGCAGAGGATGGCGGCGGAAAGCGCAACGAGATAGGGAAAATAGATGCGAAAGATGCGGCGCACGACGAACACAGGATAGGATTGCGCTCTTGACTCGATGGCGGGAATGGATAGGACAAACCCGCTGAGGATGAAAAATAGAATTACCGCTTCGGCTCCGGCACAAAAAGGGTAAGTAAGACACAGAAAAACACGCCTGGAGCTTGTCGAAGCGTGGAGCATTGCGTCCTGGAGCCAGAACGTTCTGAAGTGGCCGAAGACTACGCTCAGGGCGGCGAGGCCGCGCAGGGAGTCGAGCTCAGCCAGACGCCCACGATGAGCCGGGGTTGGAATCATTCGCGCCAGAGGGCTACGCCGCCCAGGATACCTTCCTGATTGGAGACGATGCTCACGTTTGTGGGCGGGGTGAATTCGAGCTTCTTGGTGTTGCCTCCGCCTATGTAGAGGTGGTCCCAGTTGAAGAGACTTTCAGTCTGCGCGATGGCTTGCTGAACGAATTTGTTCCAGGTCTTTTTGCCGTATTTGTCGAGTCCGCGGCGGCCGAGGTAGTCCTCGTAGGTGCGCTTCTTCCAGGGATGGTGGGCGAGCTCGAGGCCGGGGCAGAGATAGCCACCGGTAAAGAGCGCGGAGCCCATGCCGGTGCCGAGGGTGAGCGTTAGCTCGACGCCCTTGCCTTGGATGGCGCCATAACCCTGCACGGCGGCGTCGTTGGCCACGCGGACCGGCTTCTTCCATCGCGCGGTAAGTTCCGGCGCGAGCGCGAACTGAGCCCAACTCGGGTGAAGATTGGGCGCGGTGAAGATGATGCCGCGCTTGACGACGCCGGGAAAGCCCACGGAGACGCGGTCGAAGGCGAGAAGCAGGTCGCGCAACTGGTCGAGGCAGCGGAGCACGGCGGGAGGCGTGGGGACATCCGGCGTAACGACGCGTTGGCGCTCGCTGAGCGGCTTGCCTGCGGCGTCCAGAAGCATGGCCTTCAGGCCTGATCCGCCGATATCGATCGACAGAGTAGTGGGAGCGGGTTGGGTCGAGGATTCCAGTGTCATCAGCAGAGATTGTAAATGGGCCGGAGGGCCGGCGAGCGGGCAAGTCGGCGGGATGCGGCTGTGGAATTTAGACTGAAGATTCCCATGGCTGTTTATTGCGAAGTCGCGCTGCCGGTTCCGCTGGATCGCACGTTTACCTATGCGGTGCCTGCCGGCCAGTGCGCGTTGCGGGGCGCGCGCGTGATTGCGCCCTTTCGCAACGAGAAGCTGATCGGTGTGGTGACGGCGGTGGATGTAAAGGTCCCGCCGGATGTGGAGATTCGTTCGCTGGAGGCGGTACTGGACGGAGTGGCGCTGCTGGACGAGCAATTGATGACGCTGGCCGAGTGGATGGCGCAGTATTATCTGGCTCCTCTGGGCGAGGTGTTGCGGGGAATGCTGCCGCTGATGGCCGAAGTGCGGCGGACGGTGTACTACCGCATTACCGATTTGGGGCGCGATTTGCTGGCCAGCAGTGTGGACGGCGAGCAGAAGACCAAGCGGCGCGGCAAGTTGTCGGCAGAGGAGCAGGATCTGGAGCGGAAGGTGTTGACGCGGCTGGCCACGGGCGAAGCGGTGAAGGTGTCGACCCTGCGGACGGCGACCGCGGCGACGCTGCAGGTGCTGGCCGCGATGGTCCGCAAAAAGTGGATTGCGCGCGAGACGGCGGCGGCAGAGCGCGATGCGCGGCGGACGGAGCGCTTTGTGGTGCTGGTAGAAGCGGCGCGGCTGCCGGCATTGACGGCGAAACAGCAGGCGATTCTGGCGGAGTTGGCGGCTTGCGGCGGGGAACTGGCGCTGGCCGAGCTGCGGCGCAGGAATTTGCCCTCGTCTACGCTGCAGACGCTGGTGCGCAAGGGGCTGGTGAGGATCGACGAGCGGCCGATGGTGTTCCGCATGGGCGGACTGACGCCCACCACGGCCGACTTTAAGCTGAACGAGCCGCAGATGGACGCTCTGGCCAGCGTGGCCGGATCGCTGGGTGCGTTCAAGCCGTTTTTGCTGTATGGCGTTACGGGTTCGGGCAAGACGGCTGTCTATCTTGAAGCGATGCAGCGGGCGCTCGACAAGGGCCTGTCTGCGATTTTGCTGGTGCCGGAGATTGGGCTGACGCCGCAGATGGTGGGGCTGCTGGATGCGGCGTTTGGCGAGCGCGTGGCGCTGCTGCACTCGGCGCTGACGCCGGAGGAGCGCAGCGAGCAGTGGCGGCGCATCCAGAGCGGAGCCGCGCCGATTGTGGTGGGAACGCGTTCGGCAATCTTTGCGCCGGCGCGGAATCTGGGCCTGGTTCTGGTGGATGAAGAGCACGACCAGAGTTACAAGCAGGAGGAGACTCCGCGCTACAACGCGCGCGATGTGGCGGTGATGCGGGCCAAGCTGGCGGGAGCGGTGGTGGTGCTGGGCTCGGCCACTCCGTCGCTGGAAAGCTGGCAGAACGCGGCGCAAGGCAAGTACACGCGCATCGAGATTCGCGAACGGGTGATGAACCGGCCGCTGCCCGAAGTGGAGATGATCGACATGCGCCGCGAGTTCCAGGAGACGGGCAAGGAAGAGATCTTCTCGCGCTCGCTGATTGAGCAGACACGCGCGGCGCTGGATCGCGGTGAGCAGGCGCTGATTCTGCTGAACCGGCGCGGCTACTCCTTTGCCGTGATTTGCCGGGCGTGCGGAGAAAAGCTGGCGTGCGAGAACTGCGCCATCGCGCTCACGCACCACAAGCCGGGCGGCGAAGAGATTGCGCGCGCGGGGCAGCGGCTGGAGTGCCACTACTGCGGATACACGCGGACCGTGCCGGTGCGCTGCCCCAAGTGCGACAGCGAGCACTTGTACTACCTGGGCGCGGGATCGGAACAGGGCGAAGAGAAGCTGACGGAGATTTTCGAGGGAGCGCGGATAGGCCGGATGGACCGCGACACGGTGCGTGGGCGCTATGACCTGGAACGGATGCTGGCGCGGCTGCACTCAGGCGAGATCAATCTGCTGGTGGGCACGCAGATGATCGCCAAGGGGCATGACATTCACGGCGTGACGCTGGTGGGCGTGGTGGGCTGCGACAACGCGCTAAGCATGCCGGATTTTCGCGCCGCCGAGCGAGTGTTTCAACTGATGACGCAGGTCTCGGGCAGGGCGGGGCGCGGGGAATTGCCGGGCCGCGTGGTGGTGCAGACGTACTATCCCGACCATTATGCGATTGTGGCCGCGGCCAAGCAGGATTTTGAGGGATTTGCCGAACAAGAGCTGAAGTACCGGCGCTGGATGCACTATCCACCGTATGGCGTGCTGGCCAACGTGCTGGTGCAGTCGGCAAAGCTGGAGGAAGCGGCGGGCTGGTCTGCAACGCTGGGCAAGTATCTGCACGAAAGCCAGAACGGCGGAGCGGTGCGTGTGCTTGGGCCATGCGCCGCGCCGATTGCGCGGATCAAGGGCGTGTACCGGTTCCACGTGATTTTGAAGTCGGCCACGCGGAAGGCTCTGAGCGCGGCGCTGAAGGGAATGCTGGCGCACGCGGAGAAGGCTGGCGTGCCGCGTAGAAATCTGGTGGTGGACGTGGATGCGGTAAGGTTGATGTGAGGAAGGCAGCAAGTTAGCCGCGCTTCGCGCGTGTTAGCAAGTTAGCTAGTCGGCAGGTCAGCAAGTTGGCTAGTCCGCTAACGTCCTGTTCCAGAAGTTCACATCAAAAATAACTGCTGTCATCCTGAGCGAACGGGGCCCCAAACGTCTTTCAGTTTGGGGGTGGTGAGTCGAAGGATCTGTGGTTGTTCTTCAACGGAATTCGGACACACTACACTATTCTGCGTGTTTTCCCTGCTTTTTTCGCGGTGGATTTTTTCTTAACGGCTTTGCGGTTGCGGACCTCTTCTTTGGAGTACATGCTGCCGCGGCATTTGGCTGCGCCGCAATTGCAGATGGCCTGGTCTGCTTCGTCGCCGTCGTAGAGGCAGTAGTCGTACGTGATTTCTTCCGCTGCGTCTATGTTGCGGATGGCCTTGATCCAGACGCGGCCTTCAACCTCTTCGGTTTGGCAGTTGGGGTCGCAGCTGTGATTGATGAACATGGCGGTGGCGTGGCCGTCGATGACGATCCGGCCGCTGCCCAGTCCAAACAGATAGGTGATGTGGGTGTCGGCGTAGGCTTCGTCGGCCTGGTTTTTCGTGAGCCTGTGGCCGGTGTACTCGGCGACGCGCGTGCCTTTGCGGATGGCGGTGGTGGTGTAGCAGCCGGCTGCGTGGATGGCGGACGAGCGGATGATGAGTCCCATAGAAATGTGCGATGCTTTCCTTTGGCGCGGATTGATTGCCGGAGCGGCGTAATTGAAGATTACCGCATGGCCGCATCGTAGCATTGTAAGGGTATGCAGAACTTGAGAGAAAAGCGGATGAAATGGGGATTTGTGCTGGCGCTGGGCTGCTGCCTTGTGGCTGCGCCGGGGTTGTGCGCGCAAACGGGCGGGAACGCAAAGAGCACACAGAAGCCTGCGGCGCAGAGCGCTCCCGCCGACACGGCGAATCAGTTCCCGGGCGATACGACCAATGTTCCGGTGCTGCCCACAACGCTCACGCCGGATATTCCCGCGCCGTCTGAGGACGAAGCAGCATCGCGATTCAATTTGCCGGCGGAGGATGTGGACCCGGTCGCCAGTCCCGATGCGCCGGAGACCGACGGCAGCGTAAGCGCGCTGGACCAGGTGTCAAGCTCGAATGTGCATTCGCTCGACAGCCTGCTGCCGCAGCCGGACAGCGACGATGCGGGCAAGAAGGGCAAACACCGCGACGGACTCGTCGACGGCCCGCCCAAGGAGACATCGAAAGAAGACATCACCGTGGGCAAGTATTACCTTGACAACAAGAACTGGAGAGCGGCGCTGTCGCGATTCCAGTCGGCGCTGGTGCTTGCGCCTGAAGAGCCGGAGGTGTACTGGGGGCTTGCCGAGAGCGAACGGCATCTGGGCCAGTTTGGCGCGGCGCGCGCGCACTACCTGAAGGTGATTGAGTACGATCCCGATAGCAGGCGCGCGAAGGACGCGAAGAAGGCGCTGGAAGATCCGGCGATTGCGAATGCGAAGGCTACGGCCGCGGCGCAATGAATGGGTGGTTGCGAAGTTCGTTGAAGAACAACCGCAGATCCTTCGACTCACCACCCCCAAACTGAAAGACGTTTGGGGCCCCGTTCGCTCAGGATGACGGCCGCTGTTTTGGTCGGAGATTATGAAACTGGACGTTCGTGTCCTGAGTCCGAAATTCTTTTCTAAAAATGAGTGTCATCCTGAGCGGAGTTTGGCGTGTTTTTTGCGCCAAGCGGAGTCGAAGGACCTGCGGTTGCATTTCGCAACTTATGCAATGAACCTCGAACTCACCTAACTACAATCCCACAAAGCGGAGATAGGCGGCGAGGATTTCGCTGCCCCATAGGCTGCTGACGATTCCACCGATACAGAGAAATGTTCCGAAGGGCAGCTTGGTTGAGGCCCAGCTTGCATTGCTTTTGCGGGCCGAGGGAACGGCGAGCAGGACCAGAGCAACGAAGAGGCCGAGGAAGGCTCCAAGGGCGAAGGCGAGTAATGCGCCGGGGAGACCGAGCCATGCGGCGAGCATCGCCATGAGCTTTGCGTCGCCAAGGCCGATGCCCTCTTGCCGGCGGATGAGCCAGTAGAGCCAGCGGATGAGCAGGATGATGCCTGCGGCGATGATGACGCCGAGAAGCCAGTTGATAGCGGTGTGAACGAAGAGACGGCCTCGTAATGCTGTGGCCCCAAAGTAGCCGAGTACTTGGGTTGAACGCAGCACTAAGTGTGTTGTCCAAGAGACGGCTCCGAGTGCGATACCGGTCCAGGTGAGAAAGTCCGGCAGCCACAGATTCTCGAGATCGAGAACGGCGAGGGCCACAAGCATCCAAATAAAAACCAATGTGCCGATAGCATCCGCAATGATGAGCGGGAACCCGACGGGGGGCTGAACTGAGCTGTACGCGACGCCGCCCGCCTGCCAGGCAGCGATGGCCCACAGCAAAGCCACTGCCACCTCCACGAGGGGATAGCGCACGCCGATCAAACTTTTGCAGTTGCGGCAGCGGCCGCGTAGAACGATCCAGCCGAGGAGCGGAATGTTCTCCCACCAGGAGAGTGTGTGCGCGCAGTTGCGGCAGTGGGAGCGCGGCAGGACGATGCTCTCGCCCTCGGGCCAGCGGCTGAGGCACACGTTGAGAAAGCTGCCGAAGGCCAGGCCTAATAATGCGGCGAAGATCGTGCAGAAGATGCGCATCGCTATCTGGTTGAGTATACGGTGAGACGGGGATGCGTAGTGTCTTAGAGGTTCTTGCAGGAACTGCCGAAAGACAACCGCAGATTCTTCACTCACCACCCCCGAACTGAAAAACGTTCGGGGCCCCTTTCGTTCAGAATGACAGCTTCAATCATGTTGTGAACCTCGGGGACAGAGCACAGAGACCTGCCGCGATAGACTGAAGGTGCATGGACCTTCCGCCTGAAAGCTCCACCGCACCCCGAGATACGGACCCGAACAGCACTGCGCCCTTGAAGACCGATCCGGCGCAGGCGGCTGCGTTGTTTGAGCAGTCTGCGGCCATCATGGCGCGGCTGCGTGCTCCAGACGGCTGCCCGTGGGACCGCGAACAGAGCTTCGACAGCATCCGCAAATACACGCTTGAGGAGACCTACGAGGTCTTTGACGCTATTGAGCGGCGCGACTTTCCGCATCTGACAGAGGAGTTGGGCGATCTGCTGCTGCAGGTGCTGTTTTACGCAGAGATGGCGGCCAACGAAGGCCACTTCACCATTGCGGATGTGCTGGACCATCTGAATCGCAAGTTGGTGCGGCGGCATCCGCATGTGTTTGGCGAAGAGGCTTCGCGCGCGGCAGGAAACCGTGCGGATGTGGACGCGGCGGTGGAGGGCTCGTCTGCCAAGGTGCTGCGCAACTGGGACGAGATCAAGCAGGCGGAGAAGCTGGCGAAAGGCGATGCGCCGAAGGAGCCTGCGTCGCGGCTGGACGGCGTGCAGAGGGCGATGCCGGCACTGGCAGAAGCGGCCAAGCTGGGAGCCAAAGCGCGCAAAGCAGGGTTCGACTGGCCGGAATGGCGCGATCTGCTGCCGAAGATTGAAGAGGAGACACGGGAGCTTGAGGCGGAAGCGTCTTCAGGCGATCCCAAGCGAAAGCCGGCGGTTGAGGCGGAGCTGGGCGATCTGCTGTTTACGGTGGTGAACCTGGGCCGGCATTTGGAAGTGGACGCGGAGATGGCGCTGCGCGGCTGCAACCGGCGATTCCGCGAGCGATTCAGGCAGATGGAAATTGCATCCGCGCGGCCTCTCGAAGAGCTTGCGCCCGAGGAACTGGAAGCGTTGTGGGCCGCGGCCAAGAAGAAGCTGGCCGCCGAAGATTCTGCGGGAGCGCAGGAGCCTGCATGATCGAGATTCGTTCCTGCCACGGCTTTGACGAGTTGGAGGCTTGCGTCCGGCTCCAGATTGAGACGTGGGGCTACGACGAGTCCGATGTGCTTCCGCGCAAGGCGTACATTGTGGCGCAGGCGATTGGCGGACAGGCGATCGGCGCATTCGACACCGAGTTGCAGGATGGGACGGCGGCGAGCGTTGCGCAATCGATGGTGGGCTTCGTTTTTTCTTTGCCGGGAGCGAAGACTGGGAAGGATGGCGCGAAACCCTATCTGCACTCGCACATGCTGGCCGTGAAAGAGGCTTATCGCAATCGCGGATTGGGCCGGCAACTCAAACTGGAGCAAAGGCTTGATGCGCTTTCGCGCGGCATCCGGTACATGGAGTGGACCTTCGATCCACTGGAAATCAAGAATGCGTTTTTGAATATTTCCCGTCTGGGAGCAACCGTTCGTAAATATTGTGAGAACTTCTATGGTGTATCCTCTTCTCGACTGCAGGGTGGGCTGCCGACGGATCGATTGGTAGCGGAGTGGCGGCTCGATTCCCCGAGGGTACGGGCGATTCTCGACGGGAGAACCGCAGGCAGATTCGAGATTGAAGAGCGGATTCCGGTGCCGGCGGCGATCTATGCGTGGAAGGCCTCGGAGCAAGGCAGAGAGCGGGCACTTGCCGTTCAGGCAGAGAATCGCAGCAGGTTTCAGCAAGCGTTTTCCCAGGGGTTGGCCGTACTTGGTTTCTCCCGGGACCATGAGGGAAACGGTGTTTATGAACTAGGGTGTATCGACCTATAGCAGCGGGCAGCGCTGGGAGCCAATTTTTACGAGTTCAAGGAGTGAGGAGTGACGCATACCGGGTGTCTGCTAGCGACGAGTGACGCGGAAATCGGGAAAATTGGCCCCAGCCCTTCGGGTTGCGGTGAAAAACGGGCCATACTTCATTCTCGCCCTCGACGGTGGGCCCGCCACAGCCTTCGGGCTCGGCTTCGTCTGGCCCGTTTTTCCCTCGCAACGCTGTCCACTGCTATAGGTCGATACACCCTAGGCCGTGTAACGAGCCTCGAAGAAAACTCACTTTAACTCGACGAACTCCGAGAGGTAAGAAAGATCCTATGCGAATCGATGCAATCACACTGCGCGAAGTGCACATGCCGCTGGTGCGTCCGTTTGAAACTAGTTTTGGCGTAACCCGCAACCGGCGAATCCTGCTGGTGGAGATTCAGTCAGAGGGTTTGACGGGCTGGGGCGAATGCACGGCAGGCGAACGGCCGTTTTTCTCAGAGGAGTGCACTGACACAGCCTGGGCCGTGATTACGCAGGAACTGGGACCGATGCTGGCGGCCGAGTCGCCCGAGCATGGCGGCGAATGCCCGCGGATTCTGCGCGCGGTGCGGGGCAACCGCATGGCCAAAGCGGCGCTTGAGAACGCGATCTGGGATCTTGAGGCGCAGCGCGAAGGCATCTCGCTTTCAAAGCTGATTGGCGGCGTGCAGGAGACGATTCAGTGCGGCGTTTCGCTCGGAATTCACGAGTCGATACCGGAGTTGCTGGCGACTATTGAACGCGAGCTTGAAGCGGGCTACCAGCGCGTCAAGCTGAAGGTAAAGCCGGGCTGGGATATTGAAGTGCTGGAGCGCGTGCGGAGCCGGTGGCCTGAGATTGTGCTGAGCGTGGACGCCAACTCGGCGTACAAGCTGCGGGATTCCGATCATCTGCTGGAGTTCGACCAATTCGATCTGCTGATGATTGAACAGCCGCTGTGGCACGACGATTTTTACTTCCACTCGCTTTTGCAGAAGCGGCTCAACACGCCGATCTGTCTTGACGAGTCGATCCACAACAGACGGGATACGTTGGCGGCGATCGAGATGGAGTCGTGCCAGATTATCAACATCAAGCTGGGGCGAGTGGGCGGATTTTCAGAGGCGATTGCCGTGCATAACGCGGCGCAGGAACGCGGCGTGAGGGTGTGGTGCGGCGGAATGCTGGAGTCCGGCATTGGGCGCTCACACAACATTGCGCTCTCAACGCTTGAGGACTTTACGCTGCCGGGCGACGTTTCAGCGTCGGCGCGCTACTGGGCCGAGGACATCATCGAGCCTGAGGTTGTGGTGTCAAAGCAAGGTGAGATCGCGATTCCCGATACGCCGGGGCGGGGATATGACGTGCGGACCGACCTGGTGGAGAAACTGACGGTGCGCAAAGAGCAGATTCGCGCAATGGCAGTGGTTGGGTAGAACTATTTCGACGGCTATTGCTTGGCAGCTTTCACGGCCTCGGTGAGCGCGGGAACCACTTCCAGCAGATCGCCGACGATGCCGTAGTCCGCAACTTCAAAGATGGGCGCGTCGGGGTCTTTGTTGATGGCCACGATGCACTGCGAGCCCTTCATTCCCACCGTGTGCTGGATTGCGCCGGAGATGCCTGCCGCAATGTAGAGCCTGGGCGCAACGGTCTGGCCTGAGCTGCCGACTTGCCGCTCCATGGGCAGCCAGCCCGCGTCGCAGATGGGGCGCGAGGCAGCCAGCTCAGCACCGAGCGCCGCGGCTAGCTCTTCGATGAGCGGCAGATTGTCAGCGGATTTTATGCCGCGGCCGACACCGACAATCGTTTGCGCAGAACCAAGGTCGACGGTTTGCGCTTCCGCACGGAAGGGCTCGCTGGGACGGGTGCGGATCTGCGCGGCGTCGATGACAGGCGTGAAGCTGGAGATGGATGCTGCGCCCTCGGCCTGTGCCGCGGCTGCAAAGGCTCCTGCCTGGACCGAGAGAAAGCAGGGCCCTTTGCCCGAGTGCCGGTAGTTGCCGTTGAGCCGGCCCTGCATAAGCTGGCGCGTGAAGACCGGACCGGACTCGATAGCGATCACATCGCCAATGAGCACGGTTCCAAAGCGCGCGGCGAGCGCCGGAACGTAGTCGCGAACCTGGTAGGTGTGCGGGAAGACGACGTGCGTTGGGCTCTCGCTCTGGATGATCTGTTCGAGCGCTGCCGTGTAGCCGTCGGGCGTGTAAGCGGCAAGCAATGCGTGTTCCACGCGGACGATTTTACCGCTGGTTCTGGTGGCAGCTTCGGTGGCTTGCGCCTCTGTATCTGTGCCGAGCACGGCGACGGTGAGGCTGCCAGCGCCGCTAAGTTGTACGCCAGCGGTCAGAGCCTCCCAGCCGATACGGGCGATGCGGCCTGCGCGCTGTTCGAGAACTACAAGAACATTGTTCATAGCGCGCGTGCCTCCGTGCGGAGCTTTTCAACCAGCGCGGCTGCGGCTTGCTTGGGCGTGCCTTCGAGCATCTGCGTGGATTTTTTCCTTTGTGGCAGCGAGAGCTTTTCAAGCACGACCGTTGGGGGCGCGGTGGACACGAGTCCGGCAGCGGCGATTGCGCGCAGCTCTTTGTTTTTCGCGCGTTTGATTCCCATGAGTGTAGCGTAGCGGAGCTTGTTGCCGCCGGACTGAATGGTGAGGACGGCGGGCGTGGGGAGCTGGATGGTCTGGTACCAGCCTTCCTCCAGTTCTCGCTTGACCTCGATGCCGGAGGCAATCTTGTCGACATGCAGAATCAAAGTGGAGTGAGGCAGGCCGAGGAGTTCGGCGAGGATCACTCCGGTCTGGCCCTGGCCGAGGTCTTCCGATTGCAGGCCGGTGAGGACTAGATCGGGCTTCTCTGGTCTGATGGCGGCGGCCAGCAGTTGCGCCACGCCGAGAGCGTCGCGAGAGGCAAGGTCATCGGCCAGGATGTGCAGTGCGCGGTCAGCGCCTTTGGCCAGCGCCTCGCGAAGCGTAGTCGCGACGCGCTCCGGTCCCGCGCTGAGGACAATCACTTCGCTGCCGTCGTCGCCGGATTTTTCTTTGAGCAGCAGTGCTTCTTCAAGCGCATGCGCGTCAGGCTCGTTCATGGCGAACTGCAGATCGGACTCATCGATCCACTTGCCGGCGGAGTCGATGCGGACCGGCTCGTCGCGGTCGGGAACTTGTTTGATGGCGACAACAATTTTCATTTGGAGTGGCTCGCCTCCATCTTAAACGCCGCCGTTGCCGGGCTCGCGCACAGGCAGAGCACGCGCGGCGATCTGAGCGATGTCAAGAAGCTGCGGGGCGGCGCTATCGGCGGCGAACGCGTCGCGGAACATGCTGTTGCAGAAGGGGCAGGCTGTGCCGACAATCTCCGCGCCGGTTGCCGCAAGCTCCGCGGCGCGCACTTGGCCGATGCGCTCGCCGGACTCTTCGCCGAGGAAGGCGAGGCCGCCGCCGGCTCCGCAGCAGAAGCTGCGCTCGTGGCTGCGCGGCGCTTCAACAATGGTGCCCGCAAGCGAGGCGACGGCGCGGGGCTCGTCGTAGATGTTGCGATAACGGCCCAGATAGCACGGGTCGTGAAACACAATTTTTTCCTGGTTTTGGGCTGGCTGCAATTGGTGAAGATGGCGGGCCAGGAACTCGCTATGGTGCTCGATGATGGGCGGCGCGCCAAACTCCTTCCAGTCTTCCTGAATGGTGCGGACGCAGTGAGGGCAGATGGCGACGATCTTCTTGACTTTGTTCTTCGCCATGGCTTCAAGGTTGGCTTCGGCCAGTTGCTGAAAGACGAGGTCGTTGCCCAGGCGGCGCGCCGGGTCGCCGGTGCATTTCTCTTTGCGGAGAACGCCGAAGGTGATGCCGAGATGTCGCATGACGCGAGCCAGATCGGCGACGATCTCGCGGCCTTTGGGATCGTAGCTGCCCATGCAGCCGAGCCACAGGCAATACTCCTGCGTGCCGTCGAAGATGGGCAGTTGCTGGCGTTGGATGAACTTGTCGCGCTCCGAGGGGCTGATGCCGAGCGCATTCGAGCCGCGTTCGAGATTTAGAAAGAGCTGGCCGCCATGGTCGTCTTCCCATGTGCCTGTGTTGACCGCGCCGCGGCGCAGCCCGATGAGGATGGGCAGGTGCTCGATGCCGACCGGGCATTGGAACTCGCACGCGCCGCAGGTGGTGCATTCGAAGACCGCCTGCTGCGCGTTGTACTTGCCCAGCAGCGGTTCTGTGGATGCGGGGCCAAGGTCGTTGAGATAGTCGCGCAACCCAAGAACGACTTGCTTGGGGTTAAGCAGCTTACTGGTGTTGTTGGCGGGGCAGTGCTCGGTGCAGCGTCCGCACTCCACGCAGGAGTAGGCTTGCAGGCTGACGATTTGCGTCAGGCTGTCGCCGGCGACCAGGCCGAAGTCCTCATCGCCCACAAGCGGCGGAATGCGCGAAAAGCCGCCGCGCGAGAAGAAGACCGTGAAAGGACTGAGCACCAGATGCAGGTGCTTGGTGTATGGAAGGATGGGCAGAAAAACAAACAGCGCGAGAGTGTGCAGCCACCACAAGGCGCGCGTGGAGGGGCTTGCATCGGCGGTAAAGAATGCGGCCAGGTAAGTGGCCATGAGCGCGAAGATGAGCAGCGCGATGAATCCAGATTCCCAGGAGAGTTTTTCGCCGAGCCATTTGGGGCGGAGGAAGAAACGGCGGACGAAAAGGCCGAGAATGCCTACCGCGCAGGCCAGCGCGAAGAGCGCAGCAAACAGGAAGTAGGCGCGGCCGAGGTAGCCATCGGGAGATAAGAAGCCGAGGCCGAAGACGGCGGCGCAGTGGTTGAGCGTGACCAGCACGAAGGCGCAAAAAGCCCAGAAGACGAAGGCATGAGCGAGACCGGCGGCGGGACGCTGGCGGATGACCTTTGCTTGCAGCGCCACTTCCCACACGAAATCGCGAATGCGCGGAAGAATGGGAGCGAGATGAAAGCCGGGGTCCTTCTTCGAATGGAGAATCTTGCCGAGAACCACGCCGAAGCGACGCCAGAAGAGCAGCACCGAGGCAAGCGCAAGGGTTGAGAAGAGCAGCTTCTCAGCCAGGGAGAAGTGTTGGGGCTCGGCGAGGCTTGGAAAAGCAAAGTTCATTTGTACTATGCGCGAAAGAACAACCGCAGATCCTTCGACTCACCACCCCCAAACTGTAAGGCGTTTGGGGCCCCGTTCGCTCAGGATGACAGCGGTTGTTTTGATATGAACTTCTGGGACATGACACTAGCAGCGGACGATGTTGGTTGCGGCAATGCCTTTGGTGGCGTTGCGGGTGTCGACCACGAGTTTGGATTGTGCCACGATGGCGCGGTAGTCGTACGCCGAGTGATCGGTGACGATGACCACGGCGTCGTACTGGCCAAGGTCTTCAAGCGAGGTGCATGTCATGTTGAGGTCGTAGTGGCGGCCACGGCCAACGGATGGAAAGAATGGATCGTTATAGAAGACGGTAGCGCCCTTTTTGCGCAGCAGTTCGATGATCGTGAGCGAGGGAGATTCGCGAAGGTCGTCGATGTCGCGCTTGTACGCCAGACCCAGGATGAGAATCTTCGATCCCTTCACGGATTTTGCGTGGTCGTTAAGAGCGGCTGCAATCTGGTCGATCACGAAGTAAGGCATGTCGGTATTGACTGCGCCGGCAAGCTCGATAAAGCGGGTGCGGAAGTCGAATTCGCGCGCCTTCCAGGAGAGATAGAACGGATCGATGGGAATGCAGTGGCCGCCAAGGCCGGGTCCGGGATAAAAGGCCTGGAAGCCGAAGGGTTTGGTCTTGGCTGCGTCGATCACTTCGTGAATGTCGATGCCCATTCTCATGCACAACTGCTTGAGTTCGTTGACAAGCGCGATGTTGACGCAGCGGTAGATGTTTTCAAGCAGCTTGGTCATCTCCGCGGCCGAGGGGCTGCTGACGGGAACCACGCGGTGAAAGATTGAGCCGTAAAGAGCCGAGGCGAGCGCAGCAGCGTCTGGGCCGCAGCCGCCAACCACCTTGGGAATATCGTGGCGGGCGACGGAGTCGTTGCCGGGATCTTCGCGTTCCGGCGAAAAAACTACGTGAATGCCGGACTGGCCGGCGGCGCGCGCGACTTTGAGACCGTGCGGGTTGCCGGACTCGAGCATGGGAGCGACGATCTCTTCTGTGGTGCCGGGATAGGTGGTGCTTTCAAGCACGATCAACTGATCGGGATGAATATGCGGAGCGATGGAAGCCACCGTTCCGGTAACATAGCTCAGGTCGGGCTCATGATGCTCGTTGAGCGGGGTGGGCACGCAGATGATGACCGCATCCATCTGTTCGATTTCAGAGTAGTCGGTGGTGGCGCGAAAACCGGCCTTCTGCGCTTCTTGAATGGAAGATGGAAGAATGCGCACAATATAGGACGAGCCCGCGTTGAGCTTTTCCACCTTGTCCAGGGCAATGTCAAAGCCCGTTACGCGAAAGCGTTCCGCACTGAATAGGAGCGCCAAAGGCAAACCCACGTAGCCCATACCGACGATACCGATCCGGGCCTGGCGCGTGTCGATTTTCTGCTTGAAAAGTGCAAGAGAATCAGTGGTTGCAGTCGTCATGATGACGATTGTAACGAACTGTACCAGATTGAAAACCCCACTTAGGTGTGAGCGGCATTAGTATCGTAATCAGAGTGGGCAGCTCTCGTGGCCACGCCCAACCGACCACCGCACAATCAACCGTTAATAGTTATTTCTTTGGAGTGATACTTTGGCCAAGTACTTAGTGACTGGAGCCGCCGGGTTTATCGGCCGCTCGATTGCAGCGGCGCTGTTGGCGCGGGGAGAAAGCGTCCGAGGTGTCGATAACTTGAGCACCGGCAAACGGGAGAACCTGGCGGGGCTTGAGGCCATGGAGTTTATTACCGGAGACCTCTCCAATCCCGCGGTGTGCGCCGAGGCTTGCAAGGGCGTTGAGATCGTGTTTCACGAGGCGGCGCTGCCGTCGGTTCCGCGCTCGGTGGCCGATCCCATTGCCACCAACATTTCCTGTGTGGACGCGACGCTCAATCTGCTGGTGGCGGCGCGGGCCGCCGGCGTGCGCCGCGTGATTTATGCAGCCTCGTCAGCGGCTTATGGCGACACGCCGACTTTGCCCAAGCACGAG
>Ga0302319_10004057_pt1 | contig 30248 bp, 24 predicted proteins | sample Bog_T0_2_FD_203319 | JGI IMG/M metagenome (GOLD analysis project Ga0302319, IMG submission 203319) | Peat permafrost microbial communities from Stordalen Mire near Abisko, Sweden - Bog_T0_2 | ecosystem: Environmental > Terrestrial > Soil > Wetlands > Peat | place: Sweden: Abisko, Stordalen Mire... | reverse complement strand
TTCTGTGGCGCGGTTTGCTTCCTCTTCATGGAGCCAGTTCTGCCGAGGAACAGTCCAGAGGTGCGGTGCCACTGGCCAGGTTGCGTTGTCCGGGCTCGGAGGGTCCAATTGCAGTTGGCTATGCAGCGAGGGGGTTTCGGTATTCGCGTCGATCAGGCCAATGTCGTAGCTGCGGCTTTCTGCCAGAACCGTCGCAACTTCCAGGCATAGTCTCGCTGTCGAGGTTGAACCTTCAACCGGCGCAAATCCCACATGCCGGATCGCTTTCGACCTCTCGGAGAAAAAAAGCTGTTGTACCAATGCATGAAGTTGATCGTTTTGTACTGCTGCCGCGGCGGAAAGCGGCCTCTCTCGGCTCCGTTCGCGAAACGACTTCGCGAACTCCTGATCACTCTCCAATAGCGGGTCGAGAAGTTCCTGAACAAGGCTCACTGGAGTGCCGCCTTCCTCGGGTCCCTGCGCCCAATCGAGAAACTGAGTAGCGAGCGCGCCTGATCCTGCGCTGGCAACCATGCCAGGACAGGGACGGCGAGCAGGCCGCAAGCTTCGTCTGGCGTCCGAATCGTCGAATCGAAATACTCGGTTGTAAAGGCGATTCCGACGCTGAATGCCAAGGCCAGACCGAAGGCCAGTACAAAGTAAAGGATCATCGGGTGCGTGGGTAGGGCTGCGACCGCGGGTAATTCCACAATCGCCACGTTGAGAATGCGGCGCTCGTCGAGCGCGTCGCCGATCCGCGCCTCTTCACGTTTGCGAAGGTAAAGCAAGTAGTCGTCTTCCGCGATCTTGGCGTTGCGCATCAAGTCTTGCTGATCCAATGAATACGCCTGCATTTTTTCGGCAAGTGCTCGGAGGGACGCAACCTGCGCTGAAGCGTCCGCTTGCCGAGCCTGCAATCCATCCCGCTGCACTTCCGCTTTTTCCATCTCCATACGCGCCCACTCATAATTGGGATCTTTGTCAGTGGTTTCGTCGCGAATGGGCGTCAGCGCTTCGGCCGCGATCGAACTGCGAGTTTCTGCGATCTCTTGTTCAACCTCTTGCACAAGACGGTAAGACGGTTCGAACCGGCTCAGAAGGTCAGTGCGTTTGAGCTGAAGCTCGAGTAAGTGTGTTTTCATCTTCTCGAGAGCCTCGGGATTATCGGCCCAGCGATTCAACGTGACTGATCGTGAGGGAAACGACTTCAGTTGCTCGCGCAGGGAAGAGATCCGGCGCTCTGTTTCGATGCGATCCTGATCAAACTGGCGGTATGCTGCCTCTGCTTCGCCCAGTTTCTGCAGGGCGATATCCCGTTCCAGAGCCGCCGAGACCACCTGCCGGGTACGAGTGAAGTGCACGAGTTCGGCCTCGGACTGGCGCAAATAATTCGCTTCTTTGTCGGTCTGTTGATCGAAAAACCGGGATTCGCCCGGAGGTCGCTGCAGATTTGTGTGCTCTTGCACATACAGCGTCGAGAGGGCCGACAGAATACGGGCGGCTCGCTCCGGATCAGTGTCTTTGTAGCTTACCTGGATCAGATTCGACTTCTTCAATGCCTCTACATCCAAACTTCGCCCCAACTTTCGAGCGGTGTGTTCAATTGCAGCGGGCACTTCTGAACTGGGGGTGTCCTGTGCCACCAAGCCAGCCATCTTTACAACCTGCTTCAGCAAATCTTCATCGCGCAGTAACTCCACTTCTGAGTTCAGTTCTTCCTCCGTAATATCTGGACGAGAGAAGTCCATGGCGCCGGCGGGCTGTGAGGAAACGACAGGATCAAATCGCCCCCGGCGCAGCAGAACTTTGAAGTGGGACTCATAGCGAGGCGAAAAGAGGACTACCAGCAGCGTTCCGAGTAGTATGACCCCGAAGGAGGACGCGACGAGCCGTGGACGCCGGAAAAGCGTCGCCGCCAGTTCGCGCGGCGTGGGGTTTGGGATAGCGATCGAATTTCCGATCTCTTTAGCGGACATATGAATCAAAAGCGCGCGTTCGCACTGGGCTACTCAGAGGCTTTCGAGAATAGTTGCGAAGGAACACCGCACTCCTTGGGATTAAGACTCGTGTCAAAACTGCAATGGATTCATGTACCAGCTCATGGAGTTAGTCGGGACATATCTGCGAATCTTTGAAACCCGGCTCTGCGGCACAAAGATAAAATCTCCCGGTCGAAGGTGAAGATCTTCATGAAGATCGTGAGCATCCAGCATCTTTTTCACATCGATCACGTGCGACTCCGCGACGTCCGCGGAAATTCGGCGAAATAAGATGACTTGCGAATGCCGCGCCTGTTGTGTAAATCCGCCAGCGATCGCGACCGCTTCATTCACTGTGAGATCGCCGCGCAACTCGTACTTCCCAGGTCGCGTCACCTCACCCGAAGCAAGAAAGTAAGGTTTGTCGAAATCCTTTAGAGTGATGGTTACTTCCGGATCGCGCAGAAAGGTGCGATAGGCTGTCTGAACCGCTGCCTGAATCTGTGTCACGGTGAGCCCTTCCGCGAAAAGGGTGCCCGCACCGCGTAGCGCGACGTAGCCATCGGGTTGCACCGTCAAGGTCTGATTGAAGTCGGGAGAAAAGGTGAAATTAACATCCACCGTATCGGACTTGCTAAGCCGATAAAGGGGGTGGCGCTCCCCTCCGAATGCAGGATCTCCCTGGCCACCCACTTTGTCGGGTTGTGCGATCGTTCCGCTGGTAGAAACCTTGTCGGGGCGGTTCTGGCTCTGCGAGCTCTCCACAATCGCAATGTTGCCGGTTGATGGAGCAGAGGATCCAGAGACCGAAGCTTTTGACGGCAATGTTTCCTGGGCGGATGCGGCCGCGGCGAACTGCAGGATGAGCGCGCCCACAGCTCCCAAAATTACATACTTATAATGCACTTTCATCTCCATACTCACCGTTGCTCTGAACGGCGAACTGACCAGCTCCAACTAAAAGCTGATTGCACGAAGTTATCGTTGGGCATCAAACGCAGCAAGACGTGGAAAGTACCGTACACAGCGGTATGGGGCACTTTCCCGCCACGGCAATTGTGATGAAGCGGCGAAATGAGCTGAAGGGGCTTGCCTTTCGGCCTGACAAACTGTTCGAGGCGTGCAGGACTCAGCCGCAGAATTCGTGCACGAAAGTAGATACACGAAAGTGGACTCCGAAAATGGGGATTCATCACGAACGGAGTGTGACCGAGCCTACATCCGGCCCGTACGCTTTCGGGCATGATGGGCAGGTGAGATCCACAAGCCCGATCACCTCACCCGCGGAAGACGAACCAGCCCAAGGCGAACCCTTGCGAATTCTCGTGGCTGACTCGGCTCCCATCCAATCCCAACTCCTCACCCGTGCGCTGAATGTACGGCGAGACTTCGAGGTTTCCGCAGCTCCCCTGGAGATATCCGCGATCCACAAATTCATGCAGTCGACACCAGCAGATGTGATCCTCGTAGCGGGCAATTCTCTGCCGGACTATAGCCTGCTGCGCTGGCTGCGTGTTTCCTATCCGAAAGCAGCGACGGTTCTGCTGGCTGAGAGTGGCGACCGCGACATCGTAGTCACCGCCTTGCGTGCCGGTGCGAAAGGAATTTTTCTATTCGCGGAGACTCCTTTTCCGATGTTGTGCAAATGCATCGATTGCGTTTTTCGAGGACAGATCTGGCTCAACAGCGAGCAGATGAATTACGCGCTGGATTCACTGGCCGAGGTGCCTACGCTGCGGGTAGTCAATTCCACCGGGCGATCGCTGTTGACGCCGCGTGAAGAACAGGTGGTTGCGCTCGTAGCCGACGGCTTGACCAATCGCGGAGTCGCTACTGAACTCGGCCTTAGCGAACACACCATCAAGAAATATCTACTGCGTATCTTTGATAAAGTCGGGATCTCGAGCCGTGTCGAACTCGTCCTTTATGCCATGTCGCATGGTGAGCATCGGCCTTCCGAATGGATGCCAAGCGTCGCCGCGTGCGCAAATGGCAAGACGGGCGGATACAATGCCAGCATGCAGAAAAAAAGCGAAGTCGATCAGTGACCGATCCGCGTGGTCAGTCTAAACCCGAGTCAGAGCGGAAACCAGTCCCGAGCCCTGTCCCCAGTTCCAAGTCGAGAGTTGCGCGAAGATGGACGGTGATTGCTTCCGGCCTGCTTCTTCTTGCACTCGCGCTGGTCGTCATCTACACCGGACCCAACACATTTCTCAGCCCGGTTGCTTTGGTTGTAGTTGCTGCCATAGGATTCGCCGCAGTGTTACTGCAGGTTTGGTTTCGGAACGACCTTCCAAGCATTCGTTCACCATTGTGGCTGAATGTGCTCGGAATTGTATTCTCGGTTGTTTCGACGTTCTCTGACTTTCTCCGATTGACGCGCCGAACACTCGATCTGACGGCGTTCGCAGCGGTCGTTTGTTTCGGAATCAGTGGGTCTTTGATCCTGGCCGCCCTGCGTCGCCGCACGCGACCCGTGAAGGCTCCAGAAAGCCAGTCGGACTAGGGTTCACGCTAGGCGGGACGAACGTGCGTGCCTCGATTCCGTAGCTAAGTCCGAATTACAATGCTGGTATGCGCATCACGCTTTTCGGAGCTTCGGGGCTTCTCGGACAGGACTTGGTACGAGAATTCGCTACTGAGCAACTCACGACCTTCTCTTCGCAAGATGCTGATCTCCGGGACCGCGCGCGCATACAGCAAGTGGTTGGTGAGAACCGTCCTGATTGGATTATTCTCTCTGCTGCTTACACTGACGTCGATGGATGCGAAACGAACCGCGACTTGGCTTTCGCGGTAAATTGCGAGGGCGCGATCCATGTAGCCCAGGCCGCACGCAAGGCCGGATCGCGCTTGCTCTTGCTCAGCACCGACTACGTTTTCGATGGAACTAAGCGTACGCCCTACGAAATCACCGACGCGAAAAGCCCTACCAGCGTTTACGGAGAGAGCAAAGCGCGGGCCGAGGAAGGCGTTTTAGAAATTCTGCCCGAAGCCTGCATTGCCCGGACTTCCTGGCTCTTTGGCCGCGGCGGCAAGTGTTTTCCCGCTACCATTCTCAAACTGGCGTTAACCCGTCCTGAGCTTTCTGTTGTGAACGATCAACGAGGGAGCCCCACGTTTACTGGCGATCTCGCGTCCGCTCTCGCGCAACTCTGCCGCGTGTCGGCCGAGGGAATCGTTCACATCACCAACTCCGGCAACTGCACGTGGTTCGACTTTGCCAGCGAAATCCTGCGCCAGTCGGGTTCGCTCACGAAGGTCAAGCCCGTGACTACTGCCGAATTTCCCCGTCCTGCGAAACGCCCTGCTTACTCTGTGCTCTCGCCCGATAGCTTGCACGCCTACAACATCCAGATGCGCGAATGGCGGGATGCGCTGCACAGCTATCTCTCGACCGCGCCCTCTTTGCCTCCGCTTCCCCCAGACCGCGAACGTAGATTCGGTCGTGGAAGTGGCAGCCGACCATGACTAAGTCTCGTTAGCGCTAGCCCGTCGGAGCAATATTCTCATTGCTTGCGACCCTCGCCGGTTTGTGTTGAAGGAGAATGGTTCTTCCCCGAATCTGCTTATTGGCTCGCCTATCGTTTTTTTGCGCCGATTATCAGAATGCGCCGTGATTCGTCGGCCGACTCTTCTGACGATTGAAAATCGGTACTCTCGTTCAGTGGGGCAAGACCAAGCGGATAAACCGAAAGCGCCTCAACACCTCGGTTTTTGAGTCGAGGGACGCTCGTCGAACGGCCATTCCACGAAGCCTGCTTGGGTGCGTCGTTCGACACTTGTGAGGTTGTCTGAGCGGAACTTAGAACGAGCGGGGGAACCCGGATCTACGCCTCTGGCCGCCGGCGTTCTGGTAGATGACGACGGTCGCCTACTCGACGACACCGCGACGAGCGGGTCGCCAGCGGAATTCCCACTACCGATAGTGGCAATTCCAATGGAGTCTTAAGCTCTAGGCGAGAGGATGGTGTGATTTTGTCTGCCTCTCGCGTAAAGGCGCGATCCACGGCATCGAAAAAATCTTCGATTAACACAATAGCACCAGAATCTTCACGCCGACTTCCGGCGTTCGACGGTTGCAATTAATCGCCATTTGCCATCTTTGATCCTGACTTCATCCCGCTTCAATATCTCGACAAGCGCATCGTGCACCTCGGTACCGCTGGCTCCCTGCTTAACCGTTCTAAAGTAAATCTCGGCGAAGTGGCTGTCGGGTCGCTCCCGCAAGCCTTCACGGACGTGATTCAAAACATCCTTCATATCCATCGGAGTATCCTTCATCTTTCGGCGACGTAAAGAGACGATGAGGTCGGGCGTAGAAGGATGCAGCGATTCGAAGGGGGCCTGCTGGATCCGTTACTGCGCAGAGAGAGGGAAAGCTGCCGTCACTCAACTTCCAATGAGGGGAGGGACTAACCCGGCAGCGCCCTTTTCATTTGACATTACCGACCCTAGCAGTCGTCGAATCGGCTGTATGTAGGGAAACGCCGTACAGCACAACCGGCCCAGTGATATCCCGCAATCTGGCTGTTACCCGAGTCTTGTTGTATCGTCTTGGGCAAGAGCTAACTTCAAAAAATCCCTTCCCATATCACCGTGCCGCTACCGGACACCCACTCCTCCGACCGCCTCTCGCGCAACCGATAGAAATGTTCGCACTCATGAAACCCACTCGCTGTTGTCGACGAGCGACCCGCCTATGAGTGCATTTCGGGGAGAGTCCCGGCAAGCCCCTTCGCGAACATTGTCGGCACAATGAACGCCGCTGTCGAGCGTGCGACTCTATTTCTCGAATCAGGGAAATAGCACCAGTGGCATTTCCTGTGGCGGGACCATTGGCGTTGGCTACGCGATCAAGCCGACGCAATCTGAATTCAACTGAGGGCCGATCCTTCCGACTTTCTCACTCACACTACAACAAGGCTGGAAAATTGGCTGTCCTGTTCTGCGTCTCAGGCTAGCGTCACGATGATGGGGGTGTGGTCCGACGGCTTTTCCTGCCCCCGAGGACCTTTATCGATTTCGCAGCTTTCCAGTCGATCCGCCAGCGTCGGGGACAACAAGAAGTGATCGATCCGTATGCCTCGATTGTGCTGGAACGCCTGCCGAAAATAATCCCAAAACGTGAAGTGTCCAATCTCGCCCGCGTGCAACGACCGGAACGCATCCGTGTAACCCATGCCCAACATCGCACGATAGCGGGCTCGTGGCTCCGGCTGGAACAAAGCGTCGTGCTCCCAAGACGACGGCTTGTGGCAGTCAATGTCCTCCGGAATCACGTTGAAGTCGCCGCCTACGAGCGTCGGCATACCCTCCTCTTTCCATTTCGCCATTTGTTGATAGAGCCGATCCATCCAAGCTAACTTGTACGCAAACTTTTCGCTCCCTACCGGATTGCCGTTGGGAAGATAAATATTGACGATACGGATGTCCTTGACAATTACCTCCAAGAATCGCGCATGGCTGTCGCAATCGTCTCCGAGGAGAGCCTTGGCAACAGTCTTTATCGGGTATCGCGACAGAATGGCAACCCCGTTATAAGCCTTCTGCGTCACCGCGACACTCTCATAGCCGGCCGACTGGAAGACTTCGGACGGAAATTCCGTTCCCTTCAATTCTTGCAGTAACAAAGCATCCGGTTCGCGAGCTTTCAGCCATGTCGTGACGTGGTTCAATCGGGAACGAACAGAATTTAAATTCCAGCTTGCGACTCTAAACATCGATACCCATTCTAGCGTCGAAGTGCGAAGTCGGCCCGAGCAAGGCGGTTTATAGTCACAAAATGGAGAATTTTACCCCGGCAGCCATTCCTGTTTGACGGTTGCCCCGTTCATGTTGGATATTGGGACGAATGGACGTTGAACGCACTATTCACGATATCGAGCAATTGCAGGAAATGTTTGAAGCGCCGGACATTCGCCCGCTGAGCGCAAGCGACATTTCTGCCGCCAATCGAAGGCACGACGAGACCCTCGCGCATAGCCCGTGGTTCCAGCTTTGGCAACGATATGGGGTCTGTTGTCGGACTGAATCCGACGGTAGCCTTCGCATTCAGAGCTAGTGCCGCCTCCGCCGTCTGGAAGACTTGAGTGTTCGAGGGTAGTCGGAGGGAGAGATGCAATCGATGGCTTAAGTTGTAAGTCGGCCAAGAACCCGACCCACCGCTTGCTTTATTGGATCCCGATCCTCCTCAAGTGAAGAGGACCGCACTCGCGCAAGCCGATCTAGGCGCGGACATGGATTCCGGCACCGATCTCGGTATGAAGGCGGCGCCGTCGTCTTGATGAAGAGTTCTCCCCCGTCAGAATGCGGAAATCTTCAACCTCTCGGCAACTGCCATTCGCGTTATCAAACAGAATCTGTTCTGGGGCTTTTTTCTACAATATTCTTGGAAACAGTCTCGCCGTTGCCGGAATTCTAAACCGATTTTGGTGGCTGGGGCCATGCTGTTGTCGAGTGTTTGCGCGATCGGAAACTCGCTTCGACTGGCGAACCGGCCGCACAGCCGCTGATTTGGTGGAGGGCTGGCTTCGCCGCCCGGCTTGATAGGCCAGATCTCGGTGTCTCTGCGCCGACCTTGTGGCCGGGTTTCAGTGAGCTACTTCCGCAATCTGCACGTGATAGGGTTCGAGAAGAGTTCCTGCGGCGTGGTCTACGCTGGCTTTGGCGACTTGATAGGTAACCTCCGCCTGGAGTAGATCGGACTGGGCCTGCGCCAGTCTGGTCTGTGCGTCGAGTACGAAGAAAATGGTCTCCGATCCAAGTTCGTATTTTCGTTGTTCGGCGGCGAGCGATTTCTGGGCCAGATCCAAGGCGGTCTTGCCGGCGGACAATGTCAGCTTGGCCTCTTCGAGTTGATGGATGGCATTCGAGACTTCCTGCGTGATTTGCTCCTGTACTAATTGCGCGGAGTATTGGTCGCGATGACGAGACACCAACGCTCCGCCCAATTCCGCTTGTGCACCTCGATTTTTTACTTGCAGGTTCAGGGTCAATTGGCCGCCATATCCGGGATAACCGAACCCAAAAAGTTGGCTGAACGACGACCCAAGTCCTCCGCGCGAGATCAGTTGCGGCGGAACTACATCCAGGTTGTATTGATCGCCGCCCAAGCCGTTGCTTTGATAAAAGCCGGTGAGCGAGAGATCGGGCTTGAGATGGTTATGGGCGAGACGAATGCTGGTGTCGTCGTTGGCCAGGGCATACCGAGCGGCCTCGAATTCCGGACGTTGGGCGAGCGCCTTCTGCAAGACCGCGGCCGAGTCGGTTGCCAGCAACTCGCCTTCGGGTTCGGGTTGCTCAGTAAGATTCAGATCGAGCGCGCGAAAAAATGGGTCTTGGTCCGCTCCGATGATCAGGCGGAGGTCGTCTTCCCTCTGCTTCACCGCGTACTCTGCCTGAATCATCTGGACGCGCCGCGATGCCACTTCGGATTCGGACCGGTAGATATCAAGCGGCGGCAATGCTCCCAATTCCAAAGCACGCTTGTCGCGTTGGTAGCTGGCATCGGCGGCTTCGAGCGATTTGCGCTGCACATCGAGGCTGCCTTGCGCCAAAACGACTGCCCAATAACTGTTCACAACCTGGAGGATCGCATCGCTCACCTGCGCTTCAAAGGTCGCACGGGACTGTTGCAAGGCGCGGCGCGCAATGATTAGCGGCGCGCGGTTGGCAAGAAATCCGGCATTCCGAAGAAGCGGCTGCGTAAATTGAAAGTTTAAGGTGGTGTTGTAGTTCGGATTGAAAAAATAAAACTGACTGTTGGTGGAATTCTTGGTAGCCGAGATACCGGCGACGATGTTGGTTCCCGTCTGAAATGTTTGAGTGTAGTTGACCTGACCGGACTGCGTCAGGGAGTTGAGAGCTGCTGTAGGAGAAACTCCTACGCCCTGCAACTGACTGTCGCCGGGAAAAGAATAGCGGTTGATGTTGAAGATGCCTTGCAGGACGGGATCAAACGGTTGGTACTTGGCGAGCAAGGAAAATTTTGCTGTTTCCACCTGCGTCTCTTGAATTCTAACGTTGCTGTTGTTCTCCAAGGCCAGCAATATGGCATTGTGCAGAGTCAGCCGAAGTTTCCCGTCGGCAACGTAGTCCCTCATGTGCTGAGGAGGCTGCAGTTTGTCGGAGAGCACTTGCGGTGTCATCAGCCCGCGGTAACTTTCGTTGATCCGGGGAGCCTGTGTCGGTGTTGTCTGCGTCTGTGCAAATGCGGGCGCACTCATGAGCAAGAATAAGAACGGAGCGAGACGGTTTTTTTGCATCTCTTCCTCCCAGATTTCTGCGGGAACTGTCTACAAACTATTCGTGCCGGATTGCTTCTACCGGGTCCAAGCGCGCCGCTTTCGTCGCGGGATAGATCCCGAAGACTAAGCCGACAGAAATTGAAACGAGGAAGGCGAGCGCGATGGAACTGGTTGTGACCACTGTCGACCACCCCGCCAGCAACGCAATCAGGCGCGACATCGCGAACCCAAAAGCGATTCCGATGATGCCTCCGCCAAAAGAAATCAGCATGGCTTCGACCACAAACTGGCGGACGATGTCAGACTGGCGCGCACCTACAGCCCGGCGCACTCCGATTTCCCTAGTACGTTCCAGGATGCTGGCCAACATAATATTCATGATCCCAATGCCGCCGACGAGCAGCGAAATGGAAGCGATTGCGACCATGACGACGTTGAACAACCGCTCGGTGCGTTGCTGTTCGGCGAGCAGTTCGGCGGGAACAATTATGCTGAAATCGCCCGCATCATGATGCGACGAGTTAAGAATTGCCCGGACGGCTTGCGCCGCCGCTGGCATGTCTGCATTCTCGCGAAGATTAAGGTAAATTCCGTCGATCTCGTCGCGGACGTCGCTGTAACTGTCTTCCAATCGAAGAATCGCGGCGTTGAGCGGAACGTAGACGATATTGTTCAGGTCTTGCGCGGGTAATCCGGCAACTTCTGTTCGCGAGCTGAGCTGTGGGCCAGCCACTCCAATCACACGAAACCATTGTTCGTTGACCTTGAGGTACTGGTCGATCGGATTGGAAGCGCCAAACAGACTCGACTTGGCCGCGGCTCCCAACACGCAGACTGAGGCTCCCCGATTTTCTTCGTCCTGGTCGAAAAATCTGCCCTCCAGCAGATGAAGTCCCGCGATTTCGATATAGCTTGGGTTGACGCCATAAACGGCCGGCACATCTTCCAGAGATTTCGGAATGGTCTTCGAGGGCGTCATTCGTTTGCGCGGAGTCGAGGCGACGAGATCGCCCACGTCGTCACGAATCACACGGTAATCTTGGAACGTCAGTCCGGGTGAGATCTTGCGGATCTTTGAGTGCGCTTGCCACTCGGTGGTTTCTTTTGCTTCCACAATGAGATTGCGCACTCCCATCTGCGAGATCAGTGCCATCACTTTCTGCCGGGCACCCGCGCCGATCGAGAGCATGGAAACGACGGCGGCCACGCCGAAAATCATTCCCAACATCGTTAGCAATGAGCGCAGCCGGTGCAGCACCAGATTCTGCAGACCCAAACGCACATCTGGCGCCCATAGCTCGTATCTGCGGACTACACCTCGGGGACTTGCAGGACTAGCGATCGGCATTAAGGCGTCCCTCCGCCGCTGTCGGCTGGGGAAGGACCGGCACTGCTCGTTTTCTGTGACACTGTTGGATCCACTAAGGCGACTTCGGTTCCCGCCGTCAGTCCTTCGAGCGCAGCCCGGCTCTCGCTCTCATCCTGTACGTTCACTTCATGTGGTTCGAATCCGTTCCCCTTCTTTATGTAGACGACGCGCTTTCCGTCTTTCAGGAAGAGCGCTTGGCGGGGAACGCAAAGTACGTTCTTTTTTTCATCGCCCCGAATCACGATTTGAGCGGTCAGGCCCGGTCGCAGGCGTGGATCGATGCTCAGAAGTTGAATGGTGACATCGAACTTGCCTCCTTGGCCTTCCTCCCAAAATTGCCGCATCGACATGCCGCCGACGTTCTTGACAGTTCCGCGGAAAACCTGTCCGGGCAAGGCGTCAAACACAACTTCGGCGTCTCCTCCCGCCTTCATGTTGCTGCGGTCGTGTTCGTTGATCTTGGCGTTGATTTCCATTTCGTGCGCGTCGATAACTTCCGCGATCGCGCTGCCGGGCTGAATCTGATCACCCTCCCGGTAGTCCGGCAGACTCATTCCGTCAAAGAAAAATCCTCCGCTCGCATCGCGGTTCTTTTGGATCGAAACCAGGCCATCCATGGCACCGATAACGTGCATCTTGTCGATATTCTGCCGGGCTTGATCCATTGCCAGTCTTGCTTTGTTCTGTTTTTCTCGGGCGAGGTCAATCGTGGCTTGGCCAGACGCAGTGTGCGACTGACTGTCCTGCTGGAGTTCGGCCAGCACTCGCTGCGCCTGTTCGAGAGCAAGCTGGTTTTTCTTGACGTCAATTGCGCTGACCAGTTCGTTTTTCTGCATATCCAATTCGGCGCGCCTTACGTCGAAGCGAGCCTTCAGCAAGGCCACTTTATCTTGTGCCGCCAGCACCGCGGCGTCGGCTCGAGCTTTCGCAATTTCCTGCTCTGCCTGCAGTAACTCGGAGCGATTTTGTTCAAGCTTGTAGTGTTGTTCGCTGGGATCGAATTCGATGACAACATCGCCTTTTTTCACGGCCAGGCCGCCATGCGCGAGGCGGGTAATTTGCAAAGCACCGCCGCCGACTGGTGGGGCGGTCAGCACGAGAGTATGGCTGGCGCGCAACTCACCCGTCGTTACCACCTTTAAATCCAGGTCTCCGCGTTTCACTTCGCCCAAGGGAATCTCAGCCGCGCCGGGTGCAGGACTCGAGTGACGCGAGGTGGTTAACCCGGCGATGCCGCCACCAAGAATGATCACTGCGATTCCCCAGACGAGCGCACGGCGCTGTTTCATCGACTTGATCTCACTCCCTGGTTGTCGGATCTTTCATCGCCACGCGGTCACCCGGACGCAACCCGCTAGCGACCAGGATGCGGTCCCGGCTTCTGCGCCCGACCTCGATCCCACGTTCCTGAAATTTCGAACCCTCCCAGACATAGGCGATGGTCTTGCCCGACTTCTGAAAAGAAGCCTCCACGGGAATCGTGATCGCGTCTGGAACGCGGTCCACAACGACCGTTAATTGAGCCGTCATGCCAGGTTTCAATCGCGCATCTGTCTGATCGAGCGCGATCTGCAGGTTAAAATTCCGTGGAATCGGCCAACCGGCGGAGAAGTCGATGGTGGCGATGGTGCTGATCTGTTCGATTTTTCCGGTGAACTGCCGGTCCGGAATTGCGTCAAGTTGGGCATTCACCGTTTCGCCCAAAGCGAGGCGTCCGCGCTCTGTTTCATCCGCGCGCGTTGAGATACGCAATGTGGAAACGTCCGGCAATTCCGCGATCGGCGCCCCGGGCCAAGCCCGGTCACCCGGTTTGAACGGAGATTCGCCGCCAGGACGCCATAGTGGCACGAGACTGATGAGTCCCGCCGAAGGCGCATTCAATGTCATCTGGGTCAGCGCTTGCTCCGCGCGCTGGACGTCGTAGGCTGCTTTCTTGCTGGCTTGAATTTTGCTTTCGATGGTGGCGTTGTTCACAGCTTTATCGGAGGCCAATTTCTCTTCCACTTCGTGCAACTTTTGCGCACAATCGGCCACTTTCAGCTTCGCTTCTGCGCCTTCGATTCGAGAGACGATTTCCTGCTTGCCGGCGTCCAATTTGGCGGTTTCGACGTCGAACCGAGCTTTCATGACCGCGGTTACATCCTCTTCCTCGGTGAGACGCGCCTGCGCCCGCGCTTGCTCGATTTCCGCCTGAGCGGATTTCAAAGCAGAGCGATTTTGCGCCAGATCCTGTTCGGTCTTCGTCTTGTCAAACTCGACTACCGAATCACCCTGCTTGACTTGTGTTCCGTCGGCTACAATTTTCACGATCTGAAGGTCGCCCGCCTCGGCGGGGGCGGAGAGGGTCACCGACTTCCTCGCCTTGACTTCGCCGCGAAATTGCACCGAGTCGACAAACTCGCCTCGCTTCACATCCCATGTGGGAACCTCTGGCGACCGAACGGAGAAACGAACAGCGCCCAGTACAACACCGCTGCCGACAAGTAGCGTGGCCACGATTACGACTGCTTTGTTCCGCATCCACAATTGTCTGATTCGGGCGATCATTGTATCCCACCGGACGAACCGTCATTGGCTGCTAGATGGACATCAACCGCGGCAGAAAGGTCGGGCATTAGTTTGCTGTCGCTGCCGGAAATTGAGAACACCACAGTGAAAGTGCGGAGCTTGGAGGAGAAGTCTCCGTTCCTGCCGATGGGAGCCATCTCTTCGAGCTTTCCGGGAAAAACCAGTTGGGGATAGGCATCAAGGTGAACGGTGGCAGTCTGGCCGATTCGCAAATTCAGGAAGTCTTGCTGATTGACCGCGGCTCGCACTTGCATTTTCGAAGGGTTGACAACTTGCATGAACGGAACGCCAGGCCGAACCTGATCGCCGTTCTGGACTTCGCCCATCTTGCCTTGCTTCCAGATCGTATTCAGAACGACGATGCCATCGATCGGGGATCGAACCTGCATGAGATCGGCGTTGGCTTGGGCGTGGAGCATCACGTCGCGGGTACGATCGCGCTGAATTTCCAAAATTCGAATCGCGGCCTGGGCCGCCTGACGTTTCAAATCGAAGGTTTCGCGAAGTTGTTGCAGCGTGGCCTTCGCCTCCTCGAGATTCTCCTGCGACTTTTCCGCATCGATGCGAGAGACGATCTCGACCTTCTCCATTTCCAGTTCGGCTTTGCTTAGAGCGTCTTCTGCCTGCTTGATCTCGGTTTCGTCTTTCGCCCGAGCTGCATCCTCTTTCGCCCGTTCCTCCAGAACCTGGTCAACCAATTTGCCATGCTCTGCCTGCTTGTCGATGTAATCGCGGATTTGCGTCTGGCGGTCGAACTCCACCAGCAGGTCCCCTCGGTTTACATGTTGTCCGGCCTCTGCCAGTCGCGTGATCGTAAGTGTGCCCACTTGCTCACCCGCGAGCAGTGGCGCCAGAATCGCACGAGCTTGCACGGCCTCGGTCGCCCCGTTAAGACGTAAACTCCCGCCGATGTCAGAGCCCGAACGGGAAGACTGGGAAGGAACACCGCGTGTCCCTACGTTCTTTTTCATCCCTACAAAAACGAAGATACCAACCACCACAACCGCAACAAGAAAAATGAGCAGGGCGCGCAAGGTTGGCTGGAATCGAGGGCTGTGAAATTCTGCATCCTCCGGCGCGCTCTCGCCTGAATCTGGCGGAGCGGTAGGCTCAGTCATCGCGTCGGCAGGGGAGGGACACATGCTGGATTACCCGTCCAAAGACATCCTACTGTTAGACCATAGATAGCTTATATTTTGAGTACTCTATTATCCACCGAAACGCTGCAGGATGCGACAAACCCCTGAGGCCTCGTGCATAGGAACGGGAAAGCCGAACGTACTTGCGTGCTGTAGATCGTTTTTTCCGGAACCGTCCGAAGGGATTGGTTGTTCAAACTCAGCCACGCAAGATCGCGGCGTGGCGTGCGACCAGGTTATAGCCCTTTGCTTTGGCGTCGGCCTCAATCGCGGTCAAATGTGCTCGTCCCTCGGCTGTCTGCCCCGCTTTCATTTCGAGTGTGGCCATCGCCAGGCGAGCATCAAGTTCCACTAGGAGATAGCCCCGCTCGCGCGACCTCGCGATGACGGCAGCCAACTCTTTGCGTGCCACCTTGGCGGAGGACGAACGCGCACCTTTCTCGTCGCCCTCGACTACCGCTGCCGCAATTGCGGTGCGCCAATGGACCTGAGGATTCTTGCTCTTGGCGGCGAGGGGCAACGCTTCTCCTATGGCTTCGCGGGCGTCGGCCATCTTGCCCTCCACGACCAGCGCGCGCGACAGGGTGCACCAAGCCCGCGTTTCGTTGTCACGGGCCTTTTGCTGCCGAAAAACTATAAGGACTTGCCGTATTGACGCTTCTTGTTCGGCTGGGGAGCGCGCCTCCTCCAGCGCGAGATCCGCAAGGGCCAGTTGCGCCTCAGAAATCGCGAACTGGCCACCTGCCGAGGTCCGTAACGTCAAGGCTTGTTCGTACATTTTCCGGGCACCCACGAAATCGGCCTGATCGAGCAGCACCCTTCCCAAACTCAGCATGACCCCAGCGGCATAGTGCTGATCGCCGACGTTCTGCAGGACCGTCAGGGATCGTTCGAGCCCCTCTTTTGCGTCTTGAAGGTTGCCTTGCAAATAGTGAATCACGGCGAGATTGCCAACAAGAGAGGCCTCTAGATCGGCGTCCGCGACCTCGCGATTCAACTCCACGCCATCCTCGGCGAGCTTGGTCGCACCCTTCAGGTCTCCTTGATCTCGGAGCGCCACGGTCAGGCTGTCGAGAGTCGAAGCCAAATCCCGTTTATCGTCGAGGAGTCGATAAATGGGAAGCGCTTGGCGCTGCATTTTCTCGGCTCTGGCCGGGTCCCCGAGCGATTCGTATAGATTTCCAAGATTGTTCAGCACATCGGCAACGCCGCGATCAGAGCCGTTGCGGCGAAAATTACTTTCGGCCTGCTCATACAAGCGGATGGATTGCGGCGGGTCGGTTTGTGCAATCGCGTCCGCCCAGGTTCGAAGGACATTGGCTTCGTCCTGCCGGTCTCCGGCAGCAGAAAAAATGTCAGCGGCCTCGCGACAGGCTGCAACCGCAATCTGCGGCTGCCCGAAATGGTAATAGATCCAACATTGATTTTGCCGCGCCAGCGCCAGAAGAAAACGGGAACCCTGCGCTCTCGCCTTCTCGACAGCCAATGCCGCAGGTTGTTCTTGTTGCTTAAAGTCGTTTAAGAAGTCCCAAGCCCAGGCGGCCGCCAATTCGATGCGAGGATCTTCCGAGGCCGGAGGCGGAAGTTTGCGCAGCAACTCCACCGTCGCCAAAGCGTCATGCTCTTTGCCGCCGCGGGTCTGCGCCCAGGCTAGGCGGAGACCATAATCCCGGTTATCGGGAAACAAAGTAAAGAGCGTGCGGTAGACGTCGATCGCCTTCTCGTATTCGTGACCGATATAACGATAGCGGCCTTCCACCAGCAACTTCTCTTCCCGCGAAAGACTGGAGGAGAGATCGTAGGCCTTGCGAGCTTCCTGCTGGGCCTTCTTGGTGTCGCCCATCAGCCCCCAAGCTTCGGCCAAAGCGGAATGGGCGAGAGTGAATTTGGGATCGGCCGCAATGGACTGCTGCAGAAGATCCCGACCGGCGAGGATATCGAACACGCGCAACCGCGCGAGTCCCTCCGAGTACAGGCGTGTAGCCTCAGGATTCGAAGGCAATGAGGCACGAACATACACTTCTTCCACGGGAGAGACAGCCTCTACGCCGAGCTTCGCGCGCAATTGCGAACCAGCCCGCGAGACCATATCGAAAAGGTCAGCCTCGTTTCCAACTACAGCGACGTCGGCAACGGTTTCTCCCGCGGAGGTGTCTTGCAGCGTAACGTCGAGACGGATGCGAGTGCCGGGCTTTTCGCCAAGCGCTGTGTAGGAGCCGAGCACGATTAAGTCGCTGTCCAGGTTCTTGTGTAGGCGCGATAGTGTTTCGCGAGAAAGGCTGTCGGTGTCGGCCAGCGGAAGTTCGAGCTTCGTCCGCGCAATATCCTCCCCTGAGACGAGCCGCAGCTTCTCTCCCGCCACCAGTTCGGTGCTCAACATCTCCGCCAGGGCAGTCGAGAGCCATGCCTCGTCGGGTCGCCTCGACAGGTTGCGGAAACCGATGACGGCAATGGAACGACGGTGCGGGCGCGAGGCCTCGCCCGAACGAAACAGGGCTGGCGCGGGGTGGAGCTTTCTCCAACCGTAAATCCCCACGACCGCAGCCGAAACCAGGAAAACCGCGATGAGCCCTGCCATGAAGCGAGTTCGCGAGATGGGCTGAGGCGCTTCCTTCTGCTGCGTGATGATGCTGGTTTCGACGGTGCGCTGCTGCCGGAATACAAACTGGTTTGACGGATTTCCGCGCTCGATTTCATCCCCGGCGGCAACACCGAGGCTCTCAGGCCCAACCAGGTTTACCGGAGATATAAATTGATAACCGCGGCCCGGAAGGGTGACGATGTAGTTGTTGTCTCCGGGCTTCTCGGCTAAAGCACGGCGCAGTGATGAGATGCTTTGCGCCAGATTGTTTTCGTCTACAAAGGTGTCGGGCCAGACGTTCTTCAGCAGTTCATCCCGGCCGAGGATCCTTCCCGGGTTCTGCACGAGGTACAACAGCACATCGAAGGCGCGGCGATTGAGTGTTACATTCTGCTCATTTCGCCGCAGGGTGCGTGACACCGCATCCAGCTGGAAGCCGTTCCCAAACCGAAATATCCCGTCTTTTTTCATGGACTTATAGACATTTCAGAAGTTGTCAAGTCTTGTCAGAAGGCGTCACTGGCCTTTAATTGGCGCCTGCGGCAGTATTCGCGTCGAGTAAGCAGCGAGGTCGCGTGAACCGACTCTACCAATGGTTGGGCGGAGGGGCAAGCCTCTTCCGGTCGAGCAAATCCTCCAGCAGTGCCGCCAATACGGTTCGCACTGAGGTAACGGTCCAGCGCGAAAGCACAATCTTGTTGGTTTCAGGGCCAACCGCGGCCTTCGATACCTGTCCGCTATGTGGGCAAAATTTAGCCCCGGAACAGGCGGAGCAGGCGAGACTTCGGCTGCAAAAGGGTTCGGCGATCAGAAATTTCGACTGACCAGTTTTGGTACAAGCTTCCCAAAAACTTAACGAAGGAGCATCTGTATGAAAAAGATTCACGTAGTCATGTGTTCGGCGCTGCTGTTCGGCAGTGCATGGAGTCAAGCGCAGTCAGTTTCACAACGCGAAGACGCGAATGCGATCCTCGCCTCCGCGCCCAAGATCAACACGAGCGTGCAGGGCGTCCACGCCTTTCCGGCACCGCCCAAGAATTTCAATCCGCTGACCGCAACCAATCGCGAGTTGCTCACCTATGGCTTGCCCCAGCGTCCGGATGGAAGCGACGAGAAATCGTTGCTTCATTGGCAGAAATCGATGCAGGCATTGAAGACTCATGCGGTTGACGTCAAAGCCCAGCCCTATTCGAGTACGAGCATGCAGTCTGGCGCGGCCGTAAACTCGAATGTCGACGGGACGGTTTCTTATACCTCTGGAAATTGGAGCGGCATCGCGAATGTCAATAAAGATAAGACCTGGAATAAAAAGACGTCTTTTGACGAAGTTGTTTCTTTCTGGAACGTACCGGTTCCGAACCACCCGTTTGGCAACCTGCCGTGCTCGGAAGGCCCGTGGTTTGAAGTTACCTGGAACGGCATCGACGGCTTTAACAACGGCGACGTAGTGCAGGGGGGAACTGCGGACTACTGGGACGGTGGTGGTTGCGGTGGGCCGGTGCAAACGTACGGATGGGTGGAGTGGTATCCCAGCTATTCAATTCTCGCGATCTATTGCGGATCCAGTCTGTGTCCTGTAAACCCCGGGGACGATTTTGAAGCGGTTACTTTCGGAGCGCCGGGAACTTCTGAACAATTTGTTTTTGTGGAGGACATCACACAACAGTGGTCGGGTACGTTTGGACTTACCTACATCACGGGTCCGGGAGTGGTTGGAAGCAGCGCGGAATACATTGTGGAGCGTCCGTGTTGCAATGGCAGCGATCTGTTTCCGCTGGGCAACTACATCTTCGAATTCATGGGCTACAACTACGCTTATGACGCGGCAGGAACATTGTTCTATCCCGGTAACACGAGCTCATCGACCGCCATTATCACGATGCTGGCCGATGACGGCGTAACGGACATCTCGTTCCCGTTCCTATACGGTAGCTCCGGAAACGCCGGGCGATATTCAATCATGATGGAGGACGAGAACTGCGCTTACTCGGGCGGTTGCACACCGTAAGGTGAGCAACGCTTGTAAGCTTTGAGACACTCTCGGGCCCGCCCGTTTAATGGCGGGCCTTTTTTACGTTTGAAACGCCTGTAGCGCAGCCGACCGGTCCGATATAATCCGTGACTCAGATGGCACTCAAACCTGGAACGAAGCTGGGTCCCTACGACATCCAGTCCTTATTGGGGTCTGGAGGAATGGGCGAGGTGTATCGCGCGCGCGATGCGCGGCTTGACCGCGTCGTTGCCATCAAAATATTGCCGACTTCGTTTTCCGCCGATCCAGGACGGCTGCAGCGTTTTGTGCAGGAAGCACGGGCCGCAGCGGCGCTGAATCATCCCAACATTCTCTCGATTTTCGATATCGGCGAGGAGCACGGCGCTCCCTACATCGTCTCTGAGCTGCTCGAAGGACAAACTCTGCGCGAGCGCATACGGAGCGGACCGCTGACCAGCCGCAAGGCGATCGAATACGCGTTGCAGGTGGCGCGCGGATTGGCGGCGGCGCACGAAAAAGGAATCGTGCATCGCGACCTGAAGCCGGAAAATTTGTTTCTTACCCACGACGACCGGGTGAAGATTCTCGACTTTGGTCTGGCGAAGCTGACGCGTCCTGAAGCCGATGCGGGAGCTGACGCACCCACCGTGCAAGTCAATACAGAGCCGGGGCAGGTGATGGGGACTGTCGGATATATGTCTCCCGAGCAGGTACGCGGGAAACCGGCGGACCATCGTTCGGACATTTTTGCTTTCGGATCCATCCTCTACGAGATGCTCTCGGGACGGCGAGCGTTTGAAGGCGAAAGCCCGGCGGAAACGATGAGCGCAATTCTTAAAGAAGAACCCGCAGAGCTTTCGGAGACCGCGCGCAATGTGCCGCCCGCATTAGAACGGATGGTGCGGCATTGTCTGGAGAAGAGTCCGGCGCTGCGTTTTCAGTCGGCGGGCGATTTGGCTTTCAACCTGGAAGCGCTGAACGATAATTCGGCGCTGAGTTCAGCGATGGGGAAGACCGGCACGCAAGCTCCTATGGGACAGTCTGCGGTCGCAGAACATGGAACCGGGGCGGCGCTTGTCGATACGGAGCGGACTTCCGCGCCGAACACGTTGCGGGAAATCGCGGGCGTGTTGGTGTTATCTGCGTTGATGGTAGGACTAGGCTGGTGGTGGGGTCGCGGGAGCGGACAAGCGCCACTGCTGGAGTACCAGGCGATCACATTTCGAACAGGTTCCATCGGAAATGCGCGTTTCACGCCGGACGGAAGCGTGGTGTACAGCGCTTCCTGGGACGGCGGCGAAAACCAGTTATACATGGGGCGCGTCGATGATCCGGGCGCGCGCGAACTGGGAGTAAAGGATGCAGAGCTCCTGTCGATTTCGAAGAGTGGAGAGTTGGCGGTCCGGTTGAAGTCAGTCACTCTTAGCGGTTTTGCCCAAGTGGGGACTCTGGCCCGGATTTCGATGAGCGGCGGGGCACCGCGAGAAGTACTGGACAACGTGCAAGACGCAGATTGGGCGGCGGATGGGGAAAACATGGCGGTGATCCGTTTCATTCCAGAGACCGCTCACTGGCAGTTGGAATATCCGATTGGGAAGGTGTTGTTCGACGGTGCGAACTGGATCAGCCATCCAAAAATTTCGCCGGACGGCAAGTGGGTGGCGTTCGCCGATCACCAAAATGCGGTGGGCGATGATCAGGGAGCGATCGCGGTGATCGCCGCGGATGGCAAAGAGAAGAATAGCGAAAAGATTCTTTCCCCGGGATGGATCACGGTGGAGGGAGTGGTTTGGTCGCCGCGCGGAAAAGAAATTTGGTTTACGGCTTCGAATAAAGGCAGCGCATCGAATCCGCGGGCGGTAACGCTGTCGGGTAAGGTGCGAGCGATTACGAACGTCCCGGTGGGTATGTGGCTGGAAGACATTCGCAACGGAGTTGCGCTCATGGTGACGCATCACCGGCGCATTGGGATTCGCGGAATGCCTCCGGGAGGAAAAGAGGAACACGAGCTGGGCTGGTTTGATTGGTCGATTCTGGGCGATCTGACTCCCGATGGAAGGAAGGTGTTGTTCGAAGAAGCGGGCGAAGGCGGCGGTGCAAATTACACCGTGTTTGTGCGTGACAGTGATGGCTCGCCTCCGGTGAGAATCGGCGAGGGTGCTGGCTTAGCCATCTCTCCAGACGGTCGATGGGTGATTACGCAACCAGCCAAAGGTGGACCGCTGCGTCTCGTCCCTACCGGAGCGGGGGAAGCGCGGCAGTTGACTCACGACAAAGTGAGCTATCAGCAGGTGAGATGGCTGGCGGACGGTAAGCACTTGCTGGCGAGCGGAATCGAGCCGGGTCATGGTACCCGCGACTACCTGATCGACGTGAGTGATGGCGCGTCAAAGGCTCTTACTCCTGAAGGGGTTGTCGGCGTTGTGCCGTCGGCTGATGGCCGGAACACTGCGGTATTGGGGCCAGAGGGAAAATGGGCCATTTGGACGATTGAACCGAAGCAATCGACGGACGGGCCCAAACCGAGGGCCGTCCCTGGACTGGATTCGAACTTTAAGGTCAGCGGATGGTCAGCGGATGGTGCTTCGCTGCTTGCCGTCCCTGTCAGGCAAAGCAACAGGACGGGCAATGTCTATCAAGTGAATGCGGTTACCGGCAAGATGGATTTATGGAAGACATTCGGAGATAGCTTGCCGGCGGGAACAGCAGGCATTGGGGGTTCGTTTCTTGCGGCGGAGGGTGGAGCTTATGCTTACCATTATATGCAGACGCTGTCGCAGGTGTACGTGATTCGAGGAATGAGATAAATGTTGGACACTTGGATTGCGCCTGGATACGGTCAGCCTTGGGACGCTCTAGAATGGATTTCATGAGAAAGAGTTTTCGGACTGCGAGTGCGGTCGCGCTCCTTCTGGGGAGTGCCTTGATCGGCCATGCTGTGGCTCAACTGAACGATGAAGGCCCGATGTCGAACTTACAATTTGTGGTGGTCAAGGACTATAACGGCAAGCCGGTGAGAAACGCGGCGGTGGTGCTTCATCCGGTTAGCCGAAAAGGGAAGCAGTCGCGTGGTGGACTGGAGCTGAAAACTGATAATGATGGGCGCACGAACATTGACGGCATTCCGTACGGTCCGCTGCGCATTCAGGTGTTAGCGCCGGGTTTTCAGACGTATGGAGAAGACTATCAAATCGACAAGCCGGAATTGTCGATCACGGTGAAGCTGAAGCGTCCCGGAGGCCAGTATTCGAGCTACGGAAATAACGGGGAGCCTAAGAAAACGGACGATAACAAGGCGCCTGAACCGAAGCCGCAGTGATTGACGGCGGAAAATGCTCCCGGGGTTACGATTCCATAACAGATCTAAAGATGAGGTAAGTATGAAGAGAAATCTTCGAATGGTGGCGGTTTCAATTCTCCTGGCGTTTGGATCGATTGTTGTGGCTGGAGCTCAGGATGATGGGCCGACAGCGAGTTTGCGGCTTGTGGTGGTGCGCGACAGCGACGGGAAGCCGCTGCGAAATGCACAGGTGATATTGCATCCGGTTAAAGGCAAGGTAAAACAGGCGAGCGGGGAGATCGAATTGAAGACCGATGTGGACGGAAAGACGAATGTCGACAGTGTTCCCTTTGGGCCGCTGCGCGTCCAAGTGCTGGTGCCGAGGTTCCAGACATTTGGCGAGGACTACCAGATCGACAAACCGGAGATGGAGATCACAATCAAGTTGAAGCATCCGAGCGGGCAGTACTCGATTTACGACAATCACGGCGATGACAAGAAGCCGCAGTGAAAGCTTGCCAAAAAAATAGTGTGGAAGTTAGGTCGAAGCTTGGCGACCAGGTGACAGGGGGAGCCGGGTGTCCTACAATCGGCTGACTATGGCATTGCAGGAATTAACCGTTGAGCGCTACGAAGGCGTCGCGGACGACCAGCGCATTCTGTTGCTGCGCGGACCGATTACGATGGAGACGGCTCCGCAGTTCGACCGTGCGGTCCGCCACGAAAGCGCGGAAACCATGATTGTGGATTTGTCGGACGTTCCGTACATCGATTCGGTTGGGCTAGGTTCGCTAGTGGCGGCGTACGTCTCGCATCAGAAAATGGGCCGCTGTCTGGTGCTGACGGGAGTGAAGCCTAGGGTGCGCAAGATAATGGACATCACGAAGGTGAGCGAGTTCTTGGTCACCTTCGGCACCACATGGGAAGCGGTGGAAGCGCTAGCCAACACCGGGACTGCCTAACGTTGCTTCCAAAGGCAAGCGGGCGCCTGCCCGTCGGCAACTTTACCGACGCGGTTTGCATGAATCGAAAAAACCGCCATACCATCTAAAATCTGTTCTTCGGCATTAATATCGCGCGCAGACGCCTATGAATCTTCTTTACCGGTACTCCAGGCAGTATTGGAAGCTGTTTGTGGTTGCTCTTCTTCTGGCCGCGACGAACCAGATATTTTCCTTACTCGATCCGCTGATTTTTCGTCATGTAATCGACAGCTACGCCACGAAGTATCACCAGTATACGCAAGGGCAGTTTGTTCACGGAGCCGGATTGTTGCTGTTGGCCGCGGTTGGTGTGGCGTTCGTCTCGCGCGTAGCCAAAAACTTTCAAGACTACTTCGTCAATGTGATTGTGCAGCGACTGGGCGCGAAAATGTATTCCGATGGCATCCGCCATTCGCTCGATCTGCCGTACCAGGTATTTGAAGACCAGCGCAGCGGTGAAACTCTCGGCAAATTGCAAAAAGTCCGCAGCGATGTAGAGCGCTTTATCACGGCCGCGATCAACGTACTCTTTATTTCGGTGATCGGAATCATCTTCGTGATGATCTATGCGTTCAAGGTCCACTGGTCGATTGCGCCCGCATTCTTGTTGACGGTTCCGCTGCTCGGGATTATCAGTTCGGTGCTCAGCAAGCGCATCAAGAAAATGCAGAAGACCATCGTAGCGGAGACCACGGCGCTGGCGGGTTCGACGACCGAATCGCTGCGCAACATTGAATTGGTAAAGAGCCTGGGGCTGGCCCACCAGGAGGTGGTGCGGCTCAACGGAGTCACCGGTAAGATTCTCAACTTGGAACTCAAAAAAGTGAAGTACCTGCGCAGCTTGAGTTTCATACAGGGAACGGCCGTCAATGCCTTGCGTACGAGCATCCTGTTCTTGATGCTCTATCTGATCTTCCGACAGGAAATTACGGTTGGCCAGTTTTTTGCCCTGATGATTTATTCGTTCTTCATTTTTACCCCGCTGCAGGAGTTGGGGAACGTTATCAACATTTATCGCGAAACTGAGGTCTCGCTACAAAACTTCCAGCAGATTCTTGATACGCCGCGCGACCCGCGGCCGGCGGATCCCGAGCCCGTGGACGAACTGATGACGCTGCAATTCGACCAGGTCAGTTTTCAACATCAAAGTTCGACGGCGCTGGCGCTCGACGAGATTGCCTTCAGCGCCGCGCGCGGCGACACAATTGCTTTTGTAGGGCCGTCCGGGGCCGGGAAGTCGACTTTGGTAAAGTTGCTGGTGGGTCTGTATGCGCCGAGAAGCGGTGAGATTTTGTATAACGGTATCCCGTCGAATCGCGTGGACCTGGATGTTTTGCGGGAAAAAATTGGATTCGTGACGCAGGATACGCAGCTATTCTCGGGGTCGATCCGCGAGAATCTGCTGTTTGTGAATCCGTCGGCCACCGATGCGGAATGCATGGAAGTGCTGAATCAGGCGGCGGCGCATAGTTTGCTTTCCCGGGCCGACCGCGGCTTGGATACGCTGATCGGCGAAGGCGGAGTCAAGGTTTCGGGTGGCGAAAAGCAGCGGTTATCGATTGCGCGGGCGTTGTTACGGCATCCGCAGTTGCTCGTATTCGACGAAGCGACCTCCTCGCTCGATTCGCTGACTGAAGAGGAGATCAGCCGCACGATTCGCGAGGTTGCGACGAACCAGGAAGCGATTACAATTCTGATCGCCCACCGGCTTTCGACCGTAATGCATGCCGATCGAATCTACGTTCTGGAACGCGGGCACATTGTCGAATTCGGCAAGCATGCTGAGTTGCTCGAACAGAAAGGATTGTATTACGCCATGTGGCGGCAGCAGGTTGGAGAACGGGAAGCCGTCGCACTTCGGAAGTAGCACGGAGTTGGTTGCGACCCTCAGCGGTCGCCGAGTGCTACTCGGCTCAAACACGCGAGTCGCCCCTTCGTCCCACACTTAACCCTAGCCTGAAATCGATTCGATTGCGCCGATGGCTTCAGCGGGAAGAATCAAATCGCGGCTACTCAGATCCTGTTTCATGTGTTCAGCGTTTGAGGTCCCGGTCAGTGGCAGGATTCCGATGCTGCGGGCGAAACTGAAGATGAACTGGGCTGGTGTGACATTGGCGGCTTTGGCCAATTTCGCGGTCAGCGGATGTTGCAATACTTCTTGATTGGCAGTTAGCAGCGAAAATCCCTGATAGACGATGCCATGCTCGCGGCAGAAGTCTCGCATGGGGCCGTCCCACGCCAGGCGGGCATAACAGCGATTCTGCACAAAGGCGGGTAGTTCGGTTCGGAGCGTTCGCATGCGCTGCAGATGTCCGAGCGCAACGTTACTTACCCCGATCTGGCGCGCGCGGCCAGCGTCGCGTTCTTGGCGCATCGCCTCCCATGTCTCAGCATCATCCTCGGTCCAGTCGTAGTTCGATGATGGACCATGGAGAACGTAGCTGTCTACATAGTCAGTCCCCAGGTGATCGAGTGAACCGGCCATCGACTGGGAAACTTGCGCAGAAAGTGTAGCTGCGGGATCGTACGGCAAACGATGATCTTGTCCGCGCTGATAGGTGAATTTCGTCTGAAGAAAAAGATCCTCTCTCTTCACCAAGCCCTCGCGGTGGGCAACTGCCAGAGCCTGCCCTACACCGGCTTCGAAGTAATGCCGCGGCTGGTTGGCAGTATCGATGGCCCGAAAACCGGCGCGCAGAGCGAGTTCGACGAAGGCCGGAGTGCGATCTTCTTTCCAGGCCGTGCCGTACATAAAATCAGGAACGAAAGGGGTCGGATTGGTAGTCATCGAATGTTCGCTATTTGATGGTGGTCCAAGGCTTACGGTTTACGTGACCACCGGAATATTGCTGAGTCCCTGCGAGCCAAAGACACGGCGGTAGCGCTCGATTTCCGACGGGGTTCCAAGAGCCTTGGCGTAATTGTCTGACAGCTTCACGGCAGGCTTTCCTTCGACAGTCGAAACCTTGCAAATCAGGCTTACTGGATCGAAGTCACTACTGCCGGCGGGATCGCAACCGCGAAAGTCATTCGTCAGCAAGGTCCCCCAACCGGCGCTGAAACGAATCCTGCGCCCGGAAGTCCATTTCTTCGAATCGTGGAAATCCGCCGCGCTGCGAAAATCGCTCTTTGCCGTGCCAGCCGTCCGGCCCGACGCGAGCGTTCCCCCAAAATAGGCGTGCAGGCCGAGAATGTCATCGACATCGAGCGCATCGGATGCAATGACCCGCTTCTCCTGGGCATCACGACCCCGCGCCTTTAACCACTCGATGTATTCATCTCCCCCGATGTACGGGTCTTTGCTGTCGATGCGCTGGCCGGTCCAATCGGCGGCCCAGTCAGGGGCGTTCTCCAGAAACTGTGTGGTTCCGAACGTGTCGGGCAGCATGATGCGAAGGGCGCCGTGATAGGTGTTTTGCCACAGTTCGAGTACGCGGTATTGCGAAGCTTTCAAAGCCTCGTCGTCGGGCGCGAGGGCGGCCATGACCATGGGGATCTCGTGCGCGTTGGTACCGATTGCTTCGAGATCGTGCTTGTGGGCGAGGAACGCGTTGGATGTTCCCGTGAAAGCGTTGCCGAGATTTGCCGCCATGGCATTCACGACATATTCCTGCCAAAGAAAGCTGTGGCGGCGTCGAGTTCCGAAGTCGGCCACGGCGAGGCCAGGAACGCCCCGCAGTCTTTCTATCTTGCCCCAGAGTTTTGTTTTCGCCCGCGCATACAGGATGTCGAGACCAAACTCGCGCAATTTTTTCATCGCCGCGCGGGTCTTCAGCTCGTCCAGGATGGAGAGCGCATATAGCTCCCACATGGTGGTTTCGGTCCACAGGCCGTCGAAGGTGAGAACGAACTGCCCGTCTTCGATCGAGAGTTCGTAGTCGGAAAGACGGAAGTCGCGCTCCAGCCACTCTAGAAAAGCGGGCTCGAAGATTCCGCGCCGGCCGTAGAACGTGTTGCCGGCGAGCCAGACCAGTTCCGAGCGCCGAAACTTAAGTCGGCGCGCATGCTCCATCTGGTGGACCAGTTCTTCGCGATGGAACATATCGGCGAGGCGAACTAAAGTCGTCCGGTTGAATAGAGAAAACGAGACTTGCGTCTTGGGGTAATGCTTCCAGATAAACTGCAGCATCAGCAGTTTGTAAAAGTCCGTGTCCAACAAAGACCGGGTGACCGGATCGAGTTCCCAATTATGGTTGTGGGCCCGCTCGGCGAAGTTAACGATCATGGGCGTGACGTGTGATTCGTCGTGTCATCTAGCGTACTATCCTCCGTTACTGCCAAAAGAAAATCAACCGGGTGCACTAGTGAGGCGCCGTTTTTTTGTGGCTTCGGCTGACTTTGAAACGGCAAACACGGTACTATCAAACTTCTGCATGAGACTGCCTCGGCCCTCGATCAACCGCAGCTATCCCTCGTTGTTCGTCGCACTGGGGCATGCTTACGGCTGGATGTCGGTATCCAGTCGGGCGCTGCACACGGTGGCGATTGGCGTTCTGCCAGCAATGTTCCTTCTGCGTTCCACCCGGGAAGAGATTTACAACGTTCTTTGGGCGCTGGTGTTCGGATTTGCCACGCTCAATATCCTGAGCTTGGGCGCGCGCCGGTTCGAACAGACGCGAGGTTTGAATTTCGGCGAGATTCTAGCCATTCTCGTGGTGGTGGTATCGATCATTCTCTTGGGGTGGGAGATGCTGTTCATCTTCCACGTCCTGCCGATTCGCTTGTCGCCGCGTTGACCGGGAATTGCGGTATCATCGACTGTGGTAAAACGCGAATCCAATTTCGACGTGACTTGCCCATGCTGCGGCGCGGTTCTGAAAATCGATCCGGCGACGCGCAGCATTATCGCGCACACTGCGCCGGTGAAGCCGAAAACTTTTAACGACATGGAAGAAGCGGCCCGCGCCATGAAAGAGCAAGATAGCCGGCGGGATTCGATCTTCCGCCAGTCGCTGGACGCGCAAAAGCACGCCTCGGAATTGTTGGAGAAAAAATTCCAGGAGGCAGTGAAGAAAGCGAAAGAAACGCCGGATACCGGAAGACCGATACGAGATTTTGATTTGGATTGAAGGCTTTTCACCACCGGGACGCCGAGGGCTCCGAGAAAAGCTGCAACCTGATGACTCAACCCCTTCTGCTCGGGCATCGCGGGGCTCGCGCTTTTCGAGATATTCCTGAAAATACCTTAGCTTCGTTTGAGCTTTGCTTGCAGCATGGCTGCGACGGGTTCGAATTTGACGTGCGGCTTGCCGGGGATGGACAAGCGGTGGTCTGCCATGAAGCGACGATCGGCGGGATGGAAATCTCGCAGACTCCGTCGGCTGAATTACTTGTGCCTACGCTCGAAGACGTGTTGCGGCAGTTTGGGGGTCAGGCGTTTCTGGATATCGAGTTGAAGGTTGCGGGTTTGGAACGGCTGACGCTAGGGGCGTTGCGCAAAGATCCGCCGCAAAAAGGTTACGTGATTTCATCATTTCTTCCGGGGATTCTCTCGACGATCCACGAATTGGATTCGAGTGTTCCCCTCGGGCTGATATGCGAGACTGCGCAGCAGTTGCGAGGATGGCGGCAGACGTCCGCAGAATGGGTCATCCCACGTTTTGATTTGACGGATCAGGAACTGATTGAAGAGGTCAAATTGGCGGGCAAGAAGATCATGGTGTGGACGGTGAACCGGTCCGATCTAATGCGCGAGTTTTCGGCTTGGCGTGTCGATGGGGTTATTTCGGACGAAACGGAATCGTTGGTTCGAGCACTCAGGATGTAGAGACGGACGGCTTCGTCCGTTGCTGGATTGGCCAGGGTTTTCGCTGGCGCAGCAAGAACAGTGTGATCGCCATTGTTCCCCCAATTCTCATGATTTACATTGAAGCACATGCCCACTACAGGTGAACGCTTCGAACGTGCTGTGGAGATCATGGCGCGATTAAGAGCTCCGGGGGGATGTCCTTGGGATCGGGAGCAGACTTTCGATTCCATCACGCCTTACACGCTCGAGGAAACGTACGAAGTTCTGGAAGCCATCGACAATCGCGATTGGCCGGAACTGACGGGCGAGTTGGGCGATCTGCTGTTGCAGGTTTTGTTTTACTCGCAGATGGCGCGCGAGGAAGGCCACTTCTCCGTCG
>Ga0302319_10004056_pt1 | contig 30248 bp, 27 predicted proteins | sample Bog_T0_2_FD_203319 | JGI IMG/M metagenome (GOLD analysis project Ga0302319, IMG submission 203319) | Peat permafrost microbial communities from Stordalen Mire near Abisko, Sweden - Bog_T0_2 | ecosystem: Environmental > Terrestrial > Soil > Wetlands > Peat | place: Sweden: Abisko, Stordalen Mire... | reverse complement strand
TGCTGGCCGGTTTGCGGCCGCGCCAGTTGGAATTGGAACTTCCCGCTGAAAAATGAGCCGCACCCAAAATACCCAATTTCCCCAGCAATTCCGCACTTTCACCAAATCGCTTTCGGAACACCCTCTTCTAGCACATAATTGCACTATTCTCCGGGACGGTAGCGTTTACCTGGTCGAGCAGCCAGCCATGTGAAACCAGGCTCCGCACGCGCTCGGCGGTTTCATAAATGGGTTTTAATTCCTCGCCGATGGCCACTTCCAAGGCCTCCAAGTTTTCCCACAGCGTGTTGGCGATCCGATCCTTGATGACATCGCCGATGGCCTCCACCGGGTTTAATTCCGGGCTATAGGGCGGCAGCGGCAGCGCATGCAGTTTGGGATCGGGATGAAACCCCGCCTGAGCCCAGATGACAACATGTTCCGCCGCGGGATCGCTGGCGGCCAAGGGTGCCAAGAACAGGTGGCTCAACGCCAGATCCACTCCCGGCAGGCACAGAAACCGGGCCGCATTTTCGCCATCCACCTCCAAGGCGGAGTAGCGATAACCCTACTCATACTTGGTCTGATAGGAGGCTGTGGGCCGTTCCCCGCGCAACGTCCAGCACTTGCGCACCACCGGGATCAGGCCATAACGGTGTTCATCGGCGACCCACACGCGGACTGGCTTGCCACCAGCCATGCCTGGATTTCCTTGGCGCGCTTCCAGCGGCCAGCTTGCAAACCGGCTTGTAATTCTGTCAGCGCCCGGCCGCTGACTTTGGGCTTGGCCCCGCCACCATGGCCCCGCTGCAAAAGGCCGGTCACCCCATCGTCTTTGAGGGCCTTGAGCCGGTTGAAGAACTGGCGGCGGCTGATCCCCACCTGCTCGGCAATCTGTTCGGCGGTGAGTTGGCCGCTGCACGCCAGCCGCATCGCCAGCAGCCTTTGCTGGTCCCCAACCTCCTTACAAGCCGCGAGAGCTTCCGTCACCGCCTTGGCCAGGTCCGGTCGTTTTAAATGAAATCGTTTCGGCATCCCCGTTTTTATCACTTCGGAGAACTAATGCAATTCCAAACTAGAAATCGTATTATTGCGTGTTTTACGGGCTTCATTGCACATTTTCACGCCGTGTTTTTTTGTTAGTTTTTGTTAGTTGGCATTTTTTTATGTTAGGGCGGGATGATTCAACGAAGGACCGGGAAGCGTGGGATCATATCGTCCCACGCACCATGTTTCCGGATATCCACATATGTCAAAGAACCCGGAAGGCATGGAGCCATCCGTTTCCCCGTTCATGGGCAATCCCATGATTCACGGACAACTTAACACGGGGGGTTGGACATCTATGGTCCATGGCAATAACTTTTTCGCGGAAATAGCGCAGAGCGCTATGAGGTATAGCGGGCACAGACATACACGGATGCTTCTGCGGGTTTCACTCACCGGATTTTGCCAATACCACCGCCAGAAAGTTGGGATACCAATCAAAAAACGCCCAACGAATAACAAATTAGGTGGAGCCGGTCGGGCGGGGTTAAACCATGCTGACTGCGTAATAAGCGCACGTTGCGCGAACCAAAAAACCGACTCCAATAAACTTATGAACGTTAAAATTAAAATGCTCACCCTGACGGGAGTCCTGCTGGTGGCCGGCCTGGCCGCCCGGGCGGACGCCCCCAAGGATATATTTGCCCACAGTTGCGCCAAATGCCACGGCGAAGATGGCACGGGCCAGACCAAAATCGGCCAGAAACTGGGTATCCGGGATTATACCGACGCCAAAGTTCAGGCCACGCTTAAGGATGACGAAGCCTTCAAGGCCCTCAAGGAAGGTCTGCAGGATGCCGACGGCAAGACGCTGATGAAGCCGGTCGCTGACCTGAGCGATGACGACATCAAGGGGCTGATCACCTACGTCCGCGCATTTAAGAAATAAGGTTTCCCGCCCGCCAACGGCTGCGCCAGTCCACGGCCGTTGGCGGGTTTAAGAGTTAGTCGCTGCGCGAAGAGGATATGTCCGCCCTCATCCCGGCTTCTCCCGCAGGAGAAGGGGAATGATTCGGCAGTCGGATTGCGATGGTGCGGCATTGGTGAATAGCCGCTGGAATTTAGTTTTACGAATATTGGTATTTAATTTGAATGAACACCGGAGATTTGCACGAAAAACCGAAGTGGACCGCGGCGTTCCGTAATTGGATCAGTCTGGCGGGCCTGATCATCATCCTGATCGGGGTGTTCACATTTTTGTTGCTGGCAGGGTTGGATGCCGTGGCACATTTTGCCAACCCCTATCTGGGCATCCTGACGTACATGGTCACTCCGGGAGTGGGGGCGGGCGGCATATTTCTGGTGCTGTTGGGGGCGTGGCTGGAACGTCGGCGCAAGCGGAAAACGGGGTTTGATGCCACGGTTAAGCTGGATTTGGCCAACCCGCATGATCGCCGGATATTGGGCCTCTTCCTGATTGGCGGCCTGATATTTCTGCTGCTCTCGGCGGTGGGTAGCTATCAGACGTATCACTTTACGGAATCGGTGCAATTTTGCGGGGAGACATGCCACACGGTGATGCAACCGGAGAACGTGGCCTATCATAATGGCTCGCACGCCCGGGTGGCGTGTGTGGAATGTCACATTGGCGAGGGGGCGACATGGTTTGTCAAATCCAAGATGTCCGGCTCCTACCAAGTTTATGCGGTGTTGGCCAACAAGTATTCCAAGCCGATCCCGACACCGGTGAAGAATTTGCGGCCGGCGCAGGAGACGTGCGAACGCTGCCACTGGCCGAGCAAATTTGTGGGCAACCTGGACCGCACCTATAATTATTTTCTCACGGACGCCACCAACACGCCTTATTCCGTGCGGTTGCTGCTGAAGGTTGGCGGCGCGGACCCGACGCATGGTCCGGTGGGCGGGATTCACTGGCACATGAGCGTGGCGAACAAAATCGAATATTATGCCAGCGACGAAGCCCGGCAGAAAATCCCGTATGTGCGGATGACGGACGCGCAGGGCGTGGTCACGGAGTTCCGGGCAGGGCGGTTCACAAACACGGTGAGCGACGCCCAGTTGCGCCGGATGGACTGTATGGACTGCCATAACCGGCCGGCCCACATTTTTACGACGCCGGTGGATGCGGTTAACCTGGCGATGTCGCTGGGCAAGATTGACCGTTCCCTGATCTACATCAAGACGAACGCGGTGGACGTGCTGGCGAAACATTATGCGACCCAGGATGAGGCGTTGAAGGGCATCGCCACGACGCTGGCCAACCGGTATCCCGGGGATCCACGGATCAGCGCGACGATCAACGCAGTGCAGGAGATTTATACGAACAACTTTTTCCCGGAGATGAACACGGACTGGCGCTCGCATGCGAGCAACTTGGGCCACAAGGACTGGCCGGGCTGTTTCCGCTGCCATGACGGCGAGCACAAGTCGGCAGATGGCAAGCGGATCATCAAGGCCAATGACTGCACCACCTGCCACATCATCCTGGCCCAGGGTTCGGGTGCGGAGCTGCTTAAGCTGAGCGCGACCGGCCAAAAATTTAACCACCCTGGCGATGAAATACCCGATGGCTATCTGTGCAGCGATTGCCACAACGGCGGCCCGTAGCAAGCGCTCCGACCGTCTTGTGCCCCACCACCCTGCCCGACGGCAGGCAACCTTCTGGCTGGTCCTCCTGACCGGCTTGTGGTGCGGCTCACCGGCACCCCGGGCCGCCACGCCGCCGCCGCCGGACAAGATCGCCAATTCCGACTGTCTGGATTGTCATCTGGACCCGACCACCACGCGGATTGTGAATGGGGTGAAGGTGGCGCTACTATTCCCCACCAATGACTTTGCGCTATCCGTCCACGCCAAGCTGGATTGTGTGGACTGCCATAAAGGAATAACGGATCTGGTGCATCCGTCCCACCTACCGCCGCCAGATTGCACCGGCTGCCATAAGCAGGAAGGCTTGGATTATGCGAGCAGCATCCATGGGGTCAGCCATCAGATGGGTGCCTCCGGGGCGGCGAACTGCTGGGATTGCCATGGATCGCACGGCATTTTGTCCCCCAAAGACCCGGCCTCCTCGGTCTACAAACTCAATCTTCCGCAGACCTGTGCGAAATGCCACAGCAATGCTGGTCTGACGCAGGAATACCGGATGAAAAATCCGGAGGCGGCCTCGCAATACATGGACAGCGTGCATGGTTATGCGCTGCTGAAGATGGGCCTGATCGTGGCGCCCTCGTGCAATGACTGCCATGGGGTGCATGACATCAAGCGGAGTGTGGACCGGGATGCGCCGATCAATCATGCGAACGTGGCCAAGACATGCGGCAAATGCCATGTCAACATCGAGAAGACTTACGATCAGAGCGTTCACGGGAAGTTGCTGGCGAAAGGCGACATGCGGGCACCAGTCTGCACGGACTGCCATACTCCGCATGACATCGTCGATCCGGCACAGGGCAATTTTAAGGCCGTGGCGGATGAGCGCTGCGGCAAATGTCATTCCGACCGGCTGGAATATTATCGGGAAACCTACCATGGCAAGGCGATGGCGTTGGGCCAGCCAAATGTGGCCTCGGTGGTGGCGGCCTGTTATGACTGCCACGGTCACCACGACATCCTTCCGCCGTCGGATCCGAATTCGCGGCTGTCGACCAACAATATTGTGGCCACGTGCCAGCAATGTCATCCGGGCGCCACGGTGGGCTTCACGCAATATCGTCCGCATGCAAATCCATTGGACGCGAAGAACTATCCGCTGCTGCATGCGGTCTTTCTGGGAATGACCTCATTGCTCGTGGGCACCCTGCTCTTCTTTGGGGCACACACGGTGGCGTGGCTGGGCCGGGTGGCGTATCTATACTGGCACGACTCGAAAAAATTCCGGGAACAAAAGATCGAGATCCAGACCGGCGGCGAATGGTTCACGCGATTTGTGCCCTTTGAGCGGTTCCTGCATTTCCTGGTGGTGACGAGCTTCCTGACGCTGGTGGTCACAGGCATGCCGCTGAAGTTTTATTACACGGACTGGGCCAAGGCGATGTTCCATTTCATTGGCGGACCGGAAACGGCGCGGGCGTTCCACCGGCTCGGGGCGGTGGTGACGTTCTGCTATTTCACGCTGCACGTGTCCTCCCTGATTGTCAAAGGTGTGAAGGGCCGGAAACAGACGCGGAATCCACTGACCGGCAAATTCAGCACCAAACGGCTGTGGGGCGTGCTGTTCGGACCGGATTCGATGATTCCCACGATCCAGGACTGGCGGGATTTTGTGGCGCACAACAAGTGGTTTTTTGGCAAGGGCCCGAAGCCGGAATTTGACCGCTGGACGTACTGGGAAAAATTCGATTACTTCGCGGTGTTCTGGGGCGTGGCCATTATCGGGGCCTCCGGGCTGATCATGTGGGTCCCGGTGTTTTTCACCCGGTTCCTGCCGGGTTGGATCATCAACATCGCGTTGCTGGTGCATTCGGATGAGGCGCTGCTGGCGGCGGGATTCATCTTCTCGATCCACTTTTTCAACACGCATTTCCGGATCGAGAAGTTTCCGATGGACACGGTGATATTTTCCGGCCGGATCTCGAAGAACGAGATGCTGCACGAACGCCGGCGCTGGTATGACCGGCTGGTGGCGTCCGGACGGCTGGATGATTACCGAGTGCGCGATGAATGGCTGCGTTGGAAATCCATCGCCCGGACGTTTGGCTATGCGTTTTTCGGGCTGGGCATGGTGCTGCTGGTGCTGATCATCTATGCGATGAGCTCGCGGCTGACGCATTGAGGGGCGGCATTTGCTTTTAAAAATCTGGCGATTGTTGTAGTTTCAGTTCCGTGGCACGGAACATTTTATGGGAAGGCCTGCTGGTGGCATGCGTCGGTCTGGGGTTTGCCCTGGCGGCGAATGAATTCTCCCCGCGCGGCCTGAGCCTGACCCGGAATTATTTTCCGGTCGGCCGGATTTTACCCGCCACCACCCCGCTCCCAAACACGAATTCCGTCGGCAGCACGAATCTGACGGTGGCGGAAGGGGTGATCGCCGAATTGCAGGCGAACGGGCTGCAACTGGCAACGAGCAACCAGGCGGCGGCATGGTTTACAGACCCCCGCCGGCAGACGGCGAAAATTGTTTTTGTCGACGCGCGGAACGAGGAGGATTATAAGAACGGCCACATTCCCGGGGCCTGGCTGTTCAACCCCTATGAAGAAGAAAAATATCTGAATGCCGTGGCACCGGTTTGCCAGGCGGCGGACAAAGTGTTGGTGTATTGCCATGGGGGGGAATGCGATGACAGCCTGTCGGCCGCCACGGAATTGCGGGATGTCGGGGTTCCGGGCACGAATATATTTGTCTATGCCGGCGGGATGTCGGAATGGCTGACGACTGGCCGGCCGGTGGAAACCGGCCCCCAGAACAGCAGTCAATGGCTGAATCAGAACCCATGAACACCCGGCCAAACAATTCTCCCCACTCATGGAAGGCGACCGCGGGGTTGCTGGCGCGGTGGATTTTGGGCGGGGCCTTTGTTTACCTGGGAGCGACCAAGGCACTGCATCCGGAGGACTTTCTGAAATTGATCCGGCAATATGAATTGACGCAGAGCGTCCTGGTGTTGGACAGCATTGCGGCATTGCTGCCGTGGTTTGAAATCGCCTGCGGCCTGTTGCTGGTGGCGGGGGTGGCGGTGCGCGGCGCGGCATTGGTGACGCTAGCGCTGTTGGTTCCGTTCACGGTGGCGGTGTGGCACCGGGCGCTGGCCCTCAAGTCGGTACTGGCCATTTCGCTCTGTGCGGTGAAATTTGACTGTGGCTGCGGCAATGGCGAGGAGTTTGCGTGCCGCAAGCTGGTGGAGAATTTAATCTGGATAGCTCTGGCCACATGGTTGCTGGCTGGTGGCGGCAGAACCGGCTGCCTCCGTCATACCCTTCGGAAATCCAATGAGGATGAACCTACAGCATGATCGAAGCGGCAAGCGCTCAATGATGTAAATGGAAGTGCTTGTAAATGGCGACGGATGCCAAAAATACCAACAAGGCAAATACCGTACCCAATACCACAGCACCAATATCTTCTAGCTTTTGATCGTTCATGTGCTTGTTCGTGATAATAAGCACATTGGCGTACGCGTCCACTACCCTTTAGGGCAGTTCTCAGTAAGTGAGCATTTCCAGCTCCTCAATGCCGTAATTGCCCAGTGCCCACTGGCTGCCGCGTTTAACGACGAGTTTGCGGCAAGGGTTGGCTTTTTCCTCGGCTTCATTGACGGAGAGGATCTGAAACTTGGCCCGGCTCTTCATTTCTGATTCGGCCCGGGGCATAAGCGCGAAGGCCACGCCGTTGTAATTGAGCGCGATTTCATAGCCGGCCACGCCTTCGCGGGCCGCCTTGGGATTGCTAAGAATGAGCTGGGGATAGCGTTTCAAATAGGGGAAGGAGGTGGCCCGCACCTGGACCCGGCATAGTTCATTCTGACTGCGCAGGAAGGTGAGCAGACTGAAATTTTTACCTTCGGCATGTTCGGCGAGAAGGATCTGCCGGTCGTCAAGGCCATTGAGATTCCGGCCGTTCCAGATGCCATGATCGTTGCGTTCGCCGGGGTCGTATTTGCGAAACCAGGCGGCAAAGTTCTCGTTGACGAACATATTCAATTCAAAATGTACATGCGCGCGGTCTTTGGTGATGACTTCGGCGCTGGACGTGCGACCCATGATGCCGATTTGCTGCCCCGCCTTCACGGCCTCACCAATGGTCAGACTGGGCAGGATTTCGCTCAAGTGACCATAGAGGGAATAAATCTCCAGCCCTTCCACGATATGGCGGATGACCACGTAATTGCCATAATTGGAAAGACCAGGTCTTTTGCTGAAATAAACAACCGTGCCATCAGCGGTGGCACACACGGGGTCGATGGGCTCGTCGTGGCGGTCACGCTGCAGGCAGCGGATGTCCAGGCCCTCGTGCATGCGGGTACCGTCATCCCGGACACAACCAAAGGCGCCGCTGGTCCAGGGTTTATCCGGGGCGGTGGGGGCGAAAAAACTCAGTTCATGGCCCGGTTCAAATAGGGTGTGGTTGGCCGTGGGAAATTGGAACGGCAACTGGGCCCGCAGCGAGGCACCGGCGAGCAGGATGCCGGCCAGAATGAGGGCGCGCACAGAGTGGATGATCATTTCGACTGCCCTTCGTGCATCTTTTTGCTGAAATTGTTCAGGCCCAGCACGAACCGGTAGGCGTCGTCACGGGACATGTCGGGCGTGAAGGAGATGATGCCATTGTTGATCCGGCGGGTGATGAGCGGGGCCGCCAGCCACCGGCCATCCTCCTTCTTTTCCCCCCACTGGCCGAAGATGACAAAATGTTTGCCGGGATTGGCCGCGGAGTATTGCTCCATAATCAAGGTGCCAATGTCGTCGAATTCAATTTCGACGGCAAATCCGGACCCGGCGGGGGCATCAAGGACCCCGGCGGCGAGGATGTTCGCCTCGGTGAGGAGGGCTTCAGTTTCAACGGTGACCGACACCGGATCAGCTCGCAGCAAGGACACGGTCTGAGTGGTGCCCTCCGGGCCGGGAGCGGATTCCATGTGCAGGCGCAGGAGGCTGACCTGCTTATCTGACTTGGATTTGTCGCTGGTTTGACAGGCGGTCAAAAGGGTCAAACCCAGGAACATCACCAAATAGATGTTGAATCTGGACGCATAAACTTTCATAGTGGCACTACCAAATCGCATCACGCGAAAAAAGTAAAGACACTTATGGGCAAACAACTAAATAAAGCAATCAAGAAAAAACGCCGGTTGAACTACGTCAAACGCAAAAAATTGGTGGTGAAGGCCAAAAAGGCCGCCACCAAAAAATAAGGCGGATTTTTTGCAACCAATAACTGAGGCCGGCCGCGAGGCCGGCCTCGTTTGCTTCCGGATCGCACCATCCGCCCGCCGGGAGCAGGGTTGAAAAAACGCTTGCCGGACGGTTTAATTGGGCCATTATTTAGCCTGCTTTAGCCAATAAACATAACACTCAAACATATGGGCCGCATTTATAATAACATAGTCGAAACAGTGGGACACACACCGTTGGTCAAACTGAACAAGGTCACCGCCGGGCTGGACGCCACCATCCTGCTGAAGTGTGAATTTTTCAATCCACTGGGCAGCGTGAAGGACCGCATCGGCATGGCGATGATCGAAGACGCGGAAAAGCGCGGGGTGCTCAACCACAACACGATCATCATCGAGCCCACCAGCGGCAACACGGGGATCGCCCTGGCGTTCGTGGCGGCCGCGAAAGGCTACCAATTGATTTTGACGATGCCCGAGACGATGTCGCTGGAACGGCGCACGTTGCTGGCGATGTTGGGGGCGAAGCTGGTGCTGACCCCCGGGGCGGAAGGCATGAAGGGGGCGATCGCCCGCGCGGAACAGCTTGCCAAGGACACGCCCAACTCTTGGATTCCCCAACAATTTAACAATCCGGCCAATCCGGAGATTCATAAAAAAACCACCGCCGAAGAAGTTTGGGCGGATACGGACGGCCGGGTGGATATCTTCGTGGCGGCCGTGGGCACCGGCGGGACCATCACTGGAGTGACGGAAGTCATCAAGCCCCGCAAACCCTCCTTCCAGGCCATTGCAGTGGAACCGAAGGATTCACCCGTGATTTCGCAGACGCTGGCCGGCCAGCCGGTCAAGCCAGGCCCGCACAAGATCCAGGGCACCGGGGCGGGTTTCGTGCCGAATAATTTGCATCTCAAGGATTCACAGGGTCAGCCGCAGATTGTGGAATGTGTGCAGGTGACCAATGACGATGCGTTTGCCATGGCCCGTCGCCTGGCGAAGGAAGAAGGTCTGCTGGTCGGTATTTCCACCGGGGCCAATGTGGTGGCCGCCATCGAGGTGGCGCGGCGCCCGGAGAACAAAGGCAAGCTGATTGTGACCGTGGCCTGCTCCACCGGCGAACGTTATTTGAGCACGCCGCTGGCGGCCGAGGCCCGCGCAGCGGTGGGGAGCTGACCCGCTGTTTGGCTGGTGTATTTCAAGGTTTGATCAGGCCGCCGGAAACGGCGGCCTTTTTTTACCTGCAAATAATTGTTGCTTTCACAGGCGTTTACCCCTATTTATGGGCTGTCGAAGGTTTTGAGAGCCCGGCTTTTTGGCCGGGCGGCTTCCCAAGTTCACATATTCAAGACTGGTTTTTCGGGACTAGATACTGACCTTCGTTTACAAATAATTATGAGCAGTGCAGACAATACCGGCGAAAAGTCGGCCAATTACGGATCGGGCTATTTGGAAATTTCCGAAAAGGGTTTTGGATTTTTGCGGACGGCCGCCAATCACTTTCACCCCAAACCGACGGACATCTTTGTCACGCCGGACAGCATTCGCCGCAGTTTTCTGCGCGAAGGCAGCCACGTGGCCGGCACGACCCAGCCGCCGCACCGAGGCACCAGCCCCCAGCTCAAGACGGTGGAAAAGGTCAATGACATGTCCTTTGAGGATTACACCAAGGCGGTCCGCTTTGAGAACCTCACGTCGATCGACCCGATCGAAAAATTTAACCTGGAGACGGCGCCCGACCTGATTGAGACGCGGGTGATCGACCTGGTGACGCCGATCGGCAAGGGCACGCGCGGCCTGATCGTCGCGCCGCCGCGCACGGGCAAGACCACGATTCTCAAGCAGATTTGCAACGCGGTGACCACGAACCATCCGGAAGTGCATGTGCTGGTGCTGCTGATCGATGAGCGGCCCGAGGAAGTGACGGACTTTCAACGTTCGGTGAAGGCCGAAGTGGTGGCCTCCTCGAATGACATGGATTTGGAAACGCACGTGCGGCTCTCGCGGTTCATGATCGAGCGCTGCCGCCGCATCGTGGAGACCGGCAAGGACGTATTTGTGCTGATGGATTCCCTCACCCGTATCGCGCGCGCCTACAACAGCGTGCACGGCGGCAGCGGCCGGACGATGACCGGCGGCGTGGACGCCCGGGCGCTGGAAATTCCGCGCAAGATGTTCGCCTCCGCCCGTAAGATTGAAAACGGCGGTTCCCTCACCATTCTGGCCACGGCCTTGGTGGATACGGGTTCGCGCATGGATGAGCTGATCTTCCAGGAATTCAAGGGCACCGGTAACATGGAGTTGATCCTGGACCGCAAGCTCTCGGATCGCCGCCTGTTCCCGGCCATCGACATCCCCAAGAGCGGCACCCGCAAGGAAGAAAAACTTTTCGCCACCAAAAACCTGGAGGCGATCCGCAAATTGCGCCGCACCATGGTGGACTTGAACCCCATTGAGGCGATGGAAACGCTGACCGCCGCCCTCAAGAAGAACAAGACCAATGATGAACTGCTGGCCAAACTAGAAAAGGGTTCCTGACCCGTTTTCCCCCGGTGCAAAATTCGCTCCAATCGCGGCCGCCCTTGGAACGTATGTTGCACATCCATCAGGCGCTGGCGACGGGCAAATTTCCCAACGCCTCCTCCCTTGCGAAGGAGATTGAGGTGGTGGCCAAGACCGTCCACCGCGACCTCGAATTCATGCGGGACCGGCTTGGTCTGCCGATCGAATACGATGCCTCCCGCCTGGGTTTTTATTACACGGAGGAGGTCAGTGGCTTCCCGAACGTGCAGATCACCGAGGGTGAATTGTTCGCATTGATCGTCGCGGAAAAAGCCCTCCAGCAATATCGCGGCACGAACTTTGAGAAGCCGCTGCTGAGCGCCATCAAGAAAATGGAGCAGTCGCTGCCGAATACGATCTCGCTGAATCTGGCCAATCTCGAACAGACCATCTCCTTCCGTACCCGGGCCGAACCCATTCTCAACCTGGAAATTTTCGACCTGCTGGCCAAGGCCGCCGCGCACCGCGGACAGCTCGAGCTGGTATACCGCAAACCGGGCCAGGCCCGGGATGAGGTGCGGCTGGTGGACCCGTATCATCTGGCGAACATCAATGGCGAATGGTATCTGTTCGCCTACGACCATGCGCGCAAGGATGTCCGGACCTTTGCCCCCACCCGCATTCAGTCTTGCCGGCCCACGGGCAAGACTTTTCCCAAGCAGGAGCGTTTTTCCCTGGAGAAACGCCTGCGCGACAGCTTCGGGGTGCACTCCGGTCAGGGCGAATATCTGGTGGTCATCCGTTTCGCCGCCCGCGTGGCGGATTTTGTCCGCGAAAAAAAATGGCACACCTCACAGACGCTCCGCGAACTCAAAAACGGCGGGGTGGAATTAACCCTGAAATTATCCAGCCTCGTGGAGATTGAACGTTGGGTGCTCGGCTGGGGCGGGGATGCCACGGTGATCAAACCGCCGGAATTGCGGGCGGCCATCCGGGAGACCGCGCGGCAGATTCTGAAGCAGGATAAGTCCGGCAAGTGAAGCCACCGTCTGCCGGACAGCAACCTGCAAATTATTTGTCCAAAATAAATTTAGGGCACTGCGCCAAAAAGCGGGCCGGATTCTGATAAACCACTTCATCCACAACAGCCGCCAGGTGGCCGCGCTTTTTCATCTCCACCGCCGTTTTGGGCACGGCCAGCGGATCGCTCCGGCCCCAATCGCAGGCGCTGTTCAACCAAAGCCGTTCGCGGCCGTAGGTCTCCAGCATGTCCACGGCGCGGGCCGGAGTGCATTTGGTTTCCGGATAGAGCGTCATGCCCGCCCACATCCCGGTATCCAGCACCATGGCCACGGTGTGTTCCTCGACATGGTCGATGATCACCCGTTCGGGCCGGATACGCCGATCATTTTTTAAGGCGTCCAGAATCAGCCGCGTCCCCTTGAGCTTGTCCTCCAGATGCGGGGTGTGCACGAGGATCAACTGGCCGTGCCGGGCCGCCACGTCGACCTGCATTTCCAATATGCGCAATTCATTGCGGGAATTCTTGTTCAGGCCGATCTCGCCGATGCCCAGCACGTTGGGGCGGTCGAGGAACTGCGGCAGCAGGCCGATGACCTCTTCCGCAAGTTTGACATCCTCAGCCTCCTTTGAGTTGAGGCCCAACCAGCAAAAATGCTTGAGCCCGTGCCGGGCGGCGCGTTTGGGTTCATGCTCGGTAAGCTGGCTGAAATAATCGTAAAAGCCGGCGGACGAACTGCGGTCGAACCCGGCCCAGAAAGCCGGCTCACACACCGCCTCGCAACCGGCCAGGACCATGCGTTCGTAATCGTCCGTGACCCGGCTGACCATATGGGCATGCGGTTCGATGTAACGCATGACCTACGCCTCCCCCCTGCCCGGCCAGGCACCGCAGGCGGCCTTGGTCGTGGCCACAAAGATCGGTTCCTGCGTGGGATCACTGAAGGCCAGCAACACCGCCTTGACCTTGTCCTTCCCGGGTCCATCCAGAATTTTGATGGCCTCGGCAAACGCCCGCGCCCGAAAATCCGCCGGCGGCCCGGTCCGTTCCAATCGGTCGAGAAACGCCGCCACCTCCACCAGTTGATGGCGGGCTTCCAAAAAATAAAGGTCGAGCACTTGTTGCTGGGTCATAAAATCTTAAGGGAATATAAGCCGGATTGCCCCGACAGCAACGGGAAAAGCGGTCCAATCTTAGGCGCTTTACAAGCCATCTGCATGCGCCTGCATCCACCGCAAAATAAGATCTGCCGAAGGCCGTGCGGCCATGGTCAGCACATTATGATCCGCAGCAGGAATGATCTGGTAGTCGCGCAGGGCGGGACAGTTCCGGCGCAACCACCGGCGGACGAACGGCCAGGGCACGATGGGATCCATCCAACCGGCTAGGCCATACACCGGCACGGTCGCCCGTCGCGCAATAGCGCAGGGATTGTTGCCGGCAATCAAATCCAACCGATGGCGCATGGCCTGCAAATCCAGATTTGTCCGTCGGGCGATGCAGTCATCGAGGTCTTCCAAGGTTTTGGGGTTCCCCCGGTCTTTTTGTCGAAACCACATCACGTAACGGCGATAGAATGGAATGATGCAGCGAACCAGCGAGCGACGCAGGAAGATTCCCGCCGGACGAACAATCCAAGGCATGGGATGCCTCACAAATCCGCCCGCAAGGATGATGCCTTGCACTCCAAACTTGGCCCGATCCAGCATTGTCCAGGCAACCTGGGAGGAAAAAGACTCGGCGAGTAGCCAGCCCCGATGAATGTTCCGGAGCTCCAATGCGGATTCCACGGCCTCACCATATTCCGCCAAAGACCATGTCAGGGTTCGGGGATAAGTGATGACCACCAGCCGAACTGTGCCCCGGAGACACCGGCTCAAATTACCGATCATCGTCCAGTCACCATGCACTCCCGGCAGATAGATAAGGGTGGGCCAACCGGCATCCCCTTCAATCCGCATTTCAATGGCTTCTGACATGGCTCCCGGCCCTCAGGGTTTATTTTCCGAACCCACCACTTGTGACCAATTCTGCGCACCTGTCTTCCATACCCGGTCCAACAGTTCGGTGACAATTTTTTTGGCAAGGCTGGGTCCCTGATAGATCATGCCGGTATAAATTTGGACCAACGAGGCTCCCGCCGTTATTTTTTCCCAGGCATCGGCGGCCGTAAAAATACCGCCCACACCGATGATCGGCAGCCGACCCCCGGTCTGGCGGTGCAGATGGCGGATCACTTCCGTGCTACGATCACGCAACGGCCGGCCGCTCAAACCACCGGCTTCAGCATAGATTTTTTGGGCAAACGGGCTGGATGAGGATGGCCGGGTGATGGTGGTGTTCGTGGCGACTATGCCGGCCAGATTGCGGGGGCCAGTCAGCTCCAGGATTTCATCCAAGGCCGTGAATGACAAATCCGGGGCGACCTTCACGATTATGGGCTTGCGGCCGGTGTTCAAGGACTGCAAGGCCGCCAAAATTTCATCAAGCGCCGCCTTGTCCTGCAGGTTCCGGAGATTCGGCGTGTTCGGGGAACTGACGTTGACCACAAAAAAATCCACAAGATCACGCAGGACGCGGAAGGAATTGGCATAATCCCCGGCGGCTTCCGTCAGCGGCGTAGCCTTGGATTTGCCCAAGTTGATTCCAACGGGATGGGCGGGCCAGCGGCCACCTTTTTTCCAGCCGGCCAGCCGGACGGCCATGGCTTCGGCCCCGGAGTTATTAAAGCCCATGCGGTTCACGATGGCTTTTTCTGACACCACGCGAAAGACCCTCGGCTGTGAATTGCCCGGCTGCGCCAGCCAGGTGACCCCGCCCAGCTCGCTAAACCCAAAGCCCAACGCGCCCCAGGCCGGCACCGCCGCCGCATGCTTGTCCAGGCCGGCAGCCAGCCCCACCGGATTGGGAAATTTCAGCCCAAACACTTCCACCGGCAACGACGGCGAACCACAAACCATCCGCAAAGCTCCGCAAGCCAGGCTGCTGCGGCTCACCATGCCCAGCGAACTCAATGCCCGGTTGTGAGCCGTTTCCGCATCCTGCGAAAACAGCCACGGACGAACCAGCCGGCGATAGGTCCAGCTCATGAGGTTGTTGCGGGCGCGGGTTCCTCAGGCGCAACCGCCGGCGTTAATTGTTGGTAGGTGGCCATGGCGAGCAGCGGCCAGGCGTTCCGATACATATCGTACTTGAGATAAAACACTTTGGGAAAGCCAGTGCCGGTCGTTTCATGTTCCGTCCATGAGCCATCCGGATTTTGGGTGCGGACAAGATATTCAATGCCCCGCTTGAGCGCGGTACTTTGGGGATTGCCAAAGGCGCACAAGCCCATGACCGCCCAAGCGGTTTGGGAGGCGGTACTGGGCCCCTGCCCTTTGAAGACGGGATCATCGTAGGTATTGCAGCTTTCGCCCCAGCCGCCGTCCTCATGCTGAACGCTCTTCAGCCAGTCGCGTGCCTTGAGCAGCCAGGGTTGCTGCATATCCAGTTTCATCGCCCGCAGACCACGCAGCACCTGCCAGGTGCCATAAATATAATTCACCCCCCAGCGGCCATACCACGACCCATCCGCCTCCTGCTGAGACTTCAGATACACCAAGGCATCCTTGATCTGATGATGTCCCTGACTCCAGCCTTCGTAACCCAACAATTCCAAAATCCGGGCGGTGATGTCCGCGCACTCGGGATCCAGCATGGCGTTATGATCGGCGAACGGCACTTTTTCGAGGATGTTCTTTGTGCAATCCTTGTCAAACGCCGCCCAGCCCCCGTCCTTGCATTGAAACGCCATCATCCACTTCAATCCGCGCTTAAAGCATTCATCTCGTTTCTTGGGATTATCCGTGGCCACCTTCCGCAGGGCCAGGAGCACCATGGCGGTGTCATCCACATCCGGATTCCACTTGTTGTTGTATTCAAACACCCAGCCGCTGGGCTCCACGTTCACCGGATTTTTGTGATACCAGTCGCCCCGGAACCGGATTTCTTTTTCCATGAGCCAGTCCGCCGCCTGCTTCATCCGGGGATGATCCTCGGGAATCCCGGATTCGCGCAGACATATCAGCACGATGGCCGTGTCCCAGACCGGCGAAAAACAGGGTTCAATGCGGACGCTGTCCTCCGTCTCATGCTCCAAACGTTTGAGCTCAAAGGCCGCCCGGACCACCTGGGGATGATCTTCCGGATAGCCCAAAACCTTGAGGGCGATCAAGGAGTTGAGCATCGCGGGGAAAATGGCCGCCAGGCCGTCCGAACCCTCGAAGCGTTCCAACATCCAGCGCTCGCACTTCTTTAAGGCGGTCTTGCGGAATGGATGGATGTTGTGCTCGGCAAACCACTCCGCGAATTTGTGCAGCCGGTCCAGCCAGAGGAAGAAATTGCGCAACGAGAAACGGTCAGGGTCCGGGGCCATGGCCAGATCACGTTCGTGGTACCCGTTTGGGTACAGCTCATCCAAGTTTACGTGGACCGGCCGGGTGGGTTTAAAATGATTGATGATGGCCAGCGGGACCAGCATGGCCCGGGACCAGTTGCTCATGTCCCAGAAATTCACATGGAACCATTTGCCCAGGAGCAACACCTCGCAGGGAATCGTGGGCACATATTCCCAGGGAAACAGGCCGATCAACGCCAGCGCCAATTTGGAGAACGTGTTCATCCGGGGCACGCCCCCGAGCCGTAAGGCCACCTCGCGGGCCTTGAGCATCCGCTTGTCAGTCACCGGCACGCCCGCAAGTTTGAGCGCCAAATAAGCTTTGATGGTGGCGTTAACCTCAGATGGACCGCCGTGATAAATGTTCCAGCCGCCGTCCGGTAATTGTGCGGCCAAGATGTGATTGACCGCCTTGCGCTGCCACTCAGGATCCACTTTGCCATCCCAGTGATGATAGGCCACCATATCGGAAACCAAGGTGGAGTCCACAATCAGTTCACCCACCCAATAACCTTCCGCCTTTTGTTCGCGCAGAAGATATTCCTGCGAACGCCGGAGGGCGTTTTGCAAGTTTATCGTAAAATCATCTGGAAGTCGGGCCGCCGGGAACATCTGCTTCGGTTGAGCCTGCGAACTGCTATCAATCACCCATTCACTCTGCAAATTCGATCGTCAGGTGTAAAGTTTTTAGTGGCTGTACGATATGTAATTAACCGCTTGACGCCGGTCGCGGAAAGCGATATAGAGTAAGTTAATCAGCAGTTGTCAAACTGACGGTAAACAATGCAAACCTAAATACTTATGACATTGACCAAACGTGACCTCGTCGTTCGCATCAGCGGTGAAACCAATCTGGTTCAACAGCAGGTGTTCGACGTGGTGCAGAAAACCCTTGATTTAATTGCCGAAACACTGGCCAAGGGCGACAAGGTGGAACTCCGCAACTTTGGGGTTTTTGAAGTGAAAATCCGCAAGGCCCGGGTCGGCCGCAATCCCAACGCCCCGGAAAAGGACGTCAACATCCCCCGGCGGGCCATGGTGAAATTCAAAGCCGGCAAAGAAATGCGGGCTGAAGTGCTCAAGCTGTCCCCCAAGGCTGAACTGGCTGCCAAGTAAGTTTGGCCGTCCGAAAAATCAAAGACCAGGCAATCCGTTTTTTTGCTGAAATTGCTTCCCCGGGAGGCTTCAGGCTTTTATCCTAAGCCAATGGAACGATTGCCTGGTTTTCGTGATTTTTACCCCGAACCCCTGCCCCACCCCGATGTGTGGAGCGCAGACGCCCGCCAATATATTTTTGAAAAATGGCGGACCACCGCCCGGCATTATGGCTTCCGGGAATATGACGGGCCGCCGCTGGAACCGCTGGACTTGTTCACCACCAAGAGCGGTGAAGAAATCGTCGGCCAGCTCTATAACTTCACCGACAAGGGCGGCCGTGAAATCTCCCTGCGGCCGGAGATGACGCCCACGCTGGCCCGCATGGTGGCCGCCCACGAACGCAGCTACAAAAAACCCGTCAAGTGGTTCGCCATCCCCCAATTGTTCCGGTATGAACGCCAGCAAAAAGGCCGGCTGCGCGAACATTTTCAATTCAATGCCGATCTCATTGGCGAGACCGATCCAGCGGCGGATGCGGAACTGATCGCCCTGCTGATCGATGCCCTGCGTTCCTTCGGCCTGACCGAACAGGATTTCGTCATCCGTTTGAGCAGCCGCAATGCCTGGCATGATTTTTTCCGGCAGGGAGGCAGCGACTCGAAACATGAGTACGAGTTCTTCCAGGTCATCGACAAGCTCGAACGCACTTCCCCGGAGGAAAGCGAACAAAAACTCACCGCCCTCGGGTTCTCACTGGCAGGCGTCAACACCTTCATCGAAAAAGGCGAACCCACCGTGGAATTGCAAAGCATCCTCGACAACCTGGCCGCGCGCGGGCTCCGGGACTTTGTAAAGGTGGATTATCGCGTCATTCGCGGACTGGCCTACTATACTGGCGTGGTGTTTGAAGCCTTCGACCGCAAAGGCGAGTTCCGCGCCATCGCCGGCGGCGGCCGTTACAACAACCTGGTGAAACTCATCAGCGGCGGCAAGGTGGACCTCCCCGCACTGGGCTTTGGCATGGGTGACGTGGTGCTGCTGGAACTGCTCAAGGCCCGGAACCTGCTTCCTAAATTCGACACCCACATGGATGTCTATGTGTTGATCGAGGATGAAAACCTGCGCAAGGCCTCGCTCAAACTCATCCAAGATTTGCGGCTGGCCGGTTATGCCGTGGATTATCCGCTCACGCCCGCCCGCGCGGACAAGCAATTCAAACGGGCGCAGGAATTGAAGGTGGGCTACACCGTGCGGTTGGAAAGCGATGCCTACGTGCGTATTCGCAATTCCGCCAGCCGCGATGAGCTCGTCGCCGGCATGGGGGATGTAAAAAACCATTTGGGCTGAGAATCATGCCCGATCCCACCCAGCGTTTCTCCAACCGGGTGGAGAATTACCGCCGCTATCGACCGGGCTATCCGCCGGCCATTTTGGACTTGCTTGCCGCCAAATGCGGACTAAGTCAAACCTCCGTGGCGGCTGACGTAGGTTCGGGCACTGGCATTCTGACCAAGTTGCTCCTGAAAAGCGGCGGGCGGATTTTTGGGGTGGAACCGAACCCGGAAATGCGCGCGGCAGGTGAGCGTGATCTGAACCACCACCTCAATTTCACAAGCGTCGCCGGGACCGCCGAAGCCACCACCCTGCCGGATCATTCGGTGGACCTCATCACCGCCGGCCAGGCCTTTCACTGGTTTGACCGGGACAAGACCCGCGCGGAATTTCTTCGCATTTTACGACCGGGCGGCTGGGTGGTGTTGATTTGGAATGACCGCAATATTTCCGATCGTCCCTTTTTCCGGGCCTATGAGGAGTTGCTGCTCACCTACGGAGCGGACTATTGCCTCGTGAACCATAAGAACATTGATCAAGAGGTGATTGGCGCATTTTTTGGCCCGGGCGGATATGGTGAAGCTTCTCACCCAAATGATCAGACCTTTGATTATGAAGGATTGAAGGGCCGGTTGATGTCCTCCTCTTACGCTCCTGAAGCCGGCGATCCCCGTCACATGCCCATGCTCGAGGCATTACAAACCTTGTATGCAGCTTTTCAAATCAATGGAACGGTGACGTTCGATTATGACACGACCGTCTATTACGGCCGGCTGTCCTGAGGCTTAAAGCAGATGCACCGGCTCTGAGTAGACAAAGGCCGATGTGTCCATGAACACCTCCGCCGGCCGATTCCAAGCCACCAATTCTGCGCTGTCATCCCACAATCTCTTGGCCAGTTCCGGGTCACAGGGTATGCTCCGCGCCGGCTGCTCATTCAAAGCCTGGATGTATTTGCCGGACACCCCTTCCAATTTGGGATCCATGATGACACCCGCCATGGCCCGGCCAGATTTTTCAACCGTCGAAATCTTGGCCCCAAAACAACGGGCCACAGAATGCAGCGCTTTGGCCTGCCAGAGGCGCTGCAACATTCCGGGCCATGACCGGGTCAGGCCGGTTCCAGGTGTGACCAACGGATCGAAAACATTGACATCAATATGCGCCAGCCTGGCCATGGGCGCGGCCTCCGCCAGCCGGCGGTTCAGTTCGTGGGCAAACAACAGATTGCAAAGCTTGGAGGCCCGATAACGCCGCCAGCCGTTCATGCGCAAGCCGCCGGGGTTTTCCGGCCAGGCCATACGCCGGGCGTCCAGCCGGCCCCAACCGCCAAATCCCGCCGGGATGTTGGAGAGGTTCCGGGCACCGCCACTGACTATCAAAATCCGTCCGGGCGGCGTGATCTGGGCCAGCAGCAAATTCACCAGGAGGAAATGTCCCAGATGGTTCACGCCAAAGGTATGCTCATAACCGTCCGCCGTATAGTTGATGCCGGAAGTTGCCTGTACGCCGGCGTTACAAATCAGGGCGCGCAAGGGCGGTATCTGTCCTTCGTGCAGTTTTTCCGAAAGGTTTTCGGAGAAATACCTGATTGAGCGCAGGGAGGCCAGATTCAACAACATTGGTTCAACATGAGCCTTGCTCTTGGCCCGCAAATCATCGGCCGCTGCGGTGATCCGGTCACGTTCATGACCGGCAATGATGACGCACCAGTCTTGATCCGCGCAGGCCAGCGTCTCGGCGCAAGCATGTCCCAACCCTTGGTTGCCGCCCGTGATGATCACGGTCTGCTTGGCCCCGGATGAAAAATACGCATTCATAATAGTTTTAAAGACCCGCATGACCAACACCGCCCCAAAAAACAACTTCGGCCCAACTTGTCGTACACCTCGGCCGGGTTTCCCTGTTCTTAGCTGGTGGAATCGTGAACGTCATTGTCGGGATGAGTGCCGAGATGAAAACCGGATTCATCCTCATAGCCGATGGCGATTTTGTTCCACAGCCGATCAGCTACCCAGGTTCCAGCTCTCTGCGGCCAGCTGACAAAAAATGTTTTTTTTTAGGCGCCACACCATCCGCCCCCGACCTCCGCCCCAGCTCCGACCGGTCATGCTCCGGCCAGACCGCACCGCAACGAGGGCCTTGACCATCTTCCGACCCGGGCTTGTTATTGGCGTTCAGTTTCATTTGAATCCTGTTAAAACTATATACCCCATTGAGTTTCTGTGAATATCCCAAGATATGGCAGTTGCCCCGCGCCACCGTCCTGCCCGGCGCAAATCTACCCAAATATGGTTAACCCGGCGGGTCCCGGCCCAATCGCCGCCGGCGACCCCGCCGGCCGGCCGGAGGATGTAATTGGTGTATAACTGGAGTATTGTTTTACTGTTGAAACAAGGCGATGCAAACATGCCCGGCACATCACAAGCCGGCGGCGGGTCGGATGGTTCTCTCCGGATGGAGTTTATGGAGATGGAAAAAAACGATTGAATGCGTATCACCTCGCCGATCACGGTCCGGGCATCAGTAATTACCATTGAACGACTTAGGTTGTTATGCTAATGTAAGTCGTACCCACAACCCGTACAGACGGATTACTGATAAATATATAGCATTCCGATGCCTAATTTTTTAAGCCTGCGCCAACAATATTTGCCGACAATTTCCCTCCTCATATTATGGTTGGCCGCAGTTTCACCGGCCTTCGCCCAGCAAACCCAGATCCAATATTTATCCGGCACGGACAAGGATCATACGGTACCCTGGCAGTTTTACATGACGGGGGGCGGACGGAGCAATAATGTGGCCACCACCCTTCCCGTTCCTTCCTGTTGGCAGACCAAAGGGTTTGGAACCTACAGTTACCAGAACGTTCCGACCTCAATCTCGGTCGGCCAATACAGCACCACCTTCTCCGTGCCCGCCGGCTGGGTCGGCGACCGTATTCGCCTGGTTTATGAAGGCGTGCTCACGGATACGGCCACCATGATCAATGGACAGGTCATAGCCGGCTCCATTACCAATGCCTCCGTCACGAGCACAGAGACCAATGCGCTGCCCTACGACTGCGCCTTGGATAATACCGCGGCGACCTCCCAAGGTGGCACTGGCGGCATCGCCATGAGTCCCACCGGCAATTTAAATCTCGGCACGTTGAATCAAGTCACCCTTACCTGCTGGGTCAAACCCTCCGCCAATTTCAGCACCATGGTCAATGGCGATTTTCCCCGTTTCTTCATGGTTGGCCCCACGAATAATTATGACACCAGTCAGGCAAATGGGGTGGCGTTGCTCGGCGAGGATGCCGCCCAGATACAGTTCACCATCAATACCGGCAATGTGGCGACCCCCGCCGGAGTGCTGACCGGCAGTGACTGGCTGTTCGTGGCCGTTACCTATGATTCCACGCTTTCAGCCAATAACGTGAATTTTTATGTGGGCGGCAAGTCCACTACCCCGGCCGTTGCCTCCACCCAGACACTGGCCGCAGGCCCGGTCGCCTTCGGCACCAACGCCTATGCCTTTCTCCTTAATCGCTCCAGTTTAAGCCGCGCCTTTCAAGGCTGGGGCGATGATTTCCGGATTTTTAACGGTGCGCTCAACCAGACACAATTGGCGGCGGTCTGTTCCTCCGCAGTAAGCAACAATGCGGTCACACCACCCACCCCGCTGTATCAGTGGAATTTCAACACCAACACCCCGGGGACCACCGTCACTCCGGTCGTTGGAACCGGAGGCGTGTTGACGTTGGAGAATTCCAGCGGCACGGCCGCCGATCTATATAGCCCCATCGGCCTGGGTGTCTCCGGCGTGGATGGCACAGCCATCACCAATTATACCGTCACGACCAATCCCCATCAGGGCGGGTTTTACGAATTCAGCTATGACGTCACCACCAACGTGGTGGTCGGAGCCGCCACGAATGTGCTCAATGTGACCGTCAGCGAGTGGTCGGCCAACTCCTCCGTCAATACAGCCGAACGCGAGGGGGATTACTGGAATTTCAGCGGCATATTCCGGCCGGTATATCTGGAGGCCAAACCTCAAGCCAATATCAATCGACTGGCGGTCAACGCCCAGGCCAACGGCCAGATCAGCATCAACGCCTATCTGGTGGGCATCACCAACAACTGTTTGCTGGCCGCGAGTGTGACGGACAGCAACAATGTCCTGCTGGGCAGCCCCTTCACCAACACCGTGACCGCCGGTTCAACCAACGTCACCCTCACGGCCACCCTGCCCTCCCCACAACTTTGGTCGGCAGAATCCCCCGCTCTCTACACCCTGACCGTGCAATTATTGGACACCAATAATCAGTTGATTCATTTCATGACCAATCAGATTGGTTTCCGCACCATCACCTTCAGCAACAACGTCGGCTATCTGATCAATGGGAAGAAGGTCTTCCTCCGCGGCGTCACCCGGCACGAATTTTGGCCAACTGACGGACGCACCACCAGCCAGGCGGAAAGCGACCTGGATATCAAGTTGATCAAGGACATGCATTTCGACGCGGTCCGCATGAGCCATTATCCGCCCAACAAGCTGTTCCTGCAGGAATGCGACCGGATGGGCCTCTACATTTTCGACGAACTGGCCGGCTGGCAGCATGCATATGATAGCACCATCGCCCCCATCTTGGTCCAGCAAACGGTCGTCCGCGATGTCAACCATCCGTGTATCATCGCCTGGGACAACGGCAACGAAGGCGGCTGGAACACCACGGTGGACAATAACGGATCCGGGGCAACCAATGTCTACGCCATCTGGGATCCCCAAAATCGCCATGTCAACCGGCCTGGTTATGGCAGCAGCACCTTCAACAATGTGGTGGATGAACACTACCCCAATTACAGCGGCGGCTCCTCGTTTACCTCCGGACTTGTGGCCGGCCAGCCGGTCTATTTGCCGACTGAAATCACTCATGCCAATTATGACGGGGGCGGCGGCAGCAGTTTGTCCGATTATTGGGATTTGATGCGCACCTCCACCAATGGGGGCGGCATGTTCCTGTGGGCCTTTCTGGATGAAGGCGTGGTCCGCGATGATGAAGGCGGGGCGATTGATGTGCAGGATAACAAGGCGCCGGACGGAATTGTCGGTCCCTATCGCCAGCCGGAGGCCAGCTACTACACTTACAAGTCGACCTACAATCCGGCGCAGGTCACCGGACCGAATCCGGCGAATTTCAACGGCACGCTCCCCATTGAAAACCGGTTTGATTTCACCAGCCTGAATCAATGCACCTTTGAGTGGCAACTGGGCTGGTATCCGGATGCCGATGATCCTGCTTTCACCTACAACACCAGCACCAATGCCCTCACCGGCGGCCTGCTGGTGGCGCTCAGCAGCGGCGTTTTTCCCGGGCCCAATGTTGGCCCGGGAGCCACCGGCACCCTGGTTCTGCCCGGCCTGCCCGCCAATGCGACCAATTATGACGCCCTGCGCCTGGTCGGGACCGATCAGCAAGGCAACAATCTTTATACGTGGACCTGGCCGTTGCACACCCCCGCCCAAATCCGCGACCGGATTCTTGGGGTGGCCACCACCACCGCCCCGGCCATCACCGCCGGCGCCAACGGGACGGAAATCATCGTCACCAATGGGCCGCGAGTGTTTCATTTCAGCCAGGGCACGGGGCTGCTTGACAGCCTGACCGTCTCAAACCAAACGGTTTCCCTGACCAATGGTCCGGTGCTGGTGACCGGCACCTGGAATGTGACCTCCCTCACCAATTTTTCCGACGGGACTAACTATTATATTTTGGTAAATAATCTGGCCACCTCGACCAATGCCTTTGAATGGAGCCTGCGGCCGGATGGGTGGTTGAAGCTGACCTACCTCTACACCATCACCGGAGCCAACAACTACATGGGCATCACGTTCAATTATCCCTCCAATGCAGTGACCGGCATGAGCTGGCTCGGTCAGGGCCCGTACCGTGTCTATAAGAACCGGACTATTGGCCAGGAGGTGTTTGCCCATACCAAGGCCTATAACTATACTTGGACGGGTCAGGGCCCGTTGATCGCCACCAACACCACTCCCTGGGTTTATCCTGAATTTGAGGGCTATCACGGCCAGTTGAACTGGATGACCCTCCACACCACCGAACAGCCAATCACCATGGTGACCACCACCTCGAACCTCTTCTTCCGGGTGCTGACGCCCACCAACACCGATGTGGCCAATGTCAATCCTGCTTATCCAACAGGCATGATCTCCTTTTTGCACGGCATCTCGCCTCAGGGTGAAAAGTTCCACGCTGCGACTGCCTACGGTCCATCGGCCGCCCTCAATGTCGCCACCGGCCTTTATACCGGTGAGGTGGATTTCTTTTTCGGGCCGGTGCCACCTTCCGGCGCAGATCGGGATGGCAATGGCTTGATTGACGCCTGGGAGTTGCAATATTTCGGTGCGCTAGGTCAGAACCCGCTGGCCACCACGGATCCGGACAAACTGCCCTTGATGGTGGAAAATGCCCTGGGTTTTTCGCCGACCAACAATAATTCCGCCTCCCTGCTTCTACCCCGGCTGGCTCATGGCACCAATGCGCCCGTGGCCCTGACGTATGGTGTGCCCGCCTCGGAATCGGGTTTCTACAGTTATATTCCGCAAATATCATCCGATCTATTCAACTGGGTCGGGGCCGACCAATATCCCCAATATTTCAACATTAGAAGCACCCCCGGCGGAACCAACACCCAGTATACCGTTCAACCTGTGCCCACCGCCTGGCCCGGCGATAACAGTCATCTTTTCCTTCGTTTGGAAATTAAGCCGAACCTTTAAGAACCTGTCTGCGAAAAACCGGCCGGCCCACCTGAAGCCCAGGTCAGGTTTTCGAATGACGGCCATCCGTACCGGCATGGGAGGCGGCGGTGCTTTTCCGTTCGATGATCTCCGCCATCAGCCGCCGGGGCTGAATTTTTTCGCCCCGGATCAAACTCATCATGGCGTCCACTGCCGCCACCCCGAGCCGGAACTTGGGCTGCCGGACTGTCGTCAAGGGCACGCGAAAATATTCGGCCGCCAGGATATTACCGAAACCAACCACGGATATATCCTCAGGAATCCGCAGACCCTGTGAGATCAAGGTTTCGGCGCAACCGATGGCCACCAGATCGCTGATCGCCTGGATGGCCGTGGCCTTGCACCCTTCGTTCAACAGTTGCAAGGTGGCCTTGGTGCCTTCTTCAATCGTGTTCCCGGCCTGGAACACCAGTTTGTCGTCCACTTCCACGCCCGCCTCGCGCAGGGCCCGCCGGTAACCTTCAAAGCGTTCATGCGCCCACGGGGTCACGGGCGGGCCGGTAAGATAAGCGATGCGGCGATGCCCCAGTTTGAGCAGATATTTCGTGAGGTTGTAACTGGCGATGAGCTCCTCGATTTCAATGCTGGGAAAAGATCGGCAAAACGGGGCCGGCGGCCCCAGTAGGATGGCCGGCGTGGCCCGCACCTTGATTTCCTGATAAATCCGGGCCTCGGCCTCATAACGGTATACCGGCGAGATGAAGAGCCCATCTACCCGGCGGGAAAGGAGGTGCCGGAGACAGATTTCCTCGCGTTCGGGTTTGTTGTGGGTATGGGCCAGCAGAATATCATAGCCCAGTTCATGGGCCCGCTCCTCAATGGCAAAAACGATGCGCGCGTAAATGGGGTTGGTGGTGGCCGGAATGACCAGGCCGAACAGCTTGGTGGTTTTCGAGCGCAGGCCCTGGGCGCTGGAGTCCGGCACATAGCCCATTTGCTGGGCCAGCAGTTTGACCCGTTGTTTGGTGGCGCTGGAGACATCCGATTCATCCCGTAACGCCTTGGAAACGGTCATGACGGACACCCCTGCCACTTGAGCCAAGTCTTTTAGTCTAACCATGGTATTACAAATATGTACCGCGCCAATGGAGTTTGCGGCGTAAGGCCTCCAAAAACGAACCGTCCGCCAGTTGTACGAACCGGATGGCGCGCCGGCTGCGGCGGATGGTCACCTCTTCACCGGCATCCATTTCCGCCACTACCTGGCCGTCGGCGCTCAAAATCGTGGCCGGAGCCGGCGTGATCGCCTTGACGGTGATTTGGGACGACAACGGCAGAATGATGGACCGGTTGGATAATGAATGCGGACAAATCGGCGTCAAAGTGAACACCTCCGCCGTGGGCAGCACAATGGGCCCGCCCGCCGCCAGGGAATAAGCCGTCGAACCGGTGGGGGAACTGATGATCAACCCGTCACACCGATACCGCGTGATCGGCTCGCCATCCACACTGACATCCAGACTGATGAGGCGCGAGACCGCCCCACGGCTGACCACCACATCATTTAAGGCGGCCTGCAGTACTTTTTGGTTGCGCACCACCTCGATCAAGCCCCGGGAGAGAAGCGTATACTCGCTACGCCAGACCAGTTTTAACGCCTGCGCCAGTTGATCGGAAGGCACGGCGGTCAGAAAGCCCAGGCCGCCAATGTTCACGCCCAGCACCGGCGTGGTTGACCCGGCGATGTCGCGGGCCACCCGAAGAATCGTTCCATCGCCGCCAAACACGACCAGCAGATCCACTTCCCGGGCCAGCGTGGCGGCATCAGCATAGGGTGCGCCTTTCAGGCCGGCCATCCAGGTGGTCTCCACATCACCAAAGCATTCCAGCCCGGCCTGCCGGATGTAACGGACGGCCTCACGGACGATGCCCGCGCACGCCGCCTTTTCCGAATTACCCAGCAGGCCGATTCGTTTGATTTGGTCAGCTCGTTTTTTCAATCAATACCAAAAATTCTTTGTTGCCCGCCGGCCCCAACAGGGGCGATTCCGTGACACTGTGCCAGCGCAGGCCGCCCTGTGTCGCGACAAAAATTTCCAATTCTGCCAGCACCCGGTCATGAATGGCGGCATCCGTGATGACTCCCCGCCCTTTGTCCACTTCCGCCCGTCCGGCCTCAAACTGCGGTTTGATCAGCGCGATTATCTTGCCTTCTGTTTTTAATAAAGCAATCGCCGGCGGCAAGATTTTTTTGAGGGAGATGAAGGAACAATCAATCACCGCCAGATCAGCCGGGGTGTAGCCGGCGGGCATGTGTTCGGGCCGGAGGTTCCGGGCGTTGGTTTTTTCCATGACCACCACCCGGGGATCACCCCTTAATTTCCAGGCCAGCTGGCCCCGACCGACATCGATGGCATACACCCGGGCGGCGCCATGTTGGAGCAGGCAATCCGTGAAACCGCCGGTGGAGGCGCCCAAGTCCAGGGCCTGCACGTCGGCCACCGCCGTGCCAAAGTGGTTCAGGGCATGTTCCAGCTTGTGACCGCCGCGGCTGACAAATTTCTCTGGCGTGTCCAGGGTTAGCAGGTCGCCGGCGGCGACTTTATCGCTCGCCTTGCGGGCGGTCTGGGCATTGATCCGCACCTGACCGGCTAAGATAGAACGCTTGGCGCGCTCCCGGCTGTCGCACAACCCCTGCTCCACCAATGCTTGATCAAGGCGTGTCATTTTGACGGCTTATGGTTGCCCAAAATGACCACGCCGACAAGTTCAGATAAACTCGTTGATCAAGTTTTCCAGGAATTCCTGCCGGCCGCTGACGTTCGGGCTGACGTCGCCCTGTTTGAGCATATACGTTTCCAGTTCTCTGATCGTTGCCCGGCCGGATTCAATTTTGGCCCCGATGCCCGTGTCCCAAGAGGCATAGCGATTCTTGACGAACTCGGCCAGACGACCATCTTTGCGGATGGCGGCGGCAATCTTCAGACCCCAGGCAAAGGCGTCCATGGCACCGATATGCGCATAAAATAGGTCAACTGGCTCAAAGCTTTCGCGGCGGACCTTGGCGTCGAAATTCACTCCCCCGGTCGTAAAACCGCCGTATTTCAACACGGACAACATCGTATACGTTGTCTGGTAAATGTTCGTGGGGAACTGGTCGGTGTCCCAGCCCAGCAATTCGTCACCGGTGTTGGCATCAATGGAGCCGAGCGCCCCGGCGGACCCGGCCACTTCCAGCTCATGCTGCATGGTGTGACCGGCCAGTGTGGCGTGGTTGGTCTCCAGGTTGAGCTTGAAGTGCGGCAGCAGGTCGAATTCCCGCAGGAAATTCAGGCAGGCGACGGCATCCGAATCATACTGGTGCTTGGTCGGCTCCTTGGGTTTGGGCTCGATGTAGAACTGGCCCTTGAAACCAATTTGCCTTTTGTAAGCCACGGCCAGATGCAGAAACCGGGCCAGATGTTCCTGCTCCCGTTTCAAATCCGTGTTGAGCAAGGTTTGATAACCCTCGCGGCCGCCCCAGAAGGTGTAGCCGGCCCCGCCCAGTTGGTGCGTGACTTCCAAGGCCTTCTTGACCTGCGCAGCCGCAAAGGCGAACACATCGGCATTAGTGCTGGTGCTGGCCCCGTGGACGTAGCGGGGATGCGAGAAAAGATTGGCCGTGCCCCACAGAAGCTTGATGCCGGTGCGTTGTTGCTCCTCCTGAAGCACCTTGGCGACCGCGTCAAAATTCTTGTTGGTTTCCCGTAGCGTGCGACCCTCCGGGGCGACATCGCGGTCATGCCAGCAATAATACGGCGCCCCGAGCTTGGAAATGAATTCAAACGCGACGCGGGCCCGCTTTTGGGCGTTGGCCACCGAGTTGCTGCCGTCGTCCCAAGGACGTTGCATGGTGCCCGCGCCGAACGGGTCGGAGCCGGTGCCGCGAAAGGTATGCCAATAGACCACGGCAAAGCGCAGATGTTCGCGCAGGGTGCGCCCTTCTACGATTTCAGCGGGATTATAATGTTTAAAGGCCAGCGGGTTCTTGGACGCCGGGCCTTCGTAGCGGATGGGTCCAATGTTTTTGAAAGCAGGTGTCATATAATATTCAAGTGATTCACGGCCATAATATAAACACATTAACTTTTGTCGAGCCTGGTCTGGCAGGCGGAGAAAACCACCGGGGCAGGGCAGACGCATTTAAGTTTGTGATTTCCGAAGGTTTTTTGTCAGTTTCTTCTTTTTTGTGGTTTTTGGGGTGCCCGCTGGTTGCGCCTTCCGGGTGCGGTGGATGATTTGGTCGGCGTAAGCT